>JABLTT010032444.1_pt1 | contig 104493 bp, 135 predicted proteins | sample 7160061 | NCBI WGS metagenome assembly JABLTT01 (sample SAMN14651232, study PRJNA627086) | human gut metagenome | isolation source: feces | host: Homo sapiens | reverse complement strand
GCCGCCGCCCTCCGGGCCGGGGAGTGGTCGTCCAAGGTGGCAAGGGACGGCCTGTGGCACAAGCTGGGGGCCGTGGTGGCCGTCCTGGTGGCCGCTATTCTGGACGGGGTGATCGGTTTGATTCTAGCCAACATCCCCGCCCTGGAGATGCCCTTCCAGTATGAGGTATTTGTGAGTGTTCTGGTGCTGGTCTGGTATATCATGACCGAGCTGGGGAGCATTGTGGAGAACATCGGTGCCCTCGGCGCGCCTGTACCCGCCTGGCTCCGAAAGGCCATCGCCGCCCTGGAGTCCACTGTGGACGGCGCTGGGGACAAGCTGGGAGACAAGGATGACAGCGACGACCCCACATAAATTCCGTTTTCGCAAAAGCCTCCTATTGCTCACGTATTGCTTACAAAACTGCTCAATCGATTGCACCGCAATGCGTATAGTATGAATGGGGTTCAAGAGGCCGCTGGTTCGAATCCAGTCACTCGGACCAAACAATGATAATCCGAACTACATTATCCAAGTGGGTAATGTGTTCGGATTTATCATTTCTATTGAATATGTGCTTTGATGGACAAGGGCGGGACTATCACCCCGCCCTTGTTTTTTAGATCTTTTCTGATATTTTGTGTCTGTCAGACAAATCAAAGATTTGCAATTGAAAATTATGCTTATTGTTTCACTGCAAGGCAATAATTCGTATTGTCAAAAGCACTCATTTGATTTTTAGGATTGGCCTCATTATAGAGCGCAAAGTATTGCTCTGTTATTCCCTGGGGCTCCAAGTGCTCATATATCAAAAATTCATGTGCTGAAAGCAATTGTTCGATATCAGAGTAGGAATAACATGCCAACATTTTTTCGTTTGCAACACCCGCCAGCATGAATTGCTTTTTTGTTCGTTCTCCGGCTTTTTCAGTATAGCTGTTTTCATCTGGATAATCAAATATAATGGAACTGCCTTTCGCCACAATACTACTTATAGAAGAAATTACCGATTCGAAGGATTCCTTTGAGAGATAATAGGCGACACCAAGAATGGAACAGTAACTTATTTTATCACTATTAAACGAGTTGTGATTTTGCATTTCTTTCTTCCATGTTCCTTTTGTGAAGTCTGCTTCAATGTAGTGAACATTGTCGGGAATTACGATTCCGGCACTTTTCAGCCGCTCTTGTTTATCTCTTGCGGTAGCCGGATGGTCTACCTCAAAAATTTGCAATGCCTTTGCCCATAATGGTTGCCGATACGCAAAAGTGTCATATCCGGCTCCCCAAATTAAATACTGTTCTGTTCCCGTGCGAACAGCCCACTCAAGAGATTTTTCGGCAAAAGCCGCCCTGCCAAGTGGCGAGGGAGATAGTTGATTATCAACAACCCATCTTAATGCCTGTTCTGGTTCTCCAACAAATGATGGATTGAAAAATCCTATTCCATCCGACATATTCTTTGCTATTTGATTAAATTCTTCATCAGTCAGTAAATCTCTTGCCAAGCTGTCATTAAAAATTGTAACCTCATTGTTTAGCGCATGATACGCCCTTGAGAATGCGCTTATCAGTGCGGTTAAGCTTTTTTGCTCCATTAAAAACACCTCCTGTATACTTAATACATCCTTGATACAAAAAGCTCAAGACTTGAAATTTCCCTGATTTTGCGGTAATATAAAAGCACAAAATGGATAATTTTATGAATTTTATAGTAACGCCCAGAAATAAACTATGGTATAAGGCGGGAGCATCGTTGCCGATGTTCCCGCCTTATGTGTTATGCCTGTTCTGTTGCGTTGGCGTCCCGCCGAGCCTTCCACTCTGCAAACTCCCGTTGCCCTTCCTCGCTCTCGAAAAGGCTTGAATTTCCGGGAGCAGGACACGGGCAAGGGCTTCCGATTCATGGAGGGGAACTCCCGTGCCCTAGTTAAGGTTTGTGTGAAGCGCCCGGCCAGATGTCCATTACCTCCCGAAGCTGGCTGTCCTGGCGGCGCGCCTTTCATCGCTATTCACGTGGGGGTTGTATCTGAAATACTGTGCATTTAGTTGTCAGTGGGAGGGGGACCCTCTAATCTATTAGGCGGATTTTAGGGAAAAGATCCTCTCTTGCAGAGAATTTTTCAAACTATTTTAAATTTAGCAAACCTTGCTGATCCCCACGCCCTCGACCCTGGAGATTTTTTACTGACGCTGAGAATGTAATAAGCATGAACGCGCCGGGCCTGGACAGGCGGGAGTTGGACGATGGCTGCATGGAGGGGGTCCCGATCTTCACCGGTCTCTAGAGGCTGCTCCGGGGACAGCGGCGGGTAGGGCATGTCGGCCTCAAAGCCGTGATCAGTGCCCATGGAACGCTCGCCATGATCCTGCTTGTGGCGTTTGTAGCTGTCACACAGGCGGCCACCAATGAAAGAGTCACAGTAATTTCGTCTGATGCCTCCAGAATGACGCGCTCGGTCAAATGGGGATAGTAATTGTTTAGAATGATAGTTTTCATTTTTAGTCTTTATTTCGGTGTTCAGCAGTTGACGGACTGGCGGATCGAAATGGAGGATGGCGGGGAGCGGCGCCCAGGCCAGCCGCCCCCACCTCTGGCCGCGATGGCCAGAGGTAGTCTGGTATAACAACGTCCGCACGGCGCAAGACCATGCGGACAGATATAACATGATTTTCTTTCGGGCACTGGCAGATTTCTGCTACAAGGCCAGACAGGGATACCGGCAGAAAACGACCATTTTCGCAGTTGACCGCGGAATGGCCCCCTAATAGGGCCGGACTTTCTTTGACGAATAACCATCAGTCAGCTTGCTGCATGGTAACAACATGGCAGTATCCTCCTATAATCCGCCGTATCCTGCGCATAAGTAAACGGCAGCTTATTGCTAAACCGCCGTTAGTACAAGAAATCCGAGCATGAGGGAATATGTGCCCAGCGGCGGTTTTTTCTTTCCTGCCGCTGGGCAGATAACTTTTGACGATTTTTACATAGCTGTCATCAGGCTAAATAGAATCCCCCTGTGAATTTTAGCTGTCATGCAGACCTTTACGAAATCTCTCGGATTAGGATGAAGGGGGTAAGCTGGCGGTCTTGGCCTGCGGGATTATCTACAATCAGAGCCAAAAGCTGAGAGTCGGGCCAATTCTGGAGCTGTTCACTTTTTCCCAAAAGTTCGACAGTCAAATCGTTGGCATCCACGACCATCATCACAATTCCGGTTTTGAGATATACCTCATCACAGACCTTATCCGGCTTACTGGGAATACGAATCCCAATATGCGCATACTCCGGGATGTCCCTCCCCCAAAAGCCGTCTAGTCCCCTCACCTCATCGTCCAGCATGTCGTAAAAAGTACCGTGGATGCCGCGGAGCTTATTAAGGCCGGCGCAGACAGCCGCCTTGAGGACCTTTCCCAAGCCGCAAAAGTTGATGGCAAACTGCATTTTAACAGGCAGGCCCATCCCGGGCCCAGCCGCCGTCTGATGGACAAAGCGTGAAAGAAGCTTGGCCCAGAAGCCTGGTTTGACCTGTTCCTCAGTCACTACCCGCCCTTGGCATAGGGCAATGACTTTTTCGCTGGCGGAAAGAATATCTCCCGGTTGGTAGACTGGTATGACATATCTCTCCAGGAGGTCGATATAATTCTCGCCTACCTGGACGAAATGTGTTGTAATCGCATGGCGGGCATACGTCTTGCCGTTAGCTTGAATGGTAACGGCCTTTCCTTCGTTGGCGTAAAAATCCATGGGAAAGATTCCTCCTATATAATACGCAAATTGAAATAAGTATCCTGGTACGTTGCCTCCTTACTCTCCGCGCTTTCTGGCGGGGTACAGTTTGGACCATTTTATAAGGCTTGAAATGCCCATAGATTGCTGATTTGCGGTTTCAAAGTATCATAATCCCACAGCATATTGCTCCGCTCCGTACTGTTGGGATCATTGACTGTAAACTGTCCGTCCTTTATGCCGGTAATCACAATAAAATGTCCGGTTGTTGTAAAATCTCCGGGCCGCATACTGCAAATGATGGGGCGGCCTTCCTTCAAGACACCCTCCATAATCGATTTTGTCAAGGGCAGTTCCTCCCCGATTACTCCGAAGTGCTTCGCTCCTTCGCTCATAAGTGTCCAGGCAGTCCCAGCGCCGGGAACATAGTATCCCTGCTCACTGGCGTATTGGGCCACTACATACGGCGTAATGGTGTCATCGCCCGTTAAGCTGGTAATCACCATGGATAAGCAGGCTGGCCCGCATCCACTGACGGCAACGGAGCTGTTGCCATAGTCGCCGTAACCCCAGCGTTGATCGTATTGCAGAAGAAGCGGAACTTCTCCGACTTCAACCTCTCCGACAGTTTCAGCAAAAACCTGCCCTACTTTCTCTGGATACTCTAAAACAAAATTCAGCATATCCAGGTTTCTGGACAGCATTTTCAAAATATCCTCGGGATAGATTTCGCAGTTATCTATGACCTGCTGAACCCGCTGATCCTGGCTCACCAAGTCTTGCAGTTTCTGCCAGACTTCATGATCCATCGGCGCCTGGGTAACATCTGTACTTTTTTGCCTACTGTCTGCCGTCCCGCACGCATCATGCCGGGATTGATTGGTGCCCGAGGAAGATGCGCCGCTATCATTCTGAAATAAGGTTCCTCTAAAAAGCCAGACTCCTGCGATGACAAATGCAAAAACAAATGCGCACCAAAACATCACTACCCGCTGGTTGCGTTTGTGACTCCGCCTGGTTTTTTGGCCGAATGTTTCTTTCATAGGTATGCTCCTTTTCTAAAATGCAAAATAAACCACGCTCCTGACAGTTATCATTGTACTGAACAGGAGCGTGGCAAGTTTGAATATTCAGTTGTTTGTTTCTTGAGAAAAACTTGAGGAAGGATAGATGTTTTCTGAATCTGCCGCAGGCAGTTGAACCGTAAATGTGACTGTGTCATTTTCGCTCGATGCATGGATCGTACCGCCATGTAAAAGAATAATTTCCTTTGCAATTGCCAGCCCAAGCCCCGTGCCGCCTGTATCAGAAGCGCGGGATTCATCCAAGCGGTAGAACTTATCAAAGAGGGAGGACAACTTCTCAGCCGGGATTGTATTCCCCTTGTTTTGAAAAATGACGAAGACATGTCCTCTCACTTTCTCGGTAGAGATTCTGATTTCTGTATTCAGATAGCTGTATGCCGCCGCATTTTTTAATATATTGCTGAATACACGGGCCAACTGATCCGCATCCGCACAAACTGTTAAATCTTCATCAATTTCCAGTTTAATTGAGAGCCCGCGCTGAGAAAAGACCGGAGACAACTCATCGGATAATTGTATCAGCATATAGGAGAGGTCTATCGACTCTTTTATTAGCTTGATTTGCTGTAAATTGTATCTAGTGATTTCAAAGAATTCATTAATCATCTTTTCCAGCCGGTACGCTTTTTCCAATGTAATACGTACATGCTTCACACGCTGAGGGGCTGGCATATCCGGATCTTCGTGCAAAAGGCTCAGGTAGCCGATAACGGATGTGAGTGGGGTACGAATATCATGGGCCAGATACATTACCAACTCATTTTTCCGCTGTTCCGCAAGGGCCGTTTCCGCCTTTTGTCGCTCCAGTGTCTGCTTTACAGCATTTAATTTACTCTCAAATGGCAGCATTTCTGGTGATAGGCGGATCGCCTTTGAATCGTCCACCTGCAGAGCGTCAATTCCCTGATCGATCTCCTTGAAGTATTTGGTCATCCATCGGAATAGGCGCAGGAGCAAAAACGCAAAGACGAATGTAATTGCCGCTGCGAAGAACACTTCCCTGTAACTTCGAAAATAGTAGAAATAGATCATGTTCGCAGTTTCACGGTCTACTCCAAAAAAATGCATCAAAAAGTATGCAATTAGGTTTCCTCCTCGCTGTCTCCACAGCAACACATAAAGAACAATTACGATAAGGATCGATAACCAAGCGTTACCGCAAAAACGACGCGTGATTTTAGCCCGAAATGTAGCATAATCGTTGCTGAACTTAATCTTCAATTTTATAACCGACCCCCCATATCGTTCTGATATATTTTGGATTGTCCATCGTATCATTCAGCTTTTCTCTTAAATGGCGAATGTGGGACGTGATTGTGTTGTTCGTTTTACTGTAATATTCATCCGCCCAAATTCTGTAAAAAAGCTCCTCGGCGCTGACAACCGTTCCCTTGCTTTCTAAAAGGATCTGTAAGATCGAAAATTCAGTAGGCGTCAGCGTAAGTGATTTTCCATCCAACAAACACTGGTGAGCTTTTACATTCATCTCCAAACCGGCGTGGGTCATGACATCACCGGCCTCCGCTTCAGCTTGCGCGGGATTGTATTTTTTGTACCGCCGCAGCTGAGATTTCACCCTTGCAACTAATTCAAGCGGACGAAAAGGTTTTGTCATATAGTCGTCTGCACCAAGTGTCAGACCGTTGATTTTATCCGTTTCTCCGTCTTTGGCTGTCAGCATAATAATTGGATATGTGTGTCTTGTCCTGATTTTCTGGCATAGCGTATATCCATCTATATCCGGTAACATGACGTCCAGGATCGCAAGGTCAAGATTTGTTGTGTTGATACAATCGAGGGCTTCTTTTGCAGAATAGAATTTAAACACGCTATAATTTTCGTTGTTCAGATATACTTCAATCAAATCCGCAATCTCGACCTCATCATCGACGACTAGTATTTTGTCCGGCATGATACTTCGCTCCTCCTTTGCATTGTCCGCCACATATTGTAATAGAAAGGGATATTATAATTGTTGAGCCTTACATGAGAAAATATTAAGATTTTCCTCAGATTTCTATTGTGATTGGGGGAATCGTCAACTACTATTGCAGCAAAATCCTTGAATACATCAAGGATAGGAAGATAATTCGATTTTTTGCATTTCCGCAGGTTTGTGGGGTGCACGTTAGTATCAAGCAAGGCAAGTGTATAGATACTTGACGTTTTTGCACCGCAAAAATGCTTGTTGGGGTGCCCCCAAACCCTCTGGCACTTCTGGCCACGATGAAGCCGCTGACAAAGTCCCCAATTCGGACGTACTTGGGCTGGACCTCCTGGACCGGGTGCCGGACCACAGTCCCGTCTCCCAGCTGCGGTGGAGGAAGCCCTCCTTCGGCAAGAGCTTCCGGCGGCTGTTTGAGGAAATAGTACGCCAGTGTGTCCCAAACGGCCCTGTGACCGGTCGGCTGGTGGGTACCGACTTATGTGAAGGCCAATGCCTCCCGTGCCTCGGAGGAGCTGATGGAGCTCCAGGAGAGCCCAGGGAATTATTGAGACCGTCTGGACACCTACGGGGAGGAGGGGCTGGAGGAACCGGCCCAGTGGACCGGAAAACACCGTTCCAAACGAACCAAACAGCTCAAAAAGGATAGCTGCCACACCAGAAAGCGTGTGTGCCACACTGACCCGGAGGACGGCCATCTGAACCGCCCCGGCAGGCCCCGGGGGGCCCACTACCTGGGCCGCCAGACGGTGGACACCGACCACGGCGTTATCATCGGCGTCACGGGTTTAACCGTGCTTTTCATGCGTGCGAAAAAGTCCTTTGAATGGAGGACTTGCAAATCGGTGTCAAAGGGATTGTCATGGTGGGGCTCCGTGTCAGGCATTGGAGCGCCCTTGGAGATAGGAGCGGCGTGACCCTGCTTCCGGCGTTCATGTTGGATAGCCTAAGGGTGTATCAAATGGAAAACATTAGAGAAAATAAGAGGGACGACAAAATCATTTCCTGCCGCTTCACGGTCTGTCTTGGGCGGGACATAAAATAGAGGTTGGTCACATCGTCCCGCCCATGGCCGAGGAACCCGGCCACGGCCTTTTGGGCCGCATAGGGAGATGTTGGCTTCGTACCATTCGCCCGCGTAGGTGTGTCGGAGGCCGTGGGAGGCCATTGAGCGAGTGGAGTCCGGCTCCTGGGCGTAGGAACGAAAAGTCTGGAGGACCGTGATGTCCTGATGGGTGGGCACACCGTCCGGGATAAGGAGCTTGCATCCCTGTAGCGTCTGCTCGAGATGATACCGGAGGCGTGGCTCCAGGATGGGATTCAGTGAAACCGGCCGGCCGCTCTTGCTTTTCAAAATCAAAAAAGGACGCAGTGCACCCAACGGCGCGGGCCGACTGTTTCTGGCAGATTTCCGCGGGAAACTGCCATCACAGTCAGCACCGGGAGCGGTAAACGCATTGAGGTGACTGGAATGAGAGGATGGAGGCCAGCCGGGCTCCCACAGCGGCCGCGCGTCCTTGGGTGAGGGGCAGATGATACTGCCGGCGTCCGTGGTCCGCCCCCGGCAGCAGGACGGAAAGATACACTGCATACTGGTGAAACCGGTATGGGGAGCGCTCCTCTGCGCCAGGTTTGTGTTATCCTTTTGGACAGAAAAAGGCCCGAAAACAATTCGTGCTTGTTTTCGGACCAGATGGGTGAATATTCCAAATGAAGGCCGGTCTGTTTTTAGCTCTGTCAAGTCTCCAGGGAGTTGGAATAAATCCACGGGTGAGAAATGCCACCTGATAACGGAATTAGCATAGCATAAAACAACACAGCCATATAGCTGCACTTTTTACTATCATTCTAATTATGATGATTAAAATAATTCGTCTTTACATAACCAGTAGATCAGGGCGCAATAAGCCCATTGCCGGCGTACAAACATTACAACGTGCACAACGCGGATCAAAGTCCGACGAACAGACGGCCAGCAATCCGGCGCATGCCCCGTGATTTCAGCGAGTGGTTACAAAAATCAATCACAGCTTTGATACCATAATATATCCTGCTTTTTAACCAGTAAATCTGTATGTAGTATCCGGATAGGGGCGCACTTATACAAGGTGATCTGCCAGTCCTCCTTAACTTACAAGTAAGGTTTACCACAGGAGCCTGAGGGATGTATAGGCGAAGCTTTTTCAACTGTTTAGAAGCTGCTTCTTGCATTTCCGGTCGGAACATTCCGTGTCCCACGCGGGCGGCATGTATTGTTGGAATGCCGAATAGGAGCCGTGGGAGTACCCGGCAAGGACGAGAAGTCCAGCGTCTAAGCGAGCATCCTGTAGGCCGAGGGAATCATTATCCCATGGCGTGAATACAGGTGGCGCTGATCTGCGGGGGGATGCTATGCGTCATTACTCCGTTGTAGTGGATGCATACTTGACAGCCAGGGCAAAAACAGAGAGCGTTACCGGCGTGCACAACGACAGCTTGATTGGTGCAATGGTCGCACACAAGAAGCTGTGAGGCGCAGGATCTGCATACCGTGGCGTACATGGTTACGGACTTATCTGGTTCCACAGTAGAACCTCCTCTCCCAAATACGGTAGAGTATCCTATGACCGCAACGGTTGAGTAGTTCGAAATGGTCCACAAAAAGCCGCCCCATGAAAGGGGCGGCTCAGGACTATAGATCTTCCAGATCAGCAGCAGGGAGGTCATTCTCCAAGTTATCCCGCGCCAGATCGGTGTCCAGCTCGGGGTATGCGTCAACGGGAATCGGACGCTCATGGTAAACCAGCATTGTGGGGCCGGAGGTGCCTGCCACAATGGGATTGGCCTTTTTCTTGGTGTGCTTCGCCTTGCCCTGGAGCTCGGGGACGGGGGGGGCGTCGTTGTGGGGTTGGGTGTGCGTCCGCTCGGGGCGGGACATACCTTGCTTTGCCATAGTATCACCTCACCACTAGGGTGCCACGGGCAGAGGTAAAAATACGATACAAAATTTGAGGTACGGCATGAAATTATTGCAGCCCGGCGCCCATTCCCTTATTGCGGGTAGCAATCAAGTCCAAAATTCCGCAAGTACCGCGCTTGCTGACTGAGCTTGCGGAAAAGGAATCACGCCGGATTCGCTCCGTTGCCTCTACAGCGGGGATGAGGTGGTGCTCATCCAGGTATGGAACCAGGTCGGCATCAGCCTGGATAAGCTGGATGTGTCCAAGTGGTAGGAGGGGGCATTTGTCAATCTTCGGTGGGGGAGAGCTCTCCCGTTATGGCGTCCACATAATAGGCGCCGCTGTCTGTGGTGATGCGCCAGACCGGTGTGAGCTCGACAGGCCGCGTGGTGCCGCTGACAATCAGATAGCCCGCGTTCATTTCGTCAATGCGGCTGCACACAAAGCCACCCTCTGTCACACCGGCCAGAAAACGGACCAGGACTGTGGCGGCAGAGAGGGTCTCTTCCTCGCTGGACGAGGTTATGGTGCCGGACAGGCGCTGGCCCTCCATGCGGAGCAGTGTGTCATCCTGCCAGAGCAGGGTGACCTGACAGGAAAAAAGGGGGGTACCCTCCCAGTTCTGGTAGTAGGTCAGTACCGTTTGCCCCGGGCGCTCACCGGACTCGGAGGAGATGAGAGTGCCCTGGAAATCGATTCGCTCCAGGCATGACTGGGAGGCATCCTCGTAGGAGCGCTCATGTTCCTTGGCCCAGGCACCAGGTTGAAAACGCACTGAGAAGGTGCCGTTCATGGAGAATTCAGCGGTGCCCTGTACACTGGAATACCGATGCCGGACATCGTTTTCCCCCTCGCGGGAGACATCGCCCAGCAGAGTCTGCGCCACGATGGCCTCGCTTTCCCGGTCACGGGTGACGGTCAGAGGGGAGAGTCCGGCCTCCTGGGGGACCCGCTCCGGGCCGAAGGTGATGCCGCTCTGCTCCAGAACGCGCACGGCCGCCTGGCGCGTATCCTCCTCATAGCGGGCGGCACGGCTCTCCTGCACACCCACCAGAATCAGGAGGAAGGCATTGACGGATACCAGCAGAAGCAGGATGATGTTTTTTAATTTGGACCATTCCACAGGGCATCATTCCTATCTGGCGGCCCAGCCGGCCTCCACAGTGTCACCGCCATTATCCGTATAAAAGACCACTAACTCCCTTCCCTCGGGAGACAGGGCCTCCAGCGCGGCGGCGGCCTGCCGCTCGGGAAGAAGCAGGCTGTGCTCCGCAGTCTCCTCATAGCGGCGGAAGCGCAGGGTATAGTCTATGATCTGTCCGTTCCGCACCGTGAACCGGGCGGCGCAGCCGTCCTCTGGAAGGAGAACGGCCGCTCCGCTCAGGCTGTAGCCATAGCAGACCTCTGTGGTGCCGTCGGCCCCTTCTGTGATATCCATCAGGTAGAGTTGGGCAGCGCCGCAGGAGGCGCCCACAGTATCTGCGGCCAGCCGCCGGGTGGTTTCCACTAGCTCCGACACCGTATAGCCATCTGTGGTTCCGATGGGATAGCGGGAGGCCGCGTCCTCTGAGGTGTGGTAGGACACGGTGCCGTCATTGCCGATCTCCAGAGTTTCCCGTCCTACCCGAAGGCGCAGGCCGCCAGGGATTTCGTACAGGGCATCGCTCTGTGTCTGGAAGGAAACAGCGGCCTGAAGGGCCGACACAGTGGCCTCGTCCGGGGAGGAGAGGGGGTTGGCGGAGTGGTACACCAGGGGGCTCGGCGTGGCGGAGGTGAGCAGTACATAGGGGGCCAGCCCGGCATAGCCCCGGTCCGCCTCCAACTCAAAGACAAAAAATGCACCGTTGCTCCCATGGCCGGAAACCAGCTCGTCCATATGGCCGGTGTAGGCGACCTCCGTTTCACAGGCATAATACAGGCCATCTGATTCATTATGATAGTACAGGGAGACCCCACCATCCAGATCCTGGGCCACGGCCAACTGGCGGGCTGTAGCAGTAAGGGAGGGGTTGCTGCCGCCCTCGCCCATCCAGGCGTATAGGGCCTCCAACGGGAGCTCTCCCAGGAAGTCGAACCACACGCCCGGGGCCTGTAGGGCGTCCCGCCAGGCTGACTCCGGAACTGTATGGGGAGAGGCGGCGCTGGAGAGAGCCTCGCTGAGCAGGATGCCTACCGAACTGAACAGGCGGTCGGCTTGGGCTGGGTCATACTGAACCGCAAAGCGGTCCACCCCATCGCAGACAGCAATACGCACGGGCTGGGCGGCGGCTCCGGACTGTCCGGTCGCCTCGGGGTCGTCTGCCGGAACGCTCTGTCCGGGATCTAAAAGTGAGAGAAGATGATCCAGCCAGCCCCGGGGGCCCTTATCCACCAGCCCGTTGAACATCAGCACCCGGACCGTGAGCACCACGGCGGAGAGGGTGAGCAGCAGGATCAGCAGGTTTTTAAGCCGCTCCACGGTGTTTCGTCTGCGGCGGCGCACGCGCTTATTCCCTTCCATGGTGCGGGCCCTCCACCAGTAGGGTGATTCGTACCGTCAGACCGGGACCGGAGCGGTCCACCAACTCGATGGTACCCTCATGGCGGTCTATGATCTCCTTGGCAATGGAGAGCCCCAGTCCTGTGCCGCCCGACTCGCGGGAGCGGGCCTTATCCACCCGGTAGAACCGCTCGAAGATGCGGCCCCGGTCCTCCTTGGGGATGCCGATGCCGTTGTCGGCCACTTCCATCCACACCCGCCGGTCCTGGCGGCCGGCGGAGATACGGATGCGGCCGCCATCGGGGGTGTATTTGATGGAGTTGGATACCACATTCATCATCACCTGTACGATCCGCTCACGGTCCCCGGTAATCTCAGGCAGCTCTTCCGTGATGTCCAGCTCCATGGCGTGGCCGTGGCGCTGGGCCTCCATCAGGTTGGCGTTGTAGACATCCTGTACCGCCTGTCCGAAAGGGAAGGGGGCCAACTTCAGCTCGGCCCGGCCGGAGTCAAAGCGGGAGAGGGTGAGCAGATCCTGCACAATGTGGGTCATACGGTCGGATTCGTTGAGAATAACACCCAGGAAGTTCTTTTCCGTGTTGGGAGGGAGCTCTCCTGCGTTGTCCGCCAGCGTCTCCGCATAGGAGCGGATGTTGGTCAGGGGAGTGCGCAGCTCGTGGGACACGTTGGCCACAAACTCCCGGCGGAGCTCCTCGGTCTTGCGCTGCTCGGTTACGTCGTGAATGACGACAAGAACGCCGCCCAGACGCTCCTGGTCAAAGGGGGTGAGCAGAAGCTCCAGGCTGCGGCCGCCCACATCCCGCTCACCGTCCAGGTAGCCGGGCTGCTCCACGGCCAGCACCCCCTGGAGGGGAGCAATGTCGGAGAAGAGTGTATCGTAGTTCTCGCTGCCGCCAATGGGAATGGATCGGCCCAGCATCTCCTCGGCGGCGGGGTTGGACTGGATTACCGAGCCGTCCCGGGAGAAGGCCACCACACCGTCGGTCATATGCAGAAAGAGGGTGCCCAGCTTGGTGCGCTCGTTCTCCACTTCTTCCAGGGTGCGCTTGAGCTGCTGGGCCATGTCATTGAAGGTGCCGGTGAGCACGCCGATCTCGTCTCGGGAGGCCACCTCGATTTTGTGGGAAAAGTCGCCGTCCGCCACCCGTTCAGCGCCCTCGGTCAGCCGCTCAATGGGGGTGATCAGCGTCTTGGACAGCAGGAAAGAGAGAAGCACGGAGATGATCAGGCCGAAGATCAACGCCTCTACAATCAGCGTGATCAGCTCACTGTTGAGGGCGGACACATTGGCGCCGTTGTCCTGCACATAGACGATGTAGCGGCCCTCGCCCCGCTGTACTGCCACGGCTACGTCCATATAGGCGGCGGCGGGGGAGTTATCGTCGCTGGCATCCTCACCCGCCAGCACCCGCATCAGGTTGCGGGAATCATTGGGCATCGCCTGTCCGGACTCCTTATCGTCGGAGCCTGCCAGCCAGTGGCCGTCGGTACCGTCCAGTACGTAGTATTTCCGGCTGCGGTTGTCAATGCCGAGGGTGCTGTTGGTATCCAGAATGTGGGCGATGCTGGATGCGGCGTCCTCCTCACCCTCGATGGGAGTCTCCAGATCCTTCCAGAAGTCCGGGTCGCCAAAGGCCTCGGACATCTGGGTATAGAAGTCCTGCGTGTAGTAATTGGCAACCGAATTGATCAGAAATGCACCTACCACCGTCATCAGGGAGATAATCAGCAGCGTCATGATGAGCATGAGCTTCATGTGCAGGCTTCGAAACATGGGGACACCCCCTCCCAATTCTTCCAAGAGATGCAACGGCGTCCTGAGCCGAAGCGTTGAAGCAGTACCCGATGGCCTCCCGGTTATGATGAACTACAGGGCCGCGGAGTCGTCCGTTCCCTGCACGCCAGGCCGCACGGAGACTCCATAGGGATGTAAGATTTCAGGCAACACGAATTCAACCTGCGGCTTGCCTTGCTGGAGTTTTATGCGTTGAAGTAATAGCCCAGGCCCCTTCGAGTGACGATAAACTGCGGGACTGCGGGATTGTCCTCCACCTTTTCGCGCAGGCGGCGCACGGCTACATCGACGGCGCGCACATCGCCTACATAACCCTCATAGTTCCAGACGTGCTCCATCAGAGCCTCCCGGGAAAAGACCTTTCCGGGCTGGGAGGCCAGAAATTTCAGTAGCTCATATTCCCGCTGTGTCAGCTCCAGGGGGTGATCATCCTTGTAGACGATCATCAGGTCGACATCAATGACGATACGGCCGTGCTCAATACGCCGACTGCCGCCGAGGGGAGCAGCCGCGCCGGCGGCGCCTACCATCTCATTGCGGCGAATATTGGCCTTTACCCGGGCCAGCAGCTCCCGCATGGAGAAGGGCTTCGTGATATAGTCATCGGCCCCCAGCTCCAGCCCCAGGACCTTGTCGGTCTCCTCCTCACGGGCGGTAAGCATGATGACCGGTGTGCTCCGGTTTTCCCTGCGCAGGCTGCGGCATACGTCAAAACCATTCATCTTGGGCAGCATGAGATCCAGGAGAATCAGATCCGGGTTTTGCTCCAGGGCCAACTGGAGGCCCGCCTCGCCGTCGTAGGCCTCCAGCGTCTCATAGCCCTCCTTGGACAGATTGAAGCTGAGAATATCGACGATGTTTTTCTCGTCCTCCACGATCAGGATACGCTTGTTCATGGCAATTCCTCCACACACTCACAGTCCCAGCAGCAGCTTGGCCTTCAGCACCAGCGCCACGGTTTTGGCGTCCTTGATCTCCCCCTGCCGTACCTGCTCCACCAGGGCGGAGAAGGGGATGCGCTCCACGGAGAGGAACTCGTCCTCGTCCGGATGACAGGCCCCCTCGGTCAGCTCCTGGGCGAGATACATGTGAAGCACCTCCGAGGAAAAGCCGGGGGAGGAGTAGAGACACCCCAGGTAGGTCAGCCTCCCGCAGGAGGCGCCCACCTCCTCCTCCAGCTCACGCAGGGCGGCCAGACGGTGGTCCTCGCCCCGCTCCAACTTCCCTGCGGGTAGTTCGGCCACCACCTCCTGGAAGGGGTAGCGAAACTGGCGGACCAGGCTCACCGTGCCGTCGTCAAACAGGGGCAGAATAGCCACCCCGCCGGGGTGCTCCACCACTTCCCGGGAGGCCACGCGGCCGTTGGGCAGTTCCGCCTTGTCCAGCCGCACCGTGATGATCTTTCCCTCAAAGAGCACGCGGCTCTCCACTGTCTTTTCCATCAGTTCCATCCGGCATATCCCTTTCTTTGCACAGCCTTTGCACTGCGGCATCCAGATTAAACCACATTATATCATAGATTCCGCCCCTTTGCCAATCCCCCCAATCATTACAGCTATCCAAAGTCCACGGCCATCCGGTATAATACCATCAACGGTCGGATTGATTTTTGCAAAAGGAGGCCCGTTATGACGATCCAGCCAATCGGAAGCGCCAGCGTGGCGCTGTACATCACACCTGCGGACTTGAAGGAGCACGGTCTCACCCCGGCAGGGCTGACTCTGGAACGGGCGCTGGCCATTACACAGACCGCCTTCCACGAGGCGGGGATCACTCTGGAGGGCTCCATCGAGATCGAGGCCTACCCGGATGCCTGCGGCGTTCTGGTGTTTGCCCATGTCCGCGCGCCGGAGCGGGCCTGGTTTTCTTTTGACGAGCTGGAGCCTGTGGTGGCCGCGGCCCGGGATCTGCCCGCACCGCGGCCGGATGCGGCGCTGCTCTGGTGGGAGGACCGCTGGTGGCTCTCGCTGGGAGCGGGGGAGGAGCAGGCCATTGCGCGGCTGTCGGAGTTCGGCCGCTGTGAGACCGCACGCCCCCATCTGGAAGCCCGGCTGGCCGAGCACGGCCGCCCCGTGTGGGATCAGGACGCCCTCACCGCGCTGCTCTCCTACTTTCCCGTCTGACCTATTGACAAGCGTGGTATAATAAAAACCTAGGCATATACAGCCGGAACGCAGGCCGGGGGTGAGGACATGGACGGCAAGGGAATCAAGGTGGTTGCAAAGAACAGCAAGGCTTACCACGATTACTTTATTGAGGATAAGTACGAGGCGGGCATCGAGCTGGCGGGCACCGAGGTCAAGTCCATCCGCCAGGGCCATGTCAACCTCAAGGACTCCTTCTGTATCGTGAAAGACGGGCAGATGCACGTTCACGGCATGCACATCAGCCCCTATGAGAAAGGGAACATCTTCAACAAGGATCCCTTGCGCTCTCGCCGGCTGCTGATGCACAAGCGGGAGATCCTCCGCCTCTTCGCCAAGGTAAAGCAGGATGGATACGCGCTGGTGCCTCTGTGTCTCTACTTCCGCGGTCCCAAGGTCAAGCTGGAGGTGGGGTTGGCCAAAGGCAAGAAGCTCTACGACAAGCGGGCCTCCGCCGCGGCCAAGGACGCCAAGAGGGAAATGGACCGCACTATGAAATCCCGCCGCACCGGCGGTTATTGATGTCAAAGAGGGGGGCATCCCCCTGGGAAAGGAAGGAATCCAATGGCTCAAAATCCCATTGTCACCTTTGAGATGGAGAACGGCGGCAAAATGGTCGCTGAACTCTACCCGGAGGTGGCGCCCAACACGGTCAACAACTTCATCAACCTGGTGCAGTCCGGCTTTTATAACGGCCTGATCTTCCACCGGGTAATCCCTGGTTTCATGATCCAGGGCGGCTGCCCCAATGGCAACGGCATGGGCGGCCCCGGCTATTCCATCCGCGGTGAGTTCAGCCACAACGGGGTGCAGAACAGCCTCAAGCACGACCGGGGTGTACTCTCCATGGCCCGCGCCATGAATCCCAACTCCGCCGGTAGCCAGTTCTTTATCATGGTGGAGAAGGCCCCCCATCTGGACGGCGAGTATGCCGCCTTCGGCAAGGTGATCGAGGGCATGGACGTGGCCGATACCATCGTGAACGCAGACCGGGACCGGATGGATAAGCCCAAGCAGGAGCAGCGGATGAAGTCCGTCACCGTGGAGACCTTCGGCGTGGACTACCCCGCCCCGGCCAAGTGCTGATTTTCAGGAGAGCTCAACGACTCAATTCCACGCAGAAATGTCCTGCAACCTCATCTCTCCCGGTGAAGCCCAGCGTCAGCGGGTTCACCGGGAAGGTGAGGAGCAAGGGAGCGGCCTGACGGATGTCCGCCTTTGGCGGGTGTCCGGAAGAAAGCGGACTTTGCGACGAGCCGGGGGCGTACTGGTTTCGACGGGGACGTAGAGGCGGGAATAGCGGGCGGATGCGCCTATCATCCTTAAAATGGGCAGCTTATAAATTAAAGAACAACGATAACGTTGAGCTTGTCGCGGCTTAAGCCGTGACCGTCCCGTCCGGAAGGACCACGAGCCGGAACGGGGCGTCGTTTAGTGGTGCACGTGTGTGCGCAAAGCTTTGAGCGCACCATGAACAATGAAGCTACCAAGCCCTGTAGTTTGACGGCCTACGCCGGGGTAAGGGAATGTAAATGACCGTCTGCGCCCGGAGAGGTTCCCGAGGAAGCGTTTTCGGACGGGGGTTCGACTCCCCCCGCCTCCACCATTGAGCGCAAATCCGAACCCTACATTGTTTGGGGTACGGTATTTGTGCAAACGAAAAGACACACCTTACCATAATCGGTAGGGTGTGTCTCTTTTTATTCTTCGCCGGTGAACCCGTTGGCCTTGGCACATTTCAAAGCACCGAGAACCAATTTGTGCCGTTTCAGTTCCTTTTCGTAAACGGCTCTCGGAACACCTTCGGAAATCGGGGAAGCGGTTAAAACTCTCTTTCGGTCTCTGACTACCTTCCCCTCATAGTAAGAGATTACATCGTTAATGTTCATCATATCGCAGGACTTTCCAAAGAACCTTCCGTTTCCTGTTTGGGTGTAAATTGGACAGCTTTTGCGGCTGCATACTTTATACCTTCCCCGTCTGCACTGGTATTCTCAGCTCGGCTCTTATCCACGATACGGACAAGCACAATAGATATTGCAGTTCCGATAGGGGTAAACACTACCGTCCAGCAAGCTAAGGCACCGGTGTACTGATATTTGATACTCAAGACTGCAAGAATAAATCCTCCTACGAGTCCTATGAGTAACAGGAATACCAGTAAAACAGCCAGACAGTTAGTAAAGCCGAGCCGTTCCAGCAAGACAAGAAAGCGGCTTTTGGTAGGAGCCACCCTCTTGCCGGTTCCCATCAGGCCAGACCGTGTTCTTTTGCGAAGCGATAAAACAGCACAGCCGCCTGTTCACGAGTCAGAGGGTCGGCCCACATCATATTAGGCTGACCATCTACGGTAGTACCGTTACCGGCAAACAGACCAACTCGGATTGCCCATTCACGAGCTTCGGCACTCCACTCGCCGCAATCGTTGTCTTGGAGACTCTTACGATACTCATTCATGGCGATTTTGAACTTCTCATTGAACTCGGTCTGAGTCATCTCTTCCTCTTCCTTTCCGCTCAGGCGTTTATTAACCTCTTCTGCGATTTGACCATGCCGAGAGTAGAGGTATTCTCCCGGACAGCTTTTGTTGGCGAACCATCTGTGTACGGTCATGACCATTTCATTCGCCTTTGGCGTGTACGCCAGCGTCTTGTCCTTGTCCCCAAACCATAAGAGCTTGGTCTTGCCGTTTCTTCGGCAAATATCAGTAACAAGGTCAAGCATGGCGGCAAACGCTTTTTCTGTAACGGTATACGGCTCATTACTTTCACTCGCTACTTCCAAGGTGATTGCACGATGGTCATTGGCAGAAGAAGAGCTGCACCAGGAACGGTCACTCTCGCTGACACACAGACCGATACTCCCATCATAACCAACGACATAATTACAGGACGCTTGCTTGCTGGTGGGCTGAAAAACCTCACAGCCCCTTTTTGCCGTAACCTGACCGACAAAACAATGAATGGTAATGCGGTCAATGGAATGGTTACGGGGGCTGTTTTTATTTGGAGAAATCAGGGTGTAGGTTGCTAAAGTGCTGTTACTCATTCTTCTCACCCCACCCCATAATCTCACGCAGCTTATCAAATCCAAACATTGCGGCATACGCTACCATGAAACCGATCACCACGAAAGATACAACGATGTACCAAGTGATAGGCAAAGCCTTAATCTGATAATAGGCAAAACCGGAAGCCATAGTGAGGGCAATAGCCACAATCAGGGCCAAAATATTTGTAGGCAACTTGTCCCAGGTTACCTTCTTTGCAACCTCGACAATCACATTAGTGAGAGCTACCAGAACACCGATGATGGGGATAATAACAGACAAATCCATAATGAATCTCCCTTCTGTTTAGTGTGGTTAGTGAATCATTTTCGGTTTTTCATATAAACTCTCTTATAGGAACGCTCTCTAAGAGGGATTTATAGCAAATTGCGAAAATGATTCACTAAATCCACTACAAGTCACTGAAAATATTTGGTCATGCTCCTTTGTGGAACTCTTCAAGGTCGGAAATACGATGGTTGATGACCTTAATTTGCTCTTCCACTACGGGCATACGCTTTGCGAAGTTGTTGTGTTCTCTAACTTCACGGGTAAGCTCGTCCAACTTTGTTTCTGTGATTGCCTGTTGCTTATCCAGCTTCAAGTCCATTGTATGAGAACTCTTGTTGCTGGAATAAACAACACCAATCAGAGCAAGTCCCCCCGTGATGATAGCCGTAATAATTGACTCGATCATTCCAGACCTCCTGCTTACACCACGGAGTTAATGACTTCACTCACAACGGATTTCAGGTTAAACAGGTTAGGAACCTGTTCCAGAGTGAATAAACCACACAGAACCAGGCTAATCCAAGTTTTGACCAGGCCGCTGTCCTTCGTAAACTTCATTATCACTCACCTCCTATTACAGAAATGACTACCTCACGCAGATTGCTCAGGTGGGGGACTTGCTCGATGGTATAGGAACCCTGTTTGATAAGGTTTACCCAGGTTTTAACCAAACCGCTATCTTTGTTGAACATCTCCGTTACCTCCTGTTATTCTGAATAGGGAAGTGCGCTGGCAATCAGAATAGATAACTCCGCAAGAGCGGTATCAATCTGAATTTGCTTAGCTTCCTGAGCCGCTGCCTGTTCTTTCTGGTAGGCAGCTTCGCTGATCTCACCCAGGACAACCGTCTCAGTTCCTTCCAGCTCGTCCTTGCCGTCCAAATGGTAGACCGTACCTTCCAGTACGACACCCTGAGCGTTATGGGCTTCACAAAGGCCATAGCTGCCGTTATCCTGCTTTCTGACCCAAACAGGGTTCGTAACTGTTGCCAGAACAGTTTCGCCTTTTAACATTCGATACATTGCTTTCCCAACCTTTCTTATTCGGATAGAAGCCAAACATGGATTTGAAATACTGATTGGTGCGCTCTCTCACCTTAAAGCTGTTGCCTCGTTTCATGTGTCCGTGGTAGCTGTCAATGGAATTGCGGATGTCCGACAGAGCCATTTCACCTCGTTCGACCTTCCCGTGGAAGGAGCGGAGCTTGCGCCGAATGAGCTTACAATCGCTCACCATGCAAGCAGCGTCCGGCTGACCACATCGGAAACTCCCGTTGCCGGAATGGGCATATTTCAGGCGATATGCCCGGATGTTTTAGCCTTTCGGCAGGGTACAAGTCCTCCCTCTGCAAAAGGTTCTGATTTCACCTAAAGGGGCTACTACGACTGACCTATACGAAGTTGCAGAGTCCGAAGGACACGCCATTACTGTTGTTGGCGTTGTTATTGTTGGCGTTGCCCGAACTGTTCACATTGCAGAAATTGTTGGTGTTGCCGGAATTAGGCGACCGCTCCCACCAGTAGTTCGCAGAACCAGCAAGGATTACAGGACTTGACCCATATCTGAAAACTCACGCCGGGAGGCTCTTGAACCTCTCGTTGTCAGCTTTCTTCACTTTGGCGATCAGCTTCGCTTCCTCTACGATGTATTCCCCGAACTCCTGCATGGCATGGTCAATCCAAGGGCATTTCTCAGGGTTTTGAAGAATAGCATCGTAGAGCAAGGTCAGCTTCGGACTGAGATTTTGGAGGGCAATGTTGGCTCTCGTCAGGCAGTCCCGGCGCATCTGAGCCTCATGCTGGTTCTTCGGATAGATATTGTTCGCTGCCCGAACCTCGTCATGAACGGTGGTGGCGAGAGCCATGAGCTTGTAAAGGAGATAGGGGCCGTACCGCTTTGGAGCCTTGGTGACCACCGAGAAGGTGTGCGCTTCCAGCTTCCTTGCGGTATCTACAAACTGCATGGTACTCTCGCCACGCATGGCCTTGATGACTGACATGATTTACCCTCCTACGCCGCCCCTCCCGGGGCGGGATTATACAGATATTGGATTAAACGCAGAAGCCGAAGGACACGCCACGACTGTAGTTGGCGTCGTCAGAGCCGGCGCTGCCCGAACCGTACACACCGCAGAAACCGGCGGTGTTGCCGGAACGAGGCGACCGCTCCCACCAGTAGTCCGCAGAACCATTGACCTTCTTAATCCGTCTGTTACCGGCCTTGTACCATTCGTACTGCGTACCCTCACCGGCGACCGAGTAAGTGGTAGTGCCAAAAATCTCAATCTCGGACAGGAGGAAGAGGTCATCATTGGTCTGCTGGGTTCCAGAGGAAGAACCTCCACCGGTGCCGGACTTCTTCTTGACGGTCTTGATGACATTGCGAAGAGCTGCCGGGAGCTGGCTCTTGTAGGTGGACATTCTGCCTCTCATGGCAGAGCCGTTCCAGCCGCCAGTATTGGTATTGCTGGTGTTCATCTGCTGGGTCTGGTTCAGGCAGTCCACAAGCTGGAAAGAATAAGCGGCTTTACCGCCAGACACCTTATCGTCATGGTTGAAGCCGATGATCTGCACCTCATAATTGGTTCCGCCGATATTGACGGTCTTCGAGTCGCCCACCTTGAAGAACTGCTGGGCCATGCCCAGACGGCCACAAATGTCAATGTCTGCCCAATCCGTGTCGTTCAGGTTGTCCCCAATCGTAAAGGGATAGACATAGACGATGCCGATGACCTCCAACTTCCACTGTTTGGTCTTCTGGGAGCTATCGAAGGTGTACTTGATTGTCCACTCTCCCAGCTCCGTAGGATAGAGAACCGCTTCGCCCCCGGACACCATAGCGGTCAGGGTCTTACCGCCCTTGGTCATGGTGACCTGGGTGCCATTGTCGGCAATCACATGAACCTCGGCAGGAGAACCCTTCTGGCTGAGAGCGTACAGAGCGTCATCCACCGTGGGGTCGGACTGGCTCAGTTCCAGTGCGGTCTTCGTAGCGTCTTTCAGCAGCGTTTCCTTGGTCAGTGCGGTGCCGACCACATCACACCCAGCGGGGTTCAGCGAAATGTCCACGGTGGCGGTACCAGCCAAAAGCTGACTGCGCCACTCGTCAAAGGTTTCCGGCATTGTGGCCGGAGCCTTTAGCTTTCGGGAAGTCCCCGTTCCCTTGATGACAGTATCTTTCATGTTATCCTCCTTTAATCTCCGCTATTGCACAGATTGGCGTACTGGAAAGCGGCCACGGTGCGGTCGATCTTCGAATACAGCTCCGTTTCCACTTCGGTCAGGGCCGTGTCGATGACATATAGCAGATATTCAATGTTATTGGCGACCTGAAAGGTCAGGTTGTCTAAGGTGGCCGGAACAGCCGGAGCATCCGAAGGAAGGGTGAGCTGTTTCCGAAGAACCGTGAGGTTGTTGAGGAACGCAGCCACAAGCGATTGCGTGGGCGTGTCCCCCATGGCCCAATCGGTTTTTGCAGACACCACAACGGACGAGGGGTTGTAGGGAACCAGATAGATCGGGTCATCTGCTACTCCTTTCTCCGCTCGGTATGCCGCCAGCTCTTCCGGGAGAGAGGTCATTCGGTCGGCAATGTACTCTACCGCCTGACCCACTCTGTTCATGTCGGTGTAGTTGTAGGCACCCTTCATTCCAGCCATGTACTCGGCCTTTTCCTCAACGGAGAGGGCGGTCAGCCCTCCCGTGAGAATTTTGTTCTTCAAGGTGAAAACCCGTTCCACATCGGCCTGTGTGCGGTCATAGACCAAAGTATCAATGACGCTCATATCAATCCTTTCACCTTCATCTTTCCGCTCAGAGAGCCGTTGAATGTGATTTCATCCACCAAGATCAGTGCGTCCATCTCAGGGGTGTAGGCCGTCTGCAAGCCGATAATGTCACCCACTTCCATTTCCGGGTTGCCCCGGTAGTCAGCATCGTAGGTGTTCCGCATGGTCAGATAGCTCTTCACATGGTCGGCCAGGGCATTGCACATGGTATCGTTGGTGATAAGGGGGTTTTCCTCCTTGTCCACTTCCCCTTCCAAAGCTACGGGGTAGGAAACGACCACCGAGTTTTCGGAAAGGGTTTTTCCGGTGATGGTCACGGTCTTGGTGCCGGAGGATAACACCAAATCCGCTGCCCGGGCGTAGATCGCCTGAGATACTACGCTTCCGCCGCTCACCGAAATCTGAATATCTTGTGCCAGACCAGAAAACTCAACATGGAGTTGTGTTTTGGTGGTCGTTTCCTCATACAATTTCTGGGCCTCGCTGTCTGCGGTGTACGCATACCGGGCCACAGTTACCGCTTTGAGCTGGTCGATTTTGCTGATCGACTGGCTCTTTTCTGCAATGGAAGAGAAGTCCAGGGTGAAGTCGGTTTCCCGGTAGTACACCTTGCTCACTCTCATTCGGCGGTATGGGAGATTGCCATACATGGTCACCTCAATCTTCGTACAGTCAAAAGCAAGGTTGCTGCTGACAAAGACCTCAGCGGAGTCAATCTCACTCACCGTCTGGGTGTCGAGAAGCGTGGAATTGCGGTAATACTTGACCCGAACAGAGGACGGGTACTCATTCAGAGGTGTGTCAAAACGGATTGCCACCACCGGGAGATCGTGAGATACATCAAACTCCTTGGTGAAGACCGGGGCGGTGGTGAAGCTACCTTCTGCGCCGGTCATGGCTTCGCTGATATACCCTCTGCCGGAAGGGTCTTCGTCAGGTACTATGACCTGAGCCTGTCCGTCCAGCGTCCACCGGTTCAGCTCCAAAGTGCAATAGGTGTTGCCGACCTGATTGCCCCTGTCCACCGTGTCCCACTCGCTGTACCAGAGGTGGCCGTTGTCCGACCATTCACCGCTGTAAATGCCGGTCACCGTCACTCCGAAGGGCTTGATGTGGATGATGTTGTCATCGTCCGTGAAGAGGCGGCACCGGGCCGCATGGGCGATCAGTTGCAGACAATTCATGTGGGTGTCAATGGGCAGAGCCGCCGTGGTGAACATCTGCTTCAAAGTGGGGTCGATGACCCAGGGGTGGGTACCATGTTCTGTCAGGGTCAGGTTTGCGTCCATCAGAACTTCTTCGGCCATGTCGTAAAGGTTCTTGTTCCCCAGCTTGCTCTTGTAGAAGGAACCGCTCAGACTGCCGATCAGGCCGGTACAGGAGAAGGTGGCCTGGTTATTCTTGGTCTGGGGCTTGCCGGTCAGGAGGTACTTATCCGGCTTAATCCACTCCACCTCCCCGTCCGGCAGCTCATAGCCATATCGGAGGGAAATAGGGGCGTTTTTGTCCACATAGGAGTAGATGCCAACCGGGTTATCCGGGTCATAATTGTGTTCAAGGTCGATGATGGTGAACTCCATGACCTCTTTCGGGAGCCTACGACTCAGGGGGTCTACATCGTGGCTCTGCTTGATGGAAACAATGTCCTTGTTCCCGAAGATCATCTCCACACCGTAAAGAACCTGTTCCAGCCGGGGACGGCGGTAGGGCAAACACTTCCCGAAGGTGATCGTGATTTTATCCGAGGACTCCGCCTTTGCCCCGATGACCACTTTGGTTCCGGTCACCGGTTGCGTGACGGTTTCCTTCACGGAGCCGTCAAGCCAAAATTCCACAGTCACGGTTTCCGGCCATTCCTGATACCGGGTGTCAAAGGTGAGGGTCAGCCCGGGGAACTCATGGGGGTTGGAGAAGGTCTTCGTCATGACCGCACTCACGGTGAACTCCCCGTTCGCATTACTCATGTGGCTCGAAATGAACCCGTCATACTTGGTACCGGATGCCGGAACGATGACCGTGTTTCCGTCCAAGGCCCACCGGTTCAGTTCCAGGGCGGCATAGGACTCCTGGTAGTCGAAGTTATAGTCAACGGTGTCGAACTCCGAATAGCTCTGCGCCCCGTTGCTTCCCCAGCTACCGTCAGTAGCCGCCGCAGCGTCCACATTGCCGAAAGATACCTCTACGAAGGAGCGATTGCGGAGGATGGACTTCATGCTGGACTTGTAAGCATTACTTACAGCTTTCATGGGCCACCTCCTTAGAACGGTTCTCCACAATCAATCAGATTGACCTTGCAGTTGATGTAGTCGATTGGGAGTTGAGTAACGGGGTCAAGGTGGAAAGGCTCTGCGGTTCGGTCACCCGGGTACATTTTCCGGGTAGTCCAGGTGTTGTTCACCATGTCCGGGTAAGTGACCGTCACATAGAAGTTTTTGAACTCCTTCAAGATGCTCGACCACTGTTCCGCCGTCAGGTATGCCCATTCCAACCTATCAAGTTTCTGTTGCTCACGGCCCACCACCTGGCCCACCACCACGGCGTTTGCGTTCCGGGCGGAGTCCACGATGGTAGCGGTCATGAGGTTAAGCCCCCTTCGGGGGCAAGGATATTCACGACCATTGATCTTGATAAATGCTGCCATATCCTTACCCCCTTAGTAGGCGTTGGCAAAGGCTCCGCTGTTCACTCGGACACCTCTGCTCCGGCTGTACCGGTCATACGACCGGCCAATCACATCGTCACCGATGGACACGGACAAGTCCTTGTCCTCGATGATGTTCATGAGTGCATAGATAGCGGCGATCACGCCGTCATTGGCGACAGACACGCCAGCGGAGATGCCCTCCACGATCTGGTCATTGTTGGCGACAGCGGTACGCCGTCCCATGGCACCGACCATCTCAGCACCGGACTCTCTCGCAATGAAGAGCTGCCCTTCGTCCACGAAACCGCCGTCAGCCATATACTGAATACGGTCTACCTTGACCTGGCTGATATAGCCCAGGCTGATACCGGTAATCCCGGAAGTGCGGTTGATCTCCCGAATGACATTGTTGACTGCCCGGACGGCGTTGTTCATGCCCTTCTCCATGACGGTCAGGACACTATTCCACTGGACGATTGCGATATTGGTCATGCCTCTCCACATATTCGACCAGCCAATCGGGAAGACGGTGGTGAAGTCCGTCATTCCGGTGTTCATCTGGGCCTGGAACGAAAGGAAGTTTGCGAGGGTGTTTGCGGTGAAGGTGGTGAAGTCCGTCTGCATGGTAGTCAGGCCGGTTTCCCACTTCTGCACGACCCCGTTCACCAGGGTATTGAAGTTGGTGTCCAGGGTGGTCTTCATCTGCTGAACATTGGCCTGAATGAGCGGCATTTTGTTCGTCATGCCGGTAGAGAAGCCGGTGACAAGCTGCTCACCACAGACTTTGAGGTTGGTGAAGATACCGGTAGACAGATTGCTCGTCCCGTTCTCCTGGGTGAGAATACCGAGCTGCTTCATCAGAGCGGCGTACTGCGTCAGGAGGGTCACCGCCGTTTGCAGTTCAGGGTTGGCAAGACGCAGCTCCGTGTTCAAACTCTGGGTGTCCGTGTAGATGGTGTGAACATCATCCGAGAAGTCCCCGATGGGATTACCCGCAAACAGCCTTTGGAAGCCGCTCACGATGCTGTCCCAGGTGATGCCGCCCATGGAGTCAGTGTAGGAACTGATCTCCCCGGCGAAGATGGTCATGAAGTCCACGAAATCGGACATATCCTCGGTCAGTTGCGGGAGAGTGCCGTTCAGATCACGAAGAGCGGGGGCCAAATTGAAGTTCAGCTCGTTCGCCACATTTTTCAGGCTTTCCACCAGGGCGATACAGGCCAGGGCCATTTCCGCCAGAATGGCGGTACCCACGGCAATCGCCGCAGGAAGCAGACCCGCAGTACCGATAGTGACAGCACCGAGAGCGGCGGTTGCAGCACCCACCGCCACCAGGAGGCCGGTTCCGACTCCGATTGCGGTAGCAATCTGCTCACCGTTATCCAGAACCGGTTGCCATGCCTGACCGATCTCGTTCAGCCCCTTACCTACGGCCCAGATTTCAACCAGGAACAACCCGGTTGCCACTCCCAGCTCCAACAGGATTGCGGTGCCGAGGCCGATGTTCACGGCTATGGTCTTGCCTCCGGTACCCAGGGCATAAGCGGCAAGGCCGACTGCGCCCAGAATACCAGCACCCAGGCCGATTGCCGTGGCTACGGTGGCTCCGTTCTCAATGACCGGTTGCCATGCCTTTCCGACTTCATCCAGCTCATGGCCCATGATGGCGATTGCACCTACCACGATGATTGCGGCGGCAGATACTTCGGCCACGATGCCGACCACCAAACCGAGGTTCTTTGCCAGGGAGGTCAGCTTGGGAGAGAGGCCGGTGCTGACGGTGGTATCAATCGTGTCGGTGGCCGTGGTGAGGGTGTTCATGGCAGTTGTGGCTTTGCCCAGGTTGGTGATGCCTTTCAGCTTGGAGAACACATCCAGAGCGACCACCAGACCGCCCAGAATTTCCAGACCGCCGATGATAAGGGCCACTTTGTCCACGCCGCTCCAATCGCCTTGCTTGATTGCATCCCAATTCGTGGCGATCTCCCGGATGATGGTGGTGAACCCCTGAATTGCCACGCTCCATGCCGCCAGCTTGATATTGCCGGTGAACACGCCGATACCGATTGCGACATTGGTTAAACCTCGGACAACCGTGAGAGCATTGTCCACATTGAGGCCGTTGGCGGCAATGTCGCTGATACCAATGACGATCTCTCCGATGCCCTGGATGACTTTCAGCGCACCGCCGACTTTCAGGTTGCCGAGCATAATCAGTGCGTCACCGACCATACCGGCAAAGGAACTAATCATACCGGCGACATTCTGGAAGGTGGGGCCGTTGTCGAGGAAATCTCTCAGGTACCGCTCAAACTCCTTCAAGTCCGCCAGGAACATTGCGAGGCCGAGTACCTGGAAGTCGAGCTTGAAAGCGAAGCCCTTGGAGCCAAGCTCTTTCAGCAGTTTTAGAGCGGTCAAGAAGTCCTTGGCGACCTTCCAGGCCAGGATGCCAGCGGCAATACTGGTGACAGTAGCCAGCACATCCTTCAACTTCTCTTTCAGCTCGTCAACCTGGCTGTTGATGCTGTTGAAAATGCTCTCGTCCCACAGCTTGTCAATGTCGAACATCCCTTCAAGGCTACCGCCGCCACCGGCACCGATACCGGCTCCACCGGAACCCTGATTGGGGTCAAAGACATTCAGTTCGTCAAAACCAGCGGTGTACTGCTTCAACTTCTTTGCGGCACCAGAAGCGTCTTCCAGGTTGTCAGCCATGGCCCCGGCACCAGCGGCACCGGCGTTCACGCCGCTACTGAAATCTACCGGTTTCAGGTCAATGCCGAAGAGCTGGGCGAGGGCTGCAATGGCCTCTCCAATCAGCTCCACAAAGGCTTGCACATAGGGCAGAACCTTCACCAGAGCGGGAAGCAGGAAGGAGCCAAATGCCTGAGAAAGAGAAGCGAGTTGCTGCCGCAAGGTTCTCATAAGACCTTCTGCGGTGGTCATCTCCCGGGCATAGGTGCCAATCAAGTCCTGCGCCCTTGCCTGGTCAATCAGGGTCAGGTAGCGCAAATAGGACTTCAATTCCTCGCTGGCACTCTGGGTACTGTACGCAATGCCATAGTTTGCTGCCGTGATCTTCAACTGAGAGTCCACGATGGTGAAACCGGCTCTGCGGATAGGCTCTACCTCACCGGCGATTGCAGAGCGGACGGCAATGGCAGCGTCCTCAAAGGTCTTGTAAATGTCGTTGTAACCGGCCCAAATGTCATAGGTCAGTTCCGTGTAATTCATTGCCATGGCGGCAGCATCCTTCTGAGCGACACCGAAGCCTTTCAGCATAGTGCCGTAGATGGACGCATACTGCATGAACTTCTGGACATTGATCTGCAACTCGGAGTTGAGCTTCAATATCCACTTGTAGTTCTCTTCCGCCTCTTCTCCAAACGCTCGGCCAAAGCGGTACATGATGCCCTCCCACTCGGAGGCTTCATACATATACTCGGCAATGATCGCACCAATGCGGTTAGAGGCGTAGATCACCGTGGAGAGCTTGATACCGGCCAGAGCCTCAGACCATGCCCGGGTGCCGGAAGCGGCCTTGTTCACAGTGCCGTTGTAGCGGTTTGTGCTGGCAATAATCCTCTGAATTTTAGAGGGGAAAGCCGAGAAGCCATTGGAAACCTTCTGCATTTCATCGGCAAAAGGCTTCATGGCAGCGGACAAATCTTTCATCTGCCGGGTGAACTTATCAATGTCCGCCTTTTCCAGCTCGTTAATCACCCCGGGCAGCTTCCCGAGCTGATTGATGAAGCTGGTCAGATGTGCTTTGTCCAATTCGGACAAGGGGCGCAAACCATTAGCCAGACTTGCCAATTTATCCCCGTCCGTCCACTTTAACTGAGTTAATGCGGAATTTAATTTGACGATGGAGTTGGTGGTAGAACGAAAACTGCTGAGGTTTCCCAAAGCCGCTAAAGCGGTAGCAAGGCGATTGATTTTCTGGGAAGCGTCACCGGTGTTCAAGCCTTTCAGGGCATTGGTCAATTCACGAATACCCGTGGCAGTCTTGCTCAAATTGTTTGCGCTGCCAACGGAAACCGTCTTCAACCCACTCAGGGCCTTTTTCAGATTGTTCAGACCGGTTACTGCACCGGCACTGTTCTCCTGAATTTGAAATTCCAAGCCCTGAATTTCCACATTATCAGCCATTCACGCCACCACCTTTCTCCTGAAATTTCTTGTTGAGCGACAGGGCCAATGCCTGGAAGTAGGCTTTCGCCTTTTCATCCTGTTTCTCCCGCTTCGCCTCCTGCCGTTCGTCCTTCTGTTTGGTATCAAAGGCAAAGGGCTGATCGGGATAGGGAATGGCCTTGACTCCCTTCTTCGCAAAGGCTCTGAGGATAGGGGCCAGATTACCAATCGCCTGATACACATACATTCCCTGTAACCAAGCGTCCTGATTTTTCAAATCTTGCCGGATTTGAGCGGCCTTGCGGTAGTACCTGACCAGCTCACAATCCCCCTCCCAATACTGTTCCGGGGTCATGCCAATCGCCAGGTAGTAGGGGAACACATCGTAGAATTTCTGGGTGTAAGCGAAACGGGGAGCGGGGCGCATTACGCCACCGCCCCCTCGTTCATTGGACTGCGACCCGCTTACCAGTTGGCAGTCCACTCCATGTTTCCCTCGTCACCCTCGTCAGAGGCGGGTTCCTCCATGAGAGTGAGAATGGGTTCGTTATACATCTCGACCAGCTTCGGGATAAGCTCGTCCTTACGGGGCAGACGGGCGTAGATACGGTCAATGACCTCCTTCTTCACGAAGCGGTGCCGAGCGATAAACGCACCGGCAAACAGGGCCGGGAGCATGGTCATAGGCTTGCGGTCAACTTCCTCGGCCACGAAGCCCTGTTTCTCCATGATCTCAACGCTCTTGCGGGTGTATTCCAGCGTGTAGTTCTCGCCGGAAACGGGGTCTTTGATTGTCAGTGTCTTAGCCATGATAAATCCTCCTTATCATTCAGGCCGAAATGGGTGTCAGGAAGCAGCGAAGGTGATGGGGGTGGAAGGAGCAATGGTGATGCTCATGTCCACGACCTCGTTCACGCCGCCGCCCACGGGGAACACGGAAAGCTGACCCTTGAAAGAGAACTTGCCGTTGGAGCCGTCCGGGGTGAGGGAACCAGCGTCACCGGTGCCGCCGAACCAGACAGCGTAATCTTTCTCCTTACCTTCCAGAGCTTTGAGGGTCTGGAAGTCCTTCTTATCGTAGTTAGCGGTGAAGGTCAGACCGTCAAGGGACTGGATACCGGCAATATAGGTCTGCATATTGTCAGACAGGGTGGTGGTTTCCAGCATCTCGGGTTCGCCGCCCAGGTCGGGGAACTCCTTGATGTCAACCAGCTTCTCCCAAGTATCGCCGGAAGAGTCAGCCTTCTTCATCAGAAAGACCTTGTAAGTGGAAATAGCCATATTACTTTACCTCCTATACAGATTGGCACCGTCCGTTTCAGCCCGATACCGGGCCACCAGGCGGTATATACTTGCGTTCTCCAAATTCGGGATTGGGGACATGGAAATGCGAGTGAAATTGAACTGATACATGAGGTCATCAATGACCTTCATGATGCTCCGGCACTGGGTCTTTTTCCCGGTGGACTTGTTGGAGTAGACATTCATCTCATACATCAGAGTGGCGAACTTCTCCCGGTCACCGTTGCTCATGTGTTCCAGCGTGGGATAATTGTCCTGCTCCACGATACTCACATGGGGGAAAGAAGACGGTGCCTTGACATACTCACCGCTCACATTGATCTCAGGAAAGGCTTTCCGAAGTGCCTCTGCAATCGGTGTATAAATCTGGCTCTCTACATCAATCACCGAAACACCTCCTTCGCCAGTCCGGGCAAAATCATTTGCAAATGCTTCACGGTTTCGTACATCGACATATTGGCGGGGTTACCCTGGGTGATGACCACGGTGGTACCATCGTCCTTTGCGTGAACTTTTCCGTTCGTGCCGGGGTCACCGTAGTAGCCCCAGGACGGTTGCTTACCATGACCGGCCCCGTATTCTCCCCGGCGCATCCCGAGGTCTGCGGCCTCCGGGTGATTGTCCGGGTAGACAACACCGGTGCCGAACTCAATGAACAGCACGGATGCCCCTACTGCTACCACGGCCCTGACACTTTGCTCCCGCTGCTCCACGGAAACAGAAACATCATTGGTGCCGTCATACGCCGCCTTTGCGAAATTGGCAGAGGCCACGGAAAGACCTTCCTGGGCCAGCCTGTCCAGCAGAACGCTTGTCCTTGCTTTCAGCCAGCTCTTATAGCGGTCGATCTCCCGAATGGCGTTATCAATCCCGGCCACGGACAGGGGAACTTTGATGGTCTTCACGATACAGTCACCTTGCTCACGGCGTAGGAGATGGAATTGAGGCTCTTGGCGACCCGCTTCACGATGTAGTCATACAGGGGGTTCCCGTCATCGTCATACTCAGGCTCCTTGTCGATGAACAGGACGGTATTTTCATCAATCGGACAGGAGAGGTCATCGGTGACGATCACCTTGTCATAGGAGATGAAATTTCCGAACTGCTCAACCTGAGCGGTACCGGTGGCAGCAGAAACATTGTCCTGCCGCTTCACGGCCTCTTTGTAGACCACACGGGTATCTCCCGTTTCATTGCCCTCTTCGTCCTTGACCGCCTCTTTACGGTCATACAGGAGGTACCAGTAAGAGGACTTGTTGCGCTCCATCGTTCTCACGGGGCCACTTCCTTTCGCACGATACCGGCAAAGGGGATGATCTCACGCAACAGGGTGGGAGGCACATCCCCGTCCTCATAGGAGCGGGAAATGCCGTTCTCGCTGTGCGCCGTTTCGCCCTCAGCCCCTCGCTTGTTCAGAAGATAGGCCGCAATTTCCACCTGATTGTAGGCGTACTGGTCAGGCACCTTGATCACGGTGGTATCGAAGGGATAAGCCCGTTTCAGGACTTTGTTGCCAGCGATAGAAAGGTAGGTGGAAAGCACATCCTCGTCCTTCTCGCCGGTCATGGTTTTCAACATGGACAGCTTCTCAGCATCGGTCATGGCTTTTCACCTACCTTTCATCAAATTAGCCAGCCCCGACCGCCTTGGTGTTCACGGGATTGCTGGTATCGTTGGCAATGAACACGCTCCGGCTGTACTTGGGAGCGGTGAAGCTCTGGGCAATGCCGGTGAACTTGCCGTGGTACCACTCAGGGCCGTGGTCAAGGCCGATCTGGCCGAAGAGCTGATACTTCTCACCGGCACCGGTCTTCGCCAGAGGCTCCAGGAAGAAGTTGCCCTTGCCGGGAACAGGCTGGTACACGGGAGCGATCACATTCAGGTTCAGCAGCAGAGCGGTGCCAGCGGGAAGACACTCGCCCAGGTACAGGTAGACCACGCCGATAGGAGTGACCACACTGGACAGGGCAATGCCGTTAATCTCCCGGGCAGCGGGAACCACGGTCAGGCCGTTCTGAACAGCGTCAGCGTTGACCTGGAACAGCGTGGTAGCGTCACACCACAGGCACAGGCCATCGGTGGGAGCGTTGGCCCCGTAAATCTTCTTCACCATGTCAGCAATGTCCCACAGGCCGAGGGGCTTGCTGCTCATGGCCTTGGTGTTGGTGGTGACCGCCTCCACCAGTCCCCGGGTCTTGTTTACCTCACTGTCCTGGGTGGCCTTGTTGTAGGTACCCTGAATGAAGGTGAACTCAATGTCCCGGTTGACCTTCTGCATCTTCGCCGCCACCTGGAAGTCCAGCTCATTGATGGGGTTGGCCTGCTGGTTGGCGACATTCAGGCCGGACAGGGTTCCCATGTTGGACTGCTTGGCATAGGAGATGCCGACAGCCTCCATGAAAATCTGCGTCACATTGGTCTTCTGGGTGCGGGTGATGACGCTGGCCTCGGGAGCGGTCAGGGAGGCGGTTTCGCTGATAGAGGGCTGTGCGCCGCCGCCAGTGGTGTACTCCTGGCCGGTCACGAACTCAACATGGTTGGTGGTCTTGGCTCTGCCGCCGATGATGGAGGACAGGGGGCAGCGGGTATTGCCTTTGTTGAAGAGCATACCGGAGTAGTTCAGTACCCCGAAACTGGTAGCCAGAGTATCGGACATAAATCAATCTCTCCTTTACTGGTTATTCGCCTGAGCCTCGGCCTCAGCCTGAGCTTTCAGGCGGGTGTAGTAGGCCACGGCGGTGAAATCACCGTTCTTCTGGGCCTCTTCGATCTTCTTGCCGTAATCCACGGCACCCTCAGTGCCAGAGCCAGAACCGGCCCCGGGCTTGGGGGTCTTCTTGATTGCGTCAGCTTTGACCTTCTTCGCATACTCTTCGAGGAATTTGCTCTGGTTGGCAAAGACCTTGGCACTGTCGCCGTCAGCGAGAGCCTTGGCGGTGTCCTCGGCCAGAGCCTCGTCATAGCCCTGGGACACGAACTTGGCCTTGTAGTCAGCAACGGTCTTGCCCTTGCGGAGATCGGCAAGCTCCTGTTCCATCTGGGCCAGCTTGTCAGCGTCCTCCTGCTTCTTCTTTTCCTCTTCGGAAAGAAGAGCGTTGTGCTTGCGCTTCCACTCGGCGGCCTCGGAGTTGGCCTTGGAAAGAGCGTTCTTCTGCTTTTCCAGCTCGGCGGAATTGTCCTCATACTCGAACCCTTCCAGAGCGGCCAACTTCTGCTCAGGGGTCATCTCGGCGTACCCCTCGATCTTGCTGGTGTCAATCTTTGCCATAACAAATACCTCCTGCGTTTAACAAGGCTGTTCACTCAGCACTGATTTCTGTTTTTGGGTGGGGTTTTCTCCCCTTGCGATTAAGGTCTTCCCTGACCATTCAAAGCCTCACGGCCTTAAAACCAAAAGAAAAGGGGCTACCGGTAAAAGCGTTTCCGCTCTCACCGATAGCCCGTAATGGCTGTCATCGTCATCTCTCTATGACGGCCTCATATTTCTTTTTGCTGGCGGTTTCCCATACCACCACTTTGCCGCTTCTCACGGCGATCTCCACTCCCTTGCCCCGGGAAAGAATTTCATTGATCTCCTGAACCGCCTTGGGGGTCAGGTTTACGACCGGGTTCATTTCCCTCGTCACCCTCCTTGGTCTGTTGCTGTGCGGCCAGCTTCTCGGCCTTGGCCTCCTGCTCGGCCACATACTCCATGCTCATTTTGTAAGCCACCTGGGGGTCAGAGAACATCCCGCAATGGATAAAGGCCAGCACCGGTGCAATCTTCGGGTTATTCAGCATCGTGGTCAGAACATTGGCCTTTTCCGAGATGTTCTCATAATTGCGGCGGGTGAAGCGAATGTCAATGGCAGACAGCTTCAAGTCCAGATCGCCCAAATCCCGGCAGATACGAAGCAGGAGCTTCAAAAACCGCTTCTCGGACTTCCTGAACATCCGCTCCGAGTCCTTTGCTCTTGCCTCGGCAGCAGACCAGCCATCACGCATGATGACGGCGGTGCCGGTGTCGCTGGTAGAAGAGCCGCCGTTACGGTTCGGCATACCGCAGATGGTCAGGACGATGTTATACATACTGTCCACAAGGGTCTGCGTCTGGGTCTGGTTCAGCTCTGCGGTCAGATACTCAATCTCCGCCTTAAACTGCGGGTCAATGTCCTTGAATTTGATTGCGCCCTCGTCCCGCAGCTCCCGGTAGTCTTCGGAAGAAATATCGACATTGTGGAAGAGCATGAGGGACTGAATGAACTGCTCCACGCCGTCAATGCGGTTAGACTCCGTGGTATTGATTGCGTCCAGCAGAGGAAGGACGATCTCAAAGGCACCAAGCCGGGACTTGTTGGCCGGGTACTCAATGATGGGGATGCCCAAATACTGCTCTTCGCTTCGTCTGATTGCCCAGGTATTTTCCACCTCATAGAAGTGGTCATCCGTATAGCAGCTAAAGACCAGAACCCCATCGTCTTTGAGGACATACTTCACGCCCATAATGGGAGGATTGCCGAGGGCCGTGGAGTAGACCACAAAAGCAAAGCGAGGGTCAAGGGTGTAAATCTCAAAGGGGGCCTCGTCCTCTTCCAGATCAGCTTCGCCGTCCGGCAGCACCATTCTGTACGATGTGCCGCAGATATGCCACCACTCGGCCAGTTCAGCGTCCTCAGAGGGTTTATCTTCGGACAGAGTGTAGTCATTCAGCCGGGTCACCGCCTCAGCGATACCCTTGTCATCTTTCCGGCTGACATACTGAACAGGCTCACCAATCAGGTAGCCAACCTTGAAGGACACGATCTCATTGGCCCGGTTCTCAACGACTTTGTTGTTGATTTCAGGCCGAACATCTTTCTTCCGGTAAAGAATGGGCTGATCGCCCTTGTAATACCGGTAAAGGTAGTTAATATCCGCCTGGTTCATGAGGTGAGTGAACAGAGCCTTTTGGAGAACATCAATGATGTTGTTGTCGTTGATCTCGGTCACATCGGCATAGATTACCCTACGACCAAACAATGTCCTGGCTCCCATTCAATCACCTCCCCGCAAAATGCCTTTCTATCACCTCACATCATAGCATAATCTCTAATGCTTGTCAATGGCATAACTCTTTATAATACCATTGGAGAGCAAAAAGCGCAAGGTATCAGCAAGGCCGTTTGAAGATTTCGATTTTCCCGCCACTCAGCATACGGATTTCATTTTCCAGCAGAGCCAGGGAGTCAGGTGCGTCATCGTGCGGCACCTTACCGCTCCGGGTGTAGGTGGTCAACTCCTTCATGAAGTTCCAATACTGACTGCCCCGCTTGTAGGTGGTGGGGTGCTTGAAGTAGAAGTTCTTCTTGATATTGTCGGAGGCAAACTCAATCCGGGTCTGTTTGTTGGAAATGGTACGCTTTGTCCGAATACCGATGGAGTACCCTTGCTGCCGGATAATATCAGCCACATCCCGAGCATAATACTGACCGGCGTTATTGGCCTCGAAGGTGGCGGAGGCGACCTTGTTGGAGATCAGACACTTGGCGCACTCCGGCTTTGTCACCTCGGCGGGAGCATCGTCAAAGACCACATCCACAATGTAGACCTCGCTGCCATAGATGACGGCTACCGGCATAGAGGTGGAGTCAGAACCGCTTTCGGCGGTATCTCCTACGGCAATGATGGTGTCCGGCTCCCGGTCAGGCGGCAGCTCAAAGAAATAGTTCAGCTCGTCCTTGTTGAAGAGAAGACCCTTGGCCTCAAAGGGCTGTTGCTGGAACTCACTCTCAAACTGCTCGGCGGACAGAAGCTCCCGCTGCTCCCGGAAGTAGGCCGTGGTGAAAATCTTCTGGCCCTCTCGCTCATACTCATAATTGCTTTCGTCCGTGATGGGGTCAAGGGCTGGTATCTCAATGGCCCTCCATGCCCAACCCTGTTGCTCTGCGTACTCCTGAATACGGCCAATGGGGTCATAAATGGAATACCTGGTGCCAGTGAAGACCATGGGGGTACCCTCAATGGCACGGCCCATAATGTCGCCGGAGATCACTTCCCACTTGTCATCAAGCCGTTGCCGGTTCTTCGCCTCTTCACGGCCCTCCACACAGTCATCAAGGTACAGGACATTGGTGGCCTCAGACAAGCCCACCTGACGAGCATCAATGGAGCGGCACATGATAGTGGGGAAGCGGGACTTGGATTTGAGGTTGATGATCTTCGTGTCCGCTCCGGTCTGCACCAGACGGGCTTCCGGGAACACATCGTAGAACAGATACTCGTTCGGCACCGTCAGATATTCCAGGCACCCGTTGTAGAAGCTCTTCACAAGGTCATCACCGGTACCTTCCATCAGCGTAGATCGGTCGGGGAATTTCCCGGAGAGCATATTTACAAAATTGATGCCGGTCTGGGACTTTCCCGCTCGTTTCGGCATGGATATTGTCAAAAGACGCAGCTTTTTGTCAAGTATGTCCTGAAAACCCTGTACCATCGGTTTCAGGTAATGCCGTCTGGGGGCATAGAACCGCTTTTCCGGCTTCCGGTCAAGCTCAATATAGGTCATGAACGCATCAAAATTGTGCGGCGCATCGAACAGGAGGCTCTTCCTCCATGCCTCATAGAACCTTTCCGCTTCCAAAGGGGAGGCAAGGCGCAGTTGCTTTGCCGCCATGACCCGCAGCTCCTTGTTCAGAGCGTGAGCCTCCTGAAAATTCTCTTCCTCCCACTGGCGGCAGAGGGAAAAGAGGTCAGTGTACGCCGAAGCGTCCCTGGGCCGGTTTTCAATATGCCGCTTGATACTCTCTGCGAGTTTCTGATAATCCATGAAATCACCTCAAATGGCCCCGGCCAGCCGGAAAGCCTCAAACATTTTCGGGGCCTGAATGGCAAACCAGTCCACCATTTCCTCATTTTTGGCCCAAGCCTTTTCCGGGGCAAAGCTGTTCCACTGTAAGCCGGACTCATTGAGAAAAGCGTGAACCAGCTCATGCCGAATGGTACACTTCTCCATGCGCTGAATGACCTCTTCCTGAGCCGAGGCCCAATCCGGGGTGCTTTTGAGATTGAGAATGACGATCTCCTTGGTGTTGTTGTCACAGTAGCCGCCGTAGTTCATCTTCCGCATGAACTCGTCCTGGTCAAAGTTGACCCGGCGCAGATTGTATTTCGTCCCCAGCACATCAATTTTCATAATGACCTCCCAAAAAGAAAAGGGCTACCGGATTGCTCCGATAGCCCGTAATGGCTGTCACTCCCGCCCCAGCGGGAGCCTCACTCTTTATTCTGTTCCACGATGGTCTGCAATTTACTCGCCAGGTGGAGCCACAGCTTCGGGACTTTATTGGAAATCGCCCCGTCACTCGGAACCGGGCATTGATACCCAGACCCGTCTTTCAGAAAGATTTGCAGATAGAAGCCGTCCGGTATCTCATGCACGATGGTACTGGACTTTGACCCCGCCGTGATTGCCCCGGCCACGACCCCGACCCCTCCGGCAATCGCACCGCCCACAATGGCCCGGGTGATCGCTCCGGTCTTCTTGGTCTTAGTATGCGCCTCTTTGACGATATTTTCAACAATGGCGTAGGAGCTTATATCCCGGTAAGAGATCAGCTTGTCGAAAAACATCATGACCTCGTTATCATCACTGAACATGATGCTGGCATTGGGATTGTAGATGCTCTTCTTCCACCCCTCTGTCCCGAAGATTTGACACCGCTCAAACAGCTTTGCCGTTTCCAGCTCCCTCCGGGCCAGCTCCACTTCATACGGGTCAGGGTCACGCTTGGCCGTCAGCTTATCCAGCCTCTTTTGCGCCTTGGCGATATTCTTCTCATTGCTGTAATTGTCATACTGTCCCATGAGGTCATACCACCTTTCTCACTTTCTCATACCATGTAGGGCGGCTGATACCGAGCTGACGGCAAGCGTCCCTGACGGTAATCAGTCCCTCCCTCTGTTTCTGCAAAAGCCCTTTGAACTCGTCCATGTCCAGCTCCCGGGCCGGACGGCCAAAGCCTCTACCGGTCTTGGCGGAAACCCGCCGCCCATCCACAACCGGCATAGCTTGGATGCCCTCAGCCTGACGCTTCCGTATCTTCTTCCGCTCCTGTTCGGCCACAGCACCCAGAACCTCAATCAAGATGTTGTTGACCATATCGGCAACCCAGTCCTGTCCCTGGAAGTCAATCAAGGTGGTGGGAATGTCAAACACCCGGACGATGACCCCATGAGCCTTGAACCATTCCAGTTCCGCTTTGATCTCTTCCTTGTTGCGGCCCAGCCTGTCCAATTCCTCCACCAGAACCTCGTCCCCGGGAAGCAGGATGGATTTCAGCTTTATGTACTGCTTCCGGTTGAAGTTCTTCCCGCTCTGTTTGTCGGTGAAGATGTGGTCATCGTCCAGGTCGGGAGCATAGGCTTTCAAAGCGGCAAGCTGCCGAGCGAGGCTCTGGTCTTTGGCTGACACACGGCCATAGCCATACCTCACTCGCCATCACCACCTGACCCCAACAGAGCGTCCAGGTCATACTTCGGGTCTTCCTTCTGGTCAATCACGATCTGGTCAGCTCTGCGGACACCGGGCTTCCGCTCCTGAATGACCACTTCATAGCCGAGGGCGGAGAGCATTTCCACGGCACTGTTGAAGGACAGGTTGTTGCTTCTCAGCCGGGAGCTGATTTCATTGCCCCGCTCCTTCCCGAGAGCCTTTGCCATGGTGGTCAGAGAAACATTTTTGGTTTTCATCAAATCTCGAATAGCCTTGTTGATATACATGGTAATCACCTCTTGATGACACTATACACTGAATTTATTTTGTTGTCAATAGGAAGTTGAAAATATTTTGTTACTGAATATCTTTTGTAACTGAATTGGTTTAACACTGAATATAGTTTGTTAGGAATAAAGCCTTTTTATTTTTGTGGGAATTTTCGCCACTCACCCCGGCCCGGTGGCGGTGGATATATCCCCCGGCCCCGGTATCAGGCAACCGGCCCCGGCTGCACTCTGAAAAGCACAAAAGAGCCGCCCCGGAATGAACCAGGGCGGCAACTTCATTTATTTAATTTCATCAATTCAATGATTATTTGAACCGGTAAAAGCAAGATCAGCAGAAGAATATACACGATTACACCGCCTTATATTGTGGTACTCTGATAAATTCATCAAATGCCCACATAACAATATCAGACGGCGCACAACCGGCCACGGCTGCAAGCTCTTTCTTTATACCCTCTTCCGTATCGGCTACAATATAGCAGCTATACCCGTTTACCTCTTCCGGCCCTTCCGGGGTATTCTCTTCATCGTGTATAATCCACTCTGAACCAGTGTTAAAATACATTGTTTCAAAAGCGGCCAACGCTTCCCGGCTCCAATCGTCCACGGGGTAAATAATTTCGTTCCAATCACTTTGGCAACAACCCCGGATAATTCGCCAATCCCATTTACGGCCCGTAACAACGGAAAGAACCTTGCATAAAATATTGTTCTCTTCCCGGCTTCCGGCTTCCGTATAGGCGTTTACAAGCTCTTTCAGGGCGTGAATATCACGGGTACTATATCGGGCCTTGTCAGGCTCCAAAAGGTCATTTATCGCTTGTGTAGCGTTCTTGTAAAAGCTGCTATAATAACCGCCGTTCTTTATATCGTCCAGGGCTTCGGCCAATTCCCCATTTTCCAGGGCATTATATACCCGGTCAAAAAGGGGGCTTGTGCGGCTAATATAATCCCGGTTGCCGGTCACATTGATATAATCCGGCCCCATTCCTTCATCATCAAATAACAGGCTGTCCTGATATTCAGGCGGTATCTGTTTACAATAGATCATGATTGAACCCCCTTATAAAATCCCGTTTTCCCGAAACTCACGCAAATGGCCATATTTTCGGCCTAACCGGGAAAACATATCTTGAAAAACTGCCAATTCGGAATAACTGTAATTGTGATTGCAAAAATCCGCTTGCCAATCAATAGCGAACTGCCTAACCTCTTCTTTGTTCTTCTGGTATCTTGTCATAACTGCACCGCCTCCAATTCAAAACGGGCCGTTTCCAGGGCGGCAGCGTGTAGCCCTTTCGGGGTATCTGCAATATAAGAAAACATTTCAACCGGCAGCAGATCACAACCAACCGCCATATATAAAGCCCGTTCCGTTGACCGGGTATAAACCCGGCATTTTTCGCAATGGTGACAATCTCCGCCGCATTTCTCCAACCGCCTTAAAGCGGTTTTTAACTTGCGCTCTTCCGTTTTGGTCATATCGTCCACCGCCTTAAAACAACCGAAACAGATTAGAAGAACGGGCCAAAATAACACCATATTCTCCAGTTACTTTATCCCAAATCAAGCCGCCATTCATGCCATAAATACCCCGGCTAACTCCGATTTTTTCATACCATTTAGGCAGCGTGTCAGGGTCAACCGTTGTTAAATCACGGGCCAAACCTAACCGGGCATATTCTTTTAACTGTTTTCTTGTGTATTGCTTCATCTTCCCGCCGCCCCCTTTACTAATTCTTGATAAATCAAATGAGTCAAGAGCCGTTCCGCCTGTTCTTCGGTATATTGCGCCCGTTCCCGTTCCGACTGTTGCAAAATGTCCCCCAAATCAGCCACGGCGGAGCGGTTATAATAATAGCAAGTATCAAGGATAGACGGTAAACCCTGGCACCAGTCAATGAAAACTTGTTCGTTCGTGTACCCTTTCCGGCTCTGGTATTCCGGGAAATATGCCTTTTCCTTCGCATGGACAGACAGAATAAACCGGGCTACATTGGGAAAACTACAAGGGCCGGTAAAATCATACCCGCAAGGGTCAAAATGATCTAAAATATATTGCCTGATTGCAAGCCGGGCTTCTTTGTTTGTTGTTTTCAGTGACATATTAAACCGCCTTTCTTTCCCTATGCTTTACCAACCGAACCGCAAACCGGCCACAAGAATTTTCCCGGTATTCCTTCAAACGCTTTACCGCTTCGGCCCTGGTATATTCGCAATCTTCGACTTCCCACCCGTAACCGTAATTTGTTTCAATGTCCCACCGGTCAACGGTTTTTCTGACATACGCCATAATTAAATCCCCTTTCTAAAATGTCCGTTGCCAACTAAATTTATTTTGTGCCTTTAATATACACTGAATATTTTCAGTTGTCAATAGGAAAACACAAAAAATTTTCAGTGCTTTTGCCGCCTATATAATGTGTAAACAAAAGTACACTTTACCAGACAACCGGCAGCGGCTCCGGCCTGGTACCAGATCAGCCGCCAGGGGGGGGGCCAGGGTCAGGGGGTCACCCCGCCCCGGGGCGGGATATGAAGGGAGCCGCCGACCTTCCCGGGAGGGAGATCAGCGGCTCCGATAGTCGTGGAGGCAAGTTCAAAAGTCGTGAACCATAGTCGCAAAAGTCGTGAAAGTCGTGAACCATAGTCGCAGATCAATCGTCTGCTTCATAGTCGCTGGCAGTTGCCTCCAAATACTTCTGTTGCAGCTCTTCCGGGGAAGTCGTTTCCCCGAGCTGGTTGTTGGGGGTCAACACGACCTCCTGCTTGTCCTGATAACCAAAATGGTTTTTCATCAAAAAGATTGCGGCAACGGGGTTAATCTTGCCGTTTTGGGCGTAATCTTCCATCTGAGCGTTCAAAAATTGGTACGCTCTTTTTATAAGATTACGGCTATCCTCGGGCAAAGTCTTGCTATCAACCCCATTTGCCCATGCCCATATCGTCTTTCTACTCACTCCAAAGGCCAATGCCAGTCCTGCAACACTCGGCTTCATATCATCCTCAGCACAAATGCTCAGGTACATTCCGATACGCTCTTTGACCTGGGGAGGCTGTTTCATATCCACACTGGGCCAGTCCCACATTCTCAAAGAATGTTCAATATACCTCCGGTTGTCACCCGGCTCAGTATGGACACTCATGGCCTCTGTCCGATCAGGACGCTTATTCCCGCCAGTCCCTTTCGGTCGGCCTCTGCCCCTCTTAGGGGCCAGCTCTTCACTCATACTCGGCACTCCTTCACAAATTATTTTCAGTCGGCCTTTAGTGAGTTTAGTGAACCATTTTCGATTTTTGCCATAAATCTCTCTATATATATCTCTCTATGGAGGGTTTATACAGAAAAATATAAAAATAGCCGTCAAAAATGCCCTCAAAGCCTTACGCCACAATGGTTTCCGGTAGTGGGCGATTATTCACTAAAAACTCACTAAAAGTCGCAAGTCGCAAATATATTCAGTGAACCACTAAATATTCAACCTTCTGCCTGCGGGTTAATGCCCTTATCCAGCAGATAGTCGAGAATGTCATCAGACAGGCAATACCCATCACAGTCGGCTCCGTCATAGAAGACGGTTTCCGTCAGAAGGTTCAGCACATAGAAGCTGTCCTTCTGCTTATTCAGCAGCATCCAGGCCGCTTTCAGAAGGGTCACTTCACTCGGCACCCATCGGACAGGGGGTTGTCGTTGGCGCACATGACGATCTCCACGGAGGCTTCCTCGGGAATGTTACTGAGTTTCGCCTTCAGGTCTTTTACGGTCACCGAACTCACTCCTTCCACTCTCGCAATAGGCTTTTGCCCGGGCGCACAGGCGGTCAGTGTCCACGCCATACTTTCCCGGGCCGGTGCCGTCACACGAAGGACAATCCCTCTCGGCACAGGTGAGGCAAGGACATTTGCCCTCGGTATGATTGCAGTAGTTGTAGATCATCTCACTTCTCCTTCTCCCGGGGCAGTTTCGTGGTCTTTCCGTCCGTCAGGTCATCACTTCCGAGCTGATAAGATACCAGGCTCATTCCCTCGGAGGTGATCTCCACGCCGTTGAAGAAACCACACACGATGCCGTCAGGAATATCCAAAGTGACCTTCATCTCTCTCCCTCGCTTTCCTGGGTGGGGTTGCTGGTCATGGAAGCCCGAATGAGAGCCTGGGTCAAGAATTTCGCCTCTTCCTCACTCGCACCGGCCTGAATGACGGCCCGGTAGAAAAGGAGGCTCGTTTCAGCCAGGACACCAATCGCATTTAACAGCTCTTTGAGGTGGTCATTGTTACTCACTCAACCCATCTCCTTTCTCATGCCGGAGGGAAAGCATCTTCTCCCGGGTCATCTTGTCCACCACTCGACCGATCTCGAAGTACCCGGCCATAGCCGCCAGCTTTTCCAGGTTCTTTGCGGTCTGCGCCGTGACCAGAATGTGAATACGGCGCATATTCTTCTTGTTCATGAAATCATCCTTCCTGAGAATTTCTCATGCAAAAGTCGTAGAAAGCGGCCAGGTGGTCAGCGGCCTCCTTCATCTCTTCATAGGAGCCGATATAGCTGCGGCAAGAGGCTCTGTCCAGGGCCGTGATGATTTTGCCCATCTTCTGAAACAGGTTGGCCCTCTCATTTTCGATGTTCATTTCATGAACCGGCGTGAGGAATACCGTTTCCTTGGTGAAAAACTCGGTGCCGTCCTCACATACCACCTTGGTCTTTTTCGGGGTGACCCGCTTGATGGTGAAGGGGCGGTAATAGGTCAGGCCGGTGTAGTTGTTCCATCCATAGGTGATTTTTCTCGGGACGCATACCCGCATCCCAGGTTTGAGATCAGCGGCGGGGATAGAAACCTCAAACTCATGTGTCTTCCAGTAGGCCACGGCCTCATGCTCCCCCTTTCATGCGAATGTTCCGGTAGGTGGGGTAGCCGGAGTAGACAGTCTTCCCGCTATGCCATTCAGGGTGAGCCTCCATGTCGGCGTTGAACCGCTTTGCGCTACACACGAAGTAGCCATTGGATTTACACCAGATTTTGTAAGAGTCGTAGAGGCTCTTCGCTCTGGTGTAGGCACCCTCGGCCTTTTCACACTTCTCTTCCAAGAACTGCAAAACCAGGTCATTGTCCTTCTCATACTGCCTGACCACCTGACGCATCTCAGGGGACATTTTCAGGCCGAACCGCTTGTACTTGAAGTAGCCCTCCAAGAGCCAGGTGAAGATGCCACGCATGGCCTCCGGGGTCTGGAACTCATTTTTGAGGTTCTTGTCCTGCTCGTCCTCGGAGAAATGCCGGTTGAACTCCACCACTCGCACACGGTCGGAGGCGAAGAGGCTCTTATCATTGACGGAAGGAAGGTCATTGCAGGACAGCCAGAGGGTGAATTGAGGCAGGAAAGTCGTGGTGGCTTCATAAAGGTTCCGGGCCTTGATCTCTTCGCCACCGGTGAACTGCTTGATCGTTTCCTCGTCCAGTTTGCCATACTGATTGCTCTCGGCCATGGTGACAAACCGCTTGCCTTTAAGGGATGCCAGCATGGGGTTCGCCGCCTCGGCGTTTTTGGAGCGGTCAGACTTGCAAATGATGGACACCGGCGACACGGAGGCGTAATCGCCCAGGAGATGGTGAATGGCACTAAGCATGGTGGACTTCCCGTTGCGGGTAGTCTTGCCGTGGAGAATGAACATACACTCTTCATTCGCCATGCCGATCATTGAGTAGCCCAGGGCCTTTTGCAGATATTCAGCCTTGTCCGGGTCATTACAGGTCACTTCGGAAATGAACTGCTCCCACCGGGGGCAGCGGGTGTCCTGCAAGGTGTAGTCGAAGCCGGTCTGCATGGTGAGGAAGTCCCGCCAGTCGTGTTCCCGGAACTCCATCTTTTCCAGGTCATAGGTGCCGTTCAGGCAGTTTATGAGATAGGGGTTCGCATCAAACTGTTCTGCCGTGATAGGCATGACGCTGGCAGCGTCCTTCATGAGCCGGTCACGGAAGCGGCGGTCACCCATCTTCACGATGAACTTCATGTACTCTCTGCGGCGGTCTTCGTTGTCGATCTCCCCGCAGTAGAGGGCCATGAGGCGGCAGAACTCCTTGATCTTCTCGGCCACCAGAAGAGAGCCAATGTCCTTCCGCCATGCCCCGTTGGAATAGGTGTACCAGCACTTCGCCTCCGGGCAGAAACGGGTATCATTCTTGTAGCACTCGGAAAACAGCTCCGCCATGCCGGACTCGTCCCAGGAATAGCCGGTGCCGCTGATCTGGTGGCTCCGCTCCGGCTTGGACTCCTTGATGTAGAACATCTTCTGGGACAGGTCTTTGTCCATGATGTAGCGGCCATTGGAGAGCTGAAAAAGTTCCTGCTCTTCCGTGGTCATGATTTCATCTGCCATTTCTCGTCACCTTCCTCATTGTCTTCGCTATCACCAGCACCGCACAAGCCTGAGCGTCTTCATCCCACCACGCACATTTCTCTCGGCAGCAATGCAAAACCTCGTCCGTAGCGGCGTTGAGAGGGCAATATTGCTTATTCTCCATCTACTACACCCCCCCCATAGAAGAAAGCGTTTTTCAGAGCCGTGTCGATATGGGCCATGATCTGAGGCGGAAGAGTACAGACATACTTCCAGTCATCGGTAATGTCGATGACCCGCACCTGTTCGCACTCGGCCATGCTCGGTTCCAGGTTCTCCCACACAAAGGCGACATGGGTGGGCATTTCCAGCCGCTTCATCTTTGTGGTCAGAGGGATTACGATGCTGGTAGCGGAGAACTGGTTGCCCATGTTGTTCTGGACAATAACCCAGGGCCGCTTACCGCCCTGAACATGGCCGGAGGCCGGAATGGGAACATCTATGATAACAACATCTCCACGCTGATAGGGTTTCATAGTTACCTCCTGTATCTGGTTACAGAATTTACGATGGTTTCAATCTCGGAGCGGGGAAGGGGCGGCTTACAAGCCTGAGTGTTGGCATACAGCAGCTCCTTGTAAATGTCCGCCTTGGAATATCCCTGGTTGTGCATCTGACCGGCCAGGGAAGTCAGGCTGAGGTTCCGGCTTCCGGTGGTGATTGGGGGATATTCGGGCTTCACGGCGATCTTCCCGTTCTCTGGTTTCCGGTAGACGGGAGAATATATCCGCTGGGGAGCGGAGAGGCCGGTACCTTCTTTCGGAGCATCCGGGAAATACTTGGACACGATGTAGTCAATCGCCTCCTGGTTTTCAATGATCTCCGAATAGATAATCACCTTGCCGGTCATAATGAAGTACCGGCCACTCCGATATATCTCCACGCCATTCCGGTTGTTGCGGCCCTTGAAAGGGAGGGAGCCTTTTAAGAGGACATGAACACCTCTCCCGCTCCGGCTCTTCTCCGTGTAGGAGCCGCAACGACCGATAATGTCAGCCGCCAGGGGTGTCAGAAAGCCATCGTCAAAACCAGCATCAATGTCAATGCCGATCAAGCCGTCATCGTTGAAAACATACCCGATGCCGTCATAAATGTCGTTCTCCACATTCAGGACGGCACACTCAAAAGTCCCCCAGGTATCAGCCAGCATAGAGGAAGCGGCCTTTTTCTGCCAGGTCTGCATGGGTACCTTGCTGCTGTTCCAGACATTGACCCATTGGGCTTTTTCTTTCAGTTCCTCGGGTATTTTTTCATACATGACAGATACCTCAGCTTTCGTAGGGAGTAGGAAGACTCCAATCCCAGATTTGTCCGCCACGGTAGGCGTTGCGGAAGTGGTTGCGCTTTCCGTCACCGGTGAACCACAGGTAATCGGAAGGAAGAACTCTGCCCACATCCGCCTCACCGTCTTTCTCGGCGTACCAGCGGGACAGAACATCTTCGCAGAGGGCTTCAATTTCATCATCAACCGGGTTATCTGCATCATACCCGACAAATTGATATGGAGCGGTTACAACGGTCACCAGCGGCCCATAGCCATGATCTACACGGTTGAGAGCGCACCAGACACAGGCCGCTTTCTCGGTATCGGAGGGGACACCCCGGGCCTCTCCCCAGACCATTTTCGCCAGGACGGTAACCTCTTCCTCACTCCACGGCTCAGGAGTCGGAGAGGGTTCGGGGATTACCGTTTCTTCTGGCAGAGTGGGCAGAGGCTCCGGCGTGGCTTCCGGGGTACGGGCGGTGCATGAGGTCAGGCAGAGCAAAGAGATCAGAGCTGCCAGGAACAGCTTACTCATTGACCGGCTTCCTCTTCCGCTGCTTGGTGGCGAAGAAATACTTGCTGTCAACGCACACGGGATAGCCGGGGAACCGGTTGCTGGCCCTCTTCTCGCCCTGGTTGTAAATCTGCTCCGCCGCTTCCAGCGGCATTTCGCCGGAAACATGGTCAGCACCGGCGACCATGATGTACGGGACTTTCCCGTTATTGTTCACGAATGTCATGAATACTTCCCCTTTCTCTGTTCCATGCCTCAACATCTACGCCGATCTTTTTCAGCTCTTCCTTGCAGAGCCAGGTGTAGTCATCGGGCATTTCGTAGTGGCGAATGAGGCGGTCATGCTCTGCGGCAACGGCCTCATAAAAGCGTCTGAGCCTCTTCGGGCCGAAGCCCAGGTGAACCGCCAGGGTGTAGAGTATCATTGCGTCAATGTCATCGGTGTACCGCTTGTCCGCTTCGATGATTTGCCGATTGATCTCCATGTTCATTGCCTTGCGCTCGGCAGCGGTGAAGGTAGCACCGTAGACTTTCCCTCCGGCTTTCTTCACAATCATGGCTCACACCTCAATGTCCTCGAAGAACACCGGGTACCTCGCCTTGAAAATGTCGAGAAGCCGATGGGCCACCACTCTCATGTCAGGGTGAGCGGCGGGAGAGGTGCGGAGCCGGAGGAAATGCCTCCATTCCCGGATATTGGCCGTCATGACCACCTCGGTCTTCGTGCTGTTGGGCAGAACAGACCGGGCTTCCTGGGGAGAACAGCCAATGTCCAACAGCTTGAAATAGCTCTGCTCGGCTTCCTCGCAAGCCTTTTTCCACAGGGTATAGGGAAGATACCCTTCGGAAGTCCAGGCCGGAGCAATGAAGGTGATCTCGGTGCCGAACTGCTCCTTCCCGTAGTTGCAGTACCGGGTACTCTCCTGGCAGTAGGAAGCCAGCCGGTGCCGGACGATCTCATGGCTCACTCCCCGGTCACAGGTGAAGCGAACGGTCACGCTGCCATGCTCAATGACGGCCTCATGGCCCCGCTTCAAAATGTTCTGGACAAACTTCTCTGCGCTGCCCTCGCTGATCTTGGCCTCGGACTTGTAGCAGGTGCGTCCGGCCAGCTCAGTCAGAGAGAGAAGGTCAAAATAGGCGGGAGAGTTGATAAGCTCAACCTTGGGTTCAATGATTTTCATGGTCAAACTCCTTCCACATGGCTTGCCAGCATATCGGCATGGTGCGTCCAGAGGACATTGGGCCACATCTTCACGGCCCTGGTGTAATCGTTCCACTCCTTCTCCGGGGTGAAAGCTCCCATGTGATACCGAATACAGGCAATTTCCTCTTCGGTCAGTTGGAAGAACTGCGACAGCAGCATGACCGACTTCTCCCCGTGGCCCTTGAAGAGCGTGTCGGGGTTGTACTCCCAGAGGATAGTGTTTTCCTGCCGCTCACACCTGTACTGGTCAATCTTGCAGAGATCATGGAACATACCCACGATATAGGGAGAAATCTTCCGCTGCCAGTGGAGGCCGTTGTCCTTCGTGAGCTGGACAAGGAACCGCATGACGGAGGCAGAGTGCCGGTAGAGGCCACCTTCGGTTGCCCCGTGAAAGCGGGTAGAGGCCGGGGAACGGAAGAAGCCCTTTCTTGCCAGCCAGTCCAGCATATCAACCGGGATGATGGGCGTACCGTCAGGGAGCATCATCAGGTCACAGAAGTCCCGCAAATCGGACTTACAGAAGCAGTCACTCATGGGCGGCACCTCCTTCATATTCGGGCCGGTGAACACTCCGGTCAGGGTCAAAGCCCTCCGGGTATCTCTTTTTCAGCTTATCGACATTGTGCTGGGCCACGGCTTCAAGGGTCACCCCGAGGCCGGTAGCCGTCTGGGCCACATACCACAGTACATCACCCAGCTCGTCCAGGAGCTTATCAGGGTTGAAGTCATGGCCCTGGAACTCGACCTTTTTGAGAAGGTCAATACACTCACCGGCCTCTCCGTTCAGGCCGTAGCACCCGTTTCTGATCTTGTCCCACGGGCTGAGATTGCCGGAGGTGCGCTCGGCGGCTTTCTGGTACTCATTCAGCGTCATGCTTCGCCGCCTCCATTTCCACTACGGTCATAATGGCGTAGTTGGCGAGGTCAATCAGGGTGTCCCGGATAGACTCGTCATTGACCTTCTGTTCCCCGCCCCGGGAGAGGGTCTTGAACCGGTTGAACTTGTCCCCGAGCCTGATACGGGCCATTGCCATACCCTCTTCAACGAAGGTCTGGTGGAAACTGTCACCGTAATCGTGGTTCTTCCGGGCATAGAGGTCATTGATTTCCTCGCAGACTTCCCGGTGAAGCTGAACCTTTGTCTTTGTCGTGGTCAAAGTATCTTATCCTCACTTTCCACAGAGTTTTCAACAAACCATTGGAGAGGGAGGCCGGAAATGATAGCCGACCTCCCTCGTCAGGGGTCAGCCCAGAAGAGCCATCAGGTCACTCTTGGACTTAGGGGCCGCAGGAGCCGCCTGGGAGGCCGCAGGAGCGGCTTTCTTGGGAGTGGCGGGTGCGGGGGCAGCCTGGTCATCCCAGCCATCAGAGGGCCGCTTATCGGCCAGACGGGCGAAGGTGATGGTCTTATCCGGCTTGTTCTTGTTGGGCTGAACATCATGCTCAATGTCGCACTCAATGAAGTGGCCCACAAGGTCTTCGTGGTCGATCTCGGACAGCTCGAAGTCCTGCAAGGCGGTCTTCGCAAAGTAGCTGAACGCATTGAGCGCACCCTCGTTGGCAGACCCGTCCGCTTTCAGCAGAGAGAACCGCTCAATGTGCTTGGCCCCGCTCTGCGTCTGCATGGTGACTTCCAGCTTGCCGAAGGCTTCCTTGTAGCTGACCCCGGTGATCTTGAAGACATGGGTACCCTCGGGGATAAGGGAAAACCCATCACTCAAACCAATTTTAGCCATTGTTCATTGTCCTCCTTAGATTTCGTCAGAGATTGGGAAGATGATGCCCACCAGTTCCTCTTCATCCCCGGGCAGTACCGGGAAGCTCTTCACCAGCAGAGCCTTTCCGACATTGGTGTTGGTGTCAATGTCGTAGGCATACAGGATTTCACAGGTGTCGGTCTTCTCAATCAGCTTCCAGTCATCGTTGCTGATCTTCACGGAAATGTCACCGGCCTGGGTCTTATAGACCCGAACGCAGTCCTTGATTGCCCCATCGGGATAGGGCATGATAGCCTCGGACAGAACCGCATAGTCCGTGTGACCGATCTGGTCAAGCATCTTGGAAATGCCCTGGGGCATTTCCTGAATGGCCGCAGCGGTCACGCTCCGCACAGAGGGCGGAATGAGCATCATGGCCGTGGGAGAGGCCAGCCAGCGGTCGGCAAGGGGCAGCTCTTCGACTCCCCGGTTGTAGATGACCCCGCTGGAAGCCAGGGACTTCACAAAATTCTTGAATTTCATCAGGTCATGCCTCCTTGATGGATTTCGGCAACAGCCGGTAACTTTCCTCGGTAGTGCTGTACTTCTCCAACACCCCGTCCGCTTTCATGGCGTTCTTGTCGATCTTGGTGGTGGTACTCTTGCTGACCTCCCAGAGATAGGAGGAACCGATGACAGACACCTTTTTGTCCCCCTCCCGGAACTGCTGGATAGCCGCCTTTTTAATCATCTCGGTCAGGGTCTTGTACCGTTTCTCGTCATCGGCAACCTCGGAGGCATGAGCATCCAGCTTGGCTTTCAGCTCTTCGGCCTCCTTCACCAGAGCCGCCATGTCGGTTTCCGGGGAGAGGTTGTTGGTACGGAGGACAGCGAGAATTTCAGCGTCCTTCTTCTCGTCATAGGCCGGAGAGAGGCCGGTTTCCACATGGTCTTTCCACCACTTCAAGGCGGGTTTCACATACCGCTTCTCAAAGTCCGGGTACCGCTCAGATACCTTGAAAGGCCGGGTGATCGTGTTGGAGGGGCTGCACACGAAGTTCTCAGGATGTTCGTAGTCCCCGGGTTCCAGGAAGGAGGCCACCATGATTACATCGTCCACGCCCAGGAGGAACGCATAGAGGGCCGCTTGCAGAGCGTAATACTCAGGAATGTCCTCAGCCCAATCCTCAACCCGCTTGGAGGTCTTCATTTCCAAAACGGTCACGGGCTTGCCGTCCTTGCCATGCAGAAGGTAGTCCCACATACCGCCGAGTACCGGCGTGTCGGAGAAGAAGTCACCGAAGGTCTTCTGGAAGTAGTTCTCCCCGTAAATGTCGGTCGGGGTGACCAGATTGGTCATGAAGTAGGTGTTCTTCATGTACTCAGCCTGTTTCGGCTCAATGGTCTTACCGGCAATGGTGTAGATCGTGTCCTCAAAGGGCTTCTGGTAGGTGCGGGTGATCTCACACCAGACCTCAAAGGGAGTAGACCAGGGGTTGAGGCCGAGGATGGTAGCGAACCGGGTAGCGGTCAGCTTCTTGGGCCGCTTCGGGGGAACAATCTGAATTTTGTTGTCAACCCATTCCATCATCAACCCTCCTGCGTGTCATACGCTGCCAGCATCTCCCGGACACCGGAAATGAGCTGGTCACACACATCGGCGGTGATCTTGGTGAAGCCCTCGGTCTTCACGGCCACATTCTGGACAAAGCTCTCCTGCTCCGCATCCAGCTCCATGAGCTTTTTCAGCTCCGCTTTCAGCGTGGCGACCTGTTCCTCACTGGCGGCACCCTCCGGGGCGGAAGTCAGCTCGGTCTTGATCTCCTTGCGCTGCTCAGGGGTCACAGGGACCTTTCTGGTGGGCTTGGGAGTCGGGGGAGGGGTGGGAGTGTCCTCACCGACCCCGGAAGTGTTGTCGATGCTGTCGGCCTCGATAATGTCAAGGACGAGCTGCCACAGGTACCGGCGCATATAGGTGAGGGAGCTGCCCAGGGCTTGCATCTCGTTCGTCACCACCTTGCCGCTGTTGGACACGATGGGAGCGATCTGGGTGAAGGGGGCCTCGAAGGTCATAGGCTCTTCGTCCCGGTCATCACAGTTGAAGACCTTGGCAACAGCGTACTCCTTGCCGAAGGTGGGAACCATCAACAGGCCCACTTCGGTGAAGATAGCCTCGGCCACGGGAACAATGTCGGCCAGCTCGAAGTACATGAACTCCAAGTGGATGTTCTTGCCGGTCTTCTTCACTCCGGCTTGCAGGAACTTCAACCGGGCAATTTGCAACTTCCGGCAGATGTTCATGCCGCTGTAATCAACGGCGGGGGCGGGGGTCTTTTCAGTTTTCACTGGCATAGTAATAATCTCCTTTTTGTTTAGAATTTCTGGATAGAGTTCTCGGCAAGATTTTCCGTCTTTGCGTGGAACATAATCCTCAAATGAAACCGCTCTGTTTAGAAACAGTGAATTGCTCCATCTGGCAAGGTCTGTTAGAAAACGATCATGGGTGCCTTTCTGATAAATCATCACATAAGGCTGATATCCAAGTTCAGTCAGAGAGCGTACCCGATACCAGTCCTCTTCGTGAGAAGTATCATAATTCGTCAAAACATAACACCGTATATTTCTGTCTGAACCACGGTAATGTTTCTTAAAGCACTCCAATCCTCGAATGATCGCCTTTTCGTTTTTCATAAAGTCAAAAGCGAAGTGAATTGTTTTGATTTTGACTTGATTGATGAGTCTGGCAATGTCATCAGTGATAAATCGGGCGTCAATTCCCTGGGTGAAATCAACACTGGCACCGCTTTCAATTAGCTCGTTTAGAAGCGTTTCTCTGTTTCGGCAAGCTAACAAATTCGGGTCGAGAAGTTTGATTTCCCGCTGCCCGTTCCAAAACTCACTTAAATCTGCTACCTGAATACTTTGGCTTCCTTCTTTTGGGCATACAATGCAGAACGAACAGTCATTACAACAGCCACGGGTTAAAAAACCATAAGCCGTATTTTGATATTGCGGAAACAAAGAGTAATCGGGATAGCGGTGTTCAATTTCAACTGGCAAATTCTCGTGCAATTCACGGTGAAATACTTCTTTGCCACCTTCCACTTTTATCGCATATCCTGTCCCCCCCCGTATTACTTCATCTGCATGGAACATAGGAGGAGATTGAGGGATTTTGCTTAAAAGAGGCAAATTGAACACTTTGCTCAAATAAACTTTGTCATAATGTTCACCTTCTTTTATCAATTCAACGCTATCCCCCTGTTCTTTGTGATAGGAAGATAATTTCATAAGAGGGAGATTAGGAAAGTTGATGGAGTCAGACCACATTCCTATTTTCAAAAATCGCTTCACCTCTTCTACTGGATTTATTTTTCAATACCATTGGAGAGCATTTCCAGAAAATCACCCCTCCAACAGAGCTGTCAACTCTCGCTTCACCTTGTTCACTCGCCTGGTGTTCCGCTTCGGCGGCTTTATCCCGAGAAAATCTCGGACATATCGCTTCGCCAGCCGGATATACCAGTCACGGTCAACGACTTCGATGGAAAGGCGGTTGTCGTTGTCCACCACACACCTTGACGGCAACCCGGCAATCTTCACGGGGTTACCGGTTGAGAGGTGCATCTTGTAGAGCGTCCCCATGCGGTGATCGTCAGTGGCATAGACACGGTTGACCTTCTGCACCACCTGTAACTCTCCGTCAACCTCATGGAGAGCGTCACCATACTTGCTCCCGGCCTTGGCGATCAGTTGGAAGTCCAGCAGCTTGTCGCACCCCATGATGGTCTGTTCCACGGGAACCCCGTAGGCGAGGCAGTCTTTGACTGCCCTGGCGACCACACAGGCGTTGTTGTTGACATTGAATGCTCCTGCCGGGGCAATCCCTCTCACCAGAACCCCGCCTTTGATTTTGGGGTCACCTTCAAAGGGAACCTCGACATAATTGTTCACATCTTTCTGGCAGATCATCTTTATCAGGTCTTCTTCCAGCTCAAAGCCGGTGCGCTGCTCCCACTCACCGGTGATCTCCTGATACCGGGGAACATCGGTATCATCCAGACTGACCATGATACCATCGGTGTTGAGCTGGATGATTTTCAGTGTGGGGCAATCCTGAATGAGATGGACGGCCATTTCGAGAAGCTGTAACTGGCCGGAAATGCAGACCGACCGGCCCATGAGAGGGTCATAGAGGTCATTGTACTTGTTCAGCATGGCACCGTAGGTGGTGTTCAGCACCAGCTTCAAGGCATTGGCCGTAGCCTTGTCCCCGGCCTTTTTCGCCTTGACCCGCCGCTCAATGGTGGCAGCGTACACATCCGGGGAAGGAATATTGCGGCTACAATACCCGTTCAAGATCATCTGGTGAGGATAGTAGCTGGCAACATCCTTATTGCGAATGGTGCGGGTTTCCGTAGCTTCCTCCCGGTAACAGGGAATGGCACCGTGAATACCGCCATAGGCGATTGTGCAAGGGCAGTCACCAACCATGATTTCCAGCTTCTCCTTGAACACCACCTCGCTCGGGATGCTCATGTCTTTCAGCCGGTCAAAGAAATCAAATACCTCCTGGGGGATATACTGGCGTAGCAGCGTGTCCGGGTATTTGTATTCCCTCTCGTCAAAGTGGGGTTTCTGCTCCGCATCAAGATAGGCAGCGGTCAGCTTGGCATTGGTCATGTAGAGAGCCTTGGCCGGGTAGATGCCCTTCTCTTTGCCCAGGGTCAATTTGCTGGACAGGTAGCCTTGCCGAAGGTCATCCAGCCGGTCGGTTGCATCCACATCATGCTTGCAGTAGAAGATGACCTCTTCCAGCTCTTCGGGGGTCAGCGGTCGATCAAGATTGAACGACACGGTGGTTTCCCGAATATCCATGCCCAAGTGCGCTTCGATTGCTTTCAGGGACAACCCCATCTGGCAATCGTCCATGAGGTCATATTGGTCAAAGTAGACCCGGCTCTCACGGAGATCAGGATGTTCCCATCCCTCATGCCCCTGGACGATGATGAAATCATTGACCACCTTCACCTCTTCCGGCGTGTAGTCCGCCAGGACTGCTTTCAGAATGAATTGGTCATAGTGCTTATTGTTGAACCCGGCCAAAAGCGGCTCCTGCTCCATGAACTGTTTGACAGCCTCATTGTCGTTGTGAATTACGGTGTATTCCCCGGTGGCCTTGTGCTTGAACACGAAGAGCCAGTCAAAGGCGAACACCTCACAGTCGAAGATGAAGAGGCTTTCATTCAAGGGTTTCACCTCCAAACAGGTTGTTCAAGTACCTCTCTGCCAGGACTTCTTGTACGCCCTCCATGATATAGAGCATACACGGAAATGCCATCCCATTTCCCCACATTTTGTATTCTGCCGAGTCTTTGTGAGGAACCAGGGCGCACCAGTCTTTTTCAAAGCCTTGAAGAGATGCACATTCGGTAGGGGTCAATTTTCTGGCAAGATAAATCACTTCCCCGTCTTCCGTTTCAGTGGGAACGAAGAGAGTCTGGTCATTTCCACAGGCCAGTGTTGCGCTCTTATCTTTCTGTATCAAAGCTCCCTTACCCCCCCTCACAACCTCCACGAATTTTGAGCGTATAAGGGATTGGAACTCCAACCAGAAAGCGAGGAAATTTGTGATCTCTTGCCATCATGGTATTTGCCACCTCGGTCTGCTTAAATTCTCCGAAGGTGACTCCTTCCCATGTTGCCGAATGAGGACGATTGGCACATTCCCCCCCCTGTACCCATTCGTCCGGCGAGGGTCTGGATTATTCCATCTGCTCTGAGGGTAGCTCGGCAGTCCTGAGCGTGGTTTTCAACTGCATAAACGCAATCGTGTTCAGAAGAGCTTGCTTCAACAGGGGGTCTAAGGGTTTTCCCCGTTCTTCTGACCTCCTTAAAATTCCTTCGCAAGCCCGTCCGCTCAAATAATATCCGTCCGGCACATTGTCCTCCAAGATCGAGGACAAGGAACACACGCTTGCGTCTTTGGGCGACTCCCCAAAATTGAGCATCAAGTCCTCTCCAAGCGAGAGAGGAATGATCTCCCAGGATGTAACCGGTGCGGGGCCATCTCTGCCTCCCTGACCGGTCTTCCTCAAATCGAGGAACGCTATCGCTTCCTTCGCAGATTTGCCAGAGCGTTTCGAGGACTGTTCGGAAGTCTTCGCCCTGTGTCGAGCTAAAAGCTCCGTAAACATTCTCCCAAATTGCGATTTGTGGGTATCTTCCATTGGTGGCACACCTCATTTCCGATATAACTCTCACCGCTTCAAGAAAGAGGCTGGATTGTTCTCCGGCCAGCCCCTTCCGGTTACCGGCGATTGATAAATTCTGACAAGGTGAGCCGAAAGTGATAACATCCACCGGCTCAATTTTAGAGCCGTCCATTTTGGTAATGTCCCCGAGATGGGTCATATTCGGAAATCTTGACTGAGTGACAGCCATCGGAAAAGGTTCGATTTCGCTGGCCCAGGCGGGTTTGATACCGACCGCAGAAGCGGCCAGTGGACAGGTACCGCTACCATCGAACAAGCTGCCCAATTTCACCTTGTCACCTCCTATTCCATTATTTTGCACCCACATTTGCGGTACGAAGTACACCGCTTTTTGTAGCTGCGGACGAGGTACTGGATGCCGTCATCCACATAATCGTAGACAATCGGCTCTCCTTTTCCCTCGAAGGTTCTGGCAATGCGCCCCACGCTCTGCGTGACAATGGCGTAGTCCTTTTGCGGAGTGGTCAGATACAGCCGGTCAAGCCGGGGAATGTCCAGCCCCTCTTTCGCCAGAGCGTAGGTTGCAAACAGATAGTGCTTTTTCCCGGCCCTCATGTCCTCAATGGCTTGCTCCCGTTTCGCCTTGCCCTTCTTGGAAGTCATTTTCCCGTCCACCATTACGGCCTGATCTCTCAGGTGTTTCGGAAGATGGGCCATCAGATATTCCAGGTGGGCCAGCCGGTCGGAAAGAATGAGGTTGTAATGGCCGGAGTTGAGCATCAGGTCACCCACAATCTGACCGTTTCTGCAAAAGTCCTCTGCCAGATAATTCACCAGCTTGGCATAGATGATCGTGCCGTCCGTGTCCAGGAAATCTTTGCTCAGGCCAACCCTGGTAGGCCGGGGAAGAACGCTGACGGTCATGATCTTGTCCGCAACCGCCTCTTCCGGCACCTGATAGGCGATTTTACCCAGGAGGGCATAGGTAGCGGCAATCATACCGTCTGCCCGGTGAACCGTGGCAGAGAGGCCGTATTTGTGCTTTGCTGCCAGAGAACTCAGCACCTTGGAAAACTGCGTGACTGCGGTGGGTGTCCCGGCGACCCGGTGGCACTCGTCTACGATGATGCACCCCCAGGTGTCCCGGTACCGGTCAAGGTCGATATTGCACATGGTCTGGACCGTGGCGAAGGTGATCGCCTTGCCGATTTGCACCTTTCCCTCCGTGATGGTTCCAGTCAAGGCCGGACTCATGTATTGTTCCGCTCGGTTCTTGCTCTGCAAAAGCAAGTCCCGGGTATGGGTCAGCCAGAGGGTTTTTTGGCCTATCTCACAGGCTAGGGCAATACCTATCTGGGTTTTCCCGGAACCGGCAGGACTTTGCAATATCCCTCTCCCGCTCTCCGCCAAGGCCGCTTTCGCCGCCTCCTGGTAATCATAGAGCGGAATGTTGCACCGGTAATCAACCCGAGGCTGCGGGGAAAAGGCCATGGACACATCGGTGAACGGAGCCAGCCGAAGAACATCATTGAAACAGCCATAGGGAAGCACCAAGGTATCGCCGTCCCATTGCATGAGGTACAGCTTTTGCGGGGTATTCCCCAAGTAGAAGTTCATCCGGGCTTTCTTGGCGTAGTCCGGGTTCGCCAGCACCAGGTTCTTCTTGCACCAGGCCAGCAGCTCAGGAGTGGGGTCGTCAATGCGGAGCTGGCTCGAAACCGTCATGTGCATTTCGACACCCACTCTTCCAGGGTAATCCCGAACTGCTTGATCTCCGGCCAGTACAGCGATCTCCGGGTCAGCATGGCTCTCTCCATGTTCTCAAAGGAAATGAACCACACCTCACCGGTGGTCATTCTCAGGGCGAACCAGCCCTCGCCGTTCCCGGTCTGCCGCCAGAGGGTCATTGCGGAATACTGGTTTTCCTCGACCCTCTCCAAGCGGAAAATGTCTTTCTCACACACTTTGCAGTCAATGGGATAGCTCTTGCCGTTTCGGGCCGCAATCACATCAAAGGGCTGGCCCTGGCTCTTCTGAGCGAGGTTGTGCGCCCAGAACCCGTACCCGGAAAGGCTGATACAAAGCTGTTGCTCAAAGGAGGTTCCTGTCTTGCGGTTATTATTGGTCATGTCGTTGTCCCTTCACACTTTCACCGCCCCTTCCGGGGCGGGATTGTTTTGGATTACAGATCAAACGCAGAAGCCGAAGGACACGCCATAACTGTTGTTGGCGTTGTGATTGATGGCGTCGCCCGAACTGTTCACGCCGCAGAAATAGTTGGTGTTGCCGGAATAAGGCGACCGCTCCCACCGCCATCCACGCTCACCGTCAGGGTACTTTTTCGCATAGGAGAAGTCCTCCTGCCGGTACAGCTCATACCAGTGACCTTCCCCGCCGTTGGAGTAGATTTTCCGGCCAAAGATTTCCTGCTCGGACAGAAGGAAGAGCGGATCAACGGTTTCGATCATCTTCGGCTTCTCGTTGTCGCCGCCCTCGCAGGTGTACTTGACCACGGGAGTGATGACTTCCACCAAATCGTCAGGCAGCAGGTTCCGCACATCACCGTGAAGCCACTTCCGCATGAAACTGTCCTTCCAGGAGGTCAGGTTGGTCATCTTGTGGTTCATCACCTGGCGGTCAGGCCAGAAGTCCACCAGCTCCCAGGTGATCGGCACAGGAACATCGTGCTTGTCGAGGTCGTGGTAGAAACCGATGATCTGAACCTTGATGGTCACACCGTTCTTCAACTTGACGGTCTTCTGGTCACCGAGCCGGAACATCATCTGAGCGAGGCCGCTGTCACAGATTTCCTTGATCTGCCGCCAGCTCATGTCTTCCGGGGTCTTACGGGCCATGAGGGAGAAGGAAGCCGCCTCCCACCGGTGGTTGAGCATGACACTCAGGGGAGAAGCCGCCCAGAGATTGTGCGTCTGCTGCTTGGCTTTCAGGCCGTCCAGCTCCTTCTTCAAGGTGATATTCTCTTTCTCCATCCGCTCAAACTCGGCGGAGAGCTGAGAGATGATCTCTTTCATGTGAAAATCTCCTTTGCATTTTCCGAAATGTCTGATATAATCAGAGTGAGCTTTTACGCTTGCCGTGGATGGGACTGCACTCCCGTCTGCGGCTTTTCTTTTTCTGGGAAATGTAGGGGTCAAACGCTCCGGCCAGCTTGCAGAAGACATAGAAGAGAGCCAGGGCAATGACCATGTAAAGCGTTCCGGTGCCGAGGGCCATCGTGTTCTGCTCAATGGCACCAACCAACCCCAACAGCCAGAAAAAGGAGAGAAATGCCAGGGTTCCGAATACCCGTTTCATTCTGTTACCTTCTTCCACACATACTCTTCTCCGGTCTTCTTTCGGTACCAGTCCTCAAACTCGGCCCTGTGTACGGGGTCAGTGAAATACTCCCGCACGATCTGAACCAGCAACAGGCTTGCGGCTCTGGCCTGGGCTTGTACTTCCGGTACGAAAGCACTCACGGCTCTCCGCATGACCCCATCCGCATCCGGTACTTTTGCAGAATGTCGAGGGAGCGGCGCAGAATTTCGTCTGCCTTTTCACCGGTACGGACACCGGAGAGAGTGGCGGACATTTCGTACTTGTCCGTCATCAACCCTTCATCGGAAAGCTGCCGAATGAGCCAGGTGAATGTCAGGCTCTCACCGGTGACAAGCTCTCTGATCTGCTCCCGAAAGCTCTTGCGCTCCTGCTCAGTCAGCCGGATAACCGGAGTATCGGGAGTCCAGTACGGACGAGGTGTGGGGGTTCCCGCCATCATGCGACCTCCTTTCTTTGAATTACAACTAAAGTTATAAATAATCCTTGCAAGGGAAAATCTCTTATGCTATACTGAACTTGCCACAGTACAATAAGCATTAGCGATTCCCTTTTGACACAGGAGCCGAATTTCTTTTCAAAGAAAGAGATTTGACCCCTCGGATTGTTGTTGCCTGTTTTGTAACTTTCGTTGTTGATATGAGTATATCGTAGTTATCGTACTTTGTCAATAGGCAATTTCGTAGTTTTCGTATTTTATATAAGAGGCTTTTACGGAGGAACACAGTATGTTCAAAACGAGATTTGAGCAATTATGTAATGAACGCAAAATTTCCCCAGCAGCGGTATGTGAAGCTATTGGTTTATCAAACAGTGCATATAGCAAATGGACTGAAAATTCTTTACCTCGCAATACTACCCTATTGAAGATTGCTGAGTATTTCAATGTATCAATAGCATACCTAAAGGGTGAAACCGATGACCCCGACATAACTTTGAAAGAGCGTTTATTCCCGGAAATTGCTACGGACTTACGGAAAAAGCCGCTTGATGGTGAAAACATCAATATTCCTGAATTTTGTCAGACTCTTTTATTCTTCTTTGAAAACTGTGATGCACCTGGTCAACTGCGCATAATCCAATTAGCCATGAATGAATATGACCGAACACAAAAAGAAAAAACAAATCCAACGAAAGACTCTGCTATCGGCTAAGATCATCGACCTATCTGAATGGAGAAAGACGCTATGAAAATCACGAAATTTCCCATTGACCTCTCCATGCTGACCGAAGAAGAGATAGACCAGTTCCGGCAAGACCCTTCCACACTTTTTGAAGGGGACACCGATGTATGTTTATATCTCCGGTTCAGCTCTGAACGGCAACGGGAACAATCCATTGAAGGGCAGCTCCGTGATTGCCGAACCTTTTGCAAACTGAATAGCTACCGCATTACCGCCATCTATGTAGACCGAGCTACCACCGCCCGGAAAGATGTAGAGAAGCGAGTTCACTTCCAGGAGATGATACGGGACAGCGAGAAAAAACCCTGGGAGTATGTGGTTGTTTGGAAGCTCGACCGCTTTGCCCGGAACCGGACAGACAGCGCACTCTTCAAGTTCCGGCTCAGGAAGAACGGCGTAAAGGTCATCTCTGCCACCGAAAACATTTCCGAGAAACCAGAGGGTATTATCCTTGAAGCTGTGTTAGAGGGCATGGCCGAATTTTATTCCGCTGACCTCTCACAGAAAATTACCAGGGGCATGAGGGAGTCCGCCTTGAAATGCCACAGCATAGGGGGTCATGTCCCTCTCGGTTATAAAATTGAAGATCACAAACTGGTCATCAATCCGGCAACCGCTCATATCGTCCAAGAGGCTTTTGAACTCTATGCCAACGGGGAAACCGTGGCCGACATTTGCCGTATATTCAACACAAAGGGCTACCGTACAGCCAAGGGCGTAGAGTTTAACCGGAACAGCTTCAAGTCTATGTTCCGCAATAAGCGGTATATCGGGGTATATACCTACAAGGACATAGAGGTTGAAGGTGGGGTTCCCGCTATCATTGACAAGGAACTGTTTGAAACGGTTGGCCATAGGCTCTCTAAGAACGCAGAAGCCCCGGCAAGGGGCAAGGCCAAGGTAGATTACCTCCTGGCGGGAAAGCTCTTCTGCGGCCATTGTGGAGGCTCTATGAACGGGGAAAGCGGCACCAGCAAGACCGGAGCCATCCACAACTACTACACCTGTTACACCAGGAAGCGGAAACACGCTTGTGATAAAAAGCCCTTAAAGAAAGATTGGATAGAGTATATCGTGGCGCAAGACGCTATGGAGCTGTTGACCGATGATACAATTCAAGAGCTTGCAGATATGGCGATCTCTCAAACGGAACAGGACTTGCGAGAAAATACCCGTATTCCTGAACTTACAGACCGGATGAAAGAAACCGAGAGTGGCATTACCAATATCACAAAGGCTATCGAAAAGGGTATTGCCTCTGACGCTCTCATGAACCGCCTTGTAGAGTTGGAAAAGGAAAAGAAAAATCTTCTCCGGCTCCTGGCCGAAGAAGAGAAGTATGTCTGTAAAATTGAGCGGAGCCAGATTGTTTACTGGCTGACCGAGTTCAAGGGAGGCCGTATTGAGGATGAACGATACCGGCGCATTATCATAGACCTCATGATAAATTCAGTCACGGTTTGGGACGAACCTGACGGGTTCCGTATCACCACCGCATACAACCTGACCTCCTGCAAGAGTAAGACTTTCCGCATAGCCCCTTCCAGTGGGAAGGGGTTCGGATTTGAGGGGTCAGAGTCCACCAGAAAAGAAAGACACGACGAAAGTCGTGTCTTTCTTTTTGTGTTCAATCCGCTGATGTGGGTACCAGTAATTATGACACACCCCGGATACCATGTTCTGGGACAGAAACTTTAAAGGGTATTATTATGTACAATTTTGAATCAATTTTATCTCTGGGGGTATTTTGGTATACAGCAAAAGATTTGGACTATACCAAAAAATAAATATGGTACTTTTGCTTGAGGAAAGATACTGATATAATTCTCACAAATTGTTAGACATACTTGGAGAGTGCACAAGACACTTTTCACAAAAGAGAGGGGCTGGGCGGCAGGTGGGAGAAGGATGAACATCAGGATCAATCGCAGCAGCCAGACCCCCATCTATCTCCAAATAAAATGCGCCATTCAGAATTTGATTTTATCGGGGGAGCTCAGCCCTGGCTACAAGATGCCGGCAGAGCGAAAGCTGGCCGGAGAGCTGGATATACATCGGAATACCGTCATCAAGGCATATGGAGAGCTGGTTGACGAGGGATATCTGATCGTCTCCTCGAAGCGGCCGAAGGGTTACTTTGTCAAGGAGATTGCCGACGACGGAGTGCCATTCAAGCGCTTTTTCCCGCTGGAGAAAATGATTCGCTATCATTTTACGGACAAGGAGAAGCTGTTTCTGGACATCTTCAGCCGGTCGGAGCGGGAGGAATGCATCTCGATGGGCGGGATCATCATGGATGATGCGGCTTATCCCAGGGAGGGCGTAGAGAAGATTCTGCAGAACATGTCCCGGGAGCCGCGAAACGAGGCCGAACGGATGAAGAAAAACATCTGTTCTGTACTTTTTCAGGAGAACATGTACGTCAGTCCGAAGAACATTCAGTTGGTTGCCGAGACCAATCAGGCGCTGAGCCATATCATGACACTCTATCTGGAAGAGGGGGACTATGTGATAGCGGAGGAGCCGGTGGTACCCGACAACGCCAGCATTTTCCGCAACAAGGGGATCAACCTCGTCACAGTACCGATGGAGCCGGACGGGATGGATCTGGCCAAGTTGGAGACAACGATCCGAAAATACGCGCCGAAGTTCATCTATACCATGCCAAACTATCACAATCCTACGGGCATTGTGATGTCCCTGGAAAAACGGAAAAAGCTGCTGGAGCTGGCGGGAAGGTATTGTATCCCCATCATCGAAGAGGACTCCCAGCGGGATTTTCGCTACGAAGGAAACCGGCTTCCCAGCCTGTACGCTCAGGATCGGTACCGGTCGGTGATCTATATCGACTCCTTCACGCTGACCTTTCCCTATGGGATCAAGACGGGGTACATTGTGGGGCCTACCGACCTGATCGAAACGCTGGAACGGCTCATTGTTGTGGACGAGACCTTTGTAAGCAGCCTAGGGCAATATATTCTCAATGAGTATATCGAGCGCGGATATTATCAAACCCATATCGGACACTTGGTGAAGCACTACGCGCACAAGCGGGATCTCCTTTGCAAATGTCTGGACGGGATTGCGGACAAGGGGATTACCTATACCAAGCCCCGGGGTGGGCTGCTTCTCTGGTGTGATCTCGAAGAGCGCATCAATGAACGCAGGCTGTATCACGAGGCGGAGAGCCGCGGGCTGTTGATTATGCCCGGCTTCCTGTTTTACCCGAAGGGCTATGAGGGCGGCGGTCATGTTCGGCTGTGCTTTTCCAATATCAGCGATGCCGACATTGAACGGGGTGTCCAAATTTTGAGTGAAGCGCTGGAACACAGCGTGGAATAAACCTGTGGAGGGATAGCATGAACCAGTTAACAGAGTACCGGAGAGAGTTCCACAAATACCCGGAAAACGGCTGGCGGGAATTCCGAACCAGCGCCCGGGTGGCCGAGATACTGACCGGGATGGGGTATGATGTGGCCATGGGACCGGACGTGATCGAGCCCGGAAGCGTGGGGGAGCCCGAGCGGCTGAGCGAGGAGCAGATCCGTCAAGAGATGGGGCGGGCCGTCCGGCAGGGAGCCGATCCGGCATTTGTGGAGCGGACCCAGGGCTGGCCCGGCGTGATGGCGGTTCTGGACACCGGAAGGGAGGGGCCTGTCTCCGCGATGCGGTTTGAGATGGACTGCCTGCCCTACGACGAACCTCAGAGGCCGGGCTACCGCCCCTGTGACGAGGGCTACCTCTCCTGCAACCCCCAGTCGGTACACGCCTGCGGCCATGACGGACATACGGCTATCGGCTTGGGCATCGCCGCAGAGCTGATGAAACGGAAGGGGGAGCTGAAGGGAAAGATCAAGCTCTTCTTCCAGCCTGCCGAGGAGACGTTCTATGGCGCCCAGTCCATCGTGGATAAGGGGCATCTGGACGACGTGATGAACTTTATCGCGGTACATATCGCGCTGAGCGCGGAGAACAAGCCTCTGCCCTCCCATACCATAGCCTGCGGGTGCCGGGATTTCCTCAGCGACCGGCAGTTGGATGTCTACCTGGAGGGAAAGGCCGCCCACCCCTGCGGGGCCTCCCAGGAGGGAAAGAACGCCCTGCTGGCCGCCTGCTCCGCCGCATTAAACATCCACAGCATCGCCCCCCACGAGGAGGGCCTGTGCCGGGTGAATGTGGGCGAGATCCACGCCGGTGTGTGTGCCAATACCATTGCGCCGGACGCCATGATGCGCATTGAGTACCGGGGGCAGAAGCCCGCGATCTCCGAATACGCGGGCCAGCGGATCTTCGATATTCTGGAGGGCACTGCAAAGGCCTACGACCTCAAGTATCACTATGTGGATTACGGAGAGGTGCCCGCAGGCGCCAGCGACTATGCCATGATGGAGGTTGTCCAGCGGGCGGCCAAAAAGGTGCCCTGGTTCCAGACAGTATATTTTGAGGGCAATGTCGGCGGTACGGATGACGCCGCCGTAATGTTGACCAAGGTACAGCAGAACGGAGGAATTGGCTCCTATGTGGGCATTGGTGCGGATACCACCGGCCCCGTTCACAACCCCGAATTTGACTTTGACGAGGACTGTCTGCAGGCCGCCATGGAGCTGTGTGTGTATGCCCTGGAGGAGCTCCATGGGATGGATGCTTGACTTAGAAAGAAGAGGACAGTGTAAAAACATTAGGAGGTAAAGAGAACGATGGCTGAGAAAGTTGTATCCAAGTTGAGGGGGAACATGTGGCGGCTGATCATTCTGGCAGTGGCCGGCTCCCTGATCTACGGACTGCCTTATTTCAGGACCTATTACTATGACGCGTATCTCCAGGCGTATAACCTGACCAACACCCAGATGGGCTCGCTGGGCTCCATCTTTGGCGTATTCGGCATGATTTCCTATCTGTTCGGCGGTGTCGTAGCCGACTTTATCTCTCCCAAGAAGCTGATCTCCATCTCACTGATCCTGACCGGGGTGGCTGGATTCTGCCACCTGTTCGCCACCAACTATTCCATGCTCCTGGTGATTTACCTGGTGTGGGGTTTTACAGCGCTCTTTGCGTTCTGGCCCGCATTGGTCAAGGGTATTCGTAGTCTGGCCTCCTCTGAGGAGCAGGGAAAGGCCTACGGCTTCATGGAGGCTGGACGCGGCGTGACCAACGCGGCCCATCTCGCTATCGCTCTGGCCATCATCACCGCCATCACCAGCAAGCGTGGCAGCGCCGCCGGCCTCAAGGGAGGCATCATCTTCTACTCTGTCGTTGTGATTGTGCTGGGCATCCTAGTGCTCCTCTTCTTTAAGGATCCTGAGACCTCTGACAAGTCCGAGCGCTTCAACTTCAAGCAGGTTCTGACCGTGATGAAGCTGCCCCAGGTGTGGATCCTCTGCCTGATCCTGTGCTGCACCTATGTCATGAACATGTCCTATGCCTACTTCAACCCCTACGCCACCTCTACTCTGGGCGTGGCCATGGTGGGCGGCACCATTGTAACGATTATGGCGGACTACATCCGTCCCTTTGCCTCTGTGGGCGGCGGCGTCCTGGCAGACCGTCTGGGCCGGCCCAGGATCATGACCATCGCCTTTGCCATCATGGCGGTCGGTACGTTTGCCATCGCCCTGTTCCCCAAGATGAGCGTGCCCGTCTTTGTGGCCCTGTGCGCCCTGGTATATGTGGGTATGTACTGCAACTACGGCATCGTGTTCTCCCTGATGGATGACGGCGGTATTCCCATGGAGGTCTCCGGCACCGCCGTGGGCGTGATCTGTACCATCGGCTATCTGCCCGAGGTGGTCTGCCCCGCGACTGCCGGTATCATCCTGGATACATTTACCGAAGCGGGCTATAAGTATTACTTCCTTGCCGTCGGTATCATTATGCTCATCGGTATTGTGGGTATTATGATCTGGAACCGCAGCATGAAAAAGCAGAAAGCAGTGAACAAGTAAACAAAAGAGCTGGTATCCATTCCGGATACCAGCTCTATTTTATTTGTACGTTTCCAGTGCGGCATCTGAGGGGAAACGGAGCCGGAGAAGGCAGACGGCAAACAGCAGGCCGCCCAGGAACCAGGTCAGCGGATAGGCCCAGTAGATCACCCGAATATCGGGAATGAAATGGGTGACGGCGGTGATGTAGGCGATGCGCAGGGCGCACCAGGTGGCCAGCATGATAGCCATGGGGATGATTGGCCGCCCGGTCCCCCGGAGAATGCCTGCACAGCAGTGGGAGAAGGCCAGGAGGAAGTAGAACAGGCTGACGGTCCGGGCGTCGGCCACGCCGTAGGCGATGACCTCCGGGCTGCTGTTGAAGGCGGCAACCAGCAGGGGAGAGAGGACGAAGATGCCCAGCCCGATGGCCTCGGCCAGCAGGGGACTGCACAGCAGCCCGAACCGGATGCCGGAGCGGACCCGGTCATAGCGCCGCGCCCCGATGTTCTGGCTTACAAAGGTGGCCAGGGCCATGGAAAAGCAGGAGACCGGCAAAAAGGCAAAGCCCTCGATTTTGCTGTAGGCACCGCAGCCCGCCATGGCCGCCGAGCCGAAGGCGTTGATGTTGGCCTGGACGATGACGTTGGCCAGGGAGATGACCGAGTTCTGAACGCCGGAGGGAATACCCAGATAGACGACCTGCCGAAGCATATCGCCGTGAAAGCGTACCTGCCGCCAGGACAGGCGGTAGCTGTGCCCGGTGTGGGTGAGCTTGCGGAAAGCCAGGAGGGCGCTGAGGGTCTGGCTGAGGATGGTGGCCAGAGCCGCGCTGGCCACGCCCCAGCGGAAGACGGCCACGAACAACAGATCCAATACCACGTTGGTGAGGGAGGCGAAAATCAGATACTTCATGGGACTGCGGCTGTCCCCCACAGACTGGAGGATGCTGGCGCACATATTGTAGAGCACTACGGCGCTGGAGCCTAGAAAGTACACTCGAAAATACGCAATGGAATTTCCGATGACATCGCCGGGTGTGCCCATCCAGCGCAGAATCTGGGGGGTCAGCAGAACGCCCACCACGGTGAGCACAAGCCCGGCCGCGATGCCCAGCGCTACGGTGGTGTGGAGGGCGCGGGAGAGATTTTCCCGGTCATCGGCGCCGTAAAAGCGGGCAATAACCACCCCGGCACCCAGGGAGACTCCGTTAATAAACCCTACCAGCAGCATAATCATGCTGGCGGAGGAGCCCACCGCCGCCAGAGCGGTGCTGCCGATGAAATTGCCAACAATCAGGGAGTCTACGGCGTTGTAGAGCTGCTGAAACAGGTTACTGAGGAAAATAGGCAGGGCGAAGGCCAGCATCTTCCGGGGCACACTGCCTTCGGTCAGACGGTTCTGGTCGGTTTCATCCATGCGGTACGATCACGGCTTTCTGTTTGATAGAGTACAGCCCGGCGCTCCGCCGGCGGCCGCCTGCACTACAGGGAAATGTCCGCGGACTTTGCGGCGGCATCGAGCACGTGGCGGGCCAGCACGGAGGTGGTCACGGCCCCCACGCCTCCGGGGACGGGGGTAACGGCACCCACCACGGCTTCGGCCGCAGCGAAATCCACGTCACCCACCAAATGGCCGGCGGCGTCCACATTGATACCCACGTCGATGACCACTTGGCCGGGGGAGAGGCAGTTGGCACCGATAATCCCGGCCCTTCCAGCGGCGGCGATCAGCAGCTCTGCCCGACGGCATTCGGCCGCCAAATCGGCGGTGCGGGTGTGGCAGAGGGTGACGGTGGCGTTCCGGTTCAGCAGCAGCATAGCTGCCGGCCTTCCGATGACCAGACTGCGCCCCACCACCACGGCGCGCCTGCCGGTAGGCTCAAAACCATAGTAGTCTAGCAGTTCCAGGCAGGCCTGAGCGGTGCAGGGGGGATAACCCTGCCCGTCACCGGAGAATACACTGGCCAGGGAACCGCTGGTGATGCCATCCACATCCTTGACGGGGGAGAGGGCGGCACACACCGCCGCCTCGTCCAAGTGTCTGGGCAGAGGACGGAAAAGGAGGCAGCCGTGAATGGCCCCGTCCTCGTTGATCCGGCGGATGACCGTCAGCAGTTCCTCCTGGGTGCAATTGACTGGCAGGATAAAATGCTTTACAGAAATTCCGATCATTTCACAGCGCTTGCAGGCCCCACGCTCGTAGGAGAGATCCTCCGCCCGCTCTCCCACCCGGACGATGGCCAGGGTGGGGGAAATGCCGCGGGCCCGCAGCCTCTCCGCCTGTCCGCACAGGCGTTCGGTGAGCGCGGCGGCCACTGGCGCCCCCTTCCAAAGCTCTGCCATCAGGTGTACCTCCCCATCACCGACTCATAGATCTGTTCGGCGCGCTTCCAGTACTGCTCCACAAGGCCGTCAGCTTCGTCATTCATGGCCTCCGCATACGGCCGGTCGGCCATGCTCTTGGTATTCACCTTCACGTTGAGCCATGCCCCATAGAGGGCACCCCAGCATAGAACAGCCCCGGTTCCCACATCGGAGAGCACCATCACGCTTCCCTTGTCCAGCATCTCACTGTGAAGGTCAATTGCCTCACAGCAAAGCCGGAGGATCTCCATGGGTGCGGCGGCGGCGTCTCGCAGACAACGCTCCATCACCTCACCCCGGCTCGGGTCCTCCTTCGGGATGGCGTAGGCCCGCGAGAGGGGCTCAAAGGCGGCGGCATCGGTATCCACCAGGCCCAGCAAACGGGCGCGGAGATCCTCCGCCCGCGCCATCAGGGCCTTGACATCCTCCTCCACTGCGGCGTATTTTTGCTTGCCCACGGTGTAGTTGCCAACCATGGTACACAGGGCCGCGCCCAGGGCGCCCGCCAAGGCGGAGGCCCCTCCGCCGCCGGGGACGGGGGCCTTGGAGGCCAGTGCGTCCAGAAACGCGCCGCAGCTCTGTTCCGCGGTATTCATTCGCAATCCCTCCTTCATGATTCGGATAGGCGGCCTACGGCCGCCTATCTGCCGTTTCAATGGGCTAAGAATTTTGCCGTTCTCGTCCACGTCCACCTTCCCGGTCGCGGACACTTTGGGCGGGCCTGGCATGGACTCCCCACGTGAGAATCTCCCGTGGGGGCTCCATATAATCTTATCTGCGCGGGCGAAGTAAATTCGCCCGGCATCAAGGTTTTGCTGGCGCAAAACACTTGTACGCCGCATTGGCGGCGGGCATGCCCATGCTCGTCTTAAAACAGGCCGGAGATTCTGCCGTTCTCGTCTACGTCTACCTTTTCGGCCGCGGGCACTTTGGGCAGGCCGGGCATGGACTCCCCACGCGAGAATCTCCCGTGGGGTCCCATATAATCTTATCTGCGCGGGCGAAGTAAATTCGCCCGGCATCAAGGTTTTGCTGGCGCAAAACGCTTGTACGCCGCATTGGCGGCGGGCATGCCCATGCCCGTCTTAAAACAGGCCGGAGATTCTGCCGTTCTCGTCTACGTCCACCTTTTCGGCCGCGGGCACTTTGGGCAGGCCGGGCATGGTCATGATGTCGCCGGTGAGGGCGACCAGGAACCCGGCGCCGGCGGACACCTTAATATTGCGTACCGTGATGGTGAAGCCCCTGGGCGCGCCCAGAAGGGCGGCGTTATCAGAGAAGGAGTACTGAGTCTTGGCCATGCAGATGGGCAGGGAGCCAAAGCCCAGCTCAGTGAGCTCCGCCGCCTGCTTTTGGGCGGTGGGGGTGAGCACCACGCCGTCGCCGTGATAGACCTTCGTTACGATAGCGGCCAGCTTGTCCTCAATGGAGGCGTCCAGCCCGTAGGAGAAGGTGAAGCGGTTGGGCGCATCGCAGAGGCGGATGACCTCCTCGGCCAGGGCAACGCCACCCTCGCCGCCCTTGGCCCACACCTCGGAGAGGGCTACGTTCACCCCCAGTGCACGGCAGCGGTTCTCCACCAGCTCCAGCTCCGCCTCGGTGTCGGTGGGGAAACGGTTGACGGCCACCACACAGGGCAGGCCGTAAACCTCGGTGATATTTGCCACGTGCTGGAGCAGGTTGGGAAGGCCGGCCTCCAGGGCGGACAGGTTTTCACTCCCCAGCTCGGCCTTGGGGCAGCCCCCGTGGTGCTTGAGGGCGCGGACAGTAGCCACCACCACCACCGCATCGGGGTGGAGCCGGGCCAGACGGCACTTAATATCCAGGAACTTTTCCGCGCCCAGATCGGCGCCGAAGCCGGCCTCAGTGATCACATAGTCGCCCATCTTGAGGGCCACCCGGGTGGCCATGACGGAGTTGCAGCCGTGGGCAATGTTGGCAAAGGGGCCGCCGTGGATGAAGGCGGGGGTGCCCTCCAGTGTCTGCACCAGGTTGGGCTTGATGGCGTCCTTGAGCAGGGCGGCCATAGCTCCCTCGGCCCTGAGATCGTGGGCGGTTACGGGGGCGCCGGAGCGGCTGTAGGCCACCACCATCCGGCCCAGCCGAGCCTTCAGGTCGGTGAGGCTGTCGGCCAGGCAGAGGACGGCCATGATCTCCGAGGCCACGGTGATGTCGAAACCGTCCTCCCGGGGAACACCGTTGACCTTGCCGCCCAGGCCGCACACGATGTTGCGCAGCTGGCGGTCGTTCATGTCCACGCAGCGCTTCCAGGTGATACGCCGCACGTCGATGTCCAGAATATTGCCCTGCTGAATGTGGTTGTCCAGCATGGCGGCCAAAAGGTTATTGGCTGCGCCGATAGCATGGAAGTCGCCGGTAAAGTGGAGGTTGATGTCCTCCATAGGGATAACTTGGGCGTAGCCGCCGCCAGCCGCGCCCCCCTTGACGCCGAAGACGGGCCCCAGAGAAGGCTCCCGCAGGGCGACAACCGTATTCTTGCCAAGGCGGCGCATGCCGTCCGCCAGACCCACCGTGGTGGTGGTCTTGCCTTCGCCCGCCGGGGTTGGATTGATGGCGGTCACCAGAATCAGTTTTCCATCGGGGCGGTCCGCCCGGTCGTCCAGCAGCTTCAGATCGATCTTGGCCTTGTATTTTCCGTAGTACTCCAGGTATTCCTCGTCCACACCGGCCACGGCTGCAATGTCCCGAATGGGCTTTATCGCACAGGCCTGTGCGATTTCAATATCCGACTTCACTTCCACATCCACACACTCCTTTATACACTTCGGCTGGAAAAGAGAGAGGAAGATGGCGGTGTGCCCCCGACATCTTCCGTTTACCTTCCAGAATTTCAAGTTTATCGTAACATCCTTTGCCCGCCTTGTCAACCGGAGGTGGAACGGGAAATGGAAGGTCCGGGGGACAAAAACGGAAAAGGCAAATTCAGCTTGCCTAGGGCTTGTTTGAACATTGGCGATGTGTCCAGCGGCGAGGAATTTTGGGCCGCTGGCAAGCAATTTTTTCGCAGGAATCCTGACGGATTTCAAGGAAAAATTGCGCCGTCCAGTGGTCAAAAGGCCCGTCGATTGGGCATGTCGACATTTTTCAAACAAGCCCTAGGTATTAAAATTCAGAAATGTGGAGGTCACCCGTGGAGGCTGGAGTAAAAAAAGAAAGACACGACGTACGTCGTGTCTTTCTTTTTTGGTACGGCTGAAGGGATTCGAACCCCCGACCTTTTGATTCGTAGTCAAACACTCTATCCAACTGAGCTACAGCCGCATGTCATTGAGAGGACTGTATTTGTCCTGCTCGCTGACGGCTTGATTATATTAGCACAGGTTGGAACAGAATGCAAGAGGAAAATAAAAATTTCTCCAAAAATTTTCTTCGGCCGGGAGAGGATCGGGTCAAGTGGAGCGCTCTCCCTCTGCAACAATGCGCTCCAGGCAGGCCATCAGATCCGACATGGTCTCCAGCTTGACATCCATCTGCAAAATGTGCTCCCGGAGCTCGGGTGGCATGGAGTCAAACTTTGCACGGATAGCGGGATTGACATAGGACATGGAAATCACCTCGCCGATAGTATGGACAGGGGTACGGAAATTCATACCATGAAAGGCAATAAAAACGCGCTCCGGAACCGGAGCGCGGGAGTTTTTGGTCTGTCCCCCACAGAGAGGCGTCTGCCACCCTGCGGGGGTACAGTGGTTTTGGGTGTTTGAAAAGAGAGGAAAGAGAGGAGAAGTCTTGATTGATTGCTCTGGTATCCTGACAATCTCTATTTTAACAGGTCTAAGCCCAAAGTGATGAACCATTTTCAAATTTAGTATGAACGTTTTATGAACGCGGAAAACGACTTTTTCCCTGGGTAAAGGGAAAGAAAAATGGCCATATACCGCCAGGCATGCCAATGAGCGAGCGTACTCGCAGCGCATGAAGTGCTACACAGTACGAATGCGGTACAGGGCGTTGAGCACCCGCCAGTTCTGGGGGAAGGGCCGCATCAGGTTCCAATAGCCAACCCCGTATAGACCATATTCGGGGATCAAGGCCAGCTTGGCCTGTATGCTACGGGCATCCTCAAACCAGACCTCATGGGTTATGCCGTAGCCATCAGTATAGCGGTACCAGGGGGCCTGGGCCTGCTCGCTGTATTGGATATCCACACCGTAGCGGACCGCCCTGGCCACCGCCTCCTGGGGGGAAATGGACTGAGCCTTGGTACGTCCCTGCACAAAGGGGAGCGGCCAGTCGTAGCCGTAGAGGGGGACGCCCAGCCAGATTTTGGAGGCCGGGATTTCCGTCAGGGCATACTCCACCACTTGGCGCACATTGGGCAGGGGAGCCACTGCCATCGGCGGACCATAGGTATAAAACCATATAAGCCCTCTGTAATGGCTATAATTGTTCGCCATCCGTTTCAACACGGGGAAATACATAGAGATTCATATCGCTTGCCTCCCACCGGCTGCCGGTTGTCTTGGTGTATAAGATCTTCTCCAGGACTTCTTTCAAGATGGTGTTTTTTTCGCGGGGGTCGGTCAGTGTGGGGTAGAGGGCAAGCACACGCTCAATCCGGGGAATGATCTCGAAGCGATTCCGGGCGATGCGTCGGGAGGCAGTAAGGGCGGCCTGGGTAGTTTCGATCTGCTGGTTCACCTCCGCCATGCGGGCGGTCAGGGCCTGGGATCGCTGAAGAAACAGGTCGGTGGAGTAGACGCCCTGCTCGACCAGGTTATAGAGATTATCCATCTGCGCCTGTAGGGTGCCGAGGGTACGCTGAAGAGAGGTGATTTCCTGCTCCGCCGTGGGGCCGGTGTGGGAGATAGTCTCCTGGGACTGTGCCAGCTTTATCTTGTAGTCGGATAGCCAAATGCGCAGGGAATCAAGCATACCCGCCTCTACTTCCTCCAGGACAGAGCTCTTGCAGTTACAGTCCTTATTCGGACAAGCCACGGTATCGCGGCCGTGCTTGAACTTCCGGCGCTCCATGCTGCGGCCGCATTTGGAGCAGATCAGCAGGCCGGCCAGGGGATTTCGTATATTGGTGCTCTTGGGGACGGGGGCGTGGGAGCGGTTCTTCAGCATGAGCTGGGCGCGGTGCCAGAGCACTTCGTCCAGAATCGGCTCATGCCGGCCGTCGGAAAGGTGGACGGAACGATCCACCGGGCGGGTTTTCACCAGCTCACCGTCCACCATGCGCTTGACGGTGGGCCGGTAGCTCCAGCGGAGCTTTCCGATGTAGGTTGGATTGGTCAGGATGTCCTTCACGGTGCAGGGCGGCCATTTACCGCCGGTGGGGGAGGGGATGCCCCTGGCGTCCAGCCGCTTGGCGATCGTATAGGAGCCGAGCGGGCGGAGGGTGCCGTCGGGGAGGAATTCTCCGTTGACGTACCAGTCGTAGATCTGGCGGACAACCTCGGCCTGCTCCGGGATGATGCGCAGGGAGTACCCCTTTTCACCGGACAGCTTATAGCGTTCATAGCCATAGGTGGCCTTGCCGGCGATATACTTTCCTTCGGACAGAGAGGCCCGGCGGCCGCGCTGGAGCCGTCGGTTGATGGTCTTATACTCCCGCCGGGACATGAACAGACCGAACTCAAAATATTCCTCGTCAAATTCGTCGCCCGGGTCATAGACCTTATTTGGGGTGACGATTTTTGTATCGCTGTACTTGAAGGTGTCAGCCACGACGCCCTGATCGGTGGTGTTGCCGCGGGCCAGACGTTCAACCTCCATGACCAGGACACCGGTCCAGCGGCCGGCCTCCACGTCATTGAGAAGCCGCTGCATTTCAGGGCGCTCCGCGATAGATTCGCCGCTGCGTACCTCCTCATAACACCCGGTGATATTGAGTCCGCGCTTTCGGGCCAGCTTGAGCAGGTCGGCCCGGTGCCGGGCCAGCGTATCCCCCTGGCCGTTGGCTTCGGCCTCCAGGTCTATACGGGATTTACGGAGATACAGACAATATTCGTCCATAGGGCGGCCCTCACTGTTCTGGCGGGAACACCTTGGACAGCTCGATAAAGCAGCCGGACAGGGTGTTGACCTTGGCCACGGCCTCAGCGGTGTAGAGCTCCTGGACACGGTAGCGGCCATCCACCAGGGTGCTGACCTGTACGGTGCGCTCTTCGGGGCTGACAATCCAATACTCCAGCACGCCGGCCCGCTCGTACAGGTTATACTTGGTCAGCCGATCGTGGCGTTGGGTGGAGGGGGACAGTACCTCAATAATAAGGTCAGGTGCGCCCTTGCAGCCTATATCATCCAGCTTGCCGGGGTCGCAGACCACCGACAGGTCAGGATCCACCATTGTGTCAACATCCTCCGGACGATCGTCCGCCCGCTCAAAGAGCCGGACGGCGAAGGGGGCGGGGTAGACCTTGCACTTCTTTTCCTCCAAGTAGTTGTAAAGCTGGGCCAGAAGGGCGGTGATGATCTCCTGGTGTAAGCGGGAGGGCGGAGCCATCATCACCGGGGCGCCGTCGATCAGCTCGATGCGCTCTCGTTCATCCCAGGTCAGTACGTCAGCCAGGGTACAGCGTTCTTCTCTTGGCAGAGGCATAGGATACTCCTTTCGTTTCAATCCACACCTCCCGCGAGGGAGGTGATAACTAGAGCAAATTAGACATAAAACATTCTAAAAATTAGTCACATTGACAAATCGTTTTTTGATATAATAACACTACAACTAGTTTGCTGTTGCGCAGATAGGAGGAAGCAATATGGAAAAAATTCTGAATGCCGCGCAATATCTTTTTGAAGAATATAAGAAATTGGCTGGCGAAACCATCGACCAGATGAAACTGCACAAGCTGCTCTATTTCGCGCAGCGTGAATCCTTTGCCATCACAGGAAAGCCGCTGTTTTCGGAGGAACTGGAGGGATGGAAGTATGGCCCCGTGTCTCCGAAGGTGCGCGCCTACTTCACGGAAGATGGCATTGCGGCGCCTACCGAGGAGCCGAGCCTGGAGGGCGCCTATATTCTTAAAAATATATTGCTGGAGTACGGCCCGATAGCATCGTGGAAGCTGAGCCAGCTGTCCCACAAGGAGCAGTCCTGGCTAAATGCCAGAAGCGGCCTGGGCCCAGAAGAGGTGGGGAACGTCCCACTCTTCCTGGAGGATATCCAGAAGGATGCGGAGAAGGTACGACCCTACGATCACATGTGGGACATGTACTACGATGAGTTTGAGGATCTGGAAGCAGAGGAGGGCGGCTGAATTGGTAGGAAAGGTATACCTGTCGGTCGTCGAATACTACGACAGCAAAACGAAGATTACGAGGAAGAAAGGCCGCCCGGTTTTGGTTGTGGCGGGGCCCAGAAACAACGACTACACTGTACTGCCGATTTCCACCATTAAGCGGCGGGAGCACCTGGATTCAGACTATGATATCCCCATCGAAACGAACATCAGGGCCGGGCTGGCTCTCAGTGAAGAGTGCTTCATACGTACACATAAACAGACGACCGTACATATGGGTGCACTGATTAAGCAAAAAGGGGATATGAAGAACGACTATCCCGACCTTTATCTAACCGCTCTGCAAAAAATGGAAGAGTTTCAGCGCCATATTATGGACGATGCGCTTTGAGATTTCATCCCCCGGCCTTGTGGCAGGGGGATTTTTTTATACTGGGCTGGGCTTACTTACTTCAATCCGCCTTCGAGCGGGTGGAATTTCTTGCGGACAGAGGTTTATAAACCGAGAAGCTGGCGCTTTTTGGCCTCAAACTCTTCCGGTGTAATAATCCCATCATCTAATAGTTTTTTGAATTTCATAATTTCATCAGCATCACTATGATCGGTAGGTTGCTCTGAAGCCATAGAGGAACGGGATTGCTTGACCATCTCAAGAGATTGATGGATACATTCGTGAATCGGCTCTCCGCAACCATGAGGGACAGAAACGACAAAGTGCTCTTTTATTGTATCGATATCAACGCTGTCCCGAAAAAGACCAGAGGAAAATGAGATATCATTTAGATTGTCTATAGAAATGGATTTTATAAAGTCACCGAGAATCCGCTTTTGGGCTATCACTATACGTTTTGATGTGATTGCATAGGCACACAGCCCCTCGTGATTTGTGCTACTCTTAAAATTATGCAGACCGATGAAAACTGTTAGTATTGCTTCACCAGGAGAAAGATGTGATCGAATAAGTTCAAAGCGTTTTAAATCCGACTTTTTTGAATTTGTGAGGCCTAAGTCATAGGTTTCACAATAATCATACATATCCTCGGCAGTCCGAAGAGGCCTAAAAGAACCAGACATAGCACTCCACCATCCTAACTTTATTTCCAAGAATGAAATCACCCTGTGTAAAGATCTGCTCAGTCGAGCGGGTCTTTTTTTTGATACCGAGCTAAGTCAATCACCTTAGGCCAGGTGCTGCTCGGCTTCGAAGTGTGTGTATCGGCTGACGATATTATCGATGATCGCCCGGTCATCTGACGAGGCCGCTCGGTAGGCAATTAGAAGGGAACGCTCCACATCCGAGAGGTCGTCGGAGGAGATATTAGAACTGGAAAAAGGCGCTTCGCTGGTACGGCCCAGAAGGTAATCAAGCGTCGTATCAAAAAAATCCGCAAGGCGCATGAGCGTCTGGAAGTTCGGCTCCCGCTTGCCGGCTTCCCAGCCTCCCACGGTGGACTGCGCCACACCAAAAGCATCTGCAAAAGACTGCTGAGACTTATATCCAGCGGATTCGCGCAGTTCGCGGATCCTTACTTTAAACATACAATCACCCCTTGCAATTAAATTTAATCACGGAGGGAGGTTGATTGCAAGTAGAGTTAAAATTTTTGTTCAAAATTAACGCATATTGAGTTGACAAACGCAAATTGCAATGATAATATAAACGCGTAAGGAGTTAATAAATGCATAATGCAGTTGAAAAGAAGGTGAGCGAAATGATGAAATGGCTTGTGGAGCTACGTGGAGAGCGTTCCCAGCAAATGGTTGCGGATGAGATTGGGATGTCTCAGAGCGGGTATGCATCCATCGAGACCGGGGCGCGTCGTCCCAGCGTAAAGCTCGCTAAGCGGATTGCCGCAGCTATGGGCTTCGATTGGACCAAGTTCTACGAGGACGACGAGAACCAGCGTGGCGCGTGAGAAAGCCCCGCCCCTGACAGGGCGGGAACGGGGCGGAGCTTAGCCCCTAAGCACATAGGACAATCCAAGGATCACATAGGCTGACCTGGAGGTGAGCAGCATTGAGGACAATCAAGGCCCGAAACGGATTCGTTTTCACGTTTCCGTTTGAACCGCCCTGGGAGGATCTGCGGGCGGAGGGGAGCACGCCGAACGGCGGCAAGTTCTACATATTTGATTCCTGCGTGATTCGAGATCCGGAGGAACGGGCCGCCATTGACCGCCGGGTCGCTGATGTGTTCGTCCAGGCGGAGCGCCGAAAGTTCCTGGCGGCTCTGGAGGCGGAGGAGCAGAAAGCCCAGGCCGCCGGAGAAGGGTAGCGAAAGAACGGGGCCGCCCTTTGGGCGGTCCGCAAGAGAAAGGTGGACAAGCATGCGAACGCTAAAAACGTCCCGACGGGAGCTGGAGCATGTGGCGGTGTGCGTCACAGGAGAAGTGAGTGCGGAATTTATTCGGGATATCCAGGAAACCATGCGGCGGGAGAACCAGCGGCGGCGGGATGCGGGCCGGTCGGGGATGTCCTACACGGTATCGGGTGGGGAGGGCAGCCCGGAGGAGTGGCTGCGGAAGGCGCTGAACCGGGACCTGGGAAACGGGGCCGCCCGGACCGTCCGTTATGACCAGGAACCGGTCGTCCGCCTCGCTTTGACTGGGAGGCAGGTGGCGGCGCTTCGGGCAGCCGTGGAAATGGAGCTGGCCCACCAGAGAGGCCAGGAACTGAGGCTGTCGAGGCTGATTGGCGCGGGACTGGCGGGTGTTGCCCGGTGCGGCGGCGCCGCGGAGCAGTACATCAGCGGGGTACGGCGGGATATAGCCGCGGCGGCGGAGCTTGCGGAGCTGCTGGACAGGGCCATCCGGGCCGCCGGAGGTGTCGGGGAATGAGTCGGCAGCTTATCGCGGCAGTGCTGGGGCTGGCCCTCCTGCTGGCATTTGTGGTGCTGGTGGAGTATCACGCAGGGGTATGAATGGGGTGTGCCGCCCCTGGGCCGGCGGGGATCAGGCGGAGCCCGCGGCCCGATGCAGGGCCGAGCGGGCCAGGGCGCCGCGCCTCTCTCGGCGTCACCGCGACCCGCCGGGCCAGGAGCGGCACACCAGAGTAAGGAGGAGAACCAAATGAAAGTTGCATTGTTTGGGGCTGGGGATATCGGCCTGTACCAGCTTTCGGGGGAGCACCCGGAGGGAGAGCTGGCGGAGCTGCTGGGCGGAGAGACCGAAACGGCACGCATCGACAGGAGATTGAAGCTGGTGACCCGGCGGGACGGGGAGACCGAACGCCTGACCATCTGGTACGCCCTCCATCGGCTGGGACATGAACCGGAGCCCATTGCCGGCGAGTGCGCCGTGGTAGCCGTGGGGGCGGAGGGATGCCTGCTGGACATGGGGCGTCACGACCTTGCTGCCGCCGCCCGGTACATACGACCCGTCTGATGATGGCCTGTGTTACGGGCGCAGGCCGAAACGCCCCACCGGGGGCGTCACGGGAACCCGTCGGCAACGTGGGAAATCGCCGCCACGATTCAAATAGAAGCATTTTGACAATATGGGGCGGGCATCTGCCGCCCCGCGAACTTATGGAGGAATCACCATGTATCTCTATTGTGGGAAGCGTATTACCCGGGAGGAAAAGCGGCGCCGGCAGTGCCTCCGGGCAAACCTGATCGGCGTGGCGCTGGCGGCCGCCCTGGTGGCGGCGGGCGTTATCCTGGGCCTGACAGCGGGGGTCAGACTATGAAGGGGACCGTCTATCTCTACGAGGTATCCCACCCGGATTACCCCACGGTGACGGTGCCCAGCATTGGGCCGGACAGCGCCACGGTAGAGGCTGCCCGGCGCTGGGGCGTGCCTGAGCTGTGGGGCCGGATTGCGGGCTACTGCACGGTACGCCGCGGCGGCCGCGCCACCCGGCCCAGGTGCACCCGGTGCGGCCGGGAGTTCGGCACGGCCGGACAGGCGGCGGGCAAGTGCCCGGACTGTCTGCGCTCGGAGGAGCTGCACCGGCGGCAGATGGCCAATATCCGCGGCTCTGACCGCCGGCCGGGGATGCGGGGATGATCCTGTCACGGACAGACCCCTACGGCCTCCGGGGAGCGGTCAAGCCGGGCCGCCTGCCGGAAATGCCTGCCCCTCCGGCGACCAGAGACAAGCCGGAGAATGTGCACCGGTGCGTCTCTTGCGACGTGCCGCCGGAGCGGTGCCGTGGGAAGTGCCGATCGGATGCCGACCAGGAGCGGGCGCGGGCCGGCGGCGACGACCGGAAAAAGGTTGATGTGGAGGCGGTACGCCGGCTGGCCGCCGCCGAACGAAATAAGCGCCAGATCGCCCGGGAGCTGGAGGTCAGTATATCCAGCGCGACCCGGGCGCTCCGGCAGAAATGAGAGGTGCCAGATATGTATCGGGAGCAGGCGATCCGAAAAATTGAAGAAGGAAGGAAAAAGTGCGGCGTGGATCGGAAGGTTCGGGTCATGGCCGGGCCGGTAGCAGAGGCGGTCGAGAGCTTTTGCCGCCAAAGCGACGAGTTTGCCCAGGCAGTTGTGCAAGGGGGAGACTTCCCGGACTGTATGGCCGCTGTGGGCAAAGGCGCCGGAGACGCGCTGTCCGATCTGGAGGCATACCGCCGGGCGGTGTCTTTCTACTTCCCCGGTGCTCTGGTGGACATGCACCTGTCCATCCGCATGAGCGAATACGAGGAGCCGGAGAAGGCCCCCGTTGAAAAAGAGAAGAAGCCGGAGCACCAGGCGGGCATCCTGCTCTCCCTGGCAGATTTTTTGTAGGGTGAGAGCATGAAGGACATAAGAAAGCAGGCCGCCGCGCTGATGGCGGCGGCGCCGCCTCTGCGGGAAAGTGAGCTGGGAGCCATCAACGGCATCTATCCCGCCTATCTGTTCCGGGTGAGAAGGACGAGGGAGGTGTGGGCCTCCTGCTGCGGACACCACGAGGTGCTACCGAAGGATGCGCCGCCCGAGGCCCAGGCCGTTTTGGAGGCACCCCACCACCCGGAGCCAAAGCCATACGACGGATATTGCTGCCACATGGGGGCCATGAGCGCGCCGGTGCCGAGGAACAGGCCGGAGCTGATCAAATGCCCATGGTGTGGGCACCTGGCCAAGGTCAAGGAGCTGGGCCGCACCGGAAAGCGGGACAACCTGACCGCCTGGCGGCGGGTCGTGGTGCTCCGGCAGTGGCGGGGGGCCCTGTGGGCAACCGCCTATTTTACCAAGAAATCCTACAAGGAGGAGCTGACGGCGGGGCCGGAGTGGGAGCTGTACCGGGTTTACCGCTTCAGGCCGGGGGAGGCTGTGGATGCCGGCGGGCGATATGCCCCATGGGTTCATACGCTCAACGGGCCGCCGGATAAGCTGCCCCTCCCTGTCGGGGAGCCCTTCCACTGGAACAGTGAGGAGGGCGTGGGCTACACGGTGATCGGCATGGCAGAGCTGAACAAGAGTCAATTCCGCTATTGCCAGGCCGGGGCCTACCTGGGCGGCAGGGTGACGCCGGAGACGGACGAGCTGATCCGCTTCCTGACCCTGTGCACCGTATGGCCCAGGCAGGTGGAGATGCTGGTCAAGCTGGGACTGAGACGGGCCGTGGAGGATCTGATCCGCCGAAAGAAGTGGAACCGGGCGGCCTTTGACTGGCGGGAGCCAGATCCCCGCCTGGCCTTCAGCTTAGACCGGGGGGAGCTGCGCACGTGGCTGGAGGAGTCTAAAGATCTGGACGACCTGACGTTCTATAAGCGGTTCCGCCGGGATGGGGGCAAGGTGTCCTTTGCGGAACTGGCCAAACTGCGGGAGGCGGCGGGGACCGCCATGCACCGCATGATGCCGAAGATGCGCCGGTACCGTGTCACGCCCGCAAGGCTGGCCGCCTATATCCAGCGGGAGAGCGGGCGGCCGGGGCAGAAGCGCCTCGGGCTGCACACCCTGTATACCGAGTGGGTGGACTACATCGAGGACGCGGAGCTACTGGGCTACGACCTGACAAACCAGGTCTATCTCCTACCCAAGGGGCTGCACCAGAAGCACACAGGGACCATGGAGCCCGCCGCCCGCATCCGGGCTGCTAGGGCCAAGAAGGGCCAGGAGGAGAAAGAGCGGGCGCGTCAGAAGCAGCTTACCACCCGGTATTGTTACAGCACAGACTGCTGGCTGATCCGCGCCCCTGTGGGCGCCAACGAGATCGCCGCCGAGGGGAAGGCACTCAAGCACTGCGTGGGCGGCTACGCAGACCGGCACCTGTCGGGCAGTACCACCATCCTGTTCCTGCGCGACCGGAGGAAGCCAGGCAAGCCGCTGGTGACCATTGAGATGCGCGGGAACGAAATCGCACAGATCCACGGGTACCAGAATGATCTATATACAAAAACAGACCCCAGGGAGAGATATGCTGAGATCCTGGAGCCGTGGCTGGCTTGGCTGGCCGCCGGAAGCCGGCGGGATAAGAGAGGCCGTCCCATCCAGCCCGGAAAGAAAAAGAAGGAGGTAACCGCCGCATGAGTGAATTGAGTACCACGAACAGCCAGCCGGCGCGGACAGTGGAGGCTGTCACGCTGGAAATCCAGACACTACAGCGCCAGGCCCAGCAATTGCTCCTTGGCTACGCCATTGAGATCGGCCGCAGGCTGGTGGAGGTTAAGGCAATGCTACCCCATGGGCAGTGGGGGACGTACATCAAGGAGCAGGTGGGCTATTCCCAGTCCACCGCCAACAACCTGATGCGCATTTTCGAGGAGTACGGCACGGCCCAGCAGTCCATATTTGGGCCGGAGGCAAATTCCCAAGCGATTGGCAATTTGAGCTACACCAAGGCCCTGCGGCTCCTGGCCCTGCCTGCCGACGAGCGGGAGGCATTTGTGGAGGAGCACCAGGTGGAGGACATGAGCACCCGGGAGCTGGAGGCCGCCATCAGGGAACGGGACGACGCCATCCGCCGGGCCGAGGAGGACCGGGCGGAGCGGGAGGCCGCCGAGCAGGCCCGCGCCAAGATTGCCGAGGATATGCGGCTGGCCAACGAGCGGGTGGCGCAGCTCTCCCAGGAGCTGGAGGAGTTGCGCAGCCGTCCGGTGGAGGTGGCCGTGCAGCACGCCGAGGAGGAGGAACTGGATCAGGCCCGTCGAGAGGCGGCGGCAGACGCCCGCGCCCGGGTAGAGGCCCTGGAGAAGGAGCTGGCAACCGCCCGGAAGCAGCAGAGCGACCTGCTGAACCAGCACCAGGAGATGGACCAGAAGCTGAAGGAGGCCCGCCAGGAGCGAAGGGACGCCATGGACGCGCAGAAGGCCGCCCGGGAGGAGCTGAAACAGACCAGGGAGGCGTTGGAGCGGGCCCGGAAGGAGCTGCGGGCCTCCGGGAATAAGGAGATCACCCAGTTCGGGGTCTACTTTGAGGCGTGCCAGGAGGACTTTTCCCGCATGATGGGCATCCTCCACAAGCTGAAGGCCGGCGGGGACGACGAGGGCCGGGCCAAGCTGACCGCCGCCGGCGGCGCCCTGCTGGGAGCTATGGAGAAGCAACTGGCGCCCTTCCGGGAGGAGGGGGCGGCATCATGCTGATTGAGGCCCCCTGCCGCCTGGGGGAGAAGTTCACCCACCACCGGAGTTACAGCAATCCCAAAGAACAGTATCTGCTAGGGATTGACCTGTCTATATGGAACTGCAATATCGACGGCGTGACACTGCTGGGGGGTCCATACAAAAAGGGGACGGTGGACTTCTTTGAACGGAAGGACATGGATGCGCTGCCGATCTCCTTTGAGGTGCCGGACCGGCTGGTGGAAGGAGACTGTCGGCCAGAGGAGCTGGGCATGGAGCCGGGAAAGAAGTGGAAACTGCGAGGGATTCGGCTATGCGGGGAAACCGGGTGGGCGTTCAGCCTGTTTGATATGGACCGTGACTCCCGCATGGTCAGAACGGATGTGCTGGACAAGCTCTTTGCCCCAGTACTGCCGCTGGTGCAGGTGGAGTTGATGGATTACCTGTAGGGGTGAGGAAAATGAAGATCATCATCAAAAGCATAGAAAGCGGCTGGGTCACCGAGCGGGTGGTGGAGTTGCCGGAAGACGAGGGCTTGGTGAAGGCTATTCTGCGTGCAGTGAAGCACCGCACTCAGACCAAAGAGCCGGACCAACCGCCGACATCGCCACCAGAGCTGTCCGAGGTGGTGGACCGATCGGACCAGGGGGCGGGGTACAAGGGTTTCGTGCTGTTGGAGTGCCCGAGCTGTGGAGAAGTACGGGCCTTCAATCTCAAACAGCCCGTAACAGAGTTTGCGTGCCGAAAGTGCAGACAAGTCACCGAATTGAAGCACCTGGCGGTGCTGGAGATGGCGTGTCCAAGCTGCGGAAAGACCTGGGGCTACCGGACCAACATCGAGGAGCCGGAGATCGTCCACGCCTGCATCGCCTGCGGCGGGGAAATGACCAGCCGGTGGGACAAGGAGAGGCACCGCTATGTACCGGGGAAGTCGGTGTAAAGGAGGGGACAGAGATATGGAGAGACCAATTCTGTTCAACACCTCCATGGTGCGTGCCATTCTGGAGGGCCGAAAGACCGTCACCCGGCGGGCAATAAGGCCGCAGCCGGAAGGCAGGCCCATCCGCATGACGGAAAATAGCTGTTATCCTGGCTGCTTTGCAATCGAGGGGACGCCGAGGGTGATTCGGCCACCATGCCAGACTGGCGACATTCTGTGGGTGAGGGAGACATGGGCTCGGCTTCCGGCCAGTCCTGGAGGGCATTTCAGGCCAAACGGCGTGTATTACTACCGGGCGGACGAGGATATACGGCCGGAACAGTACAAGAGCAGTGGTTGGCGTCCTGCTATTCATATGCCAAAGGAGGCAGCCCGGGTTTTCCTACGGGTCGCCGGCGTGCAGGCGGAGCGGCTGAGGGAAGTTACCTGGGAAAGTGCGGCCGAAGAAGGGTGTGTAAATCCTATGCGATTTGATGAACTGTGGGACAGCACCATAAAGCCTGCTGAACGACACCTCTACGGCTGGGATGCCAACCCATGGGTATGGGTGATCACCTTCGAGCGGGTCGATCGGCCGAAGCCCAGTACATGAGCGGATGGACAAGCCTGCTCACCGCCGGGGATCTGGAGGAACTGCGGGAAGCTCTGCGCCGGGGGTGGGTCACATCCCTGGAGTGGGAGGTGCCGGCTCTCCGACTGCGGGTGCGGGTGAGCACCCAGCAGGCAACGTCCGTCTGGTCGGTGCCCATGCTGGTACGGTTGGAGAGATGGACCCCAGGCCAGTACAGCACCCAGTTATTTGACAGTGTGGAGGCGATGCTGGATGGATATTGACCTCCGGCGCCTGGGAATGGGCGCGCAGTTACAGATTGCCCTCGCCCTGGTTGGGAGGGGCGCAGAGAGGAGAGACAACCATGGCAGACGTGGAGCTGATTGCCCTGTGCATCGCGGCGCGGCGGCGTGGCCTGACTTATGGGCAACTGGTGGCGCAGACAACCGAGGCGGAGCGCCGGAGGATCGTGGACAAGTACCGGCGAGGCCCCAAAAGGAAGGAAAATAAAGGAAGATAAACAAGGGCGGGCTTTGGAGCCCGCCCTTTGCGGCATGACATTGTGCGCCGCTTCCGGCCCTTCGGGGGCGGCGCAGAGGGCCAATGCCCTACCTTATATATTAAATTGAGGAACGCGCGCGTGTTCCTATGCGGGGCCCTTAGACCGCTAAGATCTCGACCAGCACCAGCCAAAGGAGGAGAACCAGGTGAAAAAGCTCATGCGTTACCGGATCACAGCGGGCCGCGCCGTGGAGGTGCGGGACGTGCTCATGGAGACACGCGGGGGAACACCGCGGGGGGCCAGAAGAGGGAAATCATCCGCCAAGCAGCTCAAGCGCAATGAAGACGAGGCGGTGCTGATCCTGGCCCGGCAGCTCAATGCCAACTGCAAGGGCGGAGATCTGTTCCTGACCCTGAAATACTCCGATGGCCGCCTGCCTGCCACACGGGAGGAGGCGAAGCGTATTGCCCGAAACTTCATGCGACGGCTGGCCAGGGCGTACCGGAAGACCACGGGGAAAAAGCTCAAGTGGTGGCTGGTGACTGCCAGCGTGTCCACGAAGACGGGGCAGCCGGTGCGCCTGCACCACCACGTGGTCACGGATGCCATGGACTGGGAGCTGATCGCCCAGCACTGGCCGCCGGAGGAGTTTTCATACCGCCGCCTGGATGCGACGGGGGACTATACCGCCGTGGCCAGGTACATGATACGCAACGCCGGGTACGGAGGAGCGCGGGCCTGGTCCCACTCTCAGGGTATCCGACAACCCCAGTATTCCACGCCCATCCCTGTGGCCAGAGCGGGCACGGTGCGGGTGCCGCCGGAGGCCCGCGTGGTTGAGCGGGAGATCCGAGAGGACGGGGAAACCGGGTTTTCAGCCTCTTATATACGCTGGGTGATGCCGCTGAAGTCCAATGCTGTACGACACGGGAGGAGGCGGCGCACATGACCACGCTCCAGCTTCGGAGACTGCGGGCCTGCAATGCGGATGGATGGAACGACCGTCAGATTGCTGACGAGCTGGGCCTGACAGTTGGCACGGTGTACTACTGGCGCCGTCTCAAACTAGGACTGCCTGCCCACCGTGATGCAAGCCACAAACGGCTTCGAGACTATACGGTCTATGACCGACACGGAAACGTGGCGGCCTTTGGCACGGCCAGAGAGTGCGCCCGAGCCCTGGGTGTGAAAGTAGAGACAATATACAGTTTGGCCAGCCGCTCGGCGCGGTGCCGGGATGGCCGGGTAGTGCGTGAACCGGATTCTTAGTTTTGACCATGATAAAGCAGCTTTTTGGGGTTAGCATTAACCTGTAAAGCCGTATCTGCGAAAGGAGGGCGGTGTGGCGGTGTACGAGGATATGAGCATAGAGGAGCTGGAAAAGCTGCTGACGCGGAAAGAACGGTTATTTGTCGAAGAGTACGACCGGGACGGCAACGGTACCCAGGCCGCCATCCGCGCCGGGTACAACCCAGGGAAGAAAAACGCATCCGCGTCCGTGCAGGCCAGCAAGCTGCTAAGGTCGGCTAAGATTTCCGCGTACAGGCGTGCGCGCGCGAATGAGTTGTGCCGCCAGCTGGGGATCAGCCAGGAGACCATTAGGCTGAACGTGATGGATGTCTACCGCCGGTGCATGACGGCCAAGCCGGTGATGAAGTATGACCCGGACAGCCGGGAGTGGGTGGAGTCCGGGGAATACGTCTTTGACTCCAAGGGCGCGCTGAAGGCTATGGAGCTGCTGGGCAAGCCCCTGGGCATGTTCGAGCAGGACGGGGACGAGATCCAGGGAGGCGTGACCATTGTCGACGACGTGTAAGCTGTCCCAGGTGATGCCGCCGGCCTTCTTCGACCTGCACCGCCGCATTCGTGTCGGGGAGGTCACAGAGGCGCTGTGCAAGGGCGGCCGCGGCGGGGCCAAGTCCTCGTTTATCTCCGAGGAGATTGAGCTCCAGATGATGCGACACCCGGACACCCATGCGGTGGTGCTCCGGCGGAAGGAGAACACCCTGCGGCGTACGGTCTATAACCAGTACATCTGGGCGGCCGGGGCGCTGGGTGTGGCCGGCAAGTGGAAGGCCACGGTCTCCCCCATGGAGCTGACCTATCTGCCCACGGGGCAGAAAATCATGTTTTTCGGCCTGGATGACCCGGGTAACCTGAAATCCATTAAGCTGCCCTTCGGCTATGTGGCATACGTCCACTTCGAGGAGCTGGACCAGTTCCGCGGGCCGGAGGAGGTGCGTAGCGTGGAGCAGTCCCTGCTCCGCGGCGGCCCCATTGCCATCACGTTCAAGAGCTTCAACCCGCCGGCCAGCGCGGCCAACTGGGCCAACCAGTACGCCCGGGAGCGCAAGCCGGGCCAGGTGCAGCACCACAGCACCTACCTGGAGACGCCGCCGGAGTGGCTGGGCCCCCGCTTCATCGCGGATGCCGAGCACCTGAAGGCTCTCCACCCCATGGCCTACCGGAACGAATACATGGGGGAAGTCACCGGCGGCGGGGCAAACGTGTTTGAGAATATTCAACTGCGCGCCATCACCGACGAGGAGCTGGGCCGCTTCGACCGCATCTACCGGGGGATTGACTGGGGCTATTACCCTGACCCCTGGGCCTATAACGGCATGCACTACGACGCCGCCCGCCTGACCCTCTATATCTTCGACGAGGCGGAGGCATACCGGAAGGGCAACGAGGAGACGGCGCGTATCCTCCGGGAAGAGAAGGGCATCCAGCCCCTTGACCTGCTCACCGCGGACAGCGCCGAGCCCAAGAGCGTGGCGGACTATAAGGCGTTTGGCCTCTATTGTCGGGGGGCAGCCAAGCCACCGGGCAGCGTGGAATACTCCATGAAGTGGCTGGGGAGGCTGGCGGCGATTGTGATTGACCCGGAGCGGTGCCCCAGGACGGCGAAGGAGTTCAGCGAGTACGAGTTCGAGCGGGACAAGGACGGGAACCTGATTTCCGCCTACCCGGACGCCAAAAACCACCACATCGACGCGGTGCGCTACGGGATGCAGCCGGTGTGGAAGCAAAGGGGCGAATAACATGGATTTTCTATACTGGATGGGAAAGGCGGTGAAAGGGATGTTTCAGAGCGTACCGGCGGCGCCCGGAGAGCTCCAGATTTCGGAGAAGATGGCCAACGCAATCACTGGTTGGCTGCTGGTCTTTTACCAGCGGCCGGCATGGCTGGAGGCCGGATACCGGGTGACCAATACCCCGATCAACGTCACGGACTACATGTCCACCCTGGCCTGCAATGAGATTGCCATGAGCGCGGGGGCCTCGGCCCGTGGAACGTGGATCAATGACCAGTTGACCCGCTTTCTGCTGCCTCAGCTCAAAAACGCGGTACAGTTGGCTGGGGCAGGGGGCCGGGTGGTGGTAAAGCCCTATCCCTCCGGTCGGAATATATACTGCGAAATCATCCCCGCCGACCGCATCTATCCTACCCGTATCAATGGGGCCGGCGTGACAGAAGCGGGCTTCTTTACCGACTTTGCCGCTCTGCGGGGGCGGAAGGTGGTACGGGTGGAAGCGTGGGATCTCCAGCCGGACGGGCTGTATCTCCAGAACCGGGCTTACTGGTACAACGCCGGGGACACCCTGGGCGGAGAGCTGGCCCTGACAGATGTGCCGGAGTGGGCGGGCTTGGAGCCGGAGGTGGTCATCCGCGGTGTGGACCGCCCCCTGTTCGGCGAACTACGCATGCCGATGGCCAACACAGTGGACGAGACCAGCAAATTGCCGGTAAGCCTGTACGCCAGGGCCGTGGACACTATGGCAGAGCTGGACCGCATCTACAGCGAGTTTCTGTGGGAGATCCACACAGGCAAGCGCAAGCGCATCGTGGACCGGACGGCGATCAAGCCGGACAAAAGCGGCAGCGGGGTGCCCTTCAGGGACCAGACCACGGACCTTTACCTGTCCATGGATCTGACGGGCGATATGGGGCAGGGAGATCCCTTCCGGGACTACACCCCTGCCCTGCGGGTGGAAGAGTACCAGAAGGCAATCGACATACAGTGCCGGCTCCTGGAGCGGCAGACGGGTTTCTCCCCCGGCACCTTCTCTTTCGACCTCAAAAGCGGACGTATGACAGCCACGCAGGTGGTGAGCGACGACAAGGAGACCTACAATACCACCAAAGCCATCCAGGAGAACGGGCTGCGCCAGGGGCTGCTCGATCTGATGTACGCCTATGATATATACGCCACCCTCTACGGCCTTGCGCCGGCGGGGGCATTTGACCCCTCGGTCTCCTTCGGAGATTCCATCTTTGAGGACACGGGGGTGGAGTTCGCCCGGCGTAAGGGCCTGGTGGACAGCGGATACCTCCGGCCGGAGCTGCTGGTGGGCTGGTATTTCGGCGTCAGCGAACAGGAGGCCCGGGAGAAGTACATGCCGGAACCCCGCCCCATGCTGAGATTCCAGGAGGAATGAGGCCATGATCTGCCCCTATATCTGCCACGTGATCCAGACCAACCAGAACCGCTATGAGTACGACGAGAGAGGGAGCAACACCTTCCACGAGCACATCCTGGCGGAGCAGAAGGTGCCGTTTACCTGTGTCAAGGAGGACTGCGGTGCCTGGCGCGACGGCCGGTGCGCCTATGGAGGTGGCGCGGAATGCTGACACCCCGATACCTGGAGGGCGCACCGGACGCCATGGTGGAGTTGTATATCGAGGTGGAGGCGGATATCCTGGCGGACATGGCCCGCCGGATTTCCAAATATGATTTTTTCATCCCGGCCGCGGAGCACCAACTGCGTGTCCTGGAAGAAATGGGTGCCGAACAGGCGTACATCCTGCGCCGGCTGGCCGAACTCACCGGGCGAAGTGAGGAGGAGCTGCGCCAGCTCTTTGAGGCGTCCGGCGGGAAAGCCCTGGTCAGCGACCAGGCGGACTACCGGCGGGCGGGCCTGCATCCTCCGGCCCTCAACACGTCCCAGGAGCTCCAGCAGGTGCTCAGCGCAGGGCTTCGGCAGACCCAGGGCCTCTTTACCAACCTGACCCGCACCACGGCGCTGGACAGCGGAGAGCGGTTTCGGGCGGTGCTGGACCGGGCGTGGCTCCAGGTGAGCACCGGCGGATTCGACGCCAATACCGCAATACGGAACGCCATTAAGGAGCTGACCCGCCAGGGGCTGACGACCGTGGATTACGCTTCCGGCCGCACGCTGTCCGTGGAGGCAGCAGTGCGGATGAATGTGGTAACTGGCGTTAATCAGACGGCCCTCCGGCTTCAGGATACCTTGGCTGACGAAATGGACAGCGACCTGGTGGAGACCACGGCCCACAGCGGGGCCCGCCACTCTCATGCCAGGTGGCAGGGGCAGGTGTTCAGCCGCTCCGGCAAGTCCAAAAAGTACCCGGATTTCCGCCGGGCCACGGGCTACGGCACCGGGCCAGGGCTGGGGGGCTGGAATTGCCGGCACTCCTTCCACCCCTACTTTGAGGGTATGGCCCGCACCTACGGGGCGAAGGAGCTGAAAAAGCTGGAGGCAAAATCCATCACCTACAACGGCGAGAAGCTGACCGAGTACGAGGCCAGCCAGCGCCAGAGGTACATAGAGCGGCAGATCCGCCGCTGGAAGCGGGAGCAGCAGGCCATGAAGGCCGCCGGACAGCCCCAGGAGGAGGCCAGGGCGAAGCTGAAGGAGTGGCGGGCGCTCCAGACCGACCTTGTGGAACAGACCGGACTCAAACGCCAGTACGACCGCGAGCGGGCGGGCGGCTGAGCTTCCGGTGTTCATATCCGCCCATCCCCGGCCGGGCTTAAAATGCCGGGACGCCCCGGCGCGGAGTGGCCGCGCGCTTATAAGCAAAATCGCGGGCGGGAAAGGAAATAGCATGAGCTACGAATATCTGAAGCCCTTCTTTGAGGGCGGCCCCCTGTCCTTTGAGCAACTGACCGAGAAGCTGGACGGCGCTGAGGGCGTCAAGCTGGTCAATCTGAAGGACGGCGACTACGTCGGCAAGGACAAGTTTGACGAACTGGAGGCAAAGGTGGGCGGGCTCCAGTCCCAGCTCACCGAGGCCAACGGCAAGCTGGAGGGCTATGACCCGGAGTGGAAGGCCAAGGCCCAGCAGATGCAGCAGGAGGCCGACCAGAAGGTAGAGGCCGTCCGGTTTGACTACGCGCTCAAGGCGGCCCTGACAGCGGCCAAAGCCAAGAACCCGGAGATGGTGGCCAAGTCCATCAACCGGGACGCCCTCAAGCTGACTGACGCCGGCCTGGTGGGCCTGGAGGAGCAGCTAAAGGCGTTGAAGGAGTCTGATGGTTATCTGTTTGAGGGGGACAAGCCCGCCCCGGAGATCGTCAAGCCCGGCAGCCCGATCCGCCGGACACCGGCAGGAGGCGGGGATCTGGATGCCTTCTATGCAAACAACCCGTTCTACAAGAAAAAGGCGTAAAGGAGTATGAGAGATGTCTGTCACTTATAACGGTCTCCATGTGGACGAGCGGTATTCCGCCATCCTGGAGCCAAACCTGTATTTTAACCCGATTCTGGTGCCCGGTGTGACCTGCACCGACAAGTACGAGACTGGCCCCGCCGGCCAAATCTTCGTCCACCAGCTCAACACCAGCGCCGTGGAGGCGGGCACCCCCGGCCGGGACTTCACTGACGAGGTGGCCGCTGATACGCTGATCCCCATTCAGATCAACAACAACTTTCAGAAGTCCAAGAAGATCTATGGCGTCCAGGCCGCGGCGGTGAGCTTTGCGGCGGGTAACGAGTATCTGGCCACCGCTATCCAGGAGTGCCGGGAGGGCTGGATGCAGTGCGGCATCGCCTGTCTGGCTCAGGAGGGCAAGGCGGCCACTGCAACGGCGGCCATCACGGAGGATACCGTCAAGTCCGACCTGATCGACACCCGTACCGAGATCGTGAAGGACAAAGGCCGGGCCAACGTGGTCATGTGCACCCCGGAGTATTATGGCCTGGTGCTCAAGGCGGCGGGCAAGGATTTCACTCCCAGCACCAACGACCGCATCGCGGCCACCGGCAACGTGGGCCAGTGGCTGGGCTTTACCTTCGTGGAGGCCAACGGCGCCACCGGCAGCATCAAGTATTACGACCACACCGGTACGCAGAAGACCGTGGACATGAGCAAGGTGCAGTATGTCATGTACTACCATGAGACCCTGTCCGTGGTGAGCAACTTCGAGGTGGCCCGCATCATCGACTCCGAGCGGTTTGCGGGCTCTCTGGCCCAGGTGGAGATGAATACCGGCTACCGGGTGACTAACTCCAAGTTGGCCCGGGTGCGCAAGGTGGCCGGCGCAGGTTAAGGAACAGGGGGGCGGGCCATGCTGACCGCAGGATATGAATTTTATAGGGGGATCTATCACGGCGACAGGATCGCCGCGGCGGAGTGGCCCGCACTCAGCCGGGATGCCGCCGCCTGCCTGGAGGAGCTGACCCTGGGCAGGACGGCGGCCGACCTGGACTCGGAACTGCTGGAGCGGTGCCAGATGGCGCTATGCGCCGTAGCTGAGGAGTACAAGGCCGAGCGGGAAGAGGGCGCTGGCATTGTAGCGTCGGAAAGCGTGGGCTCCTGGTCCCGGACCTATGCACAGACGGCCAGCCCGGCGCAGAAACGGCGGGATGCCGCGTGGATGTGGCTGGGGAATACCGGCCTGCTGTACCGGGGAGGCGAATCGCTGTGTGGCCGCATACCGTAACAATCTGGCGCAGAGGCGCAGACGAAAGCTACACCGCAGAAGTGGTCACCGGCTGCCTGTGGGAGGACAGACGGGGTGAACAGCTTCGCAAGACCGGGGCCTCGTCGTCGAATGGCGTCAAGGTTTATATGCCCATCACCACGGCCATTCAGGCGGGAGATTACGCCACAAAGGGCGAAGGGTACGGGGCGGTGAGGACGGCCAAGGACATTGTGTCCATGGGCGGCCTCCGGGTATCAGAGGCGGATCACCTGGACTTCGGCAGGCTGTCCCATGTGGAGGCGGTGATGGAATGAGTTATAGCTTCCACTGGAATCCGCATTTTAAGCGGAAGAGGAAGGCAGGGCTGGAAAGAGCCCAGCGGGCTATAGATTCCAGTGTTCTCCGCTTTTCGGAGCCGTTTCTGCCGTTCCAGTCCGGGGCGCTGCGTAACAGCGGAATCACCGGAACAGTGGTAGGTTCTGGACGGGTACAGTGGACGGCACCCTACGCGCACTATCTGTACGAAGGCAGGGTTATGGGGCCGAACGTCCCTCTGCATGAGGGGGGACAGTTGGTGGGATTTTTCTCGCCGAAAGCCCCCAAAAAGTATACCGGGAAAAGGCTGCAATTCCATGGGGCCCCCAAACGGGGGGCCAGATGGTTTGACCGCATGAAACGGGTACATACCGCCGACATTGTGGCGGAGGCAAATCGAGCTTATAGGGGAGGCAGGGTGCTGTGAGTATTTTGCAGGCGCTTCAAGACTTTTTGGAGGGCTACGAGGGGATGGAGCTCCGTCCGCTGGGCGAAATTCTGACCGACCTGACTAGGGCAGCGCCGCCCTCTTACTCCCTAGCCCCTGCGGGCGGTGGAACGGCCACCCAGGATGTGGTCGGTAATCGTTACTATACCAGTCGATACCACTTCTTTGCCCTGGAGTGCGCAGGGGACGAGGCGGATCGGGCCGAAAACTACGACTTTCTGGAGGCCTTGGCGAGCTGGCTGGAGGATCAGGAAGATCAAGGGAACTATCCAGAACTGCCCGGACGTTATTCCGTGGAAGGAATCGCGGTCCAGTATGCCACGCTCTACGATATTTCTCAGAACGGGGCGGGGCTGTATCAAGTACAAATCGAGTTGACGATCAAGAAGGAGGTTATACCAAATGGCTGATCCTACTATTACCGGAACTGGAGCGGTCAAACGCGCAGAGTTTAAGCTGTTTGCAGATGTGGGAGAGGCGGAATCCCCTGAGTGGGAGCTCCAGGGTGATCGCATTGAAGAGCTGTCGCTGGAGATGAATCCCAACGTGGAAACAGTAACCGATGTGACCGGCGTTACCGCCACCACACTGGACAAGTACGAGGAGCAGACCAGCGTGGAACCCTACTACGCCAAGCGGGAAAGCAAGCTCTTTGCCTGGCTTTACAGCGTGGTACGGGACAAGAAAACCCTCACCGACGTGGAAAAGACCTTCTGCTGCGTAAACATCTTCGCCGGAAGCGAGGGGAAATACGACGCATGGACGCAAAAGGCTATTGTAGCCGTCCAGTCCTACGGCGGCAGCACCAAGGGGCTACAGATTCCATACAACATCCATTGGATTGGGGAGCGCACCTATGGTACTGCGGCCATCACGGCCGGCAAGCTGACCTTTACCCCTGGATCGTCTGCATTGGGGGGATAACATATGGACAGCCTGAACATCGCCGGGAAGGCGGTGCGTCTGTGTATCGACAACGACGAGAGCCGGGTCATTGAGTTCTATCCCACGGATGTGTCCTTTGCGGAAAACTTCTACACCCTGGCGGCAGAGTTCGAGGAGCGCCGGAAGGAAATTAAAGCCCGCGCCGCTGCCATTGCAGAGGGGGAAGGAAGCAAGCTGGAGAAATCGCGGGCGGAACTGGCGCTTACCCGGGAGGCGTTCGCTTTTCTGAGGGAAGGAATTGACCGCACCTTTGGACCTGGGACGGCGCAGACTGTATTTGGCAGCCGGGACAGCGTGGCAATGGCGGCCCGTTTCTTTCGCGGCGTGACGCCCTATATTCGGAAAGCGCGTCAGGGGGAGCTTGACCGCTATCTGAAGGAGCAGGCGGAGGACGTGATGGAATGAACCCCATGCTGACCCGTTTCCCCGAGTCGGTTCGCATTGACGGAGTACGCTATCCGCTGAATACGGATTTCCGGGTTGGGCTGCGTATCATGAGCGCCTATGAAGATCCCCAGTTGACTGGATTTGAGCGGCAAGTGGTGCTTTGCCGCCTGCTCTATCAGGAGCAGCCGCCGGATTTTATCCAGGCGGTCCGGGAGGGAGTGCGCTTCCTGGATGGCGGGGAGCAGCCCAGGGAGACCGGCGGCAGGCGGCTTTACAGCTTTGACCAGGACGGGGCATACATCTATTCGGCAATCTTGCAGACCCACGTGATAGACCTTCAGACGGTAAAGATGCACTGGTGGAAGTTCCGTATGCTGTTTCTGGATCTTCACGAGGATACGACCTTCCAGCGTATGATCAGCCTGCGAAGCCGCCGCGAGAAGGGGCTGCTGACCAAAGAAGAAAAGCGGCTCTGGCTGGACATGGCGGAGCTGCTGGAGCTGCGGGAGGCGGACCCTGAGCGGGACCGGGCGCGGACGGAATTTGAACAGAGAATGAGGGGGTGAGCGCGTGCCTGACTTCGATGGTTCCATCGTTATCAATACTGAAATTGACGCCACTGGCATCCAGCGTGACATGAAGAAGGTCGAGCGGGCGGCCCGCGGCGCTGGGGATGCGACAGAAAGCATCGGCAGCGGTTTTCGGACGGCGGAACGGGATGCGGGCCGCGCCGCCTCCGGCATCCAGGGAGGTGCCCGAAAAGTCGAGCGGGCTGCGCGCGGCGCAGGCTCGGAGGTGGAGGACATCGGCAGCAGCTTCCGGGAAGCAGAACGGGACGCCGGCCGTGCCGCCCGCGGCATTGAAGATGATCTGAAAGACCTCAAGGACTCCGTAGATGACGTAAGCAGCGCAATCAGCCTCGGATTTGGGGCTGATATGCTGGTAGACCTGGCCGGCGGGATGATGGATTTGATGGAGTCCACGGACGAGCTGCGGGGCGACCTGTCCATGCTGGATCAGAACGCACGCGCGGCAGGTGTCGGCCTGGGCACCACCCGGGAGGCTATGCAGAAGCTGAATACCGTGAGCGGCGAAACGGACAGCAGCATTGAGGCGGTGTCAAACCTCCTGGCCGCTGGTGTGCCGGAGAACCGGCTTCAAGAGGCGGTGGAGGGGCTGGCAAACGCGGCTATCACCTTCCCGGATACTGTGAAAATCGAATCTCTTGCGGACAGCTTACAGGAAACGTTGGCGACCGGAGAGGCGACCGGGCAGTTTGCAGAAGTGCTTGACCGTATTGGCTATGGCGCAGAGAACTTCACGAAGAACCTTGCCATGTGTACCACGGAGGCCGAAAAGCAGGAACTCGCGCTAAATGTTTTGACGCAGGGGCCGCTAAAAGGCGTGTATGATGCATGGGCCAAGGCCAACCCGGAGTTGGTAGAAGGCCGGGACGCGACACTGGAGCTACAGACTGCCACGGCCGAGCTGGCTACGGCCCTCGCCCCAGTGATAACAGACCTCACGGAGCTGGCCACTAAAGTGGTGAACTGGGTGGCGGGTATGGGGAATATAGATGATGTTTTTACGATGATTGTCGGTGGTATCGCTGCGCTTGGTGCGATTAAGGCCATTGATATGATTACGGGTCTGGCCACATCTCTCATGACAATGGACAAGGCGATGCTTATGGCAAAGGCCAGCACCGGACTTGCGTTTGTGGCCTTTGGCCTGCTGTTTTCCCTGCTGATGCAAGCGGCGGGCGTGTGGGACTCTATGACCGACGCGGAGAAAGTGGTCACTATCCTGGGTGCAGTTACTGCGGCGGCGTTTGCTGCGGCTCTGGCGGTGGGTGCGTTCCAGTCAGCGCTGTCGCTGGGCGTGGCCGTAGTTGCGATCACAGCCGGAATCTCCGCCATGATGATGGCGATCAATTCTGCGGAGAAGCGGGTAAACCAGATGAACGCCGCCACACAGCAGAGCTTGAGTCCAAGCGTATACGGCGGAGTCTCCAGCCGTAGCGCCAGCATACCCGCTCTGGCTACCGGTGCAGTGATCCCGCCGAATGGGGAGTTCCTGGCGGTACTGGGCGACCAGAAGAAAGGCCGCAACCTGGAGGCCCCGGAAAACCTTATCCGGCAAATTGTGAGGGAAGAGAGCGGAGGCGGACTGAGCGGAACCCTGACCATACGTCCGGCGCCTGGACTAACCCGCTACCTGGCTTATGAACTGAAACGGGAGGATGCTCGGGCAGGCACGCCGCTGGTGGAGGGAACCAGACGATGAAATTCTCAATCGATGGACAGGAGTTCAATGTCATTGTCGCGGGACTGGCCCGCAAGGGCAGAGTCAGTGAAAGCAAGCTGTCGGGAGACGTGAAAAGCGGCGCCCACTTCCGGGACATCATCGGGACCTATTACGACTATGAGATGACCGTCGGGAGCAACGCATTGTCTGAGACGGAATATGATGCCCTTTTTGAAATTTTGACCGCTCCAGTGGAGTCCCACGAGGTTGTGCTTCCCTATGGAGCGGGTACACTGACCTTCCAGGCGTATATCGAGGAGACGAGCGACAGCATGACGGCGGATAATGGAAAAACCAGAAGGTGGAAGGATCTGTCCGTCCAATTCTACGCACAAAAGCCCCAAAGGAGGCCGGTATGAGCGCCACGGTTAATAAGCTGGTTTATGGAGACTTGACCTTTACGGATGACGAGATCCAGGACGGAAAAGTTTATGATGCCGTGGCCCTGCTGTCCGACACCCTGGAAATCGGCACCTTCTACGTGGGGTTGTATATCAGGGACGAGGAGACGGGCGCGGCCCTGACCGCTTTCCGGCGGAATGACAAACTGCTGTATTACTACCGGGACAAGCTGCGGGGCACCTATTACATCGAGAGCGTCCAGCGTACCGGAAAATACACCTATGAGATTAGCGCCAACAATGCGGTCGCTCTCCTGGAGCAGTCCAATCACCTCGGCGGCATCTACACCGGTCAGACGGTGGACGAGCTGGTGGCGGAGATCTGCACCATCCCCTACATCATTCAGAGCAAATTCGCAGGTATTAAGCTATATGGATGGCTGCCTATCGCTACCCGGCGGGGCAATCTGGCACAGGTGCTCTTTGCCATCGGCGCCCATGCAAAGACCGACCAGAACGGGGTACTGCGCATCGAATCCCTGTGGGATGGCGTCTCCAGCTCCATCCCGCCAGATCGAATCTTTTGGGGCGATAAGGTCACCTATGAGAGCAAGGTCACCGAGGTGTCGGTGCTGGAGCACAAATACATCAAGGGGACCGAAGAAGTGACGCTGTTCGAGGGCACGGCGGTGGCCGGGGATGTGATCCAGTTCAGCGAGCCGGCCTATGATCTGGCGGCCTCCGGTTTTTCCGTCCAGTCCAGCGGCGCCAACTATGCCGTGCTCTCCGCCGGGACCGGCACCCTCACTGGGAAAAAGTATGTCCATATGACCCGCGATGTGCGTGCGCCAGTGTTAGCGGACGATGTGGACAACGTCATTGAGGTCAAGGAGGCCACCCTGGTCTCTCTGACCAACTCGGCGGCCGTGGCCCAGCGGCTGGCTGGATACTATCAGTACATCGAGGTGCTGGACCATGAGGTGGTGTACGGCGGGGAGCGGCCGGGTGATGTGGTGGCCTTTGAGCATCCATATGGAGGAAAATCCAAAGGGTGCATCAAGGACACCGCAATCACCATAGGCGGCAGTCTGGTGGCATCGGAACAGATTACGGTTGGATACAAACCGCCGCAATATGAAGAGTCGGTTCTGTTTGATCAGGTTGAGATACTGACGGGGGATGGGCAATGGACCGTCCCGGATGGCGTGACCAATGTCAGAGCCGTACTGATCGGCGGCGGCCGGGGAGGGAAGCCAGGCAAAGCTGGCGAAAATGGGGACGCTGGAAAAAAGAGCCCCGGAAGTCCCCTCTGGTATGATTCTGGCAACATCTCACCGGGCCCTGGGGGAGAGGGCGGCGAAGGGGGGGAGGGCGGCCTCGGCGGTGACATCTATGAGGTCAATCTGGACGTAACGCCGGGCCAGGTTTTCCCCTTTTATTCCGGCTCGGGCGGATCTTCGGATGCGGAGGGCACGGCAACCACGTTCGGGGAGCATACATCCACCTCCGGAGCACCAATCGAGCACGGATTTACCGAGCAGATATCCGGAGTAGTGTATGCAAAGAAGGGTATACCCGGCCAGGCGGGAGGTCGCGGAAGCGGAGGAACTGGAGAAGAATCTTGGGAGATAATCGAGGGTAACCACATCGGTGATTTTGGCCCAGGTGCAAAAGGGGCTGACCGAAGTGCATCAAAACGCGGCTATTTTGATAATAGTTCTGTTTATGCGGTATCAGTAAACGGAAATAGCAATGGAGGTCTAGGCGGCGGCGCTGCGGTAGGTGCAAGCGGTAGCCCGGGAGGCTCAGGCTCCGTATATGTCGATGTGGATACCGGGCTTAACTTTGAGGAAGAAAAAACATTCAGTGGCTCACTCTCTCTGACGCCCGGTCCAGGAGGGAACGGCGCTACTCCTCCGCCACCAGCGGCAAAGGCAAGCATTGGAGACGGTGGGGATGGAGGCCATGGAGGAGGCGGCGGCGGCGGCCCCGGAGGGGGAAGCTACACCGTAAACCTAAACAGTAATTCATGGCCCAGCGCAAGATGCAACATTTCCGTGTCTCTATCTAACGGGGTTCCAGGAACGGGCGGCTCTGGTGGCGCTGGCGGAACCGGAGGGCCAGGTGGAATCATTCTGTATTATGGCGTGCCTAAAGAGGTCCAATCAGGGCAGATGAAGGACAAAAATGGAAAGGTGATGCTGGATCGGCTTGGCCGTCGGCTGATTGTGTGAGGTGAAAAATGGAAGTGACTCTGGAGGAACGTGTAGCGGCACTTGAGCGGAAATTATCAGCCAGAGAAGCGGCAGAAGAACCGACCGGGTACTACACCAGCAAATACAGCGGTGAGGAGATCGATGCCTTGTTGGGCTCCAGCACCCGCCGGAACCTGCTGGACAACTGGTATTTCGTGGGTGGTGGGTCTCAGCAGGGTGGAGGGCAGTTCCCCATTAACCAGAGAGGGAAGACAGGCCATGCCGGTTCAGGGGGGGTCATAGACAGATGGAAGCTGAGTGGGGAAGGCACTGCAACTCTGGGCAACGATGGAATCACTTTAACTGCCACAACAGGGAATCTGGAATTTATACAATTTTTGGGCATCCCAAATGACCGTCTATTGGGAGAAACAGTTTGCCTCTCTGGGCTGGTTGATGGAGACCTGCTATCAATGACCGCGTCTGCCCCGGAGGAAAAACCGAGTGTGTGGACAAATATCATAAACATTATCAAACCGTTTGGATTTGTCCAGTTTAATTATGACAATACGGCGGACAGGTTTTTTTGTAGCGTTATCGTCTCGGCAGGCAACAGCGTACTCCTGCAAGCATCTAAGCTGGAGCTTGGCTCCACCCAAACCCTCGCTTACAAGGACGAGGGAGGGAACTGGCAGCTCTTTGAGACGCCGGATTATGCCGGGGAGCTGGCAAAGTGCCAGAGATACTTTGTGCAGTTTCGCTCTGAAGAGCAGCGGTTTATCGGGATTGTACATCTGGACTCCGACAAATATGGACAGGGGGTGATTTGGACGCCGGTACAGATGCGTGCTATACCAACCGTTTCCGGCGCTGTCTCATTTTACGGCGGGGGCAATAATGGGTTGGTCGCTTCGGTTGCTCCTCTGGGTGTTGGTGCGACTGCTGTGCGTGTTAATATAACGCTACAGGACGCTGTGAGTACCAATTCTATTGTGTTTTTACATTCGAACGATATCCAGGGCGGTCCGGTCACGCTCTCCGCCGAACTTTAGCACTACAAAGGCCAGGGTAGTGACTGGCAGGCCAGAGTCTGCCCTATTTGGTCAAGTAGATAGAAATGAGGAGTAATATTCGATGAGTACACCCAATTTGACAATTCATCCCCCCTACATCGTATATGTCCAAACGGATAAGCAAGGCCGTATTACCGCCGTCAATTCCTCCGCCTTTGTGATCGGGGACTGGGGGACGGAGATTGAACGAGGTTACGGAGACAAATACCACCACGCCCAGGGTAACTACTTCCCCCAGCCCATCTACACCGAGGACGGCATCCCCCGGTACAAGCTGGAGGATGGCAAGGCAGTAGAGCGCACCGAGGAAGAGATTGAGGCCGACCGGGCCGCGATAGCAGAGCCTGGGCCCAGGGCGGAGGACGTCACCCTGGACATGCTGGCCGAGCACGAGGAACGACTTTGTATGTTGGAAATCACCACCAATGCTGTTTGAGGAAGGGGAAGAACATGAACACGGTATTTAATCTCTGCAAGCTGCTCATCCAGAAGAACCGAACCGATGGCCTCCAGGAGAAGATGGATGTCTATCTCGCCGCCGACCGGCTCACCCCGGAGGAGTATCAGGAGTTGGCCGGGCTGCTGGCACAGGAACAGTAATCAACAGCGGGATCGCTGGATAATAGAAAGGAAGTTTATTATGAAAAACATCAACTGGAACGAGCTCACCCCCGCCTGCTACGCGATCTACGATGGCAACGGTGCCCGCGGCGGCATCACCGGCGCGGCCAACATGGTACAGCGCAATATCATCGACGGCGTGGACACCTACCCCGGCGCGGAGGCCCTGCCAGAACTGTACCGCCCCCTGTGGGCAACCCTGGGCGGCCTGGAGGCCGTACAGGAGGGCAACGACGAGTTTAACGCCTGGGCGCGTAAGCTGTCCGCCAATGCCGTGGAGCTCAATGGGCTGTACCAGAAGGGCAAGTATGCCGCTATGGTGGACGCGGTAGAGGAGGCCGAGGACCCCGGCCTGATCAGCGGCGCGGACAAGGACGACAATGAGTAAGCTCATTACATACGTCCCGCTCTCGTCCGTGGAGCGCATCGAGCTTCTGGTCACCGGCTGTCGCAAGACGCTCTCTCAGGTCAAGGCAGAGACCGGGGCGCACTATGTGTTGAATGGTGGCATGTGGAACCCGGACGGCACCCCCTGCCCGCTGCTCAAGGCGGGCGGGGTGATGCTCTCCGGCACGCCCTGGCTGGCGATGGGCTATGCCTGGGACAAGGGGCCTGACATCCGCATGACCTCCGAGCACGAGGGAGCGGATAACTTTATCGCGGTGACCGCCATCATTGCATCCGGCAAGCCAGTGGATAGGCCCTCCTATGGCTCGGCCCAGGGAGGTAAGCGGGGGCGCAGCGCCATCGGCTTGCGTGGTGGCAGTCTAGCACTCTACTACTCCGGCGACGGCACCAGGGAGGCAGCCACGTCGGAGACTCTGAGGGACGAGCTGGCCGGGCTTGGCTGGGCCTCCGCCGTCATGCTGGATGGGAGCGGATCCAGCCAGTGTGACTTTGGCGGAGAGCGCATCACCGCCAGCCGAAAGGTGCACAACTGGATTTGTGTGTATCTCAAGCAGGCGGAGCAGGCGCCGCCGGAACAGGAGGACAAGCCTATGAGCAAGTACACCGTGACGCCCAGCATCGGCGTCAATATCCGCAGCGGCCCCGGCACCAGCTACGGCAAGGTGGGGGCGTACCCCTGCGGGGCCGTGGTGGACGTTCTGGAGGAGCGGGACGGCTGGGGCAGGGCGGATAAGGGCTGGGTATCTCTGGCCTATCTGGAGGCCGTGGAGGGCCCTCAGAGGGCCACAGACACGGGCATCGCCATCCAGGAGCATATCATCTCCGACGGACGCAAGAACCGGCCGGGCAGGGACACCAACCCGGACACCTACATCACCATCCACGAGACCGGCAACGCGGCCAAGGGGGCCGACGCCGCGGCCCACGGGGC
>JABLTT010002146.1_pt1 | contig 105628 bp, 110 predicted proteins | sample 7160061 | NCBI WGS metagenome assembly JABLTT01 (sample SAMN14651232, study PRJNA627086) | human gut metagenome | isolation source: feces | host: Homo sapiens | reverse complement strand
TCAGTTTTTTAAGCATTGAAACCTCCTCTCATTTGTGATCTTGCATTGACTTTCTGCTGTAGCTCGTAAGCCAAAGCGGTCGGAAACTCGGGCCATGCCACGAACGGGAAACCCTGCACCTCGGGCAGGTTTCTGAGCGCCTGTCTGTATGTTTCTAAGGCCGTGCGGTCATCGTCCTCAAGGGCTGATCTCTTAGCTCCTGCTGACCGCGCCACGGTGATGTCAGGCAGTTTCACGTAATCGTCTGTGTCGGAGATTCTTGCGTTACGCTCCGATTTGATTTCAGCCGAATACTTTTCTAAACAAAAATCGTCTCTTTGTTCCGGAAGATTAGGTTTCGTATAGAAACAGCCGTTCGAACTTTGATACAACGCCTGATTAATCTTCTCCGTGCGAACAGCAAAGTTTTGGCCAGCTTTAAACTTCACCGTTACTTTTCCGATCAACGGGCTATCCAGAGCATCGACTTTTAAGTTGTCGCTTTTCAGATCCGGAGTCGTGAATGTGTAAAGCTGCCGATTTCCCAAGAATCCTTTTGGTTTCTTGATTACCTCGATCGGAATTTCTTCAGCAACGTAACCAAAGCGGAGATATTTCTTTTCTACTTTTGCCGTAACCGGCTCCGGGCAAGATTCGGCATAAAAGCCGGCAACATCAGACAAGGATCTAAAGCGTCCGCCTCCCAAATCTACTCCATATTTTTGAATCGGCTTCCCCAATGCTTCTTGTAAATACTTCTTTTTGACTTCTTCTAAAGACATTCTTTCTCCTTACGAGGCGTTCTGCTGAGCCTCAATTGCGTCAATCTCTGCCTGAGTTACCCCATTTTCCAAACAAAGTTCTTTAAAAATCCCAACCAGATAAGCTTCGACCGCAGCAAGAACGCCGATGTTCGTTCGCGCCTGGCTTTTAGCTGTGTCCGATAGCGTTTGCTCTGTGGTCAAAACTACAGAATTGATGATTTCTTCACGAGTCTGAGCTGCCGCTGCATTAGCAGCGCTCTGAGCTTGAGACGCGTAACTCTGAATTTGGGCCAACAGACTCTGAGCTTGCTGCACCACTGCAACGGACTGAGACGAACCTTCAGCCTGCAGCTGATCGATATAGTCGGACAGCGCAGATTCCATTTGCTGCAATGCACTGGCGATGTCATCCTGAACGTCTGACTCCTTGGCTTCAATCGCAGCAATCTGAGTGTTTCCGGCCTGCTGAATCTCCAAGATTTTTGCTGCAGTTTCTGTCACAACCCCGTTGGCCGACGCTTCAGCTCTATTTGCTGCGGCTTCGGCAGCCAGCTTGTATTGTTCTGAGGCAGTAGCCCGAGATCGGAAATCCTCAAAGATGTCGGCAAGTTGGTGAAGGTTGTTTTCATCCGGCTCGAGTCCGGCACCCTCGATCACAGCCATAAATTCTTCCGTGATCATGTGGTGCCAATAAGCACCCAACGTCGTAGGCAGTTTCCCGATTGAACGATCCCCATCCTGAGGATAGCCGTAGGAAGGATTTTGAGGCGGAGACGGAGGCGTAGGAGACGCATCCGCGTAATAAAGCCTTTTCATTGTTTATTCCTTTTGAGCATTAAAAAAGCCCCTTTCGGAGCTTGTTAAATATGGATGTAAACAGGCGCTCGGCTCGCCGGCGGCTGGATATGCCCTGTTCGTCCATAAACAGGGGAGCAGCGGTTCGCGTTAAATTCCACCTTGAAGTGCTGGTCGTGAGAACCTGATTTTGAGCCTTGGTTATTGCGTGTATACGTTCTCCAGAAGGCACCTGACACCATGCTGGTATCGTTGTCATAGGCATTGAAGTCACCAATTACGCCGGAAATCCCCGGGGCACCTGAGTCAATGTATTCTCCCGGGCGCACGTTAGAGCCCCAGAGCACTCTGTCTAATAGGTACGGCACATTAAACGTCGTACTTCCGTTGCCGGCACCCCAAGTTGTGCCGATGGCAGCAAACAGAGCTGAATAAGCAGAGCGGCTCACGGCACGACCATCACAAAGAAGCCAGACGGGACTGTTAATAAAATTGCCTGTGTAAATAATGAATCCCGGAGGAAAGGTTTCAAACTTATCAACTTTCCCGGATACCGCATTGATCATGCCGGTCAGCTTTTCTTCCAATGCAGCCAGTCTTGCTTCAATACTCTGATCAAGCTGATTTAATGTGTTTCTCTCGGGATCTATTCCACCTCCGACGATCGCGTTTCTAATTTCCTCGGTAACTGCGTTATACCAAGGAGCCGTCGGAACTGTTGCCAATTGACCACCGCTGCTGGATCCGTCGGTCGGGTATCCTGAGGGAGCATCCGCTGCAAAGCTGGGCTCCACTTGAACGACCCTAGCTCCGTAAACTCTGTCCATTTTCTAAACTCTCCTGATTCCAATATCCGAAATAAAGTTTCGTGTGAGCAGGTGCGTACCGTCTAATCAAACACTCAAGCACGGAGTCTCCCCACCAAGCCAGAGGCTCCTTTACTTCGCCAGTCACTAAGTGCCATTGAAGTGTGTTGTTTGATCCGCCTAAGACATTGACGCGCCAAGTGTGGGGCCAACTCTCTCCGGCTAAAACATCGTTGACATGGCTCATCACGTTGTATTGGAAAAACTCATCGATCACGATGCTGTAGCCAAACATCGCTGCCAGGTCGATAAAGAACTGCTTGTTTTGTGCTCCGACTGTTGTCATCTTCCAAAGCAAAAGCCTTCGCAGGGTCGGCATGTCGGTAGCGCCCCAAAGTTTGAGACATTCATCCGGCAATCCCCATTCAACCAACCAATCCGGAAATGTCTCGATGGCAAAACGAGGATCTGCCTCTTTAATCAGAGCGTTTGCCCGAGAATCAATCCTGGCCAACTCTGTGCCCCAAACTTCAAACATCATGGCGTACAGACTGGTTGAATCGCCTCTCGGCCACGCGGGGCCGGGAGGAAGGAGCTCTTTGAGCATCCCCACATATTCATGAGCGGTTACTGCCATGTGATTTCTCCTAGCGACAACAACTCGTTATTGCTGTCCGGTATCGGATCGGACGTAGGCTGAACAACCGTATGATCTTCTTCTCCTAATGCAGCACTGATTGCCGCCCGAATATGAGAAAGATAAATTCGCTGTCCCGGAGCGCCCTCACGAGCAAACAGATCTCGAAGTTCCTGCTGAACTGCCGCTCTAACTTCGGCGTCATCCGGAAGAAGTCCGGATATTTTGATGTTGACCGGTTTAATCTCAGGCGCGTAAACATAAAGGTGAGCTGTCACAGGTCTTAGCCCGTCAATGTGAGCAAAGACCTTATCCAACATTGCTTTGTCCGGAACAATGTTTTCATACCCATCACAGACAAAACGGACCGTGACCGTCCCTTCCCCTTTTTCCTGAGGAAAGCACCAGGCTCTGGTGACGCCAGGAACCTCGAGCGCCCATTGAACGTAGTCCGAAGAGGTTCCTCCGCACGGAGTCTCGCGAACTCTGCTTAAGAGACGCGCCCGAAGGCTGTCATCACTTTCAGCTTCCGAGCCGCCCCCGAGCTTAAGAATTTCGACTTCACTGAAAACGCCAATAATCGGAGAAACCAGTGTCAGAACATCACCGTCCTGCTGATTTCCAATAACACCGTCATTTAATGCTTCCACGGCGGCTTTTCCGTCTGAGGCAACCGCCCCGGTAGTTTGGTACTGGACACCGTCATCGGACTGAAGGATCGTGCCGACAGGGACGTTTACCAAATCAGCGGAAAAAGTAAACGTAACTGTCCCGGACGCTCTCGTTGCCTTCTTTCTCAGCAATCCGTAGATCGATGCCCACCGATCCAGATACTCACTTTCTGCAGTATCGAAAAACTGCTGTCTATTCAGATAACTGATGTATCCGTATAACGAATGGGCTGCGCCGGCTAAAACGCGATCAAATACTTTGGCGTTTGATCGTCTTAACTGAGGAACCGAAAGCCGGCTCTGCGTTTCGCCGTCCAATCGTTCAATAATTTCCTTCAGCGTCGGTCTTTCAAAACTCATAATTCGCTCCAAACATCCGCGAAACGAGCTGTTAAGCTCTTCCCGTCAGGACGAACAATTTCAATCTGAAGATTTAGGCGCTCAAAACTATCGAGCTCAGCGGCTGCTTTAATTTCCGCTGCAATGTTGTCATCAAGCATCCACTGCAGGGCCTCCAATGCGTACTCTTCTGCTAAGGCAATATCTTCAGAAGTACGGCTGGAGCGCATCAGCAGCCACAGCCGGGAGCCGAACTTATCTCCTTCATCGGAGAAAGAATCCGCCCACCAACCCATCTTGGATTCACCCGGTTTTTCGTCATCTTCTTCTGCTCGCGCCCATGAAAAAAGGCTGTTCACCACAGCCCTTGCTAAGTCATCCCTTGCGAAATCGGTCAGGGTCGCCTCAGCACCATTTAGATAAAACTGCATCGATCTCTACCAATTAAAAATTTCGCTGCGATTACATCTTTTGATCCGGAGAAGAACCACCATTGTGCGTGTGGCTGTTGTAAGTTGCTCGCATCCCGGACATTGAGAAAGAACCTCCTTTGTCTTTGACCTCGCCTCCGGCCACGATGTTTCCGCTTACTTCCAAATTGCCGGTACATTTTGTGAGCGGCGCGTCCACAAGGACAGACGCCGTTGTTTTAACCGTCACCGGGCTATTTACTCCTTCAACTTTTATCCCGTCCCTGGAGAGAAAAACTTTTCGACCTAAGTCATCAAAGACGACTACCTCTCCGTCTTTTAGGTTGACAGGTCGATATCGTCTATCAGTGACCAACACCGCAATCGTATGGTCGCGATCCCCGCCCAAGGACACGGCCAAGGCTTCAGCATCCTGCAGCGGCTCGGATGTAAATCCATAGGGCTCAAAATGCTCAACGGGCTGCCGAACGTCGCCATCCAGAAGCTCGATCTGAAGCGTTCGGAGCTTACGAGCTCCATTCTTAGCGCCGACAACGGCTCTATTGATGAGCGCAGTAACCAAATTCATAGTTTTTAGACAAAAATAAACCCGCCATAGCGACGGGTGGTTTCTAAAGATTTTTTTATTTACTTGCGGCGCGGACGTCCGGCCAGAATGTCCTCAATAGCCTGAGCTGAAGAAATATTCTCGGTAAACATTCTGTGATCGACTTCCCTTTGAAGGGCTTCTTCAAATTCGGCCTGACGCTGTTTTTTCTGAACGCCCGGAGAAGCGGGCGGAGTTGTAATGACCGTCATCGGATCACGATAGCCGTCAATCCAAACACAGTTGGCAGCGTCTCCATTTGGGAGGCGGTCACACTTCAGTCCGGCCATTACCGGTGAAGATAGGAAGAAACTCAAAGCGATTGTTAAGAAGCAGATTTTGTTCATGGAATTCTCCCGCTGTCTTTCTTTATTTCTTCGTCTTCAATTTTAATCTTCTTCGCATCCGGCTCTCTCATTAGTGTGTAACAAAACGGCTTTTTCAACTTAAGAGAACACGTCGTTCCGGAACGGCTCAAAGAATAAGAAACTTCCGAAGTTACCCATGAAGTATTGGAGTTAATGTTCAGCAAATCGTCCGAAACTTTTACTAAGCAATTTACCTTCCAGAGATTTCCGCTGCTTTGCCTCCAGCCGTGAACAGTGTAAGAAAGGAACTCAGATTCTCCGCTGCTGACACTTTGTAAGACACCAACTCGTTTTTTCAGAATTTCTGAGGAAGCGTTTCCACTCTCCAACTGAACCAAACAACGGCGGCGTGTCGCGCTTGAATCCGTCGCCTCAGCCTTTAACTGGTTAGAAGAAACGGGAAGTTCGCTCAGTACGTTAGCCGCTTGCCCCAGCGTCACATACTCACTGTAAAGTTTTGAGTAATCTGCGGAATGTGAACCTTCGAGAACGTTAACACCCAACTGAATTGCGTCTTCGCAAGCACCTCCGGAGCCTGCTTCCGCAATTACCAAATCTCCATATTCGTTGTCAGTAAGCAGCAGCCCGTTTTTGCGAAGGTAGTTCTGAATGGCACTTCCGAGCTTCTCGGTTCTCGTAAACTCCAGGTTTCTGCGATCCACCGCACCCACTTGGTCCACAACCTTAATGTCATAAGCCCGACAAACCGACTGCAAGTTCTGAAGATTCGTTTGATTTTTATACGAAACCGGATACTCCATCGGCATGCAGCAGTCCTGCAGATCAACCGTTTTACTGGCGCCTGAAATCCTGATAGAAGATCCGGAAGCATTGTACGAAACCTCGCGCTTCGTTATGTACCCTGTGAGCACGCGATCTTCACCGATAAAAACCTGAACGCTGTCTCCGGGCTTCACTCCCAGCGTCAAATCCTCTTTATCGCGGGTGGCCGAAACCGTGAAAGTTCTCGCCAGCGTCTGCAGCGCGCAGGTAATGCTGACATCCAGCCAGTTTTCGTACTTTCGACCGTTAACGTAAAGCGTTACCGTATTATTTGATTTGGAATTAACTTGCATAGGTTAAATATGACTAATCCTCCGGAAATCCCAAAGGACATCATCGAGAGCTACAAAAAGCTATCCGAAGCGAAACAAAAACGCCTGGAATTCATGGCTGCTTATCCGGAATACCTTCTGGATAAGAACCGGGAAGACCTGCTTAACGGAATCGACCTTATCCGGAAAGACTTTCAAGAGAACACCCGCCAAATCGCCGAAGAACTCAGTAAGTCATCCTCCAGAACTGCGTGGAGAATCGCCATCTTCAGCTTATTCGGAGGTTTTCTTTTAGGCCTTGTCAGTGCCCTAGTTGTTCCATGGGTATTCCGAATAACCAACATAGAAACGGGCGTATCAGCAAATACCACCAAAATAGTGTCGCCGGAGCCCCTATCAGCAGAAAAAGCACAAACGCCGAGATCTGAATGACGATCCAGTTATTCCAATTGATCTTCATCGCTGCCTCATTCATTCAAAAGTTTCAATTCAACCGCCGGGACAAAGCCGGAATGCCGGATCTTGTTTCTTCCGACGATTTCAGCTTCTCTGGATGCATCGCCGTAATAGTCATAAGCCAGCACCAAGGCCGGCTGTACTGAAGACGGCTTAAAGCTAACCAGACGCGCCTGATTTTCTGCTCTTTGCGTAATTGCTTCATAGACAGCAGATCGAGACTCGCACAACGCTTCATAAATCGGATCCGAAGAGATCTTTAGGGATTCTTCATCAATCGCCTCCAGAATCTCGTTCCTAACAGCGATTAGGTCATCATAGGGAGCTGTCTGCACCGGTGTTGAAGCATCCAGCCTATCGTTGCTTGTCCCGATTTCAGACGCTGCAACAACCATGTTGGCCACAGACAGTCCCCTGATCATGGCTTGGCCTGCAGCATTGGCTTTTTCGATCCGTTCGGAAGTCGTCCTGGATGCAACGGCCTGGGGCTTCGCGCTGTTTAGCTCAGAGCTCTGAGTTAAGGAACGGAAGCGGTGAGAGACATCGGTCCATGCGTGGACGGTAGACGCAAATCCCTGCAGTCCGTAAGTGTCCAAAACTCGATTAAACAGAGCATCAGCCCCGCCTTCAGCTAATGTGATGACATCATGCGAGAGTGTTGCGAGTTCATCGGCCAGGTCAAAAGCGTCGCAAACCGATTGAACGGTTTCGCTGTTGAGAATCCCCTGCAGATCCAAACCTACGGCTTCTTTCACAAAATCCTGCGCTCCGGACAGATCAAAGGTTCTCACAAACTCATCGAACTCAGCATTTACAAGCAGCTGAGCTGCAGAAAGACACTTTGCTCCGACATCCAAAAGGGCATTCGGATACTGCAGCTTTCCGCTCTCGACAAAAGTCAGAGAAACGAAAGCCACACGGTTCGATTCAAAAACCGGAGCAGAAAGATCCGTCGGCGTAACTTCCATCGATCCGAGCCACGGGTGGATCAGACGTCCGCTGCCGGGCTTTTCACAAGCAGCAATCAACCGCTTCATCCGGGCAATGTAGTCGTATCCGACGACAAAAGCCGTAATTCGGATCGTGCGCTTAGAGCGCCCCATATCTTCCGTAAAAGGATCGTCCCTCTGAGGATACTCAAAGGTCTGAGTACGTCTTCCAATCGAGAGGTTAGAGGAGGTCACCTCAAAGGGAACTCCGCGGAACGACGCCCGTCTCAATTGAGGTGCATTCATTAATCAGCCCCTATAAAAGAGTAGTTTTGAGTGGTCGCACGCATCGAGCCGCCGTTGGAATCGACCTTATCCACTGCTGCGGAAAAACCTTGAGGCAGCTTCAGTGTAACTTCCAGACGGTTATCGACTTCACTTGCCCGCGGATTCTGAGTTCTTTGGCTAATCGCAGCAATATCTGAAGCATTAAGCGTCGGTGCAGCCGCAGGCTCCGGCGCTTCCGTCCTTGACAGACCGACCATCTCCCTCAGGTTGCCTTTGATGTTGCTCCAAGAAAGCGTGTTCTTAACGCTCTCCCAGCGCTTAACCAGACCGTCCCAAAGTTCCTTAATTTGTTTGGTCGCGTCATCCCAGCCTCTTGTAAAGTTCCCGGGAATATCGGAAAGAGCTTTAGAGAGATTCGGGAAGGAGGCATCAAATTTGGCCAAGATTTCATCCCAATTCTTCCAAATCGCAATGCCGGCTCCGATCGCCGCACCGGCCAGAAGTCCCCAAGGCCCGAAGGCTGCAGTCACTGCGGCTCCGACGCCGTAGAGTTCTTTTCCGACGCTCAGAAGATCACCGACTAAAGAAACGCCCAGAAGAGCGCCAAAGCCCTTGATGATGTTTTCCCAGCCGCCGACCGAATCAACAAATTCCATGACTCCGTCAATAAAATCAAAGACGCCGTCGACCACCTTTTCAAAATCAACTTCGGCAATTGCCTTGGAGACCTTGTCAAAGAGGCCGTCCAGTCTTTGCGCGATCAGATCTTTATTGGCCACGACCCAATCCTGCATCCGACTCACAATGCCTTCAATCGTAGGCGCCAAAGCAGCTCCGACGTGAGCGCTGACACCATCGACCACTTGAGAAAACGTGCTCAGCGTGTCCGTCAGATGAGCGGACTTTGCGACCATGTCTTGGTCCATTACTAAACCAAGCTTGGAAGCCTGTTCGCCCATGTCATCCAGGCTTTTTGCTCCGCCCTCGAGCACAGGAATCATCCGCTTAGACAATTCCTCTCCGAAAGCTGCCGTCAAGATACGCATCCGGACAGCCGGAGACTCATTGTTTTTAACGGCCTGAGCCAAATTCCGCATGACATCAGCCGCATCCCTGATCTGACCCTTAGAGTCTTTCAAGGAAATACCGAGGCGCTTGAAGATGGCTGCCAGATTCTTGTTTTCACCTCTGGCAGCTTTGCCCATGTTGTCCGTGAGCTTACTTAAGGCCTGATCCATTTGGTCAGCAGACATCCCTCCGAGGCCTGCTGCGTAACGCAACTTCTGCAGGGATTCAACACCGACACCCGCTCTTTTACTGGCTTTATCGATAGAGTCGCCTAAAGACGTGAACTTATCGACCGCGGCCTTCAGACTGAAACCTCCGACTCCGCCTAGCGCCGTAAGCGGGAGAGCGAGCTTAGAGGCAAGCGAGACGGAGGCCTTAGCAAAAGAAGAAAAAGAGCGGCCGACTTTGCCAATGTTGGAGTCCACCTTCTTTAATACAGGACTTATCCTGTCCGTCGCGGATAGGATCGCCTTGAGGCTGTATTCTTTGCCTGCCATGATTTTTCTTCCTCAATAATGCGAAGAGCCTCTTTCGCAAGTTCAACTACCCGCGAAAAAGGCTCCTGAGCAAGCTCTGTCGGACGCTCGCCCCAAAAACGCGCCGTGTTGTAGAACAGCTTTACGGCCGTCTTCTTGTCGCTGAGTCCGAGCGTGTAAAAAAACTTCCCACCTTCGAGACCAGCTCCATCGAGTCGGCGACACCAAAACGGCCCACAGTTTCTTTCGGCAGACCCGAGAGTCGGATGACGTACTCGCGAAGGAGCTTGAGCTGCTCCTGCTGGCTCGAGCAATCTGCCGGAAGCCCGAGTTCACAGATCAAATCGAAGTCCGGACGTTTAAGTCGAACAACCGAGACTTTGTTTCCGGAAACTTCGACCGGATCTTCTAATTCGTAGACTTCTTCTCTCATGACCATCTCCCGGATCGACCGACAAACTTAATACCCACTGTCCCGCCGTCGCTTTCAAAGTCCATCTCTCCTTCGACCCATGCGTCGGAGAGCGTGTAAGTCTTGCCGTTAGCCAATTCGGCCACGATCGTGCCCTCTGTCATGGTGTCCAGATCCTCAATCGGGAAGTCCGGCGTAACCAGGTAAGTTCCGTCTATGAACGGAGCGACCGGTGTTTCTTTAAAGTGAACCGATCCGTTAGTCGACACAATGGTTTCTTTTGTGGACGTAGAGAGCGGAATTGTCATTCCGCCGGAAATATCCAGACTTTTGCCATCCACAGTGATATGGCAGACACCTGCAATGCGCATTCTTAAATTCCTTATTCGTTAAATTGGAGTCTGAACTGAGCCAGAACCGCGAAAATTCGGAGCTGGTTAACCAGGTCCGGCGGCAGCAAGACATCCACTCGGTTCGGATCGTCTTTGTTTCGCTCAACGATCAGATATTTCGCAAAGAGCGCCGTGTTCTCAACGATGGCCTTGTCTTCCAGCTGCTTATAGAGAGAAATAATTTCGCCTCGGATAATGGAAGGCGTGACAACTGCTTGGCCGGCTCCGAATCGTGTCCCGTCGCTTGCTAACTTGTGGCGCGGGTACTTGCTTGTAATTCGAGTGCGCAGCGCCCGCAGAATGTAGGCCAGCGTGTGAAGTGTTTCGGAGTCCAGATAGGAGTTATCCGCGTCTCCGAAGCGATTCTTCTGGTACGTTGTGATGGCGCGCTCAACACGCATATAACCTGCTTCCGTGTACTGCGTGGCAATACCGTTATTGAGCAGGATCTGACGCTCTTCCATCACAAAGCGCTTGCCGTAGGGAGCCGAAGTAATTCCGATCAGCTCAAGCGTCTGAGTCGGACGCGCCGGATCAATAGAGATCTTTGCCGCGTTCTGTGCTCCGTAGGCGGCAAGCACCTCAACCGCCATGGACGGAACATCCGGTTCGACACCGATGATCGTGGCGTGCTGATCGTTACGCGCGCTGCCGAAGATCTGCAGCTCGTTGATCGTGCCTCGCTTGCAGGTGTAGACGTGGCCGTAGACCTGTTTACTGTAGGACCATCGGCCGGAGGTGTCGTTCATGACCTCTTTGAAATAGTCCAAAGAAGACACGTCGGAATAAGGCAGGAGAATAAAGTCGTAAGCTTCGTCCCCCATTGCCTTTGCAAAGTCCAGAGCCTCAAAATCCGGATAGCCGGTGCCCCCTGCCATCGCGTCAATCTTGACGGCCAAGCCTTCCGGAGTTTCTTCACCGGCTCCGTAGCCCTGAACGTTGACGGCAAGCTTAATGTCATTGCCGTTAGCGCCTTTATTTTTAGCGCTGATCGTGACGTAGCCTTCTTCTACTTCCGCGTCATCCTGACTCTTGGAAGCTGCAGCCGTCACAGGAAGATCAGGCTTGGCATTAATCGCAGCAGCTGCTGCCTCGGCAATTTCAGACGGCTCATTTTCCACTCCTACAGGGACTTGCACGCGGTCGGCGCCGATATACAGGCTCAGAATTCCGCCGACAGACGGTGTTCCAGAAATCGTCACCGTGCCGGAGGCAGAGGTGCCCACCGTCGGATCTTCCAGCGGAATCGCCCAGACTTCACCGATCGTGTCGTTTTTGCGATAAACGGTGTTCATTCTGGCCAATTCAGAGCCGCGGCCGAAGAGATCTTTGCCCTGACTGTCGCCGGTTACCAGAACCGGTCTCATCGGAGTTGCCTTACCCTGAGTCATACGGCCGATCAAGAGCGTTTTAAGGCCCGTGACAGCGGTATTGGCCATCGAGTTGTCTACTTCGCCATAAAAAAGCGGCACTCTTACGCCGCTCGGAATGTTGTTAAAAGAAATTGTCACTTTTCTTGCTCCAAGTTAATGTGCATCTTTGCTTCAATCTGTCCGTCAGGCCGCCCCTTGTCTCCGATCACATCGACATCGGTGTACATCCGGAGGAACCTTCCGAGACGATCGATGTCTCCTCCGTGACGGGTCTCGTTATCGCTGATTTCGTACTGGCAGGAGAAATCCAACTGGACGGTCAATGCCGCGCGATTAAGATCCAGAACGGTAAGAGATTCAAACTGGATCCAGTCTCTGCCGGCTTGAATATCGTCGGCTCCCAAAATGGCTTTAAAGACTTCCTTTTTGAGATCGACGGACTTCTCCCAGGCAGTCAAACCTTGCTCATCCTCGGTGTTGGCGACCATTAGGATGACGGCGAAGTTGAACCGTACCTGCTGCTTGTAACGGTTGATCACTGCAGGATCTTCCGGATCTTCAGAAACCGGAATCACAAATGCAGCCGGGAGCAGTTCCGCCGCCACCGATTCATCTAACCGGGAAAACGTTCCGACGCCAAAGACTCGGCCATTAAAGCCCGGACAATGAGCCCGAAGCTCTTGAATAATGGGTTTTAATTTCACTTCATTAAGCTCCTAACCGGACCCGGCTTAAAGGCATCTTCCAAAATCCGACCCACGACCGCTTGAAAGCGGGTTCGACCATAGGTTTCAGCGGCAGCTGAGACCGGATTGGCACGCGGCTTAGCCACTTTTGCCTCAAAGGATTGTTTGCGGTGGGCACGGGTGCGCTTGCTGCGTTTGGGCCCTGCGTGGCCAAAGACGACAAACGCGGGATAAAACCCGCGTCTTTTCAGTTCTGCAGAAACCTGCTTGCCTTTTCCGTAGGGCTTCACGGCCACCGAGAACCCGGAGCGCGAAACCTTGTAGGAAATTGCCTTCTGGAATATCCCTGTTTGCTTTCCCGGATAAGCTCCGGCATCTGATACTCCTTTTTTGCTGACCAGTTTCTTTGCAATCTTGGAAACGTCTCGGCCGACCTGAGTAAAACCTTTCCTCATCGACTTCTTGTCGAAATCGGCAAAGTTCAAAGGCCTTGCAAACTTCGCTTCAATTCTTAACGGCTGCATTGAGCACCTCGCATTCCAATAACGTGAACCGACCCGCACTGTTGCAGTCCGTCACTCGTTTGACCCGATACCAGAAACCCGCGCATTCAAGCTCGATCAGGCGCGGCAGATCCTGCGGTCTGCTTTTGCCTTTGACACTTCTGATAAAGATACGGTGCGTGACCGCTTCTTCTGTCTGGACGTTCTCCCAGAAGACCGATCCGCCGATCACTTCCACCTTGCACCAGCAGCTCCAAAGAGGCGTTCGTTTGGTGGATTGATCTGCTTTGCCGTCAGACATAAGCCGGGAGGAATAAATCGAACAGCGCCGATTCAGTTGTCCGGATAAAGGTTCGATCACTTGTAAGCCCTCCACGGATCAATCATCCGCTCAAAGAACGGAGTACTCTTGAAAGTTTTTTCGCTGTCGGACTCGCGGTTTGCATAAGCAAAAGCAACAGAGGCGCCGACCCAAACACGCAGTGCAGCCGGCACGTCTTCCTTGTCCGAGCACACCGCATCGGAATCACCTTCGTCTCGGGCAATGATGTGTCTTTTCAGACGATGCTCAAGGTTTTCCGTAGCAGAGCGGCCTAGTTCCTCGAGAAACAAGTCTTCAGACGTGTCATCGATACGCAGATAGCACCGGAGATAAGCGGCGTCGACAATCGACACCATACCTTTTGCTTCATACATAAGCTAAAAGGCGACGTTACCGCCGCCTTCCTAAGGTTGATTAGCCCGCTCCGCCTTGGCCGCCCTGGGTGCCTTTATCAGACTCACCGCCTTCGGCTTTAGACTTTGTGACCGTCAAATCGCCGCCCACAATGCCGCTCGGACGTTCGATCGCGAAGGCCAAACGACGATCAGCCTTAATGGTGACAAGGCCCTTTCGGAAGTTATTGCCGTCTTCATAACCGAATTCCACGACGGTTTCTTTACGGTCGTAGATCATACAGGCCATGTTGGTGTCTAAGGTCAGGAACTTGCCTTTGGGCATTGCGGAACTTTCCACAACGTATGTATCCCAGATCGGACGATTAGACGGGGCCATCGGATCACTGAAGAGGTAGCGGCCGTTGGAGTCCTTCAGACAGCGAAGTTTGAAGTAATCGACCGGATTCATGATCGTGACGTTCGGTGTCAGGCCCACAGACTTCACGGCCAGCGCAGCAAAACCGATCAAATCGACCTGATTTGTGATTTCGGGATTTACATCCGGGTCAAAGCCGTGCGGTGTGTAATTGCCTGTCACCAGAAGGCCGCTTAAGTTGGCGTTTGTTCCGTCACCGTTCAGAAGCTGGCTTTCCACGCGCTGCTTAACGCCGTACTGGACGCGGAAGTTAATGTAATCGGCAAGTGCCTGAGAATCCTCCATGAGGTCCTTGGTCACAATGAAACAGTTGCCGATGTCTTTGACATTGGCGGTCTGAGTATCGAACTCGATTTCAGACTGCGGAGCAGAGTCCACACCGTTGACCACTTCTGCAGCATTGTTGACGTACTTCTTCTCACGAGAGTAGACAATCGCTTTATTGCTTGTCGGAGAATGATGAATCGTATCTTCGAGCGTAAGCGGTGCGGTTCCGATGCCGATAATGCCTTGGACACGCTGATCCGGATAAACCTTGGAATCAACCGTGGAGCCGGTACCGACCGGGTCCGGATCAGTCAAAGTAACAGAGAAGCCTTTGCCTTTACCGGCAGCAAACTCCAGGAAACCTGCATCAGCCACCACGCGGGCGCCGAGTGTGAGCGGCGCGGAAACGTTGTCGGAGCCGCCCGGCTGCTGCTGTTTGAGGCGGCGGATTTCTTCAGCCAGACCAAGCTGCTTTTTGCTGAGTTCGGCGAGTTCGGCCTTAACTTTGGCGGTTTCTTCAACCGTGGACAACTGTCCTAATCTGGCCTCGATGTTGTTCATTGCGGACAGGAGTTTTTCAATTTCTTCGTTCATTTAAATTTTCCCACTGAGTGCTTTATCGATTCGCTCGGTTACACCGAGCACCTTGTTTAATGCTTCAGCCAAAGCAGCGTCCCGCTGCTCTTCGCTCAGCACCTTCTTCACGCGAGAAACAAGCGCCAAGGCCTGTTTCCGGCTGAAGCCGCAAGAATCCCTCAGGCAGGCTTCAAAATCTCTTAACGTCTTAATTTTCTCGATGGTTTCATCCAGAGAATCCTTCGAGAGTGTTTCTGCAATCCTCGCCTGGCCGTCAGCCGGGAAGCTGCAGATGGATATTTCGAGGAGCCTAGCAATGCTCAAAACCTTGATATTGCCGTTGTCATCCTCAACGTATTCGCCCACGCGAATACCGACAGACAAACCGTCCAAAGTTCCGGCTTTGAGCGCTTCATAAATATCAGAGGCCGCTCCGACCCCGAGTGTGAGTTCTCCCTCAACATAAAGACCTTTATCGTCTTCTTTGAGAGAAGTCCAACGGCCCACCGGAACGGCGGAATAGTCGTGGTTGAAGAACATCTTCGGCGTCGAAGTCGAGTTCTTCAGTACCGCGCTGTAGGCTCCTTTGGCAATGTAAAAGCCGTAACAATTCAAGTTGTCGTAAACCGAGGCGTATCCTTTGATGACGCCGATTTTCTTGTCTTCGGATAGCTTTACCTCCACGCCTTCCAATCTGACGGATAACGTCTGATCCTTTTTCAGCTCTTTAGACACTGTCTGACTCCTTAGTTTTTTGGTCGACCGTTGCTTTGGCCAATGCTGAAATAGGCCTCAGCGCCGACTGCGCAAAATTGACATCGCCGCCTTCTACCGGCGGCAAGTTTTCGTATTGACGTGCTTCGTTAACGGTTTCAACGCCGTACTGGATCGCTTTGCCGTGGATTTCCATACGCTCTTTCATCGTTGCCCGGAGCAAGTTATCCATGGAAATTTCCACTGTGTAGAGCGCAAATTCTTCAGGCGTCATGACTCGGGCTCTCACTGCCTGTTCAATTCGCCTGCATAACGGCAGCAATGTGAACTTTTGGAAGCCCAAGATGATCTGCTCAATACCGCTGCCCCATGTTGTGGCTGCGTTTGATCCGACCAGAACTGATGGGACGCCGAACCAGCGGCAGATTTCCTCCACGGAAAACCGTCTTGTCTCCAGAAGCTGTGTTTCTGCCGGCGTCAGCGTCAGAGGCGCGTAATTCAGACCGCCTTCAAGCACGTAGAGACCCGAGCGGCTGCCGTTGGCCATTTCGTTGAAGGTCGTTTGAAGACGCTCCCTCTGTTCTTTGTCGAGCGTGCCTTCCGCGCTCAAAATGCCGCTCGGTTTGTTTGCGTTACCAAAAAGTGTAGACGCGGTTTCTTGGGCGTCGGCCGCTTCGCCAATTGTGGCAGCCATCAATTTCAACTTCGAGGCTCCGGCAAAACGGCCCCCAACGCCTTTCAGGTGAAACATAAACTCTTTGGCGATATTCTCTGTCCCACAATTTTGGTCGTATTCATACCGCAGAGTCGAACCGTCATAAATCGTTTTCACCTGCGAAGCATTGAGGGGCATCATCGAAAGCACGCGTCCGGACGGATTGTTGTCCTCTCGTTTTAGCCGGGCGTACCCGTTGCCTCGGAGTACCATATTGAAAATGATCTGAGACCAAAACTCGACCGGCGTCATGAGCTCGTTCGGACCATCGTGAAGCAGCTTCCAAAGTTCGGTTTCTCGGGCCAAGTCTCTGTTTCCGCTGTCATTGCGGTAAACGAAGATCGGCATGGAAGCCACTGTTTCAGCCAAGAGCGTCGTGCACGCCATCACGGAGGAAATCTGCAGGGCCGTTTCTTCCGAAGTCTCCCGTTTCCTCGGCACCAGCTGCAGCATAGGTTCTGTTCGCTGCACCCCTGTATTGTCTTTGAACGGGTTCCCGATCGAAGAAAAAAATGAACTCAAAAACATAATTTACCAATTGAAAATGAGCGGAGAATCAAGCATCGGTGTCAGATCCACCGGCTTTTCAATCTTTCCGCCGCCGATCAGGAATGAGTAGAAGGCCATGATTAAGGCCACCACCAAGTCGATCTTGTTTTCATTCCTCAGCTTGTTCGGATAAATGTTGTCTTTCGCATCGCGATGACAGACGACGTTTGAAACGCACCAGTTAAAAATCGGATCATCCGGATGATGCAATCTTCCGGACATCACCAAAGCCTCGATGGTTTTCATCGGCTCGGAGAAGTTCTGAACACTGTTTCTGACCTCGACCATCGGACAGCCTTGCTCGGTCAATTCACTCGCGAGCTGAGTCGCCTGCCACGGGTCGTAAGCGATTTCCTTCACAACAAAGTCTGAGCAGCTTCTCCGGACATATTCTTTGACTTCTTCAAAGTCGACTACCGCACCTTCCGTCACTTTCAGACGCGCTTCGTACTCCCAGCCGGAGTAAGAAGCGTTTTTCGCCGTGTTGACGGTTTCCCGAGGGAGCCAAACCTGCGGGAATACAAAGAAATGCTGGACGCCGTTGATCGTTTTGCAAAAGAGCCTGACCGCTGCCGTCAAGTCAATCTTTGAGGCCAAGTCGAGCCCCAGCCAAGATTCCTGTCCGTAGAAGTCGGATTCCTCCAAGGCCGGATCGCCGCACTCATTCCACTTGATCAAATCCATCCAGGCCGCGTCTGCGTTACACCAGACATCGAGGTGCTTGGTCTTAAAGTTGTTGACCGCACTTGCAACCGTCTGCGCTTTATCCCGGAGTGATTTAATCGTCTCCGGATGGACCGAGACGCCCCAGTTCGGATTGGCTTTGATCAGCGCACTGTCACTAGTCCAGTCATCCTCTTTATCGATCGTGTAAATAATTCCGAACTGGTCATCCCCGCCGGAACTTTTTCCGGACAAAACTTCGATCACGTAGTTTCTAAGTTCGTAGCAGATTCCGGATAAGTTGAATCCGGCCGTCGTAATGGCAAACAGCAGGGGCTGCAGACGCTTGCCGATAGACGTCTCAACCACGTCGTAGACTTCGCGGGTTTTATGCGCGTGAAGTTCGTCAATACAAGCAAAGTGCGTATTGAGACCATCTAGGGTGCTTCCTTGCGCAGACTTCGCAACGAATTTTGAATTACTGGCAAGCTGAACTATCGAATAATCCAACGCCTTAATTCCGAGTTCCCGACTTACATCCGTGCAGCGGCGGACCATATCGCGGGCAGTGTCAAAAACTTCTCTGGCCTGCTCCCGGGTAGTCGCAAAAGAGTAGCAATCCGCGCCTCCTTCTCCGTCCATGGTCATCATGTAAAGACCGATCGCGGCCGAAAGCGTCGATTTCGCATTACCGCGAGGAACTTCAATGTAAGAGCGCTTAAAGCGGCGCTTTCTCGTATCTTTGTGAACCCAGCCAAAGATTGAAGTGACAACAAAACACTGCCAGGGCTCCAGTTGGATCAACTGGCTGGCTTTAGGTCCTTTCACATGCCTTAAATGCTCGATAAAGAAGCAGGCCCGAGTCGCCAAAAAGGGGTCAAACACATAAGGAAAAGACCCTGATTTTGATTTTTCAAGGTCTTTTTTCTGTCTTTCACAAGCCTGGCGAACATAAACACAAGCGAGAACTTCGCCGCTTAGGACCTGCTGCACGTACTTTTGAGCCCATGCAACGTAATTTTTCAATTCATTTCACCGTAATCAAGGCCGAATTCAAGGCATTTTTGCATCGCCTCTTTTGAAAAAAGTTCAGAATTTTCTTGATTTTTCGGAGTATTCGCCCCGTTTAAAGCGATGACTCGAGACCGGGAGGAGGGCGTTAGCCCGAGTTCGGCGGCCACGCTCTTGAAAGGCTGGACACTCTTAACGATTAAGTTGGCCAGGAACCTGTCTTTTTCTTCCAAAGCCCCCATCCTGGCATTGATGACCTTGGCTCTGTCTAAGCTGCCGAACTTAAGAGCTTCCTCATACTGAGGCCGAAGTTCCGAGAGCTCTGCGCGGAGCGCCTTTTTTTCTTTTCGGCTTTTCGTGATCTCAGCCCAGAGTTCGCAGTATTGCTCGAACATTCCGCGGTCGCATTGTTTGATCCAGCCAGCGCCTTCGTGCTCAAGCACAAAATTCCAATGAACTTTTGCTTCGTCCGACAGCGTCTCCGGCGGAGCCGCTTTTTCACAAATTTTTTGGCGGACCTTAGGTTCTTGGTAATTTGTACGGCACGGCTGAAGCGTCCCTTGGAGTTCTTTAATTTCTGTTGGTAAAGGTTTTCGACCTTTCATCCTATTTACTCCAGACGCGCAAAACCTCGAAAATCTCCAATTTTGCACGCATAAAAATTCGACTGAGGGCGCGGTCTCGGACGATCGCGTCACTTCACTTTTTCACCACCCCTCCCTATGTTTCCGAAGCCTCCGTCTTCTGCAGCTGTCTTGAGATCGTGATGTCTTTTGCACAAAGGCTGCCAATTATTTCGATCCCAAAATAACTGTTTATCCCCCTTATGCGGGATGACATGGTCCACGACCGCAGCCAATCGAGGGAAGCCTTCTGCTTCGCATTGAACACAGAAGGGATGGCGAACTAAGAAACCTTCCCGGGCTTTTCTCCAGGCGGAAGAATATCCTCTTGAGGCTGCTGATCCTCTTTCTCGATCGAGCTGGCGGCGTCGATCCGCTCTTTGATCCTGAGCGATCTGCTTATGCTTCTCGCAGTAAGAGCCGGAGCCGCGGAAAAGCGCACCGCAGCCGGGAAAGGCACAATGCTTTAACGGAAATACAGGCATAACTTCTCAATGAAAAAACTCCGGAGCGGCCACCCAACCGCTCCGGAGAACCCTCATACCACTTCTCAAGGAGAGGCCGATAACGCACGGCCCGGGCGTTCGTCCTAAGGTAGGCGACGAATCCATGAAAAAAGCGGACGCTCAATGAGCAATCCGCCTTAAAAAATCTCAATTAACTGGAAGGCATCAGTCCATCCAGGCTGACGTTTCTTCTACAAAATTTTTAATTTTCCTCTTCTCTTCATTAATTTAAGATAGAGGAATAACAACAACCTCTTATTATCACCATGGCTAAGCTTCTCTCTTTTCACCCTGCCAAGATTCTTATCATGGCCAAAACCTATCCGACCCCGAGCTCCAAATACATCGAGACATGCTGCACTGCCGGGATCACAGAAGACGGAAAACCAGTTCGGATTTATCCGGTCCCATTCAGACAACTTAAGGACGATAAGCGGTACAAAAAATGGCAATGGATTGAAGCTCCAATCGCACAGTCTGACAACGATTCCCGAAAAGAAAGTCACAAGATTCAGTTTGAAAACATCAAGCTCGGCGTCACGTTAGGTCCTGCCAATCAATGGACTCAAAGAATCCCCTGGATAACTAAGCTCCCCCGATACTATGATCTCGGAAAACTCTCAGAAGACGGGAAGAACGGGACTTGCTCGCTTGCCTACATGAAGGTGGAGTCCTTAATCAAGCTGGAGATTAAGAAAGCCGACCACAGTAAACACTCCAAGGAAGATCTTGAGAAACTCGCCAGGAATTCTTTCGATCTCTTTTCCGATCATGGCGATCTTCAGGAGATCAAGGAAATACTCCAAAAAATACCGTATGACTTCTATTACCACTTCACGATAAACGGCAAAGATCAGAAAGCAAAAATTATCGATTGGGAAATTTGCCAGCTGTACAGAAGATGTTCAAAAGAGCATCCGGATTGCTGGGAAGCCAAGATCCAGCAAAAATACTTCGAGCAGTTCAAAAACTTTGACCTTTACCTAATCATGGGAAATCAAAATAGATTCCGCTATCAGTTCATGATTATCAGTGTCTGCGCAGTTCCTAGAAAGCAAAAAAGCTTGGCTGACGAGCGTCAAATGACGTTTGACCTCTAGCTTGTTCAAACTTTCGCGGATAGAGGTGCCGGATGCATAACTCTTCGTTAAGCAGCCGAAGCCTTGTCGCGATCAAACTGCGGTGGCATAACAAAGGATTTTCTTCAAAACAAAGAAGGCAGGATGATCCGGACTCAATCAGTCCGGACAATTCTTGCAACTCCCTTGCAACGTCATCCAGATACAAATAAAAATGGATTTGGTACCAATTCCAATCCTTATCAACCTTGTAGCGATCTCGTATGTACTGGGGACAGCCTAACTCGCGAAAATGCACGTACTCGAGTCCTTCAGCTGTCAGCGCTTCTTTCAAAGCGGTCTTAGAAAATCCTTTTTTGCGGGAAAGCGGGGTTCTGCGAACGTCGATCACACGCACAACACCTGCTCTGCGCATTGTGCCTACAAACTTCTCAATTGTCGTGCCTTCGTAACCGGCTGTGTATAGAACCATGATTCCTTCCTTCCACTTGCCGCGATTTTATATCGTTAACAAACCCGACTTCGGATTTCCTAACAGTTTTTCTCCTTACTTCGGTGAATTAGAACTTGCCGATTTTTCTCGAACCGACGGAAGAGTGCCTCCCCGATTAGCATAGCCAGAACTATTAAAGCGGGAAGTAGTATCCAAAATATTCTCCCCGACAATTTCGCCGGGAGAAATATTTCTTTCCAAAAATACGTAAATCCAGCTATTGTCAGATAAAGAGAAGAACTGAAAGAAACGTATCTCATCAACAGAAGAAAGAAACCTTCCTTAGTCAATTTCTTCCGACTTCTTCTTTCTACTCCGCTAGTCATAATCTACCCTCGCTCAAAAAGATAACCGAGAAGGGCTTACAAATCGTCTGTATCAAACGATTAGAAGGACGGATAAGGGAGAATACATAAGAAGATCGGCGTTTACTATCGTGGCGTTTGAGCCACTCACTGCCAAATTTTATGAAAATATAGCCCATTTTCGAGAAAAAGGTGTCATAGGGATTTTCACTTAGCATGTTTTTTCCTTATTCCTGAATGCATCCAATTCCATTGCAATTGCCTGATCTGCCCGGCAAAGACGGCGGATCATCGTGCTCTTTGAAATCCCTAACTCATCGGCTGCATGAATAACACCTCTCATCCCTGCGTGGCCATAGAGCGCGAAAACGGCTTCCTTGAGTGTCGGATGCAATTCATTGATGATTCTGTCCAGACGGATCATCGTGAAGTCGCAGGAGACAGCGTTAATCAAATCGCTGCTCTTTCTGGACGAATCAACTCGGTCGTTATTCATGTCCAACTGAGGAGGAAGTTTGTTCCGGGAAAGATTCCGCCACTTCCACCAGCAAAAAAGCAGCCGTTTTACGTAAGGGATTCGAGTCATGGGAGCTGTACCAATATCGTCAAAGAAGTTGTTCAATGACTGTTCATTAGTTTGTTCAATGGTTTTATTCATAATTATTTGTTTTTAAAGTGTTTGTTCACTTGTTCATACTGTTCATACTTCCATACCCCATAAATTTCTTTTTTCCGTTTTTTATATTTCCATCCACGCGCGCACATGTAGGTAGACGTGTATTAGGTGAACAATATGAACACACTGCTCCCATCGTTTTGATTCCAAATAAAAAATTAGTGTTCATACCGTCCATTTTGTGCCTCTGAACAGGGTGAACAGTATGAACAACGGGGAAAACAAAAGGCCCTGCGGCCTAAAACAGCAGCAGGACCTTGCAAAAAGGTACGAAAAAGGTTTACTGGAGAGACTTGAAGTCACGATAGAACCTTTCTTTGGCGGTTTCCACGTCAATCTGAAACGCCCGAGCGCGCTGAGAGAATTCAGCATTCACTTTCGGATCTTCCGTGGTTTTCGGCCAATACACCTGCCTATGATATATCTTCAGAGGCCTTAGCGTCTCAGTCGAAGACGAATCTTCGCTGTAGAGCTGCACCCTCAGTCGTCCGCCGTTTAGCCGGCTCTTACACCTGCCGCCGAATACCTCCTTGCTGCAGGGTCTTTCTCCGGACGACTTGCACCAAATGGTGTAGGCGTCATAGAGGTGGCCGAGCACGGCAGGGCCAACAGGCAAATTGATATTTCCGGACGTCCAATCCTCAATGAAGCGGATGGCCGAGTCACTCCCCAGACGCTTTAAGTCGAGTCTTGCCTGAGTCTCCAGAGGCCTTTTGCTCTCGTTGAACCAGCTTGTATCAAAGTTGAGCAGATAAGCGTAGAAGGACTCAATCCCGCCGTTGTCGATTTCGTCGGCGAGCGCCTCGAAGTACTCCGGAGGCGAGGCCGTCTCAAACTTAATCGCCTGATAACGGCGGTCGGCACTGTCAAACATCAGCGGCTGCAGTTCGTTAGAGAGGAACACAAAATTCGTTTTGTTTGCTTCAAATCGCGCAGGAAGCCCTTTTTCGTTTATCGTATGCGTGGGGTTGGTGACGAGATTCTTAAGCGCACCTTTCAAATTTCGCTTCTCCTGATTCGTTACCACCTCCTCACACACTACAAACAGCTTCTTAGACACCCATCCGTTGAAATCGCTCTGCACCATGTTCTGGTTAACCGAACAGGCGTACTGACCGTAAATCTTGGAAATCGCATTAAAGAACATGCTCTTTCCGGTGCCTTCTCTTTCGCCGTAGACGACTAAGGCCGTCTGCATTTTGGCACCCGGGTGCTGAAGCGGGAAAGCAAGCCAAGCAGCCACCCACTGGAAGAGATCATCGTTTTCTCCGCAGATCTTGAAAAGATGATCAATCAGCCTTTGACACTTATGGGTGTAATTGGGCTTCATCGGCCATCCGGCAAACATCGTGATGCTGCCAAGCGGGATCTTTTTCGGATCCGGCTCAAAAATCAGCTGCTCAGGCTGAATGATTCGGCGGTTGTCGAACTCATTCTGCAGCCAAAGGTTGACTGTCTTAGCTCCGAACCACTGTCGGATGGTTGAGATCTTGGTCACTCTCAGGTATTCGGTATCCCAACACGTGTCCGTGCTGTCAATGGCGATGTAGCGTTTACCGAGGGAGCTGATAACCCCTAAATTCTTCTCATTCACTTTTTTGTCTCCGGACCCCTTACTTAAGGGCTCCGCCTGCCTCCAGGCTAACTGCTGAGAGACTGCGTCGCGTCCTTCCTGGACGGCCAAGTCATTAAAGTCGGTGCCTCCTAAAGAAACATCGGCAAAACGCGGAATGACCACGGCGGCGCCTACTTTAGAAGCCGCAATCTTGGCCTTGACCACACCGGTATTGCACAGCGAACGGTGCATGGGGCGAGGGCGGCCGTCGGACCATTCTTCATATTCCAGATAAGTCTCCTTATCCTTCGTGATCCACCAGGCCATGACCTTTCCTCCTGGAACAATCTGCTCCCGGGCAGAGGCTTTAGAGGCCGCGATATTGAGTTCAATCCCGAAGCGGTCGCTGATTTCACGCTTCAGAGCAGTGTGGTAGTGGCAGTCATTATCTGCAGCAATGACGATCTTGGAGTTCGGGTATTCGGCTCTAAGACTTTCGGCCACCGGGAGAAGATTCCCGGCAGAGAAGGCCACAACGACCATCGGTGCGCCGGATGCCTGCATGATGCTGCAAGCCGTGGCCCATCCTTCCGTCAAAATAATCGCCTCCGGCGGCTGGGCAGGTTCCCCGAGTTTTAGACAGGAGCCTTTTAAGTCACTTCCGGACAAAAATCGCTTCTGGATCTCTGTGCTGCCGTCCTGAGTTTCTGCCGGGAAAATTGTTTGCAGGCCAACCACGCGCCCGTCCTTCCACATCGGTAGGAGGATCTGATTGCGCAGCTGATAGGCACCGTAGGGCAGAATCTGTTTTTTGGCCACATACGGATGGCTCATGGAAACGGAAGAACTTGCCGCCTGCAGCATTTTGATCGCTTTTTGGGCTGCGGATCGCCGGCGCTCCTGGAGCGCTTCGTCAACAATCTTTTGATCTGTTTCCGTGCGCGACTTAATTTCGCGCCATTCTTCCTGCGTCCAGCCGCTTCGGGTGTGCGTGATCTTGTAGGATTGGCTTCCGATTCCGAAGGTGCCAAAGTAATAGCTGCGGCCCGAGCCCAGCGGCTTTTCCCAAATCCCGTAAAAAACCTCTTTGCCGCGTTTGAAGTGAGAATTTGCGGGCTTAAACCGTTTCCAGTTTGAGCCGTTAACTACCAAATCGACACCCGGCGGAACATCGATTCCGACAGAGCTCATTTGCTCTTCAACTTCTCTTAGTGATTTCGCCATGATGATTCCTCTTTCCTCCGAAGATAGGGAGCAGTCTCGAGTTCGAGGGAGGAAGGCTCTACAGTTGCAACTGTCCCGAGACTGCAAAATCGTTTATCTCAATAAAGATGTTTTTCAGGAGAAAACTCCGAACACTTTCAGCAGCCACCAGACCATCCAGATAAAGAGCGCAACGGGCACTGCACACAGTCCGATAATCACCAGTGAAAAGATGGCTGCCAGCAGACAATTAACAAGCTGCTCCAAAAAATCGATCATGAAAGCCTCCCGGACAGTACGGAAAAAGGCGGAAGAGCCTTCTCCAGAGCGTGAGAAAATAGAGGTCTCAAACAAAATTCACTCAAACTAAGGAGAAGGCTATGGAAACCCTTATCGTTTGGTTTTTGGACAAAGCAATGGCGTTTATCAAATTTTCCAGTGGCTACCGGACTCCGTCTCTGACAGGCCGGATGGAAAAACCTGTTTTTTACAGAGAAAAAAAGGTTTATCCCGTTTACCTCACGCTTGAGCCCGGAACCTCGGACATTACTTTTGAAAACATCAGCTGCAATTGCTCTTTCTTCCTTCCGGATGAAGAATACGGTCACTCTCTTTTCTGGGACCTTGGCAGCGAACAGCGCGTTTACCGCCCGGACCAAAAAGCTCCTAATCCGTACATCAAATCGATCCATCTCAACGGGAACGGCCTTCCAAAGGAAGAATTGTTTTTTGTTGATCCCGAAGGCAACTCTTTCATTGAATTCAAGATCCGATCTCAAAGCCGATTCTTTATCGCCAGAACACTGACGTGGAAGCAAAGTGTGGTTTAAGTTATCCAGACGCGGCTGACAAGAAAAAGAAGGGAGAGCCTTCCCCAAAGCGTGAGAAAATAGAGCTGGCAAACAAAAATTACTCAAACTAAGGAGAAGGCCATGGAAAGCAGTGATGTCTTTTCTTACATCGGCGCACTCGGAGCAATTGCCACCGTGATTGCGCTTATCCCGGAGAAAAACCGAATGGCCGCATTCAGCTTCTTGAAAAAAATCCTTAGACAAGTTCTGAACTTCTTTCGCAAGGCAATCAAAACCGCCGAGCTTGAAACCATCCAGCAAACCGCCCCTGAAGGAGCAAAGGCAGCAGGAACCTTCAGGGTTCAACGCCTCAAGCCCATTTGCTCCATCACAATGACCAGAGACTTTCCGAACGAATACACGATTCTCGAGGTCACTTACGAACCGGAAAAAGAAGTCTTTCCGTTTGAGAAGGTGCGCAGCAGCATCCCGCTTTACGAGGCCTTTTTCGGGGACTACTGGAGAGTCGGACATCCGCACGTTCTTCGAGGTGCCTTTGAAGAAGACTTGGCAATCGGAGAAGAGCCTCAAACCGAGTTCACTCACGACTTCGGAAGTGACAGAAGGCTTCTGTTGGTTGCTCCTGCTGCAGATGTCTCCGGATTGACCTTTACGATCTCCGGTCCGAAGTGGCTTAAGTCCCAAACTGTAGGCATTTAACGAGATAGTCATCATGCGCTCCTATAAAGCTGCCCACAAAGTGCGAATCGCGATCAAGAAACAAAGGAAGACGACAACCAGCATTAAGACAAAGAGAACACCGAAAAACAGGTCTCTCAAAATTCCCATAAGATCGTTGATATCCATGCTTTCCCTCCCTATGCCCCAATAGTCAGAAAATAAAACGCGCAAAAAGCCGCCATTGCGATGAGAATGACGGCTACCCAGTCAATCTTCATCAGGTAAAACTTTCCGAGCCGATCGGCATCCATCTTCTGCAGATGACGCTCAAATCGATGAGCGGCTCTCAATCTTTCTTCTTCTGTCATTTTTCCAGCCCTTATTGCGGCTCTTATCTGGCGACCGTAGCGGTCCCGTTTCATTTTCTATTCCCCTTGGTGCCGTAGTCCACGGCATCGATACGGCATATTTCGGAACTTTCCGGCATTGCCCGGAGAAGTCCGGCATTTTTCGGAAAACTCCGGCAGACTTCGGCTACTTTGCCGTCTCCTGCCGTAACGACGCCGTATCAACGCCGTAGCTTTCGTAATCACGAATCCTTAAATTGAGGGCATCCCTTTTTCGGAGGTCCCTCATGATTCGCTTCTTCGCCCAGGTATCCATCACGTCACGGATCACCGAGTTCTGCGATCGGTCCGGATCATCGGCAATCACCTGCCGAATCACCGAGATCGTCACGTCCGTGAGCAACGCCCTGACTTCGTTCGTGCCTTTGTCTCTCATTGGAAACCAACTCCTTGGCCTGTTCCGGCGTGATCTTGTTCAGACGAATAGCAGCACCGATGACTTCGTCCTGCTGACGAATCGTCAAGGTCTCTGGCCATTGGGAAACTGCTGAAGGAGTAATGCCTAGCGCCTTTCCTAACAGAACCAAATTTCCAAAAAATAAAGCTGCTTCTTCTCTTTTCATGTTTTTATTTTAAGCACGCTGAAATAATTTTGGCAAATGGTTTTTTTGTGCACTTAAACAATTCACAAATAGACTGTCCCTATGAAATCCCTAGCACAACGTTTTAATGAAGCACTGGCGGCAGCTCAGGTCTCGAAAAAAGAATTGGCCGACTCTATCGGTGTTTCTCCATCAGCTATCACGCAAATTGCCAATGGAGAAACAAAGGAATTGAAAGCCTCTGTGGCCTTGAAAATAGCCAGAAAACTTAATGTGGATCCCTGGTGGTTAGTCTTGGGAGAGGGAGAAATGCAAATCGGCGACGGAACAGCCTTGGAAGAAGCCCAAAGTCTTCTAAAACAGATGCCGGCATCAAACCTTACTGCAGTGACAACGATCCTAAAACAACTTTCAGAAATAAATAAAATTTAAGCCTGCTTCACTTTTCTCTTTGATTTAAGTATACTGAAACGCATCTCTCAATGAGGTGCGTTATGTTAAACACTGAAAATTCTCTACCCGTTTGGATCTTCTTTTCAAACGTCAACGCCATCACCGTCAACAACAGCGCGAGTCAATTGCTTGCCTGGAGCGGTGAATCTTTCGGGCGCCTTTTCGGCTCCACCCAAAATCTTCTGAATGTCCTTCTGGACAGCAATCACCGAATGGCCAAAGAGCACGTGATCGAATTGATCGGACTGCTCGGTGCCTGTGTTGCCTCCAATCCGTACCCGCATCCGGCAGCCAGAGAGCTGTTTACCGACTGCATCATGATCCTGTCTCGCAATCTCGCAGGTCTGCCGGAGGAATAAATGATCGGCAACAAACTGACTTTTCTTTTAGAACGTGAAAGTCTGGAACGGATTATCCGCCTGATAGAAGTTTGCGATGACCTGACAAAGCAGCTCTGCTACCCAAAAGGCGATCGCCGGACAGACAAGATCATGGCTGAATTGGACAGAACCTATCGAGCCTTAGGCTCCACTCTGGCTAATGAGCACTTGGGCTTCTACTGGCTTAATGAGGAAAAGGATGGCGCAAGCCAGGAGGAACAACCATGAAGCGGAAAAAGAAAGAAATGATCCTCAAGGCCTGGGAAAGCCTTGAAATCAAAGAAGATGCAGAAAAGTCCTATGGCAAGCCTGTTCCTTTGAACAGAAAGGCAGCTATTAACTTGTGGAAGTTTTGGCAAAAAGCCTCAATAGCGGCCCTTGCTTCCGGAAACGACTTCTTTATAAGTCGACTTTATAGGCTTACCCAACAACAATACTTTTACCTAATCAAGATGGACTTACTCTGTGGCGGCGGTCAATCCGAGATTGGCGAGAGTATCTTTGGAAACTCCTTCAGTAAGAACGGCAAAAAGAGAAAGAAGATAAAGGCCGTCCGCACGGGCCGGAAGAACAAATTGACTCATAAGCCTTCCGTCCAAAACTTCCTGAACGGGAACTTTGTCGTGCCGGACCCAAGTTTCAATAGATCGGGACTCAAGAGCCTCCGAAAGCTTCTGAGGAAAAGCTGTCGAGTAGGGAAGCTTTAAAACTCCGCTCTGAAGAGCCGCGGCAATAACCCTAACTGCACCGGTTTCAGTCATCTTTACTACATTTTCGTTTGTTTTACTTTCAGCCATTTTCTCCTCCATAGGATGGTTAGTGATTGGAACTCTTTAATTATCCAACGGAGGATGGCAGCCGGGAAAGACCGGCACCCACACAAGTTTTTGGAATCACTATGAAAACGCTCAAACCTGAATTCGTCAATGCACTGGGAAACTTCATAGCCTCCCGCTCGAGCGAAGATCCACTGGAAAACTGGTTCACCAGACGGCGAATCGTTATCGAGCTCGAATGGCTGGCCAACACGAAAACCGCTACGGACTGCTTTGTTCTCTATCCGGACCCTGCAGATCCGAAAGTCTTTACCGCAGGCTACATGCATGAAGCAGTCATCGGAGGCGAGACCTACAGAATCGTGGCTTCAGTAAACGACTACACGGGCACCAAGGGCACACCTGCAGACGGAGTGGACACAGAATGCTGAAGCTTAAAAAATCCACCGTTTTCGCCCTGAAGGAGTTCATCGAGTTTTTCTCAGGGAATGCAACGGCCTCCCGGAAGCAGGCAATGCTCGAAGAGGCTGTCAAAAACTTCGAGCTGATTGCCAACGGCAAAGCCGGACATTCCTGTTATGTAACGGTCGGATTAAAGCCGGATCGATCCGACTTTGAATTCTTTTACACATATCAGTTCCCGATTAACGGTCCGCACGGAAGGCTTGTTATTTCCCCGGACAGCGATCTGGAGGACATCGATGCCTAAATCCAAAAAGACCCGGGCAAAGAAATATCACCCGAAAACCGTAAAAGTCGGTCCCTATTGGCCGGCGGAAGCTCAGGCCGACGTCGAAGCCAAACTGACCCAAGTCGCCTTGTACGTTGAATCGAGTCTCCCGGCCGGAACCTTGACGGATCAGCAGATGGACTGGATCGAAGACACACTCAATTGGTTTCTCGGTCTGCTCTACAAACGTTATGAGCACCTGAACCAGCAGGAGATCAACGAAGTGGGGCCGATTGCAATGGCAGCACGGAAAGCCATCAACGACATCAGCGACCGCCAGCTCAAAGGACAAACCAAAGGTTTCGTGGCCACAGGAGACGAAATCAAGATCATCAGCCAGGCCTTTGCCATCATCATCCCGACGCTAAAAGAGGCTGTCGCACTGGCGCCTCACAAAACACTGAATGAATTTACTTGGGCTTACGAACGAGCCAAAGAAAAACTTAAAAGGAGCAGCAATGCAAAAAGAGAATCGAATTAAACAACTCGTAGAAGAAAGAACACGTCAGGCTTTCAGCGAGAAAGGATTTCAACCCTTGGATCTTACGAACGTAACTGTGAGCAAACTCGATATCCATATTAAGGACTCCTGCGCACACGTTACCTTCCCGGCGTTGATCTGTGAATCTCCGGACAACCCCGAGCAGAAATTCATGATTCCTCTTTCTCCGGAAAAAGCATCTGCAGTAGCTACCGCCTTAATCGCCAGCGCAGAACAAGTCAAAAAGGAGACTGAATAATGGCCTCCGTCAACAAAGTCATTCTGATCGGCAATCTTGGCCAGCCGCCGGATGTCCGAATTACGAACTCCGGATCGAAAGTGGCCGAAATTTCTCTGGCCACAACCAGCTACTTCACTCGAGATAACGAGCGCGTTGAAAAGACCCAGTGGCACACCGTCACGCTATGGAACAAGCTGGCTGAAATTGTTGAGCGGTACACCGGAAAAGGATCGAGCGTTTACATCGAAGGACGTCTTGAGACGGAAAAATGGCAGGATCAAAACGGCCAAAACCGATACACAACCAAAGTCATTGCTGAATCGATTCAGTTACTGGGCAGCAACACACGGAGATAACCATGAAATCCAAACAAGTCGCCGTTTGGTCAGAAATTACGGCAAATGACGCAGCAATTATTCGTGAAACGCTGCGCGTCAAACAAAGCGTTGCTCAAACGACCAAACTTCCCTCAGACATCACAATGGTCGGTCTATTCGGAGCAAGCAGAGTCGAGCTTACAGACGGCTCGGGAATGGGCTTTGCCCTTCTCCATTTTGTCGATACGAAAAACAATCGGTTTGCATTCATGGCCTCTCCGGTGGAATTGCAGGCCCTTTGCATTTTGTGCACGAACATTTTGAAAGACATGGGCTGTGAAGAAGCAGTCGGCACTCGTCAATAACGGATGAAAAGGAACAAAAATGAAAAAGCGAGCCAGTGACAGTACGGGATTAGGCGTTTTGATGGTGGATGTTAAACAGGCTGCGGCCATGTGCAATATCGGAGTATCCACAGTGTGGAAACTCGTAAAAAACGGTAAGTTTCCCAAACCCATCGCCTTCACTCCGAAGTGCGTGCGCTGGAAAAGATCGGATATCGTGGAGTGGGTTAAAACCCTAAGCACGAATGATACCAGTGCTGCATGATTGTACCCATACGCACAAGGCCGGCTCCTTGCGGAAACCGGCCCATTAAGAACTATGCAATCGAAAACGATGTCAATCTGTTCTAAACAAACATTCTTTCTTCTACTGAAACAATCACAACAAGCTGTGGCATAATCTCCCACGAGGTTAGAAATGTAGACACCATCTCATCCCTCATTAGATTTAGACTCGGCCCGTGCTACCAACACGGGCTTTATGCGCGTTCATATCCTAGATAAAGAAATAGGCCCACATTTCTTCTCATCCTTGATTGTCGGGTAAGAGTACTCAAGAGGGCCGGATCACCAAGTTAACTTGGAACCTAGATTATTCCACACTTATCTTCAGAGAAGATAAAAGAATTAGATCCGATTTAGGGACAATACTGACTGAAACAAAATCTACCCCACGCATCAAAAACTTCTCTCATGTCACCCAAAGCCTGCTCTCGGTCGTAGGCGCATTGATATGATTCATTGCGATGGTCTAAACAGCTTTCTCGCAAATCCCTAGAGAAAGTCTTATGACCATACCCTTTCGCGTCCTTGGCCCAAGTGTTAAACGTTGCTCTGGCGCATCCGTGAAGGGTCACAATTCGCGGTAAACCGGTTTTAGGATGTGTTTGATCCGGATCAATCCAGCCGATCCCGTCAATCTTCTTTTGTTTGTCATGCATTCTCTTGATTAAGGCACGAACAGAATCGCGGGAAAACGGAGAACAGCTGCCTTTGTTAATATTCGGAAAAATAAAAGACTGTTTGTCAAAGTTGATACGCGGAGCCGTATTTAGCAAATCAAGTGCCTGAGGGCTTAACGGTGTCTTTCGGTCAAAAGGAATTTTTTCGCCTTTGACTTTCATGCGAGCCCTCGGGATAACATGAAACCAAAGACCTTCTATCTCTTTGATTTCATCCCATGTCGCTTCCCGCGCCGTCGAGTTTCGAGCGGCGGTAAGGATAGCAAACGCCAAGCACCGAGCCGTCTGACTGACCGGGACAAGTTTCATGAGCTCAGCAAAAAAGAGTGGCATTTGTTTGGGAGGCAAAGCAGGTTCATGGCCGCCTTCAGCCCTCACCAGCGGAAGCAAGTCTCCAAGCTTCCCGTCTTTGACTTGCGCCGGATTAAGCATAGGAGGAATGAGCTCTGATCGGATTGCCCAGTCAATCGCCTGGCGCGCGTCAGACAAGATTCGCTCCGGAGTATCGATCATGGTCCGCCACTTTTCACTTAGAGCTGCCGCAAAGTGCTCAGCCTTTAGTTCTTCTACCGGACATTCCCGGATAGAGTTCGGAATATGATTTCTGAAAAAGCCTTCCCAGATCTCTCTTTTCGGCTTACTCGGATTATTCCAACGCCCGCGGGCCTCGTTAAATTCAATCCATCGATAGATCAGCTGCTCGAAGGTTAAACGATCATCCCGGACTGATTCCTTCCGTAATGAAGCCTTGAGCGCTTTTTCTTCCTCAGACGGGTCAATACCCTGCTGAATCTTTACTTTCCACTCAGTGGCTTTTTTGAATGCCTCTGCAAGCGATATTTGCGGATAACGACCGAGCGTAAATATCCGGTTAATTGTTGTTTCTCTCAGAACAAAATACTTGGCCAGGCTTCCGTCTTTCAGTTTCACTACCCTAACAATCAAACCAGGAACTCCGCCGCAAGCCGTGGTCTTTGTCAGGGCCCGCAGCCGCTTTTCCGTCATTCGTTCAACTAAACGCATAGTTTCCTCCGAATCTATCTGAGAGCAATACTGACAGGCGTTCTCAAAATTTAATGTATCAACAGGAACGAGAAAAAATGAGATTTTTTAGGGCGCCGAGAGCTATTGCTACATTAAATATTACATTAGATCGTTGAGCTACATACAGATGAATAGAGATAAAGACAAACTAAGACAAGGTATCCGACAGTGGAAAACGCCGTGTTTATTGGGATTTCTTAGACAAATACACATTAAAAAAGCTCGTTTTTAAACGAGCTGTTTTATAAAAATGGTCGGGGCGGCGGGATTCGAACTCGCGACCCCTTGCACCCCATGCAAGTGCGCTACCAGGCTGCGCTACGCCCCGACTCAAGAACCGTGATATTACACGATTTTTTTTAATTGTGCAAAAACTCTTCGATTTTTTCTAAGTTATAGACGACAGAATCAAATTCGTCCCAATCGATTTCCGGCTGAGCAAACGCTCCGGCCCCATCAAAACCGGGTAGATAAGCTTCCGGAAGCTGCGGCGCCGAAGCGCCGGCTTTTGCTTCCCTGTCTTCTTTATTCAAAATTTCTCTTGCCGCATCAATACGATAGCCTTCTCCGTAGAGCAACTCCCGTATTCTGCGGGCAATCAAAATATCTTTTGCGCGGTAAGCACGCTGGCTGCCGCGCTTCATCGGTCTGAGCTGAGAAAATTCTTTTTCCCAAAACCTCAGGACATAATCTTTTACACCACAAAGTGAGCTCGCTTCCCGAATCGGAAAATACCTTTTCGAAGGTATCGGCGGCAATTCAGGAAGCTTTTTCTTTCTGGGCATCCGCTATCAAGCCTTTTGGCGGAGGTTGTAATCGATAAAGTCCGTCAGTTTCTTGGAAGGATGAAAGTAGACATCCAAACGGGTCGGAGCGTCAAACCATTCCTTGGCCTCCGGGTCAAAGAACATTTTGTATGCTCTGCCGCAGATTTCAAACCTGCCGAGTGTCGTGAGTTTTACCTCTTCTCCGGTTGCTAAAACATCCGAAATGGTCTGGAAAAACTGAGTCACAAAAACTCGAGACATCTCGCGGCTGAAACCGAGCTCCTCGAAAAGAACTTCTTCGAGCGTGCTGCGGTTCATTGTGTTCTTATCCCCAAGCAACTCTTTGACGAGTTCAAAATTGTCAGGACCAATGTTTGCCATGACTTCCCCTTAATCTCTCAAGACTGCGCCCTCTTTAGCGAGGGCTTCTACCACAGCGGCGACGGCCTCGTCAGCCTCTTCTTCAGAAAGCTGAGCATCCGGACGCTGGAGCAACATGTTAAACGCAAGGCTCTTCTTCCCTACATTAGCACCATCCTGAGGTTTGTAAAGATCAAAGAGTTTGAAAGATGACAAACTCAGCAGGCGCGGATCTTTCTTCGCGGCCTTGCGAACGGCGTCCATCAGTTTCTGAACCGGAACTGCATCGTCAATAAACACGGCGACGTCGCGGGACATCGGCTGGAACTTAGACAGGCTGCGGTTGACCGGAACTCCGACATCAAGAAGCGCTTCTTCCTTGAGCTCGAAGACGACCGGAGAATGCGGCAGCTCATACTTATGAGCGAGCTCGGGATGAAGCTCTCCAATAAATCCGATTTCTTCGCCGTCGAGATAAACAGTAGCGGCGCGTCCCGGATGGAGTGCAGGATGGTTAGATTTTTCAAAGCGGAGGTTGCGGCCCGGAAGCAGCATCTCAACCGCACCCTTCAAGTCGAAGAAGTCAAAGTTTCTAGCCTTCTCTCCCCACTGAGCCGGGCGAGCTGAGCCGTATACCAGAGCGGCAAGATGCAGCGGCTGATACACGCCTTCAACGGCAGCGTCGGAGCCCTTAACGGAGGGATCACGTCTGAAGATACGGCCTAATTCAAACAAGGCTGCTCTGTCGGCTTTACGATTGAGGTTGTACTTAAGACGATCCACCAAGCCGGAGATCAGCTGTGTTCTCATGACAGCCATCTGGGAAGCGATCGGATTCAAAACTTTAATCGGATCCTTAACTTCGGCAAAGTCTGCTTCCGCTTCTTCACTGATGAAGGAGTAGTTAATCAGCTCCTGGAATCCTAAGCCGGCCATCTTCTTGCGAAGTTCATGACGGTCGAGTTTGGCTTCAGGACGTTCGAGCATGGCTACGCGAGCCAGCGGAGGAATTTCCGTCAGGTTCTGATAACCGTAAAGGCGAGCAACTTCTTCGATCAGGTCTTCTTCAATCTCGATGTCAAAGCGATAGCTCGGAGCATCCACAACGAATGTGTCTCCTTCTTTCTTGAAAGAGAAGCCTAAGCGAGTAAAGCACTCGGCCATTTTGTCGTCGGAGATATCTGCACCGATAACTTTTCTGCAGCGGTCAGCTCTCATGCGAACGGGCTCGCGAACCGGAAGCTCTTCAATTTCGTCGACAACCGGACCAACCTTCGTTTCAGAGGTACCGCAGATCTCGAGAATCAGTCGAGTGATATATTCCATATGGTCCACGTTGGACTGGAAATCCACCCCGCGCTCGAAGCGATAAGCAGCGTCCGTGGAGAAGTTTAATTTTCTGCAGCGGCCTTGAATGGCTTTGGGCCACCAGAAAGCAGCCTCAATAAAGACATTTTTCGTGTCTAATGAAACAGCAGCATGATCGCCGCCCATGATGCCGCCGATGGCTTCAATACCGTTGTTATCGCTAATCACACCAAAGTACGGATCGATATCAACAGTCTGACCGTTAAGGAGTTCGGCTTTCTCACCTTCTTTACCCCAGCGAACGGTCAGAGGACCGTCAAGCTTATCGAGGTCAAAAATATGAGTCGGACGGCCGAGCTCGAGCATGACGTAATTGGAAATGTCCACCAATGCAGAAATCGAACGCTGCCCGGAACGCTCCAGACGGTCCTTCATCCACTGAGGAGTCGGAGCCTTAGCATTGACGCCGCAGACCACACGGCCGGCGAAGCGTCCGCAAAGATCCGGAGCTTCATTGCGTACTTCGTGAACGCAGTCACAGGTAGCCGGAACCGGAGAGAAATCCGGGAGGGAAAGCTCGGCACCGGTCAGCGCTCTCAAATCACGGCCGACACCGATCACGCTTAAAGCGTCACCGCGGTTCGGAGTTGCTTTGACTTCAATCTTCTTGTCGTCAAGACGTTCGTAGACGCGAATGTCTTCACCGACAGGGGCGTCTTCCGGAAGAATCCACAGACCGGAATGATCTTCGCTGATGCCTAATTCTCTGCTGGAGCAAAGCATACCGTTGCTCTCGACACCGCGGAGTTTGGCCTTTTTAATCTTAAAGTCGCCCGGAAGCACGGCGCCGATGGTAGCGCACGGAACCTTGACTCCGGCTCTAACGTTCGGAGCACCGCAGACGATTTGCACAGGTTCCTCTTTACCGATATCCACCGTGCAGACATGCAGTTTGTCTGCATTCGGATGCTGTTCGCAGGTCAATACCTGAGCAACGACCACACCGGTGAAGGCCGGCGCAATCGGTTCTGCGCCTTCGATTTCCAGGCCGCCCATCGTCAGGGTTTCGCACAGCTCATCGCTGCTGAGGGCAGGATTGATGTAATGGCGCAGCCACTCTTCTGAAAATAACATTTTTATCCTTTCGCCGATTAGTTGAACTGTTTGAGGAAGCGGAGGTCGCCTTCGAAGAAAAGACGAAGGTCATCGATTCCGTAGCGGAGCATGGTCAGTCTTTCGAGGCCGGAACCGAAAGCAAAACCGATGTAGCGTTCCGGGTCTAATCCGAAGTTTCTGACCACATTCGGATGGACTTCACCGGAGCCGCTGATTTCCAGCCATTTTCCCTTTCTCGGGCCGCTGGTGAACATCATGTCCACTTCAGCGCTCGGTTCAGTGAACGGGAAGTAGCTCGGACGGAAACGAACGATTAAGTCGTCCGTTTCAAAGAAACGCTTCAGGAAGTCAACGTATACGCCCTTCAAGTCGGCAAAACTGATGTTTTCGTCGATCCAAAGACCTTCGACCTGATGGAACATTGGAGAGTGCGTTGCGTCAGAGTCCACACGATAGGTTCTTCCGGGAGCGATAACTTTAATAGGCGGCTTATGCTGACGGGCATAGCGAACTTGCATCGGAGAGGTATGCGGTCTCAACGGAAGCTGCTTGCCGGTTTCATCCTTCATGTCAACGTAGAACGTATCCTGCATACTGCGGGCCGGATGATTAGGAGGATTATTCAGGGCTGTAAAGGTGTACCAGTCGTTTTCAACTTCAGGGCCGTCGGCAACATCAAAGCCGATGGTTTTAAAGATTTCTTCAACGCGCATCCAGGTTCTCATGACCGGATGAATACCGCCGTTGCCGAATGTGCGGCCCGGCAATGTGATATCGACCGATTCAGAGGTCAATTTACGGTTAAGTTCTTCGCGGGCCAAAGCTTCGCGTCGATTATTGAGCAGCGTTTCGACTTCACGTTTGGCTTTATTGATTTCGGCTCCGCGAGCGCGTTTTTCTTCGATGGACAGTTTTGCCATCCCCTTCAGCAATGCTGTCAAAGAACCGTTTTTGCCGAGATAGACAGCTTTCGCGTCTTCCAGGGCTGCCGGCGTTGCGGCCTGATCAAAAGCCTCTTTGGCAGATTGAATGATTAGACTGAGATCTTCCATATTGGGTCAGTTGGATTTTTAGTAACCTGAAAAAACAAAAGCCTGGCATATCAAACCAGGCTTTTGTAGGTATTTTAGCAGTTTCAAAGCACTGAAATCGGCTTGAAACCTGCGTGTCTGAAGCTAATTAAGCAAGGCTAGCCTTAGCTTTGGCAACAACAGCGGCGAAACCTTCTTTATCGAAGATGGCCATGTTGGACAGAACTTTACGGTCGAGTTCAATACCGGCTTTCTTGAGGCCGTTCATGAACTGGCTGTAGTTCATGCCGTTGGCACGAGCACCGGCGTTGATACGAGCAATCCACAGACGGCGGAATACACGTTTCTTGTTGCGGCGATCGCGGTATGCGTACTGACCGGCACGCATAACTGCCTGCTTAGCGACACGATAAACATTATTGCGGCGAAGGGTAAAGCCCTTGGACAGCGCAAATACTTTCTTATGACGGGCACGAGCCGTTACACCACGTTTTACTCGGGGCATCTTATTCTCTCCTCTAAATTAAGCGTAAGGCATCATCGCGCGGATTTCTTTTTTATCCGACTCGCTGATGGTTAACATGCCGCGCAGGTGACGTTTGTTCTTCGTCGTGCGCTTGGTGAGAATATGACGCTTGGTAGCGTGTGCACGCTTGATGGAGCCGCCGGAGCGAACTTTAAAACGCTTGCTCGCAGCTTTTTTAGTTTTCATCTTGGGCATTTTGCCTAAGTTCCTTTTATTAGATGATTGCAGGCGCCCTCAGACACTGAGGATCTTGTTCAGCCTGGTTTCACTTATTTTCTGCCCGAAAGCAGGGTCGTAATAATACTCCAAAACAAATCATTAATTTGTAAGAATATTATTTCTTTTTCTTAGGAGCCAGAACCATAATCATCTGGCGGCCTTCAAGTTTAGGAAAGGATTCGACCTGAGCGATATCGGCCAAATCTTCCTTCACTTTATTCAGGAGATCTGTACCAAATTCCTGGTGAGCCATTTCACGGCCTCTGTAGCGCAGTGTGACCTTTGCTTTATTGCCGTCGGCTAAGAAACGAGTCAAAGCACGAAGTTTCGTGTCGTAGTCGTTCTTATCCGTCTGCGGACGGAACTTCACTTCCTTGACCTGAATGACCTTCTGCTTGGCCTTCTGTTCCTGTGCCTTCTTCTGCTCCTGATAGCGGAATTTACCGTAATCCATCAAACGGCAGACCGGAGGACGAGCGTTCGGCGCGACCTCCACTAAGTCAACATCTGCCTCTTCGGCCATGGCTAAAGCCTGAGAGGTCCTGACGATACCGATCATCTCGCCGTCAAGACCTGTCAAGCGAACTTCAGGGACGCGGATCTCGCCATTGATCCGGTGTGTACGTTCTTGAGCTATTTTCGTCTCCAATTAGTTATTCAATTTCGTTCACGTTGCGGCGTGTGGCCACATCTTCCTGAACGAGCTTAATAAAGTCTTCCACGCTCATGGCGCCAAGATCCTTGCCGCCGCGAACTCGAACCGCGACTTTACCTTCTGCCTTTTCCTTAGCTCCGACAACGAGGATGTAAGGAAGCTTCTGCAGGCTAAGTTCGCGAATCTTATATGTAATTTTGCCGTTTCGCAAATCTGCTTCGGCGCGAAGACCCGCCTTTTTGAGCATAGAAACAACTTCCTGAGCGTAATCGGCCTGATCGTCGGTAATGTTGGCAACGGCGACCTGTACCGGAGCGAGCCACGGAGGAAGCTGACCGGCATAGTGTTCGAGCAGCATGCCGATGAAGCGTTCCAAGCTGCCGACAATCGCGCGGTGAAGCATGACAGGAGTGGCTCTGCCGTTGCTTTCGGTCACATATTCGGCACCGAGACGAGACGGCATCTGGAAGTCAACCTGGATCGTACCGCACTGCCAGCCGCGGCCTAAGGAGTCACGCAGATGGTATTCGATCTTCGGACCGTAGAATGCGCCTTCACCCGGAAGGATGTCATATTTGATGCCGGAAGCATCCAAAGCATCCATCAGAGCTTTTTCTGCTTTGTCCCAAGTTGCATCATCGCCGATACGTTTTTCCGGACGTGTTGCAATCTTGTAAGAGATGTCCGTAAAGCCGTAGTCGGCATAGACCTTCTGAACGAGCTTGGTGTAAGCAGTGCATTCGGAAAGAATCTGATCTTCGGTACAGAAGATATGTCCGTCGTCCTGAGTGAAGCCGCGGACGCGCATCAAACCGTGCAGAGAGCCGGACGGTTCATTTCTGTGGCAAGCGCCGAACTCACCGTAGCGGATCGGCAGATCGCGGTAAGAACGAACGGCGCTGTTGAAGATCTGAATGTGGCCCGGGCAGTTCATCGGTTTCAGTGCGTAGTAGCGGTTTTCCGACTCTGTCGTGAACATATTCTCTTTGTACTTGGACCAGTGGCCGGATTTTTCCCACAGAGAACGGTCTAACAGCTGAGGTGCCTTAACCTCCTGATAGCCGTTATCTTGGTAAACACGGCGCATGTATTGTTCGACCTGCTGCCAAAGTGCCCAGCCGCGTGCATGCCAGAAAATCAGGCCGGGAGCTTCTTCCTGGAAATGGAAGAGATCGAGTTCTTTGCCGAGGCGGCGATGGTCGCGTTTTTCTGCCTCTTCCAGCATGTAGAGGTAAGCAGCCATATCGTCTTTCTTAGCCCAGGCGGTACCGTAGATTCGCTGCAGCATTTCGTTCTTGCTGTCACCTCTCCAGTAAGCGCCGGCAAGTTTCATCAGCTTGTGAACTCTCAGGCGACCGGTGCTCGGGACGTGGGGTCCGCGGCAAAGGTCGACATAGTCACCCTGACGGTACAGAGAAATGGTTTCACCGGCAGGGATAGAGCCGATGATTTCGGCCTTGTAGTGTTCGCCGATGGAGTTGAAATATTTAACGGCCTCGTCGCGGTCCATCTCTTCACGAACAATCGGAAGATCGCGTTTAACGATCTCGTCCATCTTCTTTTCGATGAGCGGAAGATCTTCGTTGGTCAAATGTTTCGGCAGAGAGAAGTCGTAGTAAAAACCGTTTTCAATCACCGGTCCGATCGTGATCTGAGCCTGCGGGTACAGCTCTTTGACAGCCTGAGCCATCAAGTGAGAGGTCGAATGACGAATGATCTCAAGGCCCTCAGGGTCTTTGTCAGTCACAATCGAAACCGTACTGTTTTCGGTAATCGGGTGAGACAGGTCCACGAGTTTGCCGTTAACTTTACCTGCCAAAGCAGCGCGAGCGAGGCCGGCGCCGATAGAGGCTGCAACGTCACCTACGGTAACCGGTGAATTGAATTCACGTTTGGAGCCGTCGGGCAGAGTTACTTCGATCATTAATCTTTCTCCAAAAATTCTTCAAATTATTCGATTGGTTCGAGCGCGGACGCAAAAAGCCCGGCCGAACATAAAAAATAGATTTTACTGTCTAACCGGAGCCTAATGCTTAGTCCCGCCTTACTTTTTCAGCTTTTCAGCCTTCTGTTCATTAGCGTTTGAACTTATTTCTCGGGTTTATTCTTAAACGCTTTCCCGCTCAGGATGACACCGAAAATCGCAAGAACCGCAAGCCAAATACATTGGCGAATAAACCAATCGGTATTCACTGAGCCGATTACTTCTACCCAAAGGAGGAATTTGAGAATCAGGTAGGTTGCCAAGATACCGATAAATGCACCTATGACACAAGCCAAAACCACCCCGAGAAAATTAGGAACTCTCTTCCGAAAAAAAAGGCCGGACAGAATTCCGATGCAAAACGACAGAATCAGTGTCAAAAATGAAATTAGCACTTTCGCTCCTTATGCGATTTTCTTAATATGAATGTTGCAAGGATACCTATTCCAAATCTTCAATTACTACAAAAAGGTCCGAAAATGGAACACTTCTCTCCCAAGATTGTCAAAGCTGTAGAAACAGTCAAAACCAGCCCTTCCGTACAACGTGCTTTCGACTATGTGAAAGAGCATCTCGAAGAAACGATTCGTGATCAGAAAGAACTCGTACTGATCGAAGCTCCGACCGGTCACGAAAAGGCCAAAGCAGAGCGTTACCTCAGCATGCTGCGCGAAGCCGGGTTAGATGACATCTACATGGACGAGCACTTCAACGTCATCGGCAAACTGCATGGGACCGGCAACACCGGCTGCAGTGTTTTACTCGAAGGCCATTTAGACACCGTGTTCTCTTTCGGAGACGTTAAAGGTATCGAGACGGATGCCGAAGGACGTATCCACTGCCCCGGCATTTGCGACGATACGCGCGCCATCGCCGCCAACCTCGCGGTTCTGAGAGCTTTTAAAGCGGCAAATCTTCGACCCGTTCACGATATCTACTTCTGCGGTACGGTCTGCGAAGAAGGTCTCGGAGGCATGAAAGGCATGGCCTGGACGCTTGACCAGCTCAAAGACAAAACCAAACTGCTGGCCACAATTTCTATTGACGGCGCGACGGCAGAAATTTTTTACGCCAACGCCACCGGCATGATCGACCTTGAGGTCACGATTGAAGGCCCGGGCGGTCACGCGTGGACAGCGTGCGAACGCGTCAGCGCCATCCATGCCGCAGGCTTGGCCATCGCGGAAATCGCCAAGATCGTTCCGCCGAAAGATCCTAAGACAACCTTGACCGTCAGTTTGATCGAAGGCGGTCAAGCAATTCACGCCATCGCTCAGAAAGCAGTCTTCAAGATCAATGCTCGTTCAAATTCTCAGGCTGCACTGAATGAAGTAGAAGAACAAATCTATCAAGCCATCCGCGGAGGCGTTGAAATCGAACAAGAAAAAGAAGGCAGCGAAGGAGAACTCAGTCTCAGTCTTTCGATCGAAAAGACGCTGGACGTCCCGGCCGGAACTCAGCCGGATGACGCTCCGATCATTCAGCTTGCCAAACTAGCCACTCAGGCGGTCGGCAGAAATTACAAATTCTTGCCCGGCGGGTGCACCAATACCAACATGTCCATTGAGCGCGGCATCCCTGCCGTGACACTCGGACGCGGCGGCGAAGAATACGGAACCCATACGCTTAAAGAATGGTTCAACCCGAAAGGCGTCTATGCCTGCGAACAGAAGTCCATTCTGATGCTGTCCGTACTCGCCGGATTAGACGGTGTTATTGCGCCTCTGGACAAAGCCTAAAGGAGCTATAAGTGTTTTCTATGATTTATTTATGGCTGATCGGAGCCGTCGTATTAGCCGGCGCCGACATTCTTCTCGGCACGATCTACCTGCTCATTATTGCTGTAGCCGCATTGGCCGCCTTTATCTTTGCCGTGATCGGAGCAGGGATACTGTTTCAGCTGCTCGCGTTTGCCGTCTTTGCCATTGCCGGCTGTGTTTATCTGTCCTATCGGAAAAGGAAAAACTCCGTAAGCACGGATGCCGACCATTTGCAGCACATCAACGACGGACACTCCGTCGAAGTCAAGGAATGGAAAGAAAACGGCAAAGCTCGAGTTTTCTATCGCGGAACCGTCTGGGATGCCAAACCGGAAAAAGGTTCACCGATGGTTCCAGGCCTTTGGGAGATCGTCGGGATGAGCGGAAATACTTTAATTATCAAACTCAAACAGGAGAAATAATATGGAAGCAATCGGAGGGTTCGCCGTATTCATCATGGTGCTGGCAGTTTTTGCCGTCATCTTCATTGCAAAATCGGTTCGCGTCGTTCCTCAGCAGGAAGCCTGGGTCGTCGAACGATTCGGAAAATTTCACACCGTGCTTCAGCCGGGCCTGAATTTCATCATTCCGATTATCGATCGCGTTGCCTATCGCCAGACGCTCAAAGAAATTCCGATGGACACATCGAGCCAAATCTGCATTACCAAAGACAACACTCAGCTGCAGGTGGACGGCGTCCTCTACTTTCAGGTCACCAATCCGGAACTTGCCAGCTACGGAACGTCCGACTTTGTGATGGCCATTACACAGCTTGCGCAGACATCTCTCAGAAGCGTTATCGGTACGATGTCGCTCGACAAAACGTTCGAAGAACGTGAAGAGATCAACGCTAGAGTCGTCCAGGCCGTGGACGAAGCCGCCCAGACCTGGGGCGTGAAGGTTCTGCGTTATGAAATTAAGGATCTGACGCCGCCGAAAGAGATTCTGCGCGCGATGCAGCTGCAGATTACGGCAGAGCGAGAAAAACGCGCGGTCATCGCCACTTCGGAAGGCCAGAAGCAAAAAGAAATCAATATTGCAGAAGGCGAAAGAGCGGCCATGATCGCCCAGTCCGAGGGCGAAAAGCAAGCTGCCATTAACAAGGCCGAAGGTGAAGCTCGTGCAATTGAAGCCGTTGCTAAAGCGCAGGCAGAAGCCATCCGTGCCGTTGCGCAAGCCATCAGCGAGCCGCAGGGCATGCAGGCGGTGAACCTTCAGGTCGCAGAAAAGTATGTGGAAGCTTTCGGAAAAATTGCTAAGGAAGGCAATACGCTGCTTCTTCCGGCCAATCTCGCCGACATGGGTTCGATGGTCGCTTCAGCAATGACGATCATCCGCGAGCAAAACGGCAAGCAAGCCGCCGCACCCGCCGTCCGCAAGGCCGAATAAACCGCAAAGACGAAAATGCCCGGGAGCTTACGCTACCGGGCGAAATCTTGGTAGGCACAATTGGACTCGAACCAACGACCCCCACCATGTCAAGGTGATGCTCTAACCAGCTGAGCTACGTGCCTGAAGAAGTCGAAACTATACAGTCATTTTTTTAGTTGTGCAAGTCGATCGCATGGCTGTTGCAAACTCTTACGTTCTTCTTGCTGAAAACACGCCTTTAACTTCGCGAATCGCGGCCAAAGTACGATTCAAATCGTCCTTACCGTGGATTTCGATCGTGAACGTCATGTGCACGTCACCCTTCACGCGAACGGTCTGCATCGCAGAAATACTCTGTTTTTCCCGAGAAAGGATTTCAGAGATATCTTTGAGCAAGCCCATACGGTCAGCTGCGATCACCAAAATCTGGACCGGGAAAACGGAAGATTCGTCCTGCGTCCAGGAGACTTCAATCAAACGATCTCTGCCTTCTTCGTCCAAAGAACGAATGTTCGGACAGTCGGCGCGATGCACCGTTACGCCGCGTCCGCGGGTCACGAAACCGACGATCTCATCAGGCGGCACCGGATGACAGCAGCGAGCCAGCTGAGTCAGCAGTGAGTCAACGCCCACCACCAGGATCTTGCCTTTCTCGTGCTCGGAGGTTTTCTTCGGAGCCGCGGTTTCCAGCTTTTCTTCTTCCTGCGGATTCTTCTGCGGACGAGGTGCTAAAACGTTTTCGATCGCTTTCTGACCGAGTTCGTCTTTTCCGGCAGCCAAACACAGATCATCGACAGTGTTGAAACCTAAACGCTTAGCCAAATCCTCAAGCTTGACAGCGGTTTTACCCAAGCGTGCCAAGTCCTTGTCAATTTTTTCTCGGCCGGCTGTGACCGCCTGCTCCATTTCCTGAGCATTGAACCACTGACGAACCTTCGTGCGAGATCTGGGAGAAGCCGTAAAGCCTAAGTCCGGGTTTAACCAGTCTCGGCTCGGAGCACCGACTTTTGCCGCAATAATCTCAACTGTTTGGCCGCTCTGAAGTTTGGTATTCAGCGGAACCATCACACCGTCAACTTTGGCGCCGCGGCAGCGGTGGCCGAGTTCGGTATGCAGAAGGTAGGCGAAATCGATCGGCGTACTGCCGGCCGGAAGGTCAAGGACTTTGCCCTGCGGCGTCAGAACGTAGATATGTTCGTCTTTCGCAGCTTCCGGGGTCGGAGCAGCTTGAACGTCACTCTTCCAAGCCAGCATCTGGCGCAGCCAAGCCACACGATCTTCTTCATGTTCGCCGGCCTTGCGTTTGGAGCCTTCTTTATAGCGCCAATGCGCGGCCACACCGAGTTCTGCGAACTCGTGCATCGCGCGGGTTCGGATCTGGATCTCGAGCGGTTTACCTCTGGAGCCGACAATCACGGTGTGCAAAGACTGATAACCGTTGGGTTTCGGTTTTGCAATGTAATCGTCGAATTCCTTAGAAAGAACTTCGAAAGATTCCTGGATCAGCGAAAGCGTCTCGTAGCACTTTTCTACGGAATCCACGATGATGCGGATGGCTCGAACGTCAAAGAGCTGTTCGAACTTCAAGTTCTTCTTGCACATCTTCTTCCAGATGGAATAGATGTGTTTCGGACGTCCGGAGACAGACGCCTGAATTCCGCGGGAAGCCAGTAATGCCTGAATTCGGCGTACTGCTTCCTGAATAGAAGCAACACGCTCCTCACGGGTTTCTTCAAGATTATTGGCGATCGTGTGAAAAACTTCCGGTTCGGTAAAGCGCAGAGACAGATCTTCAAGCTCCCACTTCATCTGCCAAATACCTAAACGGTTGGCAAGCGGAGCGTAAAGCGCCAAAGTTTCGGCACCGTATTCTTTTGCACCCGGAGCTTTGGTCGCTGCGAAATAGCGCAGCGTCTGAAGACGCGAAGCCAAGCGAAGCAATACCACGCGGAGATCGGTACACAGAGCGAGCAGCAAACGGCGTACGGCATCAGGCTGCTGACTGATGCGTGCCTCTCCCTCGCGCGAGCGGGCCTTCTCGCTCACGTCAATAACGACTTTGAGATTTGCGACGAGTTCGCAGACTTGTTTTCCGAAGTGTTTGGTCAGCCATTCTTTCGGATTTTTGAGTTGGTTCCAAACACAAAAAAGATAGGCTGCTGCCAAAAGGTCATCGTCATCGCGAATGCCGCGAAGGATATCCACGACGCCCTCGGCATGAGCCATTACGGACTCGCCGGTGAAAAGTTTCTGACCCTCGTAAAGAGGCTCAATGGTACGACGGACATCAGCCAAATTAAGAGTCGGAGCAGATTCTTCCATTCTTCTACCACTAAACAAAAGAAGGCAGTCCTGATACAGAAACCACCTTCTACAAAAGGATGCGTAATTTTACCGAATCTGTCTGATTTGTCTAAATTTCGGCGCGTTAATCCACTACAACTGCGACTGTTGAAATCTGTACTTTCCAAGACGGATCAGGAAGCGCAGACTCAAGGACGGATCGGGCCGGAGGATTGGATTTGCTCACCCATTCTTCCCAGGCCTGATTCATTTCGGAAAAGTAACCCATGTTCGGAAGGTAGACAGTGCAGCGAAGAATATGCTCCTTATCGGATCCGGCTTTTGCAAGCAGATCATCGATTGTTTTGAGCACTTCTGCCGTCTGTACTTTCGGATCCCGGTTACGGGCCAGATCCACTTGTCCGGAGATATAGACTACTCCGTCACAGACCACCGCCTCACTGAAACTGCGTCCGGGCTCGATACGTTTAATCTCGGGCATAGCGGTTTCCTTTTGTTAGTTCTTGAAACTGTGGATCGGAGCCGGAATGCGTCCGCCGCGATTGATAAAGCCGGCTGCGGAACCTTTCTGAACCGCCATAATATCGGCACCGCCGAGCAAACCGCCGAATTCGGCACGTTCGCCGACCGTCTTGCCGGGAACAGGGATGAGACGAACAGCCGTTGTCTTAGCGTTGATCATACCGATCGCGCTTTCGTCGGCGATGATGGCGGAGATGACGTCAGCCGGCGTGTCGCCCGGGATCGCGATCATATCGAGACCGACGGAGCAAACACAGGTCATGGCTTCGAGTTTTTCGAGTGTCAGGAGGCCTTTAGAGGCGGCATCGGCAATGGCCGCATCTTCACTCACGGGAATGAAGGCGCCGGACAAACCGCCGACGGAAGAGGAAGCAAAGACACCGCCCTTCTTCACCGCGTCGTTCAGCATAGCAAGGACGGCTGTAGAGCCGGGTGCGCCGATAGAAGACAACCCGACGCTCTGGAAGATTTCACCGACGGAGTCTCCGACTTCGGGGGTCGGAGCTAAGGATAAATCGGCCACACCGAAAGGCAGGTTCATTTTTTCGGCAACTTCAGTACCGATCAGCTGACCGACCTTCGTCACCTTAAAGGCAGTGGTCTTAATGATTTCAGCAATTTCTGTGATCGAGACCTGCTCGCCCCTTCTGCGAACGGCGCGGTCAATTGCTTTTTTCACAACGCCCGGACCGGAAACACCGACACTGATCACCGCATCAGCTTCGCCGACGCCAAGATAGCCGCCGGCCATGAAGGGTACGTCTTCCGGAATATTGCAGAAGACAACCAGTTTGCAGCAGCCGAGACCGTCGCGGTCTGCGGTAGCGGCAGCAACATCGAGCACTCTATGGCCCATAAGTTTGACAGCATCCATATTGATACCGGTGCGAGTGCGGCCGACGTTGATGGAAGAGCAAACGTGGTTCGTGGTTGCCAAAGCTTCAGGCAGCGCATCAATCAGGTTTCTTTCTCCCGGCGTGATGCCTTTTTCGACCAAGGCGCCGAAGCCGCCCAAGAAGTCGACGCCGGCGTCGGTGGCGCAGTCGTCTAAGAGTTTGCAGACCTTGACCATCTGGTCACGGCTGTATCCGGCACAGACGGTTCCGATCGGAGAGACCGTAATACGCTTATTGACAACGGGAATACCGTAGCGGTCGCCGACTTCGTTGCAGATGGCAACGAGGTTCTTGGCATGACGATTAATTTTGGAGCGGACGCGGTAAGCGAAAGTGTCGAAGTTATCGCTTGCACAATCGAATAAGTTCAAGCCTAGGGTCACGGTACGAACATCCAAATGTTCGCTTCTGAGCATATCCAGCGTGGAGATGACCTCGCGTTCTGTAAGCATTTGATTGATTCCTTTTTGAATTAAGCGATAGACACACGATGAACCGCTTCAAAAATTCGGCGGTGCTGCATGCTCATGGAAAGATGACGGTCGTGGGCGATGTCGGAAAGAGTTCTGCTCAGAGCTTTTCTGTCCACTTCGGGAGGAACAGTGACTTCAAACACCAGAAGAACACGCGGCTGCGGCAGAGGGTTGCCGGCATCGTCCAGTTTTACTTCAATCGTTCTGAAACTGTCGATGTTGATGCGGCCTTCATAAAACACTCTGGTAAACGCCGTCAGAATATCCCTGCTGTCGGTACCGTCCACGGTCAGAACGAACGGTTCACCTTGGGTAACGGTAGCTTCGCCCGGAACGTAATCACGGACGAGGACGGACATATCGAAGCCTTTGCCCTTCAGTGCTTCTTTAATAATCTTTGCGACTTCGTCGTCGCCAACACTCTCCGGTTTATCCACGATCATGATGGCGGAGTATTCGTTTCTCACCGTCGTTTGATCCATATCTATAATGGAGCAGCCGAGTTTGTTCAGAGTATCGGAGGTTGTGTAAACAACACCGAAGCTGTCGGGACCGGTGACAGCCACTAAAATTCGCTTCACGTTAATTTCCTAAAAGAATGAGTTTTTGCCGAAGACCCGGATGTCATTTCCGGCCTTGGCAATTTATGAGGACAAATTCTCCAGACTCGGCGACCGTGATCGTCGAGACAGTCTTTATATTAGCCAAGCAAAAGGCTTCTTTTAGGAAACAAAAGGACTTTTTTCGTCTCGGGAGGCAGAAATTAACACTCTGAATTTCGGGATCGCTTTAAGCGTGTTTTGAATGCTCTGCTCCGAGATTTTTTTCACAGGCGTATTTCTTAACTCCGCGGCAAGCGCGCCGTAGCGAGCCGTATCGGCGAGCGCGCTTTCGGGGTTCTCCTGATTTTGTTCCCGCACCCAGCTCGGGGGCATATCCGGACAATCCGTCTCCAGGACCCAAGCATCATCAGGAAGCTCGGACAAGATTTTGCGAATACGTTTCGAGCCGTCGTACGTCATTGCTCCGCCGTAGCCCAGCTTAAAACCATTTTGCAGGAACGCTTGCGCCTGAGCCATGCTTCCGTTAAAGGCGTGAATGATTCCGAGCTGCGGCGGCAAACGACGAATGTATTTGAGGACGATATCCATCGCTTCACGGCCGTGAAGACTCAGCGGCAAGCCGTACTTACGGGCAAACTTTAACTGAGCAGAAAAAACTTCTTCCTGAACGTCATGCGGAACGCTGCAGGCAGCAGAAAAATCCAGACCGCACTCGCCCACCGCAGCTAAACGAGGATCATCTTGATGCTCTTCCAGGAAGGCTTCCAACGCTGTCAGATCTTCTTTCCAGGAAGATCTGATGTAAAGCGGATGAATGCCGCACGCGTAAGCCTGGTCTTGTTCATACGCACAGCGCCGGGCATCTTCCAGATTATCGACACCGCCCGCGCACACCAAAGAAGAGACGACGCCGAGCCGGCGGGCCTCCCAAACTTCTTTTTTCTGCTGTTCTTCCGAGAGAACGAACAGATGGTTATGGGTGTCAATCCAGCGAAGCATTTAATTTTCCTCTGGCAAGATGCAGCCGTTCTTTAAACGCACAACGCGATCGCATCGCGCGGCAATATCAGGATCATGCGTCACAATGACCAGGGCCAAGCCCTGAGAGGACGACAATTTGAGCAGGTAGTCGATGACAACCTCAGCCGTCTCGCCGTCCAGGTTGCCGGTAGGCTCATCGGCCAAAAGACACAGCGGGGAGGCGCTGACTGCTCGGGCGATAGCGACACGCTGACGTTCGCCGCCGGACAGCTGGCTCGGCAGATGATCGGCGCGATCGGCAAGTCCCATTGCGTTGAGCAGGCTTTCAGCCCTCTTTTGAGCGACAGACGCTTTTTCGCGGCGGATTTTGAGCGGCATGGCCACGTTTTCCATGGCCGTAAATTCCGGCAGCAGATGATGGAACTGATACACAAAGCCGAGCCTGCGGTTGCGCAGCTCGGTTAAACGCTGCTCGGAGAGTTCGGCGATGTTTTCTCCGCCGATTTCGATCAAACCTTTATCAAAACGGTCCAGACCGCCGATGCACTGCAGGAGCGTTGTTTTTCCGGAGCCGGACGTGCCCACGATTGCCACCGACTCACCCTCGTGAACTTCCAGATTGACGTCTTTCAAAACATGCAAAAGTCGGCCGCCCTCTTTATAGCTTTTCTGCAGGCCGACAGCCTTTAATACGACGTTGTTATTCATATCTCAGTGCCTCAGCCGGTTGAATGTTTGCCGCTCTCCAGCTCGGATAGACGGTTGACGCAAGAGCCAGCAGGAAAGAAAAGACGGCAATGGGGATCACGTCGGATGCACGAGGATCACTTGGCATTGCGGAGATGAAATAGATTTCTTTGGGCAGGAACTGGACACCGAAGAGCTGCTCGATGGCACCCACGATTGAACCTACATTGCAGGCAATGAGCAAACCGAGGCCCACACCGATCAGCACGCCGGCCGTCCCGATGAAAGCGCCCTGAACCATAAAGATGCGCATGATTGAGCCGCGCGTTGCACCTTGGGTTCGAAGGATTGCGATGTCGCTGCGTTTAGAGTTGACGGTCATCACCAAGGAAGAAACAAGACCGAAGGCTCCGACTAAAACGATGAGGAACAAAATAATGCCCATCATGCGTTTTTCGACCTGAACGGCCGCAAACCAAGTCCGATTCTGACGAGACCAATCGGTTGCCAAAAGACCAGGCGGCATTTGATTATTGAGTTCAGCGGCGACTCTCGGTGCATCCTGCATGTTGGAGAGCTTCAGTCGAATGCCTCCAGGTGTTTGAGTACGCATGAGTTTTTCGGCGTCCGTGAGATTGATGAAGCTCATTGCGCTGTCAAACTCGTAGTGGCCGGAATTAAAGACGCCTGCGACCGTGAACTGGCGCATGCGGGGCATGGTTCCGGCCGGCGTGAACTGTCCCTGAGGCACCATCACGTTGACCTTTTCTCCCGGAATCACGCCGAGGATCCTGGCTAAGTCCGTGCCGAGTATGATCTTGAATTCCCCGGGCTTTAAGTCGGACAGCTGTCCGATCTTCATGTTTTTTGCTACGTCGCTAACTTGAGATTCTGTCTGAGGATCAATGCCGTTTAGCTGGACGCCGCGCACGTTGGTGCCGCTCGTCAGCAGTCCCTGTCCCCTTAAGAAGGGCGCTGCGCCGATGATCTCCGGCTGCTGCTTCTTCAGCTCTGCGGCAGTCTTCTGCCAGTCCGGAATCGGAGCTCCGATCGACAGCACTTCGGCATGCGACAGCACGGAGAGCATCTTGTCTCGGACTTCTTTCTGGAAACCGTTCATCACGGATAAGACTATGATGAGGGCCATGACGCCCAAGGCGATGGAAGCCATGGACATGGCTGATATGAACGATACGAATCCGTCGCTGCGCCCTTTGCGGCGCGACAGTGTGTATCGCAGACCGATCATCCACTCGAAGGGCAGACCTGATAAAGGTTTATTTTTCACAAATTTTATCCAACTAAACGTTCAGGCTATTCTAGCTGTGAGATCAAACAATTAGAATTTAAGGCTATGCCCGCATGTATATTTTTATTGCCCAATTCACTGCCTTCTCCTAATGAAATTAAAGCGTTAGGAAAGGACGCCTATCCGCCCGTTTTGCGGAATTTCCTTGAAGGTTTCGGAGAACCGAAGGTCGCCACGATTTTTGAAAACCCGGCGCTCAGCGGTTTTGCTTCGATGCAGTGGGTATGGATGCTGCTGACTCAGCGCGAAAATCTAGCCCCGACCGCTCCTTATCTCTGGAAGGGTCTCGGAGGTCCGAAAGTTCATCAGGAATTTTGGGCCCTAAACGGCTACCGCATAGAAAACGGCGTGCTTAAAAGCGCCGGCGACATCTTTGATATCGATGAAGAATGCGATCTGAGAGATCTTTTGAATCCGGTCGCTCGTCAATTTGATTTTGAAGTGCAGGTTTTGGACGGACGCTTTTTCCTTGCGCGCAAGAAAGCATGGCAAGTTCTGATTGCTCCGTGGCTTGCTCAGGAAAACAAAGAACCGGCGCAGACTGCCGGTCCCCAAGCCGCTGAATGGACTGAAATCACTCGAGCCATTGAAGATAGCCTTGCAAAAAGCGCTTTCAATGAATTCCGGGCAAAAGCCGGACGGCCACCTGTTGAAGGTTTTTGGATCAACGGCGGTGGTTTTGAAGAGCAGCTCCTACCTTACACTCAGATTCGCTGTGCTCTGACAAGCGATCCCACGATTCGCGGCATCGCCGAGGCGGCGGGCATTGCGCGGGCCTACATTAAATCTTCGACGGCCGCTTGGCCTGACTGCCCTGAAGGCGACCGCTTCTGCATCCTCGACGAGTTTAACGATCCGACTGTCAAAGCAGATCCCGCTCACTGGCACGCCGCCTGGACACGCGCCGTTGAGCGCATGGAGCATCTCACGGCCACGGCAAAAGGATTTGAGAAATATCATCCCCGCTTGGTCGCTTCCGACGGTCTGCGCGTCAGCGTCATTGAAAAACTTCAGGAACAAAAGTCTTCTTTCGCCTTTTGGAAGAGTCCTAAAAACTACACCGAAGCATGGCTGAACTCCGGCCGCTAAAAACAAAAAAGTTATGACCAAAATAACGATTCGCCGATTTGACCGAAATGTCGTTCAGGCGCTCACAAACCGCGGCTTCCCCGAACCGCTGGCCCGCGCTTTAGCGGCCAGACACGTCACAAGCCCGTCCGACCTTGATTATGAATTCAAGGAGATGCTTTCTCCGTGGGATCTTAAAAACTGCAAAGAAGCCGGAGAAGCCATTGCCGATGCAATCTGGAAACAGAAAAACATCGTGATCATCGGCGACTATGACTGTGACGGTGCGACCGCTGTTTCCGTCGGCATCCTGGGACTGCAGGCGCTAGGCGCCTTCAACGTCTCTTATTTAATCCCTGACCGCGACAAGGACGGTTACGGTCTGTCTCCTCAGCTTGTTGATCGAGCTGCGGCTGCCGGCGCCGAGTTCATCATTACCGTGGACAACGGAATTTCTTCGGTGGCTGCGGTCGAACACGCCAAAGCCCTTGGCATCGAGACAGTTGTCACCGATCACCATTTGCCGGGCGATGAAATTCCTGACACCCTCGTCGTCAACCCGAATCAGCGCGGTGACACCTTCCCGAGCAAATCTTTAGCCGGTGTGGGCGTCATCTTTTACGTGTTGATCGCCGTGCGCTCGGCACTCCGCGCCAAAGGAGCCTATCCGAACGGAAAACAGCCGAATCTCCAGCATCTCATTGATTTGGTGGCTTTGGGTACGGTTGCCGACGTTGTGCCGCTGGACCGCAACAACCGGATCCTCGTTTCCAAAGGTTTAGACAGCATTCGCGCCGGCAAAATGCAGCCGGGCGTGAGCGCCCTGCTTTCCGTAGCAGGTAAGAATGCTCACCGCATTTGCGCCAATGACTTGGGCTACATTCTCGGACCCCGCATTAACGCTGCGGGTCGTTTGGACAGCATCAACAAAGGTGTTGAGTGTCTGACAAGCTACGACTACAACACGGCGCTTTTCTACGCAAAAGAGCTTGACCAAATCAATGCCGAGCGCCGCAATCGCGAAGTATCCATGCAGTCCGATGCAATTCTGTCCCTGCAGACAATTTCCGTCGATGACAGCAATTCCATCGTCCTTAAGGGCGATGACTGGCACGCCGGAATCATCGGTTTAGTGGCCTCCCGCATCAAAGAACAAACTTACCGCCCGGTGATCGCTTTTGCTCCGTCGGAAGAAAACGGTGAACACGTCCTCAAAGGTTCGGGACGGTCTATCCCCGGCATTCATCTGCGCGATGCCTTAGACCGCGTCAGCAAGCTCAAGCCGGGGCTGATCCTGAAATTCGGCGGTCATGCTATGGCTGCAGGCCTTACGATCCGCAAAGATGCTTTTGATGAATTCAAAGAACTCTTTGCCCGCGCCGTTAAAGAGCTTTCCGATCCTGACATGTTCGAACGCAACATCGTCACAGACGGCGAGCTCAGGGCTTCGGACTTCAACACTGAACTCGTTGAAGCCATCCGCAAACATGTCTGGGGTCAGGCCTTCCCGGAACCGCTCTTTGCCAATCAGTTCAAAGTACTTTCTCAGAGAGTCTTGAAAGATCAGCATCTGAAACTTTCTCTCGAAGTTGACGGCAGAGAAATCCAAGCCATTTGGTTCAGGCATAAGCGCGAGCTGCCTCCGACCGTGCGTTTGGCTTACAAGCTCGACATCAATGACTTCCGCGGACGTCAATCGGTTCAGCTCATCATTGAAGGCATGGAAGACGAGTTTGAGGACTGGACGGCTTAAGAGCTTTTCAGTCGTGCAAACAAACTTACACAATTGAGGGAATACGGACCCATTTCCGCCCGCTCATCGGGTTAAGGATTGGGGCCGCTCTTATATAATTGAGGGTTCTTTTTAATATCAACACGTTAAGAAATGGAAGTTGAACGTTTAAACCTAATCGGCACCACCGCCGAGGACCTTCAAGCTCGCACGGAAGAGCTGCGGAGGTATCTTTGACTACGACCACAAAGAGCGTCGTTTAGAAGAAGTCAATCAAGCCCTTGAAGACCCGAGCATATGGTCTGATCAAGAGCGTGCTCAGCAGATGAGCAAAGAAAAGAAACGTCTTGAAGACGTTGTCCTTACCATCAAACACCTTACTACCGGCCTTTCCGATGCTTTGGAATTATTTGAAATGGCCAAAGAAGAGGACGATGACGCCTCTTTGGAAGCGGTAGAAACTGATATCAGCAGTCTCAAAAAAGAGGTCGAACATCTCGAATTCCAGCGCATGTTCAATCAGGAACATGACGAGGCTAACTGCTTCCTGGAAATTCAGGCCGGCGCCGGCGGAACCGAAGCGCAGGACTGGGCCAGCATGCTTGAGCGTATGTACATCAAGTTTGCGGAACGCCAAGGCTTTAAGCCTGAGATTGTTGAAGAAACCGAAGGCGATGTGGCCGGTATCAAAGGCTGCACGATCAAAATCACAGGCGACTATGCCTACGGCTGGCTCAGAACCGAGACCGGTATTCACCGCTTAGTTCGCAAGAGCCCGTTCGACTCCAACGCACGCCGTCATACTTCTTTTGCTTCTGTGTTCGTCGTTCCCGAAGTCGACGATTCTTTTGAAGTCGAAGTCAATCCGGCCGATCTGCGTATTGACACGTTCCGCGCCTCCGGCGCCGGCGGTCAGCACATTCAGAAGACTGATTCCGCCGTCCGTATCACGCATATTCCGACCGGCATTGTCGCTGTCAGCCAGACCAGCCGAAGTCAGCATCAGAACAAGGAAGAGGCTATGACGATTCTGAAGAGCCGTCTTTATGAAGCCGAACTCCGTAAGCGGCAGGCTACTCAGCAGGCCTTGGAAGACAACAAGAGCGATATCTCCTGGGGTCATCAGATCCGCTCTTACGTGTTGGACCAGTCCCGCGTCAAAGACCTGCGTACCAATGTCGAAACCGGCAACACCACTGCCGTTTTAGACGGCGCTTTGGAACCCTTTATCGAGGCCAGCCTCAAGCAAGGAGTTTGAGCGTGAAGACTCTCACCATTATTACCGGTGCCTCTAAAGGGCTCGGTTTTGAATTAGCCCGTCAGTCGCTTAAGGCCGGCGACACCGTCGTGACGATGGAACGCCGTCCCTCGAAAGCCTTAGTAGAAGAAGCCGATAAGATCGGCTGCAATTTCATCCAGTTCACAGCGGACTTGCTTGACCGCAAGGGCGCTGTCGAGCTTTTGATGTGGCTGCTTTCCGATAAGGAATACGCCGAACACGACCGTCTGATTCTGATCAACAACGCCGGCGTGCTCGGTCCGGTCGGCCCGATTGAAAATGCTTCCCCGCAGGCTGCTGTTGACTGCATCCGCGTCAACTTTGAAATCCCGGTGCTGCTGACTCAGGCTTTTCTGAATGAGACACGCGACTGGAAAGGCGAACGCCGCGTTATGAATATTTCTTCCGGCGCCGGACGCAAGTCCGTTCCCGGCTGGGCCATGTACTGCTCAACCAAAGCAGCCCTTGACCGCTTCACCGCCGTCACCGCCGAAGATCAGCAGGGAAAACCCAATCCAGCACGCCTGAGCGCCGTTGCTCCGGGCGTTGTAAATACCGACATGCAGGGCAGCATCCGCGCTTCGTCTAAAGAAGATTTTCCGAACGTTGACCGTTTTATCGACTTAGAAAAAGACGGAAAACTTCAGAGCACTGAAGACACCGCCAAACGACTTTTAAATTACCTCAACAGCGACGAGTTCGGCAAAGAGCCCATCTCGGATATTCGCAATATTTCTGTTGGAGACTAAAGTGGAAAACCAGAAAGAAACCGTCAAAAAAGAAGACGCTCTTGAAACTGAGAACCATATCATTGCCGAACGCTTAGCTAAACTCGATAAACTCAGAGCTGAAGGCGTTGCTTATCCGAATGATTTCGTTCAGAAAGACCGCATTGAAGAAGTTCGTGCCGCCAACGGCAGCAAGACGCCGGAAGAGCTTGAAGCTGCTCCGGTCGAAGTTACTGTTGCCGGCCGCGTCATGCTCAAACGCGTCATGGGCAAAGCCAGCTTCCTGACCGTCAAAGACGGCACCGATCACATCCAGTTTTTTATCACCAAGGCTGAAGTGGGCGATGAAACTTACGACTTCTTCAAGAAGATGGTCGACATCGGCGATATCGTCGGCGCAACCGGCACGCTGTTCTTCACCAAGACCGGCGAACTTTCCGTCCGCGTCAAGAACTTCCGTCTGCTGACCAAGAACATTCGTCCGCTGCCGGATAAGTTCCACGGCCTCTCCGATCCGGAAACCCGCTATCGTCAGCGCTATGTCGATCTGATCATGAACGAAAGCACACGCCGCACCTTCATGATCCGTTCCAAGGCGATCGCCGAAACTCGTAAATTCATGATGGAACATCACTTCATGGAAGTGGAAACTCCGATGCTCCATCCGATCCCCGGCGGTGCCAATGCCAAACCGTTCATCACCCATCACAATGCGCTCGACATGGATATGTACCTGCGCATCGCACCGGAACTTTATCTGAAGCGCTTGGTCGTCGGCGGCTTTGAACGCGTGTTTGAACTCAACCGCTCTTTCCGCAACGAAGGTGTTGACGTTCGCCACAACCCTGAATTCACAATGATGGAGTTCTATGCAGCCTACAAGGAATATCACTGGCTCATGGACTACACCGAAAAACTTCTGCGTACCGTCGCAGAAAAGACGATCGGTACCGCTGTCATTCAGTATCAGGGTCATACCATCGACCTCACAAAACCGTTTGATCGCCTGACCGCTAAAGAAGCCGTCCTGAAGTACGCTCCGCAGTACACCGCCGAGCAGCTCGAAGACAAGGACTTTATGCAGGAAGAACTTAAGCGCCTGGGTGAACCCGCTAAGGCTGACGCAGGCGTCGGCGCTCTGCAGATGGCTATGTTTGAAGCCGTTGCCGAATCCAAACTCATTCAGCCGACTTACATCATTGACTACCCGGTTGAGATTTCTCCGCTGGCTCGCGCCTCCGACAAAGTCCCGGGCATCACCGAGCGTTTTGAACTCTTCATGGCCGGCCGCGAAACTGCCAACGGGTTCTCTGAGCTGAACGATCCGCAGGATCAGGCTGCTCGCTTCATGGCTCAGGCAAAACTGAAAGCCAGCGGCGATGATGAAGCTATGTACTACGACGCCGACTACGTCCGCGCACTGGAATACGGTCTGCCTCCGACAGGCGGCTGCGGCGTGGGCTTAGACCGCTTTGTCATGCTGCTCACCGACTCTCCGAGCATCCGTGACGTTCTGCTCTTCCCGCATATGCGTCCTGAGGCCTAAGAATCATGAGCGAAAGGAAGCTGAAAATCGCGGCTCTGTTAAAAGAGCTTTACGGCATGGCCGAAGTTCCCGTGCCCTCCTCCCGTATTCCGTTTTACTTTAACGACGTACGAGCCGGGCATATTGAACGAACTGATGCCGAGTTTTTAGCGAAAACCTTTCGCTTCTGTGAAGCTCGTCCGGATGCTTTCGTGTTTACCGCGGAAGGCCCCGGACAGGCTTCGCGCCGCTTGGCTGCCGTTTCGCACCTTTATAAAGGCGCGGACAAAGTCTTTGCCTGGCGGGATGAACTGCTTTCCGTTACTGCTTCGGATGACATTGCCTGCGAGTCGCCTTTGACCGTTATTGAGCGTGCAATGTGCCGTCCCTTTGCCTTTAACACCTTTGCCGTTCACCTGAATCCGTTCACGCGTGACGGCAGGATGTGGGTCGCTCAGCGTTCTTTCAAGAAGGCGATCGGCCCGGGCTATTGGGACAATTGTGCGGCCGGCTTAGTCGGCGCAGGCGAGCCTTTCGGGCTTGCGATGGAACGCGAAGCGTTTGAAGAAGCCTGTGTAGCACCCGGATCCATTGAAATCTCTTTTAGCGCGCGCAATATCATTTCTCGTCCCGTTCATGAAGGCTGGATGCGAGAAATCGCCTACATCTGCAACGCTTACGTTGAAGATTCTTTCCATCCTCACAACATGGACGGCGAAGTGGAGTGTTTTGAGCTCTTAGAGCCCGAAGCGATTATTGAACGCATAGAAAAAGGACGATTCACTTTCGAATCGTCCCTTGCTGTTTTAGCCGGTTTAGCTTGGCAGGAAGGCCTGCTTGATCTCTTAGATCAGCCGGCCGGCTAAACACTATTCTCTTTCGTCCATCCAAGCTACCAGGATGGCTTCCAGTATTTTTTCGTTGCTTGCTTCCGGATCGTCATCAAAATCCGGGAGAGCGACGATCATCGCGTGCATCTTCTCAAAGCTGATCGTCAGCGGATCTAAATCCGGGTTTTCATCGTAGAGCTCTTCCGCAATGGCACGCGGATCCTTCCAAGTCAGCTTCATCATTCGTTTTCTCTCGCATGATTACGGGAGTATTTCGGAATTTCGACCGTGATGTCTTCTTTGCCGACTTTTGTCTGGCAAGTCAGGCGGGAATTCGATTTCAGACCCCAAGCCTGATCAAGCAGATCTTCTTCATCGTCTTCAGCCGGCTCCAACGAGTCAAAGCCTTTGTCGATGTAGCAGTGACAAGTCGTGCAGGCGCAGGAGAACTCGCAGGCATGGTCGATATTGACGCCGTTAGCGACCAAAGCCTTAGCTAAGTTTGCACCTTCGGGGACTTCAAACTCAGCCCCGTTCGGGCAGATTCCGGGATGCGGTAAAACGGTTACTTTCGGCATTTTTTAAACCTCGTCAACAGATTTGCCTTGGAGTGCTTCCAAGATCGTACGGTTCATTCGACGTGCAGCAAAGTCCTTGGTTCCCTCGGACAGTGCTGAAATCGAATTTTTAATTTCATCCTTGTCATCTTGCGCGCGAACGGTCTCGAGATGTTGAATCATGGCGTCGATCTGAGCGCGCTCGGCTTCATTGAGAAGGTCGGCGTCGGAGGACAGTGCGGAGTAAATGCTTTCCAGAAGACGCGCAGACTCGACTTTCTGCTCGCGCAATTCGCGCAGCTTCATATCTTCTTCGGCATGACCGAAGGAGTCTTTCAGGATGCGGCTGATTTCATCTTCCGACAGACCATAAGAAGGCTTGACCGTAACGGATGCTTCCACGCCCGTGGTTTGTTCGCGGGCCGTGACCGACAAAAGTCCGTCGGCGTCGACCTGAAACGTCACACGAATACGAGCCGCACCGGCAACTTTCGGTGGAATGCCGCGCAAAGAGAATTTGGCCAAAGAGCGGCACTCTTCCACTAAATCTCGTTCACCCTGAAGGACATGGATCGACATCGCGGTCTGACCGTCCTTGAAGGTTGTAAAGTCCTGAGCCATAGCCACAGGAATCGGCGTATTGCGGGGAATGACTTTTTCGACCAAACCGCCCATGGTCTCAAGACCGAGGGAGAGGGGTGTGACGTCAAGCAAGAGCCAGTCTTCGTCGCTGCGGTTGCCGGCAAGCAAATTGGCTTGGAGCGCGGCACCGATTGCCACGACTTCATCCGGGTCGATATCAGTCAGCGGTTCGCGATCAAAGTAATCAGCGACAGCTTTGCGGATGCAGGGCATGCGGGTGGAACCGCCGACGAGCACCACACCTTTTACTTCATCACGCTTGAGACCGGCATCTTTTAATGTCTGCTTTGTAGCTTCAATAGTTCTTGCCACCAGGTGATGCGTAATGGAATCAAAAACTTCGCGAGTAATCGTGACATTGATAATACGGTCACCGGAAATCTTGGCATGAATCGTTGCCTTCTTTTCCGTTGTGAGCATTTCTTTAGCCGCCTTGGCTTTTGCCATCAGCATACGGCTGTCGGAATGCGTCAGAAGCGGGCGACCGGCCTGATCAATGACCCAGCAGTAAAGGCGCTGATCAAAATCGTCGCCGCCCAACTGACTGTTGCCACCGGTGGCGAGCACCTCAAAAACGCCTTTGCGCAAACGAAGGACAGAGACGTCAAAAGTTCCGCCGCCTAAGTCATAAACAATGTAAAGACCTTCCGCGCCGGTATCGAGCCCGTAAGCCAAGGCAGCGGCCGTCGGTTCGCTCAAGAGACGAAGAACATTCAAACCGGAGAGTTTGGCAGCGTCTTTTGTAGCCTGACGCTGAGCGTCGTCAAAGTAAGCCGGTACGGTCACAACAGCGCCTACCAGTTCACCGCCTAAGGCGTCTTCGGCGCGTTTTTTAAGGACTTTCAGAATTTCTGCAGACACTTCCACGGGGCTCTTGGCACCCTGAGAAGTGTTGAGTTTGACCATGCCTTCGCCTTTAATGAAGTCATAGGGCATGTAGCGATTGTTCTGAAGTTCGGAAGCACTTCGGCCCATCAGGCGTTTGACGCTGGAAATGGTATTGAGCGGGTCGGCTTCTGCACGCAGCCGAGCTTCTTCACCTACGACAACGTCTCCGTTCTTCTCATAATGAACAACAGAGGGCAGCAGTTTCTGATTTTTTTCATCGACAAGAACTTCAGGAGAACCGTTTCTAACGGTGGCCGCCAATGAATTCGTGGTGCCTAAATCAATACCGACAGCGAACCGCTCTTGATGCGGTGCTGTCGACATTCCGGGTTCGGCAATTTGCAGAAGTGACATTATTCAAAATCCAGTAGCTGGCGATTTAAAAACATAACCTTTTTTAAATCCTCTGCCGCCAGCGAGACATCAGATTTCACATCGAACGCATCTGCAACTTCGTTAAGCAGTTCGTTCTTTTCCTTTTCTATGGCTTTCTTCATGACTTCGAGCTCAGCCGTATCGCCAGCGCCTTTGGCGTCAGCAATGGCCTCTCGGCGCTCGAGCTGTTCAAAAAGAAACTCTTCGGAGATCGAACCGCTGCTGTCCTCATCAATCGGATGTCCGCGCAGAGCGCACAGGACCTTGCCGCACTGAATCGGATCGCTGAGTTTTTGATAAGCGTCATTGATCAGCGTTGCCCACTGCTGAGCCACACGCTTTTCAGCGTCGCTTGCCGAGGCAAAACGGTCGGGATGAACCTTCTTTTGGATCTCAAAATACTTTTCATCCAACTTTTGTTTGTCGATTCGGAACTGGGGTTTCAGACCGAAAATTTCAAAAGGGCTCATCGCCGCCATAATGCCTCCGCTTCAGTTAGACATGGAAAGATTTACCGCAGCCGCAGCTTTCTTTCTCGTTCGGGTTCTTGAATTTGAATCCGGTATTGAGACCTTCACGGACAAAGTCCAGTTCGGTTCCGTTGATATAGGGCAGGCTCTTAGGATCAACAATCACTTTGATCCCGTAGCTTTCGTAGACCTGATCTTCGGGTTCGATTTTGTCCGCAAACTCTAAGGCGTAAGCCATACCGGAGCAGCCGCTGGTTTTGACACCGACTCTAAGACCGACGCCTTTGCCGCGTTTACGAAGGAATTCTTCAACGTGGGAAGCTGCTTTTTCTGTCAATGTTACCGACATTATTTATCCTTAATCTGAGCTTGTTTCTGACGATAGTCTTCCACTGCGGCCTTAATGGCATCTTCAGCAAGAATCGAGCAGTGAATTTTGACGGGAGGAAGCTCGAGCTCCTCGGCAATGGCCGTATTTTTGAGCTGTTCGGCTTCTTCCAGAGTCTTGCCCTTGATCAGTTCGGTGACCAAGGAGCTGGAAGCGATGGCGCTGGTGCAGCCGTAGGTTTTGAACTTAGCGTCTTCGATTACGCCGTTGTCATTGACCTTGATCTGCAGGCTTAAAACGTCGCCGCAGGCGGGAGCGCCGCGCGTACCGGTTCCGACGTTCGGATCGTTTTTATCCAGTCTGCCGACATTTCTGGGGTGCTGGAAATGATCCATCACTTTATCGCTGTATTGCATTCTTTTCTTTCCTTATTAGTGTTCTGTCCATTTAACTTGTTTCATGTCCACGCCTTCTTTGTACATCTCCCAAAGCGGGGACATTTCACGAAGCTGTGCAACCTTTTCTTTGATGAGTTTGACGGTGTAGTCAATCTCTTCTTCCGTCGTGAAGCGGCCTAAGCTGAAGCGGATGGAGCTATGAGCCAGTTCGTCATCAATACCGAGAGCACGCAGAACGTAGGACGGTTCCAAGCTGGCGGAGGTGCAGGCAGAGCCGGAAGAAACGGCGATTTCAGGACAGCTGGCCATAAGGGCTTCACCTTCAACAAATGCGAAGCTGACGTTGAGGTTGAACGGAGCTCTGTGTTCCATGCTTCCGTTGACATGGACGGCTTCGATTTCGCTCAAGCCTTTCCAGAGTCTGTCGCGAAGAGCGCCGATACGCTTCATTTCTTCGTCCATTTCCAGGCGGCACAGTCTGTAGGCTTCGCCCATACCGACGATCTGGTGTGTGGCAAGGGTGCCGGAGCGCATGCCTCTTTCGTGGCCGCCGCCGTGGATGATGGCTTCGATACGGGCACGCGGTTTACGGCGAACGTAAAGAGCACCCATACCTTTCGGTCCGTAAAGCTTGTGAGCAGAAAGGCTCATCAGGTCGACTTTGAGTTTTTCCATGTCCAGAGGAATCTTGCCGGCGGCCTGAGTGGCGTCGACGTGGAACAGGATTCCGCGTTCGCGGCACATTTCACCGATTTTTTCGATGTCCTGAATAACGCCGATTTCGTTGTTGACGGCCATCACGGAAACCAGAGTTGTATCAGAACGCATGGCTTTAGCCAAAGCGTCGAGGTCTAAGAGTCCGTCCTTGCCGACATCCATGTAGGTGACTTCAAAGCCTTCGCGTTCGAGCTCGCGCATGGAGTCCAACACCGCTTTGTGTTCGGTCTTTACCGTGATTAAATGCTTGCCCTTGTCCTTGTGGAAACGAGCTGCACCCTTGATTGCGAGGTTGTCGCTTTCGGTTGCGCCGCTGGTCCAAACGATTTCTTTCGGATCGGCGTTGATCAATGCTGCCACTTCAGCGCGGGCGTTTTCAACAGCCTCTTTGGCTTTCCAGCCGTACTCGTGGCTCGTGCTGGCAGCGTTGCCGAAATTCTCGTAGAGGAAAGGAATCATCTTATCGACGACACGAGGATCCACAGGCGTAGTCGCAGAATAATCAAGGTAAATAGGGAACTTCATGATTAGCTCCAATGAAGAGATAAATTGGGGATTTATTAAACCTTCGGTTTGATAATGGATACGGGGCTTAAGCCCTGATCTTTGAGCTTTTTCTTGTCAGCCAGGTTTTTCAGCGAGATCCCTTTCAGGAACTTTCGGATTTCCTCGTTGAGGCTTTCCCAAAGATCGAATGTGATGCACTCACCTTCTCCGTCGCAGACTTCTCTGTTTTTATCGCAGCTGGCTTTCTCCAGCGGATCGTCCACGGCTTCCAAAATATCGATCACCGTGATCTGATCTGCAGGCTTGGCCAAACGGTAACCGCCGGCAGGACCGCGCACGCCTTCAAGGAGTCCGGCTCTGCGCAGCTTTCCGAAGATCTGCTCAAGATAGGCACTTGAAAGATGGCGTCTGTCCCCGATCGCAGCAATGGATACGTACTCTTCCGGATCGTGGAGAGCAATATCAAGCATTGCGGTGACGGCAAAACGGCCTTTAGTAGTGAGTTTCATACTTATTCCGATTCATTTAGTCGGAAATAATAGACCGTTTTATTTCCGAGCGCAATAGTCGGAATTGAAAAAGCCCTCCGAAGAGGGCTAAAAAGGAAAATGAATTTTCAGCGGCTACAGAGCTGAGCCGGGAATGTAGACGGAAGCGCGTTTCTTGACGACTTCAAGCAAACCTTCGCAAGCGTCTTCACAGTAGTCGAGCACTGTGTTAAAACCTTCATTGCCGCCGTAATACGGATCGGGCACTACAGCCGTATCGTATTCGGTTGCGTAGCGCATCAGGAGCGCCAGCTTGTGTTTATACATCGGCGGGCAGATCTGCTGCATAGCAGTCAGATTTTCCCAGTCCATCGCCAAAATGAAGTCGCACTCCCTAAAGTCGTCGGATGTAATCTGACGGGCTCTCAGCTCGGATAAGTCATATCCGCGCTTACGGCCTGCAATCTGAGCGCGCACGTCCGGCGCCTCTCCGACGTGATAACCATGTGTACCGGCAGAATCCACGATTACTTTGTCAGTCAGTCCGGCTTCCTTCACCATTTTCTTAAAAACTGCTTCAGCCGTAGGGGAACGACAGATATTCCCCATGCACACAAATAAAACTTTTACCATGTTTTTTGCATTCTTCTTAATTGACGAATTAATCACACCTCTCTCGCGTACACCGCAGGCAGGTTGCAATAGCTTACGAGCCCCTAACGCTTTTTGCAAAAATGTATAGGGTAATTACTAATAATTCAACTCAAAATGAGCACTCAAGCATTCGGCTTTGCGCCTTCTTCATCCTCGCCGGGCGTTGCACCGAAAACCTGTTTACGAATAGACGCCAATTTATCACGGACTTCGGAGGCTTTTTCGAATTCGAGATTCTTAGCATGCTCAAACATTTCATTTTCGAGACGTTTGATTTCGCGAGCCAGTTCTTTCGGCCCCATTTTTTCGTAATCCTGACCGTCAACCAGACCGAATTCGTTTTCAAGACTATCGCTCTTATAGACACCGTCAATAATGTCACGGATCCCTTTCTTAACGCTCTTAGGCGTGATGTTGTGTGCGACGTTGTAAGCCGTTTGTTTTTCTCTGCGTCGAGCCGTTTCGTCCATCGCTCGGCGCATGGAATCGGTAATCGTATCGGCATACAGAATGGCTTTGCCTTCAACATTTCGCGCAGCACGTCCGATGGTCTGAATGAGAGAACGCTCGCTTCGCAGGAAGCCTTCTTTATCCGCATCCAAAATTGCGACCAGTGCTACTTCCGGAATATCCAGACCTTCTCTCAGCAAGTTAATGCCGATCAGAACATCGAAAACTCCGGCGCGCAGGTCACGAATGATTTCCACGCGTTCCACCGTATCAATGTCTGAGTGAAGGTAACGGACTTTGATGTCGTTATCCTGCAGGAAATCCGTTAAGTCCTCGGCCATGCGTTTGGTCAGGGTCGTAATCAGAATTCGCTGACCTTTAGAGATTCTCTCTTTGATTTCGCCGAGTACATCGTCCACCTGAGTCGTAGCCGGGCGTACTTCTACTTCCGGGTCCACGAGGCCCGTCGGACGCACCACCTGTTCAACGATCTGAGAAGAATGATTCAGCTCATAGTCTGCCGGGGTGGCCGAGACAAAGATCGCACGACGCATCTTGCTTTCGAATTCGTCAAAGCGGAGCGGACGGTTGTCTTTGGCGCTCGGAAGACGGAAGCCGTAGGTGACGAGGGTTTCTTTTCTTGCGCTGTCTCCGCGATACATTCCGCCGATCTGACCTAAAAGAACGTGAGATTCGTCAAAGAACATCAGCGCGTCTTTCGGCAGATAGTCGATCAAGGTCGGAGGCGGCTCTCCGGGCAGACCTCCTGCTAAGTGGCGGCTGTAGTTCTCAATGCCTTTGCAGAAACCCACTTCATGGAGCATCTCCAAGTCAAAGAGTGTTCTTTCGCGGATACGCTGCGCTTCAAGCAGCTTGCCGCTCTCTATAAATTTAGTCTCCTGATCCCGAAGCTCGTCTTTGATGGCTTCAATCGCTCGCAGGATATCGTTTCTCGGCGTGACATAGTTCGATGTCGGATAGATAGCAAAGCGGTCTACCTTCTGGCGAGTTTTGCCGGTCAGCGGATCAAAGAAATACATAGCTTCGATTTCGTCATCGAACAGCTCAATACGCAGCGCCATTTCCGAGTGCTCGGCCGGGAACACGTCGATTGTGTCGCCGCGAACGCGGAACTTCCCGCGCGTGAATTCCATATCGTTGCGTTCGTATTGGATGCGGACCAAATGAGAAATCAAATCCCGCTGTTCGATCTTGTCACCGACTTTCAGGATAAGACGCATCTCGGTGTAGGACTCAGGTTTACCGATACCGTAGATAGCGGAGACAGTGGCCACAATGATCACATCGCGACGTTCCAGCACACTCTTTGAAGCCGACAGACGCATCTGCTCGATGTGCTCGTTGATGGCAGAATCTTTTTCAATAAAGAGGTCCCGCTGAGGTACGTAAGCTTCCGGCTGGTAGTAGTCGTAATAGCTCACGAAGTACTCCACCGCGTTATTCGGGAAGAAGTCTCTCATTTCCGCGTAGAGCTGGGCAGCAAGGGTTTTATTCGGCGCCATGATCAGCGTCGGCAAACCGGTTCGAGCGATAACGTTTGCCATCGTGTAAGTTTTGCCGCTTCCAGTCACACCAAGCAGCGTCTGGGCCGTAAGGCCGTCTTCAATGCCTTCGACGAGCTCTTTGATGGCCTGAGGCTGATCTCCGGCCGCCTCAAATGGCTGATGCAGTTCAAACGGAGAATTGGGGAATTTGATGATTTTCAAGGTGGTGTCTGCCTAAAGAATCCTTTGAATTTGAAAAGTTTAGAACGAATCGCTCGGAGTCCGCTGCGCAAAAATCCGATCTGGTTAATCCAAGTCAGAATTAATTTAGTCGACATTCCTCTGACTCTAATTCACACCCCTCGCATCTTCGGACCCATTTTTGGATGCACACCTAACTATCCTATTGTTTTCAATGAATTTATTATGATTTTATTTATGTAACATCGTGTTGACTGACATAATTTTTGTTGTCAAAATATTTGCTTCTGCAATTCGGCAGACATAAAAATAGAGGCTCCTGCTATGTGCACTTTCAACATTGGCAAGTGCCTATTCAACATAGGCATACGCCGTACACTGCATCTAACGCGGTTTACGATGCGCGACTGCTTTTCTTTCAACAAATTCGTCTCTGAAGCTGCCCAATAATCTTTCGGCCGTATCCGTTCGGCCATTCTCGTCCTTTTCTATATCTTCAATAAGACAACTTTCAGCAATCTCGCCTCAGCTTGCGTAAGTCGTTTTTGAAAGAAAAGGGCCCGACCTCTCATTCATTAAATTTTTTGCGGATTCATTCAAGTTAGTCCGGAGAACATTAATCATGCAAAAACTTAAGATCGCAGCCTCTGCCGTATTAAAAGATAAACTTCAGGTCGACCGTGAAGTTGTCAAGCTCTCCACGGCAGACTTTACCGAAGTCTCAGCTGTTGTTATTGATATTGAAGACTACCGCAAGGGCGGTCTAAACAAAGTCGACGGAACAGCCCTTGGCATTCCCGTCTTCCTTTACCTTCGAGACGAAGAGAACACTCCGGAAGAACTCGTCGGACACGTTGTCGGCGTCATCAGCGACAATCTGACGGACAGACGCTTATTCGGGCGCCAGATCGATGAGGCGGCTAAACGCTACGAAGACAAAGTCCTGCCTCCTTTCTTCGGCGCTTTGGCGCAGTACGTCTATAAAGGCAAATCTCAGTTTGACTGCCCTGGACATCAGGGCGGTGCTTACTTCCGCCGTCACCCGGCCGGACGCGCTTTCTACGATTTCTACGGCGAAGAACTCTTCCGTTCCGACCTCTGCAACGCCGACGTTGCGATGGGCGACCTTTTGATTCACGAAGGCGCGCCGCTCAAAGCACAAAAAGCCGCCGCAAAAATCTATAACGCCGACAAGACGTATTTCGTTCTCAACGGAACCTCTGCCTCCAATAAGGTCGTCTTAAATGCGGCCCTCACACCGGGAGACTTAGTTTTATACGACCGAAACAATCATAAGTCCGTGAATCACGGTGCTCTGCTGCAGGCCGGCGCCACACCGATTTATCTCGAAACTGCGCGCAATCCTTTCGGCTTTATCGGCGGCATTGACGAAAAATGCTTTGACGAGAAATATCTTCGCGACCTCATTCGAGAAAAGTGCCCCGAGAAAGCCGACGCCAAGCGCCCGTTCCGTCTTGCCGTCATTCAGCTCGGCACTTACGACGGCACGATTTACAACGCCAGACAAGTCGTCGACAAAATCGGACATCTGTGCGATTACATTCTGTTTGACTCCGCATGGGTCGGCTATGAACAGTTCATTCCGATGATGCGCGACTGCTCACCGCTGCTTCTCGAACTCGGGCCGGAAGATCCCGGCATTTTTGTCACACAGTCTGTACACAAGCAGCAAGCCGGCTTTTCTCAGTCTTCACAGATTCATAAGAAAGACGCCCACATCAGAGGTCAGGACCGCTTCATTCCGCACAAGGTGCTGAACAATGCCTTTATGATGCACGCTTCCACGAGTCCCTTCTATCCGCTGTTTGCCTCTCTGGATGTCAACGCCAAAATGCAGGAAGGTGAAGCCGGCCGCAGACTTTGGGCCGACTGCGTCAAGACCACTATCGATGCACGCAAGCTGCTGCTGGATACCTGCCACCACATCAAGCCGTTTATTCCTAACAAGGTACGAGGCGCCGACTGGAAGTCTTATCCGACGAATCTTATTTCGCAGGATCTGGAGTTCTTTAAATTTGTGCCCGGTGAAAAATGGCACTCTTTTGAAGGCTATGGGGAGAGCCAATATTTTGTCGATCCGTGCAAATTTATGCTGACGACACCGGGTATCAATGTCGAAACCGGTGAGTACGAAGACTTCGGTGTGCCTGCCACCATTCTTGCGAATTACCTGCGAGAAAACGGCATCATTCCCGAGAAAAATGACCTTAACTCCATTCTTTTCCTTATGACGCCCGCAGAGAACAAAGAAAAGATGGACCATCTCGTCAGTCAGATTGCCCGTTTTGAAAAGTATCTCGACGAAGACGCACCTCTCGAAGACGTGCTTCCGGGGCTCTATAAGCATTATGAGTACCGTTACCACGACTATTCGATTCGCCAGCTCTGCCAAGAGATGCATGACTTCTATAAAGAAAGGAACATTAAAAAAATTCAGAAACAGATGTTCCGCAGCGAATACATGCCCAAGAGCGTGATCAATCCTCAGGACGCTCATTTCGCCTTCCTGCGCGGTCAAGCCGAACTCGTACGTATGGAAGATGCGGAAGGACGTGTTGCCGCAGAAGGCGCACTTCCCTATCCTCCCGGCGTTTTATGCTGCTTCCCCGGAGAGGTCTGGGGCGGTCCGGTTCTTAAATACTTCTTGGCTTGGCAGGAAGCTATGGGCAGAATGCCGGGCTTTGCACCCGAACTGCAGGGTGTTTACGTCGAAGACAACGGCAGAGGCGGCAAACAGGTTTACTGCTACGTGCTCAAAGAAGACATTGCCGAACGCCTGAAAGCAAAAGGTCAGTAGTACGATGGGACCGGGGCTTTAGCTCCGGTCTTTGTCGATTCAGAGGATATTTATGTCTGAACAAAATCCGAAGAAGATGTCGGTTACCCAACTGACGCTTCTGACCGCTATTAATATGATGGGCTCCGGCATCGTAATGCTGCCGACAAAGTTAGCCGAAATCGGGACCATCTCGATTCTCTCGTGGGTGATCACCGCCTTCGGCTCCTTGTGTCTTGCCTATGCTTTCGCCAAATGCGGAATGTTCAGCAAACGACCGGGCATGGGCGGCTACGCCGAGTATGCCTTCGGCAAAGCCGGAAATTTTCTGGCCAACTACACCTACGGCATTTCTCTGCTCTTTGCCAATATCGCCATTGCTCTGACTTGTGTCGGCTACGGATCCGAACTGCTGGGCATCAGCCTGTCCCCTGTTAATGTTTGTCTTTCCACGATTGTCGTCCTCTGGATCTGCACGTCCGCCAACTTCATGGGTGCGTCCATTACCGGCAAGTTCAGTTCTTTGGCTGTTTGGTGCGTCGTCCTTCCTGTTCTTCTTCTGAGTGTCATCGGATGGTTCTGGTTCAACCCGACCATGTACGTTGACTCCTGGAATCCGCACCATCATCCATTCTTCTCTGCTGTCGGATCTTCTATTTCCATGACGCTTTGGGCTTTCCTCGGGCTGGAGAGTGCCTGCGCCAACAGCGACGCCGTTGAGAATCCTCAGAAGAACGTACCGATTGCCGTGATGGGAGCCACAATCGGCGTGGCCATTATTTATATTGCATCCACCAACATCATCGCGGGCATCGTCCCGAATACCGAGCTGGTGAAATCCAATGCGCCGTTTGGACTGACTTTCAGCTTGATGTTCAACTCTACGATCGGCAAGTTCGTGACATTCCTTTTGATTCTTTCTTGCGCGGGTTCCACGCTGGGCTGGCAATTCACGATCGCCAAAGTGTTCCAGCAATCCGCTGTGGAAGGTTTCTTCCCGAAGTGTTTTGCGAAAGTTAATCGGTGGGGCGCGCCGGTTCTCGGCATGGTCATCATTGTCGCCATCCAGACGTGCTTCTGCTTCATGACGATTAGTCCGGAGCTCTTTAATCAGTTCAACCGCTTGGTCGACTTGGCCGTCGTCACCAACATCATGCCGTATTTGCTTTCAATGGCAGCAGTCAGCGTCATTATGAAGGCTGCCGGTGTTGAGCCTTCTAAAGCAAAGCTTTATACGTTTGTCGCCTTAATCGGTGCGCTTTACAGCTTCTACGCACTGTTTTCCACCGGCATTACGGAAGTCTTCTACGGTTCGCTTGCCACGTTCTTCGGTTGGACACTGTGGGGGCTGCTGGCTCCGCGCTTTGTCAGCGATAAAACTTAGTCTTAGCTCTTTGAATTTTTAGAGGACTGTCCGTGCGGCAGTCCTTTTTCATTTCAGCTTCCGAGATGCCAAATATTTTCGTTGGAAAAACGATTTTGCCGCCAATTTTGAATTAGGCTAAGTAATTGACATTTTTTAACACCTCTAGAGAATCTCATGTCCAAATCCATTTTTGATGTTGTCGGACAAGCTCCCGACGATCCTATTCTCGGCCTCAACGAAGCTTTCAAGTCCGACCCCCGCGACAAAAAAGTTAATCTGAGTATCGGCGTCTACAGCACTGAAGACGGCAAAGTACCTCTGCTGCGCGTCGTTGCCGAAGCCGAAAAGAGAATTCTTGAAGCCGGCGAACCGCACACCTATCTGCCGATTTCCGGTATTCCTGCCTTCACTTCCGGGGTTCAGAAACTGATTTTCGGTGCTGATTCTCCGATCATCAAAGAAAAACGTGCCGTTACCGTTCAATCTCTCGGCGGAACCGGTGCTCTTAAAGTCGGCGCAGACTTCCTTGCAGCCATTCTCAAAGATCCGGAAGCTGTGGTCAGCACACCGACTTGGCAGAACCACGTTGCGATTTTTGAACAGGCCGGTTTCAAGGTCGGCAAGTATCCGTACTATGACAAAGAAAACAACGGTGTCGACTTCCCTGCCATGCTTGAGAGCCTCAACGGTTTGAAAGAAAATACCGTTGTGATCCTGCACGCCTGCTGCCACAACCCCACAGGCTATGACCTGACTCAAGAACAATGGGCCCAGGTTGTTGACGTGTGCGTCAAGAACAAGCTGATTCCGTTCCTCGATATCGCTTACCAGGGCTTCGGTGACGGTCTTGAAGAAGACGCCGGTTCCATCCGTCAATTTGCCGACGCCGGAATCCCCTTCTTCGTTTCCAGCTCTTTCTCCAAGTCCTTCTCGCTTTACGGCGAACGTATCGGTGCTCTGACCGTCGTCTGCAAAGACCAGGAAGAAGCATCCCGCGTCATGAGCAAACTGAAGGCTTTGATTCGCGCCAACTACTCCAATCCTCCCGCTCACGGCGCAAAGATTGTTGCCCAAGTTCTCAACGACCCGAAACTGATGGCTCAGTGGCATGAAGACTTGAGCGAAATGCGTGAACGCATCAAGGAAATGCGCAAGGATCTGGCCGCTGAACTCAAAGCACTCGGCGCCAAGAAAGACTTTGACTTCGTCACCCAGCAGAAGGGCATGTTCTCCTTCTCCGGTCTGAACCCCGAACAAGTTCAGCGTCTGAAAGACGAATTCGGTGTCTACATCGTTAAGAGCGGCCGTATGTGCGTTGCCTCTTTGAACAAAGACAACGTGAAATACACGGCAGAAGCTATTAAAGAAGTGCTCTAAGCTCGAAACTACGCGTTTTTACGGAAGGCTCCGAAAAAATCGGAGCCTTTTTACATTTTTAAATTTCCTTTTGAATCAAAGAGTTCAAATAAGAGGCAATATAAAAACGAAAAAGAATGAAAAAAAATTTAGTTTTTGATTTGCACGAGTTCAAAAACTTGTATATAGTCTCGTCTTGTTGATTCCCCGATAGCTCAGTCGGTAGAGCGACGGACTGTTAATCCGCAGGTCGTTGGTTCAAGTCCAACTCGGGGAGCCAGAATTCTGAAAAGCGCATCGTCAAAGATGCGCTTTTTCTTTGCCCAAATTGATTGGGGCGCCGCACCTTCGTAATCAAAATAGCAATCCCAGCGCGGCCGAATTATCGGTACCTCTGCGATTAATTCTTCAGGCAATCAGACATAAATTTCTTGCGAAGCTCGCCTTTAAGCGCTTTTTCTTTAGCCTCCTTGCTGCACTTGACCATTTTTTCCTGCTGTTTGGTCAGTTTCTTTTTCCCGTCATCAACTTTCTTAGACAAGCATTCCTTCATGAATTCTTTACGCTTATCGCCGTGAAGATCTTTAGCTGCGGCTTCCTTGCTGCAGTAAGACATCTTATTTTGCTGAGCGGTGAGATGCTCGGAAGTGTCTTTTGCAATAGCCGGATTCATACATACGGCAAACCCAAGTAGAGAGGCAATCAAAACCAAACGTTTCATAATCAGTCCGTTAAAAGGTGGCAAAGAAATTGGTACCTCTTTTATAACCCGTTGGAGGTAAGAGTTTCAGGCAAAAATCCAAGATTGAGCATGGCAGCTGCCGTATTTCTTCCTTTCCGGTGACGGGTAATTTCCTCTCTTTACCTATTAGTCCTACCTCTAAATATCGGGTTTTTTCTGTCTCTTCTCCGAAAATCAGCTGTTTTTTCTCTCTAAAATAAGTTCATGTTCAGCGCGTGTTCTCGGCGAACCGCAGGCATTTTTACGGATAACCAATGAATACATCTGAATATTTAACTTTGATGAGGAATCGACTCACCGCAGCTTTCGATTTCAAAGAAACGCCTCAAGGACTCAATCCTCAGCCGGCGCTTTGGGCAGTACACAATCGAACTTCGGAAAAGTACTTCCTCTCTAAAAGCATCTCGTTATACACAGTGAACAATGACGAGTATGTCGGGCTTTATGGCTGTACTGACAAAATCAAGAAAACAGACATCGAAGCCGTTTTCGAACAGTTCAAAAGACTGATTTCGGAACTACCGACGGACGAAAAGCATATGTCCTCAATTTTCACTGCGGCGTTGATTTCCGAGGAGGAAATTGACCCGAAGATTGTTGAGACGGCGTCTGCCAAAAAGTTTCATAAAGACTTTTGGTTCTCTCTTCGCGGTTGGGCCGATCTAGCCTTCATTTTGGTCGATCTTAAAAACGAAAAGGTTTATTCCAATTCGTTCGGCAAAAGGACTGTTAGAAACTTCGGATTCCCAAAGAAGTCTGACTAAAAGCTTTATTTAATTTATCTCAAACACCTAGGAATGGAAATGAACGGTTTTACCTTACTTATCGGCTCAGCGGTCATCTTTCTGATCGCCTATGTCGTTTATGGCTCCTGGCTTGCCAAGCAATGGGGCATCGACCCAACGCGCAAAACACCGGCAGAAACTCAGAAGGACGGCATTGACTACCTTCCGACAAAACCGGCTGTTCTCCTCGGACACCACTTCTCTTCAATTGCAGGCGCCGGCCCGATTGTCGGTCCGATTACGGCTGCTGTCTTCGGTTGGGTTCCCGTCACACTGTGGATTATTGTCGGCAGCGTCTTCTTCGGCGGCGTACATGACTACGGTTCTTTGGTGGCTTCTTTGCGCCATAAAGGCAAGAGTATCGGCCAAATTATCGAAGCCAACATCGGAGAAAAAGCCAAGATTCTCTTCGCCATCTTTGCTTGGATTACCTTGCTGGTTGTGATTGCCGCCTTCGCCAACATCGTTGCTGCTACTTTCGTAGCCAACCCCGGCGCCGGCACATCCTCCCTGCTCTTCATTCTGCTCGCTGTCGCTTTCGGCCTGCTCGTCTATCGTACCGGCATGTCTCTTTTCCTCGGTACGGTTCTGGGCCTCATCGGTATGGCTGCCGCTTTCTACATCGGCCATATTTTCCCGATCGTCCTCTCTAAGGATATGTGGCTCCTGATTATGATGGGCTACATCTTTGTTGCTTCCATCGCACCGGTTTGGATTCTCTTGCAGCCTCGCGACTACCTGAACTCCTTCCTGCTCTATCTGATGATCATTGCCGCCTTCCTCGGCATTTGCTTCTATCAGCCAACCATGGAGATTTCTCCGTTCGTAGGCTTTGATCTCGGAGGGGGCCAGTGGCTCTTCCCGGTTCTATTCGTTACCGTCGCCTGCGGTGCCATTTCCGGTTTCCATTCTTTAGTCAGCTCCGGCACCAGCTCCAAGCAGCTCGACAACGAAAAGAACGCCAAGCTCATCGGGTACGGCTCCATGCTAATTGAAGGCCTCCTGGCAATCTGCGCCATCATTTCCGTTGCTTACGTTGCCGCTGACAAACTGCCTGCTCTCCTGAAAGCCGGCGGCCCGGTCAATGCCTTCTCTCAAGGCACCGCAACCTTCATGACCGCGCTGGGTCTTGATTTCAACCTGTCTAAAGAGTTCGTTGCTTTGACGATTTCCGCCTTTGCACTTACTACGCTGGACACCGCAACCCGCCTCGGACGATTCATCTTCCAAGAGCTGGTTACACGTCCTGTCGAAAGCCGCAATGGCGGCAAGGAACAGCCTATTGCTGCTTTCCTCGGCAACCGTTACGTCGCAACTGCGATCACGATCGCTCTGGCCTGGTACATGTCTATCGGTTCTTACCTCACGATTTGGCCGATTTTCGGTACCGCCAACCAGATGCTTGCCGCTCTGTCTCTGCTCGCTATCGCTGCTTGGCTCAGAAAAGAAAACAGAAAGACATTCATGGTCACGATTCCGATGTACTTCATGTTTGCCGTTACTTTCTGCTCTCTTGGTCAGCTCATTTATGCCAACCTTGGCAAGAACTGGCTGATCGTCGGCATCTCTGCCGGTCTGGCTGTTCTGTCTGCCGCCCTGTTCATTGAAGCCTACCGAGTCTTCAGCAATGACAAGGGTCAGATCCCCAACAACCTTCAAGCTCAAAATCAAGAGTAAGTCAGTAGTTACTCACTCGTGAAGTTTCGGCCTTCGCCCAAAAAGCGAAGGCCGTTTCGTTTAGGCTTGTTTAGAAACACTGAGCCTTCTGTCAGACTATTCCTGGCTGAGAATATCCCGATTCAGCATCTCCAACTTATCAATTAAAAGGCAACTGCAACCCGTTGTTTTATCTTTAAAGCTCTTTCGGTCCATCTTAGAGCCACTGGAGATGCTTTTTAGAATAGCGCCCCTCCCCGAGTCCATCCAAAACAAAATTCCCGCCGAGCCTTATTTAATCTGAGCGGGAATTTAGCTTTTATTTGCGTCTGCCGCCGTGGAAAATCAAGCAGCAGGCAGAGCATCAAAGGAGTTATGTCAGCGGTGCGAGCAGCGCTAAAACAATATTGGCAACCAAGAAGAAGACGATCGCAGAAAAATCAATGTTCTTCCAGACCGGAATAAATTTCTTAATCGGAGCCAGGAAGGGATAGCAGAGATAACTCAGCGTACGGTAAAGAGCGCTTGTTTGGTTTACCCAAGAAAGAATGCAGAAAAGCAAAGCGGCAAACATTGCAAGCTCAATCGCCCAGTAAACCACAAGCACAGCAGAGCCCAAGAAGAACGGAAAGAATCCGCCGGCACCGGATCCCATCAGCCAGTGGAAAAACTGATAGATAACGGCGACTAAATAGCAGACAAAAATGGAAGGCCAGTCAGTAGTCGGTGTTCTCGGGATAAATCTAGAGACAGAACCGACAGCCCACTGCGTCGTGGTATAGGCAAAAGAAGTGATCGGATCGTTTCCGGGAGCACGCAAAAACTTTAAATAAGCTCTTAATAAGAGCAGGCACGCGAAAACCGTGCAGAGAAGTCTAAGAGTTAATAAAAAAATCGCGGACACTTTCTGATCCTCTCGTTTTACTTGTTTTGTTGTTAGTCATTCTAAATGAGGCGGCGGCCAACAATGCAGAATTTTGGCCTGGACCGCTCAATTAGACGTAAGGAAAACACAACGGCTTACCGGTCTTGCAGAGACTCTCATACATAAGCCAGTCGAAAGCGGGGCCCGGATCCGTCTTGCGAAGCGGCGCGATCATGGAATGACCCGTGACATATTTGATGGGATAGGCTTCGGCAAGCGCGTCAGTGAGTCGCGCGAGCGTTTCATACTGCACTCGCTCGTAGGGCGTCGAATCCGTGCCTTCGAGCTCCACGCCAATCGAGAAATCGTTGCAGTTCTCACGGCCCTCGAAAGAGGAAACGCCGGCGTGCCAGGCCCGGTCCAAACAGGAAACGTACTGGAACAAGCGTCCGATTCGGTCAATAAAGAAGTGCGAAGAAACACGCAGCCCTTCTAAATCTTGGTAGGACGGATGCTTGCAGCAGTCAAGCGTCCCGCAGAAAAGCGCGTCTACGTCCCCGGTTCCGAATTGACCGGCAGGCAAACTGATGTTGTGTATCACCAGAAGAGAAATCTCCTCGCCTTCCGGTCGTTCGTTGAAATGCTCGGAAGGCCGAATTGCTGCTTCGTCACACCAGCCGTTAGGAAAAATTCGCATCAGTGCGCCTTCGGGCCTTTCATTGCGTGCTGACGGCTGCAATAGTACTTCCCGTTGCTGTAGATGGCTTCACTGATCGGAACATACAAACCGCAGTTGGCGCACGAAACCATCTTTTCGCCCGGCATATCGTTTTTGTGTTCCGCAAGGTTGGCTTTTTCCTGTTTATCCAGGCGTTTTTCAAGCTGAATTTGCTTTAAACGCATAGAGCGCCAGGCAAAGTAAATAACGGCAATGATCAGTACGAAGAAAATGATCCTGGACATGACTTAGGCTCCCGGAACAACTTCCATAACAAAGCGAACGCCGATATAAGAAACCATCAGAACGCAGAAGCCGATAACGGTCCAAAGGGCGGCAAACTTTCCTCTCCAGCCTCTGAGATGATGTCCGAGAAGCAGGATTCCGAAAATGAACCAGGCCATGCAGGTGGTGACAGTCTTGTGGTCAAAACGGAAGGCTTGGCCGAAAAGTTCCTGTGAATAGACAGCGCCGAATAGAATCGCAGCGGTCAGAACAATGAATCCGACCCAGATCAGACGGAAAAGGATCTTCTCCATTTCCATCATAGACGGCATGTTGTCCAAGATATTGACGTGCTTTGCGCCGTCCTGAGAAATAAAGTCCTTAGACCGAACTCTCTTATGGACGGCCATTAAGAGAAGTCCCTGGATAAGCGCCATCGTCATCACGCTGTAAGCGAGAATCGCCAGAAGCAGATGCAGTCTGAAAGGACCGCTCGCGGTTTCGGGCTCAAGGGGAGAGCCCGGCAGCAGAAGCGGAAGAAGCATGCTGACCGCAGAGAGCGGCAGAACAAAAACCAGCATGGCGCCGATCTTGGAGAAGAAACTTTCCAAGAGCAGCAGGAACGTGCAGGTGAACAGCGTAATCGTCAAGGCAAGCGCCATTCCGAAGTGCGGAGTCCCGTACAGGAACAAAGCCTCGTAAATCAGATAAGCCTGGATCATAAGACCCGCGCAAATCAGGGGGCGAATCCAGAATTTCTCCGTAGGTTCAGGCTCTTGCAACGTTTTGTAAATTCCGAAGGCTGCGGCTAAATACAATACGGCCGCAAAAACGTAAAATATGGCATTCAATGTCATCGTTACGACTCTTTTTTATATAGTTGATCGTATTGTATGACTTAACTCTTTCCTTTGAATTAATGTAATGCTCGATTCTCTTACTCAGCGTCTTACCAAAGTCGTCAAAACCATTCGCGGACAAGCTCGTCTGACCGAATCCAACATGCAGGACATGCTGCGTGAAATTCGTATTGCCCTCCTTGAGGCAGACGTTGCCATTCCCGTGGTCAAAGATCTCATTGCAAGAATTAAAGAAAAAGCCCTCGGTACCGAAGTTCAGACAAGCCTGACTCCGGGCCAGGCATTGGTCGGCATTGTTCACGACGAATTAACAAAAGTAATCGGCGGAGAGGATCCTGAAAATGTTCGCGAGATCAATCTCGCCACTCAGCCTCCCGCAATCATCCTGTTAGCCGGCCTCCAGGGTGCCGGTAAAACGACGACCGCCGGTAAGCTCGGTAAATGGCTTAAAGAAGAAAAGAAGAAAAAAGTTCTGACCGTTTCCGCCGACGTGTATCGTCCTGCCGCTATTGATCAGCTGCAAACGGTTTCTCAGCAAGCCAACATCGATTTCTTCCCGAGCACCCCTAACGAAAAACCGCTCGACATTGCCCGCAAGGCCCTCGAATACGCAAAGCTTCATTACTACGACGTACTCATCGTCGATACGGCCGGTCGCTTAGCGATCGACGAACAGATGATGAATGAGGTCAGCGATCTGGAAAAATTCTTGAATCCGATCGAGACCTTCTTCGTGGTCGACGCCATGGTCGGTCAGGACGCGGTCAACACTGCCAAAGCCTTCGGCGAGAAACTCCCGCTCACCGGCGTGATTCTCACCAAGGTCGACGGCGACTCCCGAGGCGGTGCGGCGCTTTCCGTCCGCATGGTCACCGGCAAGCCCATCAAATTCATGGGTGTGGGCGAAAAACTCAACGGCTTCCAGCGCTTTGATCCGCAGGCCATGGCCGGCCGAATCCTCGGCATGGGCGACATCGTTTCTCTTGTCGATGAAGTCCGCAAGAACGTGGATATCGAAAAGGCCCAGAAGTTCGCTGAAAAAATGCGCAGGGGCGACGATTTCACGCTCGAAGACTTCAAGGATCAGCTTGCTCAAGTCAAGAACATGGGCAGTTTCTCCTCCTTAATTGAGAAACTCCCGGCACAGTTCGCCCAGGCCGCCGGTCAGGTTGACGACGAACAGGCTAAAAAACAGCTCGCCCGTACTGAAGCCATCATCAATTCGATGACACCGCATGAGCGCAGAAAACCCGAAATCATCAAAGCAAGCCGCAAGCGCAGAATCGCTGCCGGCGCCGGCACCACCGTTCAGGAAGTCAACCGTCTGCTCAAACAGTTTGAGCAGAGCCGCGAAATGATGAAGATGATGAAAAAAGGCGGCATGGGCAAAATGATGCGCGCCTTCAGAAGCCTTAGCGGCCGCTTCCCGGGTATGGGCGGAGGCTTCTAGTGAGCCAAAAGGCTGTTCGTATTCTCGGAATTGACCCGGGTCTGAATCACACCGGCTACGGTTTTGTGGATTTTGTGCCCGGTCATTTCACCTATGTCGCCTCCGGCGTATTGAATGTACCGGCAGGCGAGCTTTCTGACCGGCTTGGATTCATTTTTAAGTCCTTGTCGGCTTTGATCGAGGAGCATCATCCGAATGTCGCTTCGATTGAAAAAACTTTCTTGAATACGAACGCTCAGTCCAGCATGCTGCTGTCGCACGCAAGAGGCGCTGCGATGTGTGCTGTCGCATGTCACTCTATCCTATGCAAAGAAATCAGCACTCGCGAGATAAAAAAGTCCGTGACCGGCTACGGCGCCGCTGACAAAGATCAAGTGCAGCAAATGGTTCTAAGGCATCTGAAGCTTGAGGACACGCGCTTCAGTCCGGACGAGTCGGATGCCCTGGCAACCGCAATCTGCTACGGCAGCTCCAGTATCCTGCTCGGCCTCGTACCGACACTCGGAACCAAGGCCGGCAGCAGCGGAACCGGTGTGTCCCGCAGAGGCTCAAGTGCTCGCCGCTCAAGAAACGAGTGGACGAAACGTTATGAAGAAAAGGTTTAAATAATGATTGCAACTATTCGAGGAAAGATTCTTCAAAAAAATCCTCCGCAAGTTGTTGTTGAATGCGGCGGACTGGGCTACGAGATCGATGTCCCGATGTCCACTTTCTACAATCTTCCGAACATCGGCGAAGAGGTGTTTCTGGAAACCGTCATGATCGTCCGCGAGGACGCTCAGCTTCTTTACGGCTTTTTGACTGCTCAGGAAAAATCGGTTTTCCGCCAGCTTCTGAAAGTCAGCGGCATCGGTCCGAGAATTTCGCTGGCCATGCTCTCCTCTATGTCCGCAGAAGACATCGGCAACGCTATTGCCAATAATGAAGTCGGACTTTTGACGATGGTTCCCGGCATCGGTAAGAAAACGGCCGAACGTCTCGTTCTTGAGCTGAAGGACAAGATGGTCGTCACTTCTGTGCCCACGGTTTCTTCCGTTCAGACAGAAGTCATTCAGGCTTTGGTTGCGTTGGGTTTCAGCGAACGCGAAGCTCGCGGCGCTGCGAAAAACGTCCCTGCCGATGCCGACGCCTCCGAAGGCATTCGTCTCTGCCTGCGTCAACTTGCTCAGAAAGGTTAATCCATGGCGGACAGCAATTCGATTCTTTCCTCTGAAAGAAAAGAAAAAGAAGAAGTTATCGACAAGGCCCTTCGTCCGACACGTCTCAAAGACTATGCCGGCCAAGACGGGATTCGTGAGCAGCTCGATCTCTTCATTACGGCTGCGCGCAACCGCGGCGAGGCCCTGGACCATGTTTTGCTCTTCGGGCCTCCGGGCTTAGGTAAAACAACTCTGGCAAATATCATCGCCAACGAACTCGGCGTCAAACTTCGTCAAACCTCCGGCCCTGTCCTTGAAAAGGCAGGTGACCTGGCTGCAATGCTCACGAGCTTGGAGCCTCATGACGTCCTCTTCATTGACGAAATCCATCGTCTCTCCCCGGTTGTAGAGGAAATTCTTTATCCGGCCCTCGAAGACTTCAAACTCGACATCATGATCGGCGAAGGCCCTGCTGCCCGTTCGATCAAAATTGATCTACCGCATTTCACGCTTGTCGGTGCGACTACGCGAGCCGGCTCATTGACCAAGCCGCTGCAGGATCGTTTCGGCATTCGAGCTCAGCTTCAGTATTACTCGCCTGAGGATCTGACCACCATCGTGCTGCGCTCCATGCACCTGCTGAACATGCCCGCAGACAAAGGCGCAGCCGGTGAGATCGCAAGACGCTCCCGCGGTACGCCTCGAATCGCAAACAGATTGCTTCGACGTATTCGTGACTTTTCTGAAGTCCGTCATCAAGGCCAATTGTCCGAGCAGATCGCAAAAGACGCTCTTACGATGCTGGAAGTTGACCCAATCGGCTTAGACAGTCTCGACTGCCAGTTCCTGCTCGCGATCATTGAGAAGTTCCAAGGCGGTCCCGTCGGTATCGAAAACCTGGCTTCCGCTGTCGGCGAAGAGTCTGATACGCTTCAAGACATGGTCGAGCCTTATCTGATCAAAGAAGGCTTTGTTCAGAGAACACCAAGGGGACGCGTGGCTACACCACGCGCATACAGCCATTTCGGGCTCGATAGAAAACATAAAGATTTGGGGTTTTTATTCGATGACGACCAATATTAGTGCTTACAACCTGTCTGAGCGTCAGACGCAGCTGGACTTGTCCGTTCTTCCCTACGATTTTGAAGACAACGTCAAAGTATTGAGTGAACAGGCGCGTCAGACCTGGAACGACGTCCAAGATCTTGAAGCTTCTGCATGCCCTGACAATAAAGCTCAAATCACCATCACAATGCACCCGTCTTTTGCTTCTCAGATTTATTTCCCTGAGGAGTTTCTGCTTGTCATGGGATTAGAGTGCGTCGGTGTCCGCCAGGTGCAGTGCTTCCCGCGCGACACTTCAAGCTGCGACACGGAAGACGGAGAAATTACCGTTGCGCTCGTCTGCGTCGGAAAGAGACAGGACATCCAGGCCATTCCCGGCAAACTGGAAAAGGTTGTTTCCGACACACTCGTCGGAAAACAGATTCGAACCATTGAGAGCATTGAAGCCGTCTCGATCTACGACCGTTTGGACATTCCCAACGATTACTTCGATGATCATTTCTTAGTCGGTGTTTATCAAACTCCGGGTAAGACTGTCGAAGAATCCAAAGAAGACTTTAAAAACTATGCCCAGAAAAACGATCTTGAAGTACACCCCAACTTCTTAGTTGATAAGGAAGGTGTCTTCTACGTGCTTCTGCGCGGTGCCCGCTACAAACTCGATGCCATCGGCGACTACGCCTATACCTTCTGTGTGCGCGTGCCGCCGCTGAAAAAAGCCTGACTCAGCAACTCACAACAAATTTAAATCGTCGGCTTTCCCTTTTTGGAGGGTCCTCTCTTGATTTCTACTTTTTATTCGAACTCGTTCGAAGTTCTTCGGACGGTTCTTGCCACAAAAATCGGTTTTAATCTGGAGGACCTGCGAAACAGGAATGCCTCCTTTTTTGAGCAAATCGAAGTTATCGTCCCGACGACGATGGTCGAGGACAACCTCAACCGCTTCTTAGCCGATCACTTCGGCGCAACGCCGGGAATTAAATTCTCCAACGTCGCCAGCTGGATGTTCAAAGTTCTCGGGCAGTCTCTTTCTAACACTGAGACTTCCCAGGTCATGGACTGGACTTTTTACGAGATCCTGAGGCAAAAGCAAACCGAAAAGACCTTTCCTAAAGAAGAAAAGCGTCTTTATGAATACATTCAGACGTTGGACCCCGTGGGTGTGTTGGAGTTTGCCCGCCATCTGAACACGGTCTTCATTACCTACGGCTCTTATCGTTTTGATTGGCTGCAGCAGTGGGCGTTAGAAAAGTTTGAACTTAACAACCCGCTCCCGGCGCCGAATGCAAAGATCGAAGAAGCGAGGCTGAAGGAAAACTCTGACTTTTTATGGCAAAAACGTCTTTGGCAAGAATTAATCGAACAAACCGGCGCTGACAACAGGGGAAAAATCTTCGGTTGGCTTGAAAATACCATTACACGAATCCGCAAGAACAAGCCGGTTGAAGACAGCCTGCCGATTCATCTTTTCCTGCCGTTCTCGATTCCGCCAAACTTACTGCCTCTGATTCGAGCCTATGAAGATTCCCCGGCAGAACTTAATCTGTACATTCTTAATCCATGTGCCGAATACTGGTTTGAGTCCGTACCGAAAGCGCAGTTCGATTGGTCAGAAAATTTCAAAGTCGACAACAGCTGCCTGAACTACCTACTGACAAATGCAGCAAGTACGAGAGCCGCCATTGACAGATTGGACAGCTTCCTTTTCTCTGAGGAGGAAGCTTCAGCGATCGAAACAGATATTTCAGAGGAGGCAAAAAAGAAACGTCAGAATGCGTCCGTCAAACAACCCGGATCTCGGAATTTCTTAAGCACAGAAAAAACTTTTGAAAACCCCGAAGAAGAACTTAAAACCAAGGTTAGTGCTGAATCAGCTTCTGCGTATTTAGAGTACCCCTCCAAGTCATTCCTGCATAGCTTCCAAAACTCCATTCTTAGAATGGACAGCACACTTCTGCCCACTGAGCCTGATGAGAACGACGTCAGTCTTCGTATCCTTAAAGCGCCCTCTTTCGTCCGAGAAGTCGAAGCGACCATCGATATTCTCCAGAACTGGTTCACGGATAAAAAGCGCGTCCTTAAACCATCCGATGTTTTGGTCGTGGTCCCAGACATCGAAAAGGCAGCTCCCGTCATCGAAGGCGTCATGGCATCACTGCCGAAGGATCTTTTCATTCCTTGGAAGATCATCGGTCTCAGCGAAGAAAAGCAGAACGCGCTCGCGGATGCGTTTGTGGGCTTGGGCAAGCTCTTGATGTCTGATTTTTCCGCCAGAGAGTTCTTTGCTTGGCTAGAAAAACTCCCCGTTCAGCAGCAGTGGGGCTTCTCTTTGGACGATATCTCTGTCATCCAAACTTGGCTTTATTCCGCCGGGTACTCTGTCGGAATCGATCACCAGCAGCTTGCAGCGCTTAATTTCACAGATGAAGACACGTCTCTTCAAGACGCCATGGAACGGCTTTCGCTCGGATTCTTCCTTGATGAGGCCTCTCCCCTGCCATTTAAGAAGGTGCTTCCTATCCGCGGCGACGAAGAAGCCGGCTTTGACACTGTTTCCGACGACTCGGGTCGTTTAATCCAGGCGCTTTCTCAGCTTTACCTGAACCTTGCCGATCAGCGCCGCGAACTGCTCGCCAGCGATTTTGCACTTCCGGCAGAGGGCTGGAGAGAATCGCTTCTGGACATGAAAAACCGTTTCTTCGGCAGCAGCTGCGATCCTGAGGAATCCTATAACTTCACAGAAATCATTGAAACAGTCTGCAAAGGTCTGACCGCCGCTTTTGACGGCACAGAAAAACCGGTCAGCTTCGATGTTGTATTAAGCGAGCTGAGAAGCGAACTCTCCAAAACAAAACGCGAGGTGACAAGCTCCGGGACCATGACATTCACATCCATTTCGCTGGCAAGAGGTATTCCCTACAAGGTCATTTGCTGCTTGGGTTTTGATGAGAAAAGCGGGTTCCCGGGAACACCGAAATTTGAAGAATTTGACTTAACCAAGGACCACCGGCGCCGCGGTGACCGAGACGCGAGAAAAGACAATAACGCTGTCTTCCTTGACACGCTTCTCAGCGCTCGGGAAAACCTTTTGATTTCCTACACAATCGGAACGAAGCCGCAAAGCGAAAATAATCCGTCGCTTGTCATTGATAACTTCAAAAATTACTTCCTTTCTCATGCCATGAGCGTGGGAATGGAGGACGGCACTGCTCAGGAAAAGGCTGACGAACTATGGAAGAGCATCGTTACAAAGGTTCCTTTAAATCGCTTTTCCATGAGAAATTTCTTAGAGGAACCGAAATCCCTAGAAAAACGGGAAAACAACCTTTTCTGGAAGAGCCCGCGGAAAGACGTTCTCGAATCAATCGAGCACGCCTACAGGAACCCCGATGCGAAGGAATCCATGTTCGCCAACACAGGGATTCCCGATGAGAAACTTCCCAAAACGATGCAGAACTCCAAGCTTCGGGAACTGCAGGTTAATTTCCTCATAAAGTTTCTGACATCCTACGATGAGTGGACAGCTAACTTGCTCAAACTTGAATCATCAGACTTCGAAGCCGACGAAAGAATGATCGTCCCTGCCAAAGATGACAAGCTCATGCACTCAACCGTCAGCCGAAAATTTCTTTCTTTGCTTGAGAACAACTTCTCCGACAAAGAGGCGCTCGACCTTCTGGCCCTTAATCCTAAGTACGGCATCGAAAGCGTCCGGCGTGCAGTTCTCAGCTTTGAAGCCTCAGAAGTTACCGAGGCATATGCCGCAAGAAAACAATTTATGGAGACTGAAACTCTAACAACTGTCTCTGCGACGCTTGACTATCAAGTTCCGCCTGAAATATCGACATACGTCCGTCGCCTCACGGACAAAACAGATCTCTTCCTTTGGAAAACGGAAGGCGAGACCTTGCGCGTCAAGCTCGGCGTTTTTTGCTCTGGATCAGAACAAAATCGTGAACTATTGCGTCAAATTATTTGGACGGAGGCAGGAGAGCCATACGATTTGCTTGTCTTTAACGATAGTTCAGACACAGATCATTTCAGTATTTCTTACTCTTCGATTATTCAGAACCACGGCGGCGAACCGCTTAAAGCTTTCTTGAAGTTATTTGAGTGTCACTGCAGGCACGCACTGGGAATGAATGCCTCGGATGATGCCCTGCCTTGGCAAGGTGTTTCAGAGGAAAACGTACGGAAAGCGGCTGATTTATCCACAGCTCTCAAAGAAGAACTCAGCGATTACTACAAACTCCTCAAAGGAGATGGCAAAAAGAAAGACATCTACCTTTCCGAAGCAATCAAAGCGCTAATTGATTTCGTTGAGAAACTTAAACCTTAATCGGAGTATTTATGCTTTTTAAAGAATTTGATGCAGCCACAACGCCGATTGAGGGGCACATGCTTTTGGAAGCCAGCGCCGGCACCGGAAAAACGTATTCCTTGATGCGGGTGCTGCTCAGGCTTTTAGTCGAGAAAGGGATTGAGCTGGATCGGATTTTGGTTGTGACATTCACGAATGCGGCCACCGATGAACTGTCATCTCGTTTGCGCAGCAACCTGACGGAACTCATTGAACAAATCAGACTGAAGAAGAACGGCAGCTTCAACGATCTGCTGGATAGCTGGGAAGAAAAGAAATATTGTTCGGCAGAAATTCTTGAAAAACTGCAAACGGCGCTCAATAAGATTGACGACGCTGCCATTTTTACTATTCACGGATTTTGCCAGCGAATCCTGCAAGACTTTGTCTTTTCTTCAAAAGGGAACTACGACTTTGAGATCGGCGATGATTCAGATGCGAAAGATAAAGCGTTAACTACTTTTCTTCGTACAAATCTTCCCAAGGCTTATCCAACCTGCCCTACGGAACAACTATCTCTAGCTCGCGACATTCCATGGGCAGACATCCTATCGACTGCTGCCGGCCTGAGCAGAACTAAGCCCCTCACTCAGCAAATGAAGCTGATGAAAGACTCCGAGCATGAGCCTGAAGAAGAAACCAATCAGTTTTTTAATACTTTTATTGATCAGGCAACAACTCTCTACGAAAAAAACAAGAAAGATGAGCGTCTATTTACGTTCGATGACCTGCTGATTGAAGCAGAAGAACGCATTGTTAAAGATCCGGAATTCACCAAAGCCATTCAAAATCTTTATGGCGCTGCATTAATTGACGAATTTCAGGATACGGACCCGATTCAATACTCTATTTTCAAACATCTGTTCTTAGATGATCCGGAAGGCTCTAAACCCGTCATCTTTGTCGGCGACCCGAAACAGTCTATTTATCGCTTCAGGAATGCCAGTCTCGAAACGTATCTGTTAGCCAAAAATGAAATCAACAACCTTTACCAGTTAGTGAAGAATTATCGTTCAACGCCGGGAATCATCGCCGGAGTTAATGAATACTTCAATCCGGAAGGAAAAGGGCCCGACGGCGGCTTTTTGAATCAGGCTCTGACCTATTCGCCGGTGCAGTTTAATAAGAAAAAACTACCGCTCCTCCTAGAGAAAAACGGTAAACTCGAACCCCTCCCCTCTTTCGCTTTCTGGTCTAACGCCGACACTAAGGCCTTGTCCAATGCAGAGGCTCTTCGCGATATGGAGGCTATTGCCATCGCAGAGGAAATCGAATCCTTACTAAAGGAAAACGTTCTCTATGAAGGCCGGAGACTGAGGCCCAGTGACATCGCCATATTGGTCGCAAAGCGCTTCCATGCTGACAAAGTTATTGAGCAGTTGCGCAAGCGAGGCATTCGAACTCTTCGCTCCTCGAATGAAAACGTCTTATGTTCTAAAGAAGCGCACGAACTCAAGAGCGTTCTGGAGGCTATGTACGATCCGAGAGATACGCGTCTTGTGGCAGCGGCTCAGGCAACCCGAATTTTCGGCGACTCGTTGAATGACTTACTAAACAACGATGCGGCCTCTGCCCAGGCACGCTTGCTATTGGAGAATTCAGCGAAAATCTACGAAAAGAGAGGAATCATCGCTGCAGTCTCTAACCTTTTCGCCGGCGCCAAAACCGAAGAGCGTTTACTGCAATACGGCGGAGAACGCGCCCTCACGAACTATCAGCACATCTTGGAGCTTCTGCATCAGCAGCACAACACCATAGATAATCTGCAGGGGCTGCTGCGCTGGTTAAAACAAGAACAAAAAAAGAACAACGACAGCTATACCCTGAGACGTGAAACCGATTCCGATGTGGTTCGGGTAGAGACCATTCACAGCAGTAAAGGACTTCAATACCCGGTTGTTTACTACCTTGATCGGCCAATAAGCTTTTCCAAGAGTCAAGAATTTAGAGACGATGCAACAGGTGTCATTACCTTCTATGAAACCGAACAAAAGGCTCCCGACGACTTTGTTGAGAAATCTTATGAAGAGTCAATGAGATTGTTATATGTCGCTATGACGCGGGCAACAGCAAGAGTGGTCCTGCCTTATTTCTTTAAGAAGACTAAATCAGGGGCGCCGCACGGAAGCGTCGGCGGAAAATATCCGCTTGCGCAGGCTATCAGCGGAGAAACGTCAGGAGGAATGGCCATAATTAACGGGCTGAACCGGCTGCGGGAAGCTTTGAGCCCGAAGGAAGCGTCGGCAAAGGAAGTGAGAAAAGCCCTGCTTGAAGGAATATCCGAGCACAACAAAAACAACGCACATCCTCTCATGCTCTCTGAAAAAGCCTTGAATGCTTACTCTCCTTTTGATATTCGTTTTGACTTCGAACCCGGCAAATTTAGTGACTTCGAAGTCTCCATTAGAGAACAGATCGAACATCTTGATCTCAGAGCCGGTCGCGGTGACAGACAAAATCGTTCCTGGATTTCCTCTAGTTTCACAAGCCTATTGAGAACCATGGAGGCACAGGATTCTGCCGTCATCACTGATGAAACAGAAGCTTCAGAATCAGAGGAACCAGTCGCAGCATCGAAAGAAGAGGATATTTTGGAGGTTCTCAAAGGTTCTCAGAGCGCTGCCGAATTCGGCACGAAAGTCCATGAATTATTGGAAAAGATCTTCGACAAAAATTTTCATAATTGGAAGCTCAGAGTCTACAAATTTTTAGATGATCGTTTTAAGGGGTATGTCGCTCCGGAAACAGAAGAACGAAAGGCCGAAATCGAGACCAAAACGGAAGAGTTCTTCGAAAATTTATTCGAAGCAAAGATTCTGCCCTCCGCGCCGGGCTTCCACCTCGCTCAGCTTTTTAAAAATCTTAAAGATTGCCGTCCGGAATTGAAATTCATGCTTTCCGTCGGAGCTCCGATAAAGGGCAGAGAACGTCTGACGGCGAGTCTTTTGGCTGAAACACTAACAGCCTTTGATTCTCGTTATAAAGACTTCCATTTATCGGAACTCGATATGCGCGGATACCTCACGGGCTCCATCGACTTAGCATTTGCCGCAGACGGCAAATATTGGGTCATCGACTGGAAGACGAACAAAATTGATTACCGCAATAATGCTCCCGAGCTGTACACGCCAGAAGCCGTAGACGCCTTGATGAAAAACAATCACTATGAGCTCCAGTTGACGCTTTACCTGGTTGCGCTCAAACGAATGCTCGAGGTTCGTTTAAACCTGCCTGAAGGTGAGGGTTATAAAGTCATCGGAGGCGCGATTTACTGCTTTTTACGCGGTATCAACAAAGAAGGGCGCGGAACATACTTTGAGCGTCCCAAAGATGGCCTTATCGAATGTTTAGACGACTTCCTGAAAAACGGATTTAGTCGTGAACTCCTGGAATCTCGTGCTAAAGGAGCTGCGTGAAATGATTTCGCAAAACCAAAATTCATTTGAAAACCTCGGCACCATTCTGCTTGATCTTTTAGCTCGTCGAGGAAAAACTGTGACGGCAGAGCAGCGAAATGCGCTGGCGTTTTTCATGCTGCATCTCGGACAAGCAGAACACCTCGGAGGTTTATGTGTCGAGCTTGATGCAACGCCGCAAAATAAAGGATACGTGGAGCTGCTTAGGGAAGCAGAGCTGCTAACAGACGGCAGCAGCAAAATTGCTGATGAACCCAACAACCTTTCTGTCGCTCCGACGCCCTTTATTCTTGACGTAAGCGAACCGAAAAAGCTGAGAATTTATTCCCGCCGCAACTTTTGCTCTGAAAGCCGTTTGGCTGCGGGAATTCACGGTATGTGCTCTGCAAGCGCCAGCGAAGTCAACGAGGTAAAAGAGGCCTTGGGACAGCTAGAACAGACGTTAAAGAATGCACGAGAAAAGGGCGACAAGAAAGCCTACTCTTTAAATCCCCTACAGCTGAAAGCAGCCGAACTTGCGGTTTCGGAAAAATTCTCCGTCATTTGCGGCGGTCCCGGTACCGGCAAAACAACTACCGTTGTGAAGTTCATCGAAGCCTTTTTGGAGATTCATCCGAAGGGCATCATTCAAATGTGCGCACCAACCGGGAAAGCCACAAGCCGCCTCCTTGAATCCGTAAAAAATCAGGCGGATGCCGGTCCAACCTCTGCTCCTTACTATCCCGAGGTTCGCAAAGCTCTTGCCGAAGACAGGCTGACCTCTTTAACGATCCATAAATTACTGGTTACGGATTTATCCAACGGAAAACGGCCGTCTGCGGATAATCCGATTGAAGCAGATTTGCTAATCGTGGATGAGAGTTCAATGATTGACTCGGCCTTGGCTTTGAAGCTTGTCAGAGCAATTGACCCGGCCAGAACTCAAACAGTGTTCTTAGGCGACAAGCATCAGCTGGCAGCCGTCGGGCCGGGTTCGGTATTTGCGGATATCTCTGATAATTCAGGAGTTTTAAAAGGGCACATCGTTGAATTAAAAGAGAGCATTCGCTTCAATGACAAATCCGCTATCGGCAGGTTAGCTCAGTGCATGCTCGCGCTCGAAGAAAAGAAAGATCCCGACCTTTCCAGCTTTATTTCGCAAGTTGAATATACGGACGATCGTCCCTTCGAAGGATTTAAGGATACCGGCGTGTTTTTCAAATCTGCAGGAAGAAATCTTCCTCTTCGGGCTCAGAATTGGTTAGAAGAAAAACTCGATACCTACTGCAAAGCAGTCCATAACTTAAACCTGACTTTAACTTCGAATGATAAAAACGAAGTAGATCCCAGATCAGCCAGCTTCGAAAACCTTCCTAGTGATGTACAACAAGCTCTTGAAGAGGTTTGGAACGAGTTGAGTACCTTCCGGCCCTTATGCGCACAGCGTGAAGGTCCCACAGGCGTCAACGCCGTCAATGACTTTTGCGAAGATTTTGTTAAATCGGCATTTAAAGTCCCATCCGCCGATGACATGTACAACGGCAAGGTCATCATTGTTCGTCAAAACGACTCCGGTCTCGGTGTTGCCAACGGCGACGTGGCTATTATTTTCGGCTTGAAGACAGCTGATTCCGACAAACCGACGTGGTATGCATTCATCGGTGATCTGAAGAAAATCGTTCCGGCTCAGCTGCTGCCAAAATATGACACTGCCTTTGCCATCACTATTCACCAATCGCAGGGTTCCGGCTTCCGTGATGTCGCCATCTTCCTGCCGACGCTGAGCGCCGGAAGTGATGCTGCCTCGTTATGCACGCGCGAACTTCTTTATACCGGCATTACTCGTTCGGAAAAAACGTGCCAGATTTTCGGGGCTAAGGATGTTCTGGGCATGTCTTTAAAGACCGTCACGCAACGCAGCGGAGGACTGCCTCAGCGGCTTAAAGAGCGCTTCAGCGAACAAGGTTAATTTTTAGTTCTCCTTGAGAGAAGAAGCCGAGCCGGTTAATCAAATCTAAACGGCTCTTCTCTTTCTACACCATGACAGATAAGAAATCAGGTTCTCAAAAACAAGAGCTCCGTCCAAATACTAAAGAGCAGATGCTCAAGCGCTTTAAAGAAAATCTAAGCACCTTCAAAAAGACTTTTGATTATCTAAAAGACAAATGAGTACGCCATTAGATATTGATGCGGTTGTCTTGATCAATGAGGCTCTCTCCGGTAATCGCTGCTCAGAAGAAGGAAGACAGCGAGTCGGCGGATGTCTGTCCAGCTATTCCTATTACGGCACCGTCCCAGAGCAGATAACCAGCATCGTTGTCAGCCTCCTCAAAGGTCACTTCTTCCAGGACGGCAACAAAAGAACGGCGCTGGCGGTCTACTTAGATTTGTGTCAAAACAACGGAATCCAGATCATATCTGATCAAGATCGCTTAGGAGACGTTTTTATAGACATCGCAGCCACCCAGCGAGACATCACGGAAAACGCTCGGTTACTCTTTCCGGATTGAAAAGAGAAATTCGTTCTCAAGCTCGGCCTATGCACGATACTTGTTCAATAGTTGCTCAATCTTTGCGCGATTCTTGTTCAATTTCTACTCAATTCCAAAAAATAGGTACTTTATTTGACATCAAGAACGCTTAGCCCCAGAAGGAAAAGTCTGTTTAATCCGATCGTTTAGAGATAAAAATCCCCTCTAAATTTTTATTTTATCTTTAGCGAAATTTCGCTGAAAAAACTGCTGTCATTTTCGAAATAAAAGATGAAGTGGCTCCCTCTCAAGCTAGGCCGACTCACAATACTTGTTCAATCTTGTTCAATTTCTGCTCAATCCTCAAAATAGAGGTTTTCTTTGACAGCCAGAACTCTCTGATCAACCAGCAAGGCCTTCTTTAAATCCTTCCTTAAAAGATAAAAGTCCCCTCTGAATTTTTATTTCGTCTTTCGCTGAATCTCGCTAACAGCGCCTAGAACTTCTCTCCGTATCTAGGCGCCTCTGTCGACCTTGTACGAACTTCTTGATCGTTACTTCAAGGAGTCGAAATTTGGAACTGCTTCCAGCAAACGGCAGGTGTAAGGATCTTTCGGACGATTAAGGATTTCTTCCGCCGATCCCGCCTCTACCACTTCTCCGGACTTCATCACAATAACTTCGTCAGCGAGATAACGCACAACACCGAAGTTATGAGTGATGAACAAGTACGAGATATCGCGGCTTCTTTGGATTTCGTTCAGAAGGTTCAGGATTTGAGCCTGCACCGAAACATCCAAAGCCGAAGTCGGTTCGTCACAAATCAGAAGTTTGGGTTCAACCACCAACGCACGAGCAATCGCCAAGCGCTGTCTTTGACCGCCCGAGAACTCATGCGGATACCGATTCAATGAATCGGAACGAAGTCCGCAAAGACCGATGACACCTTCAATTCTGCCGAGCGCTTCACTTGCAGGAATATCAGGATGCAGACTTCCCAGGCCCTCAAGCAGAATTTCCTTAACGCGCATTCTGGGATTCAAACTGGAGAACGGGTCTTGGAAAATAACCTGCATATCGACGCGGGCTTGTCGAAGTTCGGGACCGTTCAAGCTGCCTAAGTCCTTTCCATTTAAGAGCGCAGAACCCGTGATTTTTGCCTGCTGTCGCAGAAGCTGGAGAATGCCTCGGGCAACGGTGGTTTTGCCGCTGCCGCTTTCTCCGATCAGCGCTGTGGTCAATCCTCTGAGCACATCAAAGGAAACATTGTTGACGGCTTTGGCGTACTCCGTCGGATGCAGAAATCCGCCGCGAATCGGGAACCAAACGCTGTAATCTTTGACTTCCAAAATACGAGGCACATTCTTCTGCTCCCTTTCGACAACCACGTCACTTCGCGGAAGCTCAACCGGATCATTTTCAGGGAACAGACAGCGAACTTTTCGTCCGCCAATCTCCTGTAAGGCAACTTTATGCTCAGAGCATTCCGGGCGCGCCTTTTTGCAGCGTTCGGCAAATCGGCACCCGTGGAACTCTCGGTTCAGGCGAGGAACCATGCCCGGAATCGCTTCAAGCATCTGGCTCTTTTGCTTTCCTTCAGGCAGTGCCTTTAACAGGTTGCGCGCATAAGGGTGCAATGGTTTGGAGAAGAACTCACGCGCCGATGCCTCTTCCACTAACTCACCGGCATACATCAGCCCCACTCTGTCAGCGACCTGTGCTACCACAGCCAAATCATGAGTAATCAGCAGAATGCCGATGTTTTCGGTTTCCTTGAGCTGCTTTAAAAGATCAAGAATCTGAGCCTGAACGGAAACGTCCAGCGCCGTTGTCGGTTCGTCTGCAATGAGGTAGTTCGGCTCGGCCGCCAGCGCGATAGCAATCATCACACGCTGTTTTTGGCCGCCGGAGAGCTCAAACGGGAATGATTTCATTCTGCGTTCAGGCTCGGGAATTCCGACTTTTTTCAGCCAGTCGAGTGCCTTTGCTCGCGCTTCATCGCCGCGCAGCGGAGTATGAAGCAGAATCGTCTCGACAATTTGATCCCCGACGGTCATCACCGGATTTAACGACGTCGCCGGTTCTTGGAAAATCAGACTGATCTTGGAGGAACGAATATTGCGCATTGCCGCTTCCGGCAGACCCATGATTTCCGTTCCGTCAACGGTAACAACACCGCTCGAGACTCGTCCGGAGCTTGGCAGAAGTCTCAATAGAGAAAACGCCGTCATTGATTTGCCGCATCCGGATTCTCCGACTAAGGCGCAGATTTCTCCTCGATTCAACGTCAGACTCAGGCCGTCTACGACGCGAACCGTATCCTCGGAAGTGAGGATTTCAGTCACCATATTAGAGATCTGAAGCATTATTCCTTCCTCCCGATTTTGAGGACCAATCTCGGGTCGAACGCTTCCCGAACGGCTGATGCAAATAAGTTTGCAGACAACACAAGTGTGAGCATGAAAGTGAAAGCCGCGCAGAGGTTCCACCAAACAACCGGAGTGCGGGAAAGTTCAAGACGCCCAGCATTAATCATGGAGCCAAAACTGTGCGTTGTCGGATCAACGCCGACACCAACGTACGAAAGCACAGCTTCGTAAAGAACAATGCCGGAGAAATCCAACACCGCCACAATCAAAATGATGTGGATGACATTCGGCAGAACATGACGCTTCATGATTTTGAACGGTCCCAAACCGAAGGCACGAGCCGCTTGAATGTAATCAAGCTGAGAAATCTTCAGAGTCTCGGCGCGCAGCAGACGGGCGAGCGTGGCCCATCCCGTCAGACCGATGATGATCGAAAGCATGAATAGACGAAGGTCTGCTCTCTCAATGCCGGTTGCATACATGCCGGGATGAGAGTCAATAAAAACCTGGATCATCAGCACCGAGGCCGCAATAAGAAGAACGCTCGGGATCGAAGACAACGTGGTGTAGAGGTACTGAATCAAGTCGTCCACCCAGCCTTTGAAGAAGCCTGCACAGATTCCCAGCACCACGGCAAAAGGAAGCGTTGTCAAAGTCGCCAGTGTTCCGATCACAAGGGCGGTACGCACGGACTTAAAGGCTTGATAAAGAACATCGTTTCCTGTTTGATCCGTCCCCATCACGTGATAGTACGGCCAGAGCGCGCTGATCAGGCACCCGAGAACTATTAAGACAGAACATGTCGTCAGAATCGCTTCATAAGGAACCTCGTCGCGGCGCTTAAATAAAGTGCGCACTTCTTCCTTAAATGAGCGGCCTTTAGAACGGGAAATCAATCCGACCGTTAAGAACCACAGCAAAGCGCTAAGCGCCAGCCCCGCGCCTAAGCCACTGGCAGACTTAATAATGACGTCTTCTGCCCAATCAGCTCGAGCTTTAAGATGCGCGCCGCCGGCTTTCAGCGGTTCGTAATCACGTACAGGTTTGCCGTCTTCAAAGCGGGAAATTTTCTCAAAGGTCTGAGTCGCCAGCGGCATCGAATAAGACTTCTCTTCCGCCGAAGACGCTTTGCCGAGCGCTTTATCCAGAAGGGAATAGGCTTTGACGTCATAGATCGCGCGGCCGTCCTGAACATCAATGACGGGACGAAAGTGCACCGAATCTACGACGGAGAGCAGAAGGAAGAAACACAGCAGCGAAAGCGAGCACAGCGAGGCGCCGGAACTCACAACATAACGCCAGCGTGCTTTGAGCTCTTCGGAGCGGGCAACATGAATCAGATAAAACGTCAGTGCCGCAAGAAGAACAACAACCACGATATCCGTCGGAAGCAAAACAAATTTAGGCATCATTTCAAACGGATCCTCGGGTCGGCAATCGTATAAGCCACGTCAGTCAGAATCAGACCGATGACATACAAGACTGTTCCTACAAAAACCATCGTACGGACAATCGCGAAGTCCTGAGCATTGATCGCATCAATCGTGAAGCTTCCTAAGCCCGGAATGCCGAAGAAGCTTTCCATCACTAAGGAACCTAAAAACAGCATCGGGAGCACGGCAACCGTTGAAGTCAGAATCGGCAGGCTGGCGTTGCGCAGCACGTGTTTAAAGAGAACTGCCGTTTCGCTCAGGCCCTTTGCTCGAGCGGTGCGAACGTAATCCTTGTTGATTTCTTCCAGGAACATCGATCGATACAGCAGCGCGTCTCCGCCGATACGCGAGAAAACGCCGATCGCAATCGGAAGAATCAGGAACGAAATCATGGCCGTTCCCGTCTCAAAGCCTGAGATCGGAACAAGCCGCAGGACTTTGGAGAAAAGCCACTGCCCGAAAATAATGTAGAAAAGTGACGAGACCGACATCATGACAATGGCAAAGACCACGCCTCCGATTTCAAGCTTCGTGTGCCGGAAAAACACTAAACCTAAAGAAAACACAACAATCACAAAGACGCCAAGCAAAAAGGTCGGAAATGCCAAAGCAACCGAGGGCCACATTCGGTTTTTGATTTCATAGGCAATGTCGCGTCCTGCGTCTGACGCGCCGAGGTCTCCTACCATGAGACGCGCACTGTGCTGCCAAAAAATCGTATCGGTAAGCTTATCCGAGCCTTCGGCCTTCTCATTCCAAAGCAGCGGCTTATCGTAGCCGTGCTCTTCTTTCCAGTTCTGGATCGCTTCAGCGGTCACGCGTTTGCCGCCGATATTGAGGCGAGCCATATCGTCCGGCGTGTTGACCGTAAAGAACAGCATAAAGGTCAGAAGATTGACGCCGATCAGGATCAGGAAGCCGTAGCCGATGCGTCTTAAAAGATAACGAATCATTTGACTTGCTCCTCTGTGGTGCGTGCGGTCATTCTTTCCCGCTTCCTATGAAGGGCCACGGCCGGAATAGTCACCAAGGCCGACAGCAGAACAAAAACCAGCAGCGGCCAGTAAATCGGTTTGTTCCATTCTTTAATGGCCTTTACACGCGTCTCAGGATCGAGCCTCAGATACTGAATGTGATTGCGCACAACTTGCGTGGGTTTGCCGTTGTGCACCCACTGATGGAACGCTGCGGAGCTTGTCGGAAAGTATCCGAATGTCCAAGGTGCGTCTTCCTGGACGATCTTGATCAGTTCGTTGATGGCCTCGGCCTTAGCCGGACCCTCGTCCATATAACGCATTCGGCTGAAGAGTTCGTCGTACTTCGGATTTTGATAGTTCGCCGCGTTTTCTCCGGAGCCGCCGGTCTTGGACTTTGCGTTTGGACCGTAAAGCAGGAACAGGAAATTTTCTGCATCCGGGTAGTCGGCAAGCCAGCCCCATAGGAAGAGCTGGTGATTGCCGGAAATCACTTTATCCTGGAAACGGTTGTAGTCCGTACCCCGGATATCGAGCTGAATGCCGATCTTGGCAAACTGCTTCTGGTACCAGTCGAGCACAGCCTTCGTTGAAGGAGACGCTGCCGCCTGGAAGTCGAGATTCAAGACTAAAGGCTCGCCGGTTTTTGCATCACGGCCGCCGGGGTAGCCTGCTTCAGCTAAGAGTTTCTTGGCTTCTTCAATGGATTTGCGGCGGACGAGTCCGTCTTCGGTCTTTTCGTAAACGATCGGGTTAAAGGCCGCAGCGCCGTCCTCTCGATATCCGAAAAGTCCCGGCGGCAGGGGTCCATGCGCGGGAGACGCCAGCCCTTTCTCAAAGATCTGGATATATTCTTCCCAGTCCATGGCAATAGAAATCGCCTGACGAAGCTTCTTGTTGCGCTCGCGCTCTTCGGGCGTCTTGCCTTCTCCTACGACCGGATCCATCCAGTTAAAGCCGAAGTACGTGTTTTGCGCTTCTATGGTCTGCGGAAACTGCAGTTTCTTTTCTTTGTACTCTTTCTCTTTTTCCGCGCTGTCCGCCATGCCGATCAAGAAGCCCTGACCGTTGTCGAGGCGTTCAATCTGCGGAGAGTCGTAGTAGCCCTGCAAGAACTTCGTGCGTAGCGGCACGCTTTCTTTTTCTGCCGTGATTTCAATCCGATCAATGAAAGGCAGCGGTTTTCCGCAGTCTTTTAAAAAGCCTTTTGCTTCGTCTCCGGGTTCACCCGTGCACGGATAGAGCTCCGTCTTTCGGAAATTCGGATTGCGCTCCATGACATGTTTGCGGTTTTCAATCGATTCCACCAGCATGTAAGGACCGGTGCCTACAGGCCAATAGTTCAAAGACAAGTTATTCTTGGCCATACCCTTCTGGGCGTAGAAGGCTTCTGCTTCCCACGGAACCGGCGCAAAGAAAGTCATTGCCAGCCAGTTGGGGAACTGGGGATACTTTCCTTTGACTTCGAGCCGCAGTGTGTGCTTATCCGGCGCCGATACGCCCTTGAGTTCAAACTTCCGTAAATCTAAGAACGGTAAGTCTCGATCGGAAGGTTTGAGGTCAGCGCGAAGACGCTTATCTTCCGCGCGCACCTGAACGGCAAAGTCTTTTAAGCCCGGAAGATAGTTCACCATCGTTCCGTAGACCGGAGCAATGATGCGGGGATTAGCCATCCGCTTGATCGAGTAAACGAAGTCCTCGGCGGTCAGTTCACGCGTACCTTTCTGCGGCAAATCCATCGGATTGTGCAGTTGGTCGATGACTTCAGGCGCTAAAGCGTGATTGACGTACTCGCCTTTCTCATTTTTAGCGAAGGCCGGATGAGGGGCAAACAAAATGCCCTTCTTAATCGGGATCTCGTAAACGCTCAGCGCAATCTCTTCCGCTGATGCAGTCTCCGGAAGAACCTTTCCGTCTTTATCCAAATAAACTGGCTTGACCACCTCAGCGGCAGAGCGAGGGATCAGACGATACGGCCGCTCTAAGAAGTGATATTGATAAAGCGGTTCATAGATACTATAGGTGTAAGGCGTCTCATCTGAAGAGTAAGAACTCGTCGGATCTAAATGCTTCGGACTGCGGCCTGAGAATGGCGTATAGAGCGTGTTGGAGGCAAGCTCTTTTTCCGTGTGAACGGAGTTCGGAATTTCTTTGCAGGAGGTCAGCGCGGCCAGTGCAAAGACGGCCGCCGACAGCTTAAAAAGTCTGCCGTAAGCTGCGCCGTATCCTACTTTAATTTTCACTGCTCTTCCTTTCGCCTATTTTGGGACGTGATATCTTATCAGATCGCAAAAAGTTCCAAAGAAATAAAACATTTAGGCACAGTTGCACACCTAGGGGTATTCCTATCTTTTTAAGTTTCACACAAGATTTTATTGATTCAGAAAAACGGGTACAAAGAAGAGTTTTCAAGCCTGATTCTCCGGTACCCGTTTGTTAAAATGCGCTGTTATGTGAGGCTGGGCTTCAAGGAGCCTTTTTGAGCGCGTCTAAGCGCGCTCGGATGAGAATTCGTTGATGGAAAAACACTATTTCGACTGGCCGGTTCGCGTCTACTACGAAGACACAGACTGTGCACGAGTGGTTTATTACGCAAACTACTTCAGATTCATGGAACGCGCACGCACGGAATGGCTGCGCGCGTTGGGCTGGAGTCAGGAGCGGCTGTACTCAGAGCTCGGCGTCGTCTTTGTCGTCGCCGAAGCCAAAGCCAAGTACAAGAAACCGGCTCGGCTGGATGATGAATTAGTGGTTCGATCAACGGTCACCGCGTGCGGCCGTACTTCTTTTGAATTTCATCAGGAAATTCTGAGAGGAGATGAAGTGCTCAACGTCGGAGACGTTCGCTGCGGCACGCTCGACGCGCACACATTCCGCCCGGTGGCTATGCCCGAGCCTATTTCAGAACAACTCAAAAAACTTTTAAATCATTAATCATTCGTTAGTACAAGGGACTGTGATGGAAGCATCTGCCGATTTATCAATCATTACTTTGGTTGCTCATGCGAGCGCCGTTGTTCAGATTGTTTTGGCTATTCTTTTGATTTTCTCTTTAGTGAGCTGGACCATTATTTTTCAGAAATGGTTCCAGATGAGCCGTGCAAGAAGAGAAGCCCGCAACTTCGACAAGCGTTTCTGGGGCGGTGCAGATTTAAATAAACTCTACGAAAGCGCCACCGAGCGCCGCTCTTCCATCGGCCCTCAGGAGGGCATCTTCTACTCCGGCATGACCGAGTTCTTAAGAAGCCGCGCGAGCAATCTCGAAGCCCGCGCCGGCACCTTCGGCGTCATTGACGGTGTGTCTCGCGCCATGCGCGCCCGTTATCAGAGAGAACTCGACATTCTCGAGTCGGGCTTGAGCGTTTTGGCCACCATCGGTTCCGTTTCCCCGTACATCGGTTTGTTCGGCACGGTCTGGGGCATCATGGACGCCTTCACCGGCTTGGGCAACCTGGAAAGCGCTTCGCTGGCTGTCGTCGCCCCGGGTATTGCCGAAGCTCTGGTAGCAACCGCGATCGGCCTGTTTGCCGCTATTCCTGCCGTTATCGGCTACAACCGCTTTGCTTACAGTCTGGATCGTCTCTCGAGCCAGTACGAAAGCTTCATGCAGGAATTCCAGAACATTTTGGGTCGTCAGGCCTAAGGACACAACATGGCACGTAACGGCAAAAGACGTCTTTTAGCAGAGATGAACGTCGTCCCGTACATTGACGTGATGCTCGTTCTCGTGGTGATCCTGATGGTCGCCGCCCCATACGTCAATCCTTCGATCGTCGATCTGCCGAAAGTCAATAAAGCGGCTCGCACTCCGGATAAAGTTGTCGAAGTCATTATCTCGCCAGACGGCAAACTCCAGATCCGCGATACCGCAAAGAAATTAACTCCGGTTGATTTTCCTCAGTTAGTCTCTACGGTCGAATCGATGCAGACCGACGGAAATCAGGTTCCGGTTGTCATTGCTGCGGATAAAACCGTCGCATATGAAAAAGTCATCGACGTGATGCGCAATCTACAAAAGGCCAACATCACGCGTATCGGTCTGTCATTGCAACTTGAAGGAAGCGGTGCCAAGTAATGGACGACTTATCTCCGAATCAAGCGAATCGGCTCTCAGGCGCTCAGGGGTATTGGGGCACGGCTTTTGTGCTCGCTTTAATCGCCCACGGGCTTCTTTTTGTGCTGCTCTTCGTTTCCATGCAATGGAGATCGGAGCCGACAGGACCCGTCTATGCCGAGTTGTGGAACGGCGACATGCCGGCGGCAGAAGCCCCGGCAGAGACGCAACCGGAACCGCAACCTGAGCCGGAACCCGAGCCTCAGTCCGAACCGGAGCCCCAGCCTGAACCTCAGCCGGAACCGGAACCCGCTCCCGAGCCTCCTGCTCCGGAAGAGCCTCAGCAGCAGCTGCCTCCGCCCCCGCCTCCTATCGCTCAGACGGATTTAGATCGTCAAGCCAACCTACTTGAGGATCCGGACATCGTCCAAGAAAGACTCGACCGCGAAAAGAAGAAGCAGGAAGAGGAAAAACAACGCATTCTTGAGCGCGAACGTCAGCTTCAGGAAGCCAAACGAGCTGAAGAGCAGCGTAAAGCCGAAGAAGCTCGCCAGACTGAACTGCGCCGTCAGGAAGAAGAACGACGCATCGAAGAACAGAAGCGTCAGGAAGAGCTGAAGAAACAAGAAGAGCAGAAACGCTTAGCGGAAGAAAAACGTAAGGCTGAAGAAAAAGCAGAAGCCGAACGCAAAGCTAAGCAGGAAGAACTCAAGAAACAAGCTCAGGAACGCGAACGCAAGATCGCTGAAGAAAAGGCTCAGCGAGAAAAAGCCCTAGCTGAAAAACGCAAGGCTCAAGAAGAACTCAATCGTCAGAGAGCCCAAGAACAGGCTAATGCCGCCCGCAGAAAAGAAATGCTCAGCCGCTTAACCGGCCAGAGCGGATCTGCCATGGGTTCAGGCTCCGGCGCCATGACGAACTTCCAGCAAGCCCAGTACAACAACCGTATCGTTGCCTGCATCCGTCCGCATATTACGTTTAATACGCCGGCCGGCGCCAAACGCGGAATGTACGTTGCCAAGTTCGATGTCCGTCTGCTCAAGAACGGTCAGAAGGCTGTTCCGCCCAAGATGATCAGCAGCAGCGGTCTGAAGGCTTTCGATACGGCGGTGGAAAAAGCGATTCTGATGTGCAATCCCTTCCCCAAACCCCCGGTAGGAGACATTCCTTCTTCTATTACATTGACATTTGATCCGGTTGACGACGCAAACGGTCGTTAACCTAACGGAGACAGCCTATGAGTACCTCGGCAGCCGCATCCGCCGAAATCGCCAAAGTCGCACAAACAGCGGTTACGACAGAAGAACTTTTAAGCGGCGACAGCAACATCCTGGATCAACTCCTGCTGATGTTTGAAAAAGGGCTTAACCAGCCGATCATCTATTGGCAGCTGGCCTCCATTCTGGGCTCACTGTTTTTAGCTTGGCTGCTTGGCAAATACATCCGCATGCGGATTATTAAGCACTTAGCCGCTAATGAAATCATCGAAAGCGACGAGATCAAAGCGGAAGAAGGCGAAGCCCCGGTCAAGCCTGAACATCGCGAGAGCGCCTTCTGGGCAAAGGTAAGACGAGGCATTGAGACGCTGATTTTGCGGCTGAGTTTCCCGCTGCTTGGAATGTTATTCATCGCGGTCAGCACCTTTACCGTGCGACTTTTCGGCTTGCTTCCTAAGAAAGCCCTGCCGCTGGAATCTATTGCGTGGTTGATTCTCGGGGCCTACGTTGTGATCCGCACGGTCGTATTTCTGCTGCACTCGCTTTCGCGCAAATACAACAGCAGTTTGGATAACTTCCTGACGTTTTCGATTTGGGGCGGTGTCGCGCTTCAGATCGTCGGCGTGCTGCCTAAGTGCGTGGAATTTATGCAGACCACCAAAATTCCGCTAGGAAGCACCAACGCAACGGTTTGGTCTGTCTTCCTTTCCGGCTTCTCGATTGCCTTAGCGCTCTTTATCGCGAAGTGGATCGGCCAGTTCTTTGAGAAATGGATCAACAGCCTGCCGACCATGGAGTCCAACGTCCGCGTTGTGATCATCCGGGTGGTCAAGGTCGTTTTAGTGACGATTGCGATTTTGATCGGTCTGGCTTCAGTCGGTATTGACATCACCGTACTCGGCGTCTTCGGCGGTGCCATCGGTGTCGGCTTAGGTTTCGGCTTACAGAAAATTGCCTCTAACTACGTCAGCGGATTCATTATTCTTCTGGATAAGAGCATCAAAATCGGAGACTTGGTGAACGTTTCCGGCGTTGAAGGTATTGTGACGGACATCAAGACGCGCTACACAGCGGTTAAGGCTTACGACGGCAGCGTAACGATTATCCCGAACGAGAATTTCGTCACCAGCAGCGTTCGCAATACCTCGTACCTGTTGGGTCCGGGACGTGCGACCGTCATGATGAGCGTTGACTACAGCGCCGACATTGATGAAGTCATTGAGCTCATGACCGATATCGTCCGAAAACAGCCGCGCGTGCTGATCAATCCGGCGCCCTACACCATTCTGACGAACTTCGGAGCCGACGGTATTGAACTGACGTCGTACTTCTGGGTTCCCGACCCCGAAAAAGGCACCGCGACTTTGAGGTCCAACATTGGTCGCGCGATGTTCCGTGAATTCAACAAGCGCAAGATCAACATTCCGTTCCAGCAGAGGGATCTGCATATCATTTCGATGCCGGAAGTGATATGCAAAGTCGAAAACGACGTTCCTGCCCCATCGAAGTCCGAAGCAAAAGCAGGAACATAACGGTTTCTAACCTCTAATCAATCTGAAAAGTCGAAGCTCAGCCCTTCGACTTTTCTTTCTTGAATCTCTAATCCTCAAGTCCAACATCTTTCAAATTTTTCCGATATGTTTCGCAAGTTAGGCCCGTGGTTCATATTCGTCGCTGCATTGTTCGTCATGAGTTTAGGTATCGCACTCGTGACTCGAGGCAATCTCGGAACCACGCCCATCAGCTCTCTGCCATTAGTGTCGTCTTATGCCAGCGGCTTAACCTTCGGTGAAACTACTTTCTTCATTAACTTGCTCTTTGTTGCTGCACAGTGGCTGCTGCTCCGAAAATCCATCAACAAGCTTCTACTTCTCTCGCAAATTCCGATCACATTCGCCTTCTCTTACTTCATCGATACATCTATGCAGATCACTGAGTTCTTGTCTTCAGATATTTATTGGAAATGTTTTGCAGTCTCGATGCTTGGAAACGTGGTTCTCGGACTCGGCGTTGCTTTAGAAGTGTTTGCCGGCGCCGCAGCGTTACCCGGGGAAGGACTCGTACTTGCGGTCAGTACGGTTCTGCACAAGCCATTTTCATCCGTCAAAATCGCCAATGACGTTATTTTGGTTTTGTTGGCTTTACTTCTTAGTTACTGCGTTTTCCACGAAATACGCGGGCTGCGGGAAGGAACTGTTATTTCGGCGTTATGCGTCGGCATCTTTGTGAAATTCTGGCTTGCCGGTCTTACAAAACTTTTCAAGAGAGCGCCAGCGGACACAGAGTAACTTTTAGAGCTTTCCAGCCGCAGCGGAGATCGGAGAATTTAAATCAGGCTCGATGAGTTGGAATCGTCAGCTTCAAGGCCTTGCTGATTCTAAATATCGTTTCGAATTTAGGTGATCCTTCGGGGCTGAGCGCTCTGTACAAACACTGCTTTGAGAGACCTGTCTCCTTTGCGAGCTGAACCATTCCTTTAGCCTTCGCCATTTCGCCAAGTGCCCTTCTAACGAGTGATCCATCTCCCAGATCTTCTTCAACACAGCCCTTGAAAAAAGCTTCGGGATTGTTTTCCGTATTGATAAGGTAGTCCTGGATGTCAAATTCTTTGCCAAGCTTCGTAGTCACGCTTTGTACTCTTCAAGTAAGTTCCTCGTCGAAACCTTCAGCGAAAGTTTAAATGAACGCAGGCTTTCTTGATTGAACTCGGCAGCCTCTTACGCAGCTACCGACTCCAGCTGTTGAGTTTTGCATTGCATTAACCGTTGAATTTGGGACTTGAAGCTGAGTAATGGGCTAACGGGGTTTTCCTCATAGTTCGCTTTTTACTATTGACTTCCTCCCCTCCATAAATGAAGAGGATTCCTACCACTTCTCCGACAGCCGTAGCTTAATGTCGAAGTTGCCTCGGCGGGTTTCTGCTTCAGCGGGATTGCCCAAAGGAGTACAGCTTGGTTTTTGCACGT
>JABLTT010053948.1_pt1 | contig 108501 bp, 126 predicted proteins | sample 7160061 | NCBI WGS metagenome assembly JABLTT01 (sample SAMN14651232, study PRJNA627086) | human gut metagenome | isolation source: feces | host: Homo sapiens | reverse complement strand
GCTTTGGGCCGGGGAGGGCGGGGTGCTGCTCTATGACCGGCGCCGCGCGGCTGCGGCGGGCTGGGGAATCCTGTCAGTACAGCATGGCGGTTCCTTACATTTGTATAAAAGAAATAAAAACTTTTTCTTAATAATCTGTTAATTGGTATGTAACACTCTTGTAATCTTTTTGAAACGTGGTATGATAGGCACTACGCGCAAACGGGGCGTCTCCCGCAGCGCGTGCTCCATCCGCCCAAACTATGGAGGATTACAAGAATGACTATGTTGGAACTTGTCAAGCATCTCAATTTTGCTGTGGTGGTTCTGTTTACCCTGCTCTACCTGTACCAGGGCTTCTATGTAGTGGTGGGGCTGGTTCGCCGCCGCTGGCAGGACCGGCACCAGCCAAGCCGCCTGCACCGCTTCGCCGTGATCGTATCCGCCCGCAACGAGGAGGGGGTCATCGGGGAACTGCTGGAGAGTCTGAACCGGCAGAATTACCCAAAGGAGCTGCTGGATCTCTATGTGGTGGCTGACAACTGCACCGACGACACCGCCGGGGCGGCCCGCCGGGCCGGCGCGTTCGTGTACGAGCGCTTCGACCAGGTACATAAGGGCAAGGGCTACGCCATGGACTACCTCTTCCGCCGCCTCAAAGAGGAGGGGAAGGACTGCTATGACGGCTACTTCGTCTTTGACGCGGACAATCTGGTGGACGCCAATTTTGTCGCCGAGATGAACCGCACCTTTGACCAGGGCTACGATGCGGTGACCTGCTACCGCAACTCCAAGAACTTCGCGGCCAACTGGATCTCCGCCGGCTACTCCATCTGGTTCCTGCGGGAGGCCCGGTTCCTCAACTTCCCCCGCACCCTGCTGGGCACCAACTGCCACGTGTCGGGCACCGGCTTCCTGGTGTCCGCCCGGGTCATCGAGGACAACGGCGGCTGGCCCTTCCACCTGCTCACCGAGGATATCCAGTTTTCCGTGGACTGCGCCATCCAGGGCAAGAGGATCGGCTACTGCGACAAGGCGGTGGTCTACGACGAGCAGCCCACCACCTTCCGGCAGTCCTGGGATCAGCGGCTGCGGTGGTCTAAGGGCTTCTACCAGGTGGATCGGGAGTATACCCTCCCCCTGCTGAAGGGCTGCTTCCGCCGGGGCCGCCTGGGTACCTCCTGCTACGACATGTTTGTCACCGTGGCGCCCGGCATGCTGCTCACCCTGCTGATGATTCTCTTTAACGGCGTGATCCTGGCCGCCTGCCTCACCCAGCCGGCCTATCTGGCCACCCGCATCATCCATGAGACCGTGGGCTTCATGGGCTCCGCCGTGTGGAATTTCTATGTGGGCCTGCTGTTCTACGGGCTGATCACGGTGCTGTCCGAGTGGCGTCACATCGACGCCGCGCCGGTGCAGAAGCTGGGGTATGTCCTCACCTTCCCGATCTTTATGTTTACCTACATTCCCATTTCCATTGCTGCACTGGTGCAGAAGGTGGAGTGGAAGCCCATCTACCACACCGCCACTAAGAAAATCAACGAGCTGGGATAAACAAAGAGGGGCCGCGGATACTCCCGGCCCCTCTTTGTTTTGCCTATATGAGGCTGTACTTGCATTCCCGTATCGTTTTGTGATATACTATCTCCCAATCATGCATCCATGCAATTTTAGGAGGAATAAAACAATTATGGACACCATCCCCCCCTTATCCCTGCCCATCCTGCTGGACGGAGCCACCGGCTCCGAGCTGTATAAGCGGGGCATGCCCGCCGGCGCGTGCACGGAGCAGTGGGTGCTCGGCCACCCGGAGGCCCTGCTGGAGCTCCAGAGGGGTTATGTGGCGGCGGGCAGCCAGGTGCTGATCGCCCCCACCTTCGGGGCCAACCGGGTGCGGCTGGAGCAGCACGGTATCTTCGGGCAGGTGGCGGACTACAACCGCCGGCTGGTGGAGCTGTCCCGGCAGGCTGCCGGCGGCCGCGCTCTGGTGGCGGGGGACATGGCCCCCACGGGGCTGTTCATCGCCCCCTTCGGGGAGAGCAGCTTTGAGGAGCTGGTGGCCATCTATACCGAGCAGGCGGCTGCCCTGGCGGCGGCGGGGGTGGACCTCTTCCTCATTGAGACCACCATGACCATGCCCGAGGCCCGGGCGGCGGTACTGGCCTGCAAGAGCGTGTCGGATCGGCCGGTGTGGGTCACCTTTACCTGCGACGAGAACGGCCGCACCCTCTCGGGCACCGACGTGCTGGCCGCCCTGATCGTCATGCAGGGCATGGGAGTGGACGCCTTCGGGCTGAACTGCTCCTCCGGCCCGGCGGAGATGCTGGAGCAGATGCGCCGCCTTACCCCCTACACCACCGTCCCGCTCATTGCCAAGCCCAACGCGGGCCTGCCCGAGACGGTGGAGGGGCAGGCGGTGTACCACTGCCCGCCGGAGGAGTTCGCTTCCTACGCCGCCGGCTTCGCGGCGGCAGGCGTTCGTATCTTTGGCGGTTGCTGCGGCACTACGGCGGAGCATGTGGCCGCCCTGCGCGCCGCGGTGGAGGCGGTGGATTTCTCCGCCTTTGTCCCGCCCAGGCGGGACCCCGATGTGATCCCCTGCGCCAGTGAGAAGGAGGCCCGGTTCATTACGCCCGACATCGATGTGGGGGAGACCATCGAGTGCACCTCCGATCTGCTGGAGGATATTCTGGAGGCGGAGGAGAACGCCCCCCAGGGCGCGCTGAAGATCGCCATTTACGACGAGGACGACCTCTACACCTTTGCCGAGAACCAATACGCGGTGAAGGATGCGCTGTGCCTCTGGACCGACGTGCCCGAGCTGCTGGAGCAGGCCCTGCGGCTCTACCAGGGCCGGGCCTTCTGGGACGGCACCGGGGAGCTGGAGGCGGCCTTCCTCCAGGAGATGGCCCGGAAATACGGCCTGGTGCTGCTGTAAATCCCGTCAAGTCCCCTGTTCCAAAATCAGCGAAACCGCCAAAAAGCACGCCCTGTTTTTGGGGCGCGCTTTTTGTTTTGTGCCTTGACGGGCTAACCAAGATACGGTATCATAGGAGACGTCAAGAACATAAGAACACAAGATGTAGTGCCAAGCCTGGACGGGGTGTCTTTCCCTGTGTTGGCTTTTTTCATGAAGGAAGAAGGGGGCGGACAGCCATGACACTGACAAAGATCCGCAAGCGGGACGGCCGCCTGGCCGAGTTCAACGAGGAGAAGATCGCCCGCGCCATTGAGAAGGCGTTCAACGCCACCTACAAGCCCGGACGGGGGGAGGAGGCCAGAAAGCTGGCCGACGAGGTGCTCTCCATCCTGGAGGTGGAGGGGCAGGCCCAGCCCGATGTGGAGCACATTCAGGATCTGGTGGAGCGGGTGCTCATGGACAACGGCTATGTGCAGACCGCCAAGTCCTACATCCTCTACCGGGAGGAGCGCAGCCGCGCCCGGGAGATGAACACCCGGCTGATGAAGACCTATGAGGACATCACCTTCTCCAAGGCCAAGGACTCCGACATCAAGCGGGAGAACGCCAACATCGACGGGGATACGGCCATGGGGAGCATGCTCAAGTTCGGCTCTGAGGGGGCCAAGCAGTTCTACGACATGTTTGTGCTCAACCCCGACCATGCCCGGGCACACCGGGAGGGGGACATCCACATCCACGATCTGGACTTCCTCACCCTCACCACCACCTGCTGCCAGATCGACATCAAAAAGCTGTTCGAGGGGGGCTTCTCCACCGGCCACGGCACCCTGCGGGAGCCCAACGACATCTCCTCCTACGCCGCCCTGTGCTGCATCGCCATCCAGTCCAACCAAAACGACCAGCACGGCGGCCAGAGCGTGGTCAACTTCGACTACGGCATGGCCGACGGCGTGCGCAAGACCTTCGCGCGGGTGTACCGCCAGAACCTGGCCCGGGCCCTCATGCTGCTGGAGGGCCGGGAGGACCCGGAGAGGGAGCTGAAGGCCCTTATGGCACAGCTCAAGGCCGACACCGGGCTGGTACCCACCCTGGAGGACTGGGGGGACTATGCCGCCGCCGAGCGGGCCGCGCTGGTTCCCGCCTTCGGCACGGCGGAGCAGGTGGAGAAGGCCCAGGCCTTCGCCCACCAGCGGGCGGTGAAGGAGACCGACCGGGCCACCTATCAGGCCATGGAGGCCCTGATCCACAACCTGAACACCATGCACTCCCGGGCCGGGGCCCAGACCCCCTTTTCCTCCATCAACTACGGCATGGACACCTCCCCGGAGGGGCGCATGGTGATGAAGAACGTCATGCTGGCCACCGAGGCCGGCCTGGGCGGCGGAGAGACCCCCATCTTCCCCATCCAGATCTTCCGGGTCAAGGAGGGGGTCAACTACAACCCCGGCGAGCCGAATTACGACCTGTTCCAGCTGGCCATGCGGTGCTCCGCCAAGCGGCTGTTCCCCAATTTCTCCTTCCTCGACGCGCCCTTCAACCTGCAGTACTACAGGCCCGGCCACCCGGAGACCGAAATCGCCTATATGGGCTGCCGTACCCGGGTCATCGGCAACGTGTACGATCCCAGCCGGGAGATCTGCAACGGCCGGGGCAACCTGTCCTTCACCACCATCAACCTGCCCCGGCTGGCCATCAAGGCCAGGGGGGATCTGGACGTCTTCTTCGAGGGGCTGGACCGGATGCTGGATCTCTGCGTGGAGCAGCTGCTGGAGCGCTTTGAGATCCAGTGCCGCAAGCACGTATACAACTACCCCTTCCTCATGGGCCAGGGGGTGTGGCTGGACAGCGACAAGCTGGACTGGGACGACGAGGTGCGGGAGGTGCTCAGGCACGGCACCCTCACCGTGGGCTTCATCGGCCTGGCCGAGACCCTCAAGGCCCTTGTCGGCGTCCACCACGGGGAGAGCGAGAAGGCCCAGGTGCTGGGCCTGGAGATCATCTCCCACATGCGGGCCCGCATGGACGAGGAGGCCGCCAAACGGGGCCTCAACTTCTCCCTCATCGCCACCCCCGCCGAGGGGCTGTCCGGCCGGTTCGTCAAGCTGGACCGGGCCCGTTACGGCTCCATCGAGGGGATCACCGACCGGGAGTACTACACCAACTCCTTCCACGTGCCGGTGTACTACCCCATCTCCGCCTACGATAAAATCCGGATTGAGGCTCCCTACCACGCCCTCACCAACGCCGGCCACATCAGCTATATCGAGATGGACGGCGATCCCACCGACAACCTGGAGGCCTTCGAGAAGGTCATCCGCTGCATGAAGGAGAGCGGCATCGGCTACGGCAGCGTCAACCACCCGGTGGATCGTGACCCGGTGTGCGGCTTCTCCGGCATCATCGGCGACCAGTGCCCCGGCTGCGGCCGCACCGAGGCCGACGGCGTGCCCTTTGAGCGCATCCGCCGCATCACCGGCTATCTGGTGGGAACCCTGGACCGCTTCAACAACGGCAAGCGGGCGGAGGAGCGCGACCGGGTAAAGCATTCGGTGTAATAGGGACGGGGACAAGCCTAGGGCTTGTTTGAAAAATATCAACATGCCCAATCGACGGGTCTTTTGTCTCATGGACGGCGCAATTTTTCCTTGAAATCCGTCCGGATTCCCGCGAAAAAATTGCTTGCCAGCGGCCCAAAATCCCTCGCCGCTGGGCACATCGCCAATGTTCAAACAAGCCCTAGCGCTGCCTCGTAGGGGCCGATGCCCACATCGGCCTGCTCAACCAGTCTTGTAGAGGAGAGATACCATGTCAGACACGCCCGCCATCCGTCTCAAGCGGGGAGAGGGCCGCGCCTTCAAGGCCGGCGGCCCCTGGATTTACGACAACGAGATTGCAGAGATTCTGGGCGAGCCCGCCGACGGCGGCATCGTCCGTATCGAGGACTACAACGGCTACCCCCTGGGGGTGGGCTTCCTCAACCGGGCCTCCACCATCGCGGTGCGCGTCCTGTCCCGGGACGCCGGGGCCGTCATCGACCGGGATTTTCTGGAGCGGCGGGTACGGGCCGCCTGGCAGTACCGCAAGGACACGGTGGACACCTCCTCCTGCCGGGTGATCTTCGGGGAGGCCGATTTCCTCCCCGGCCTGGTGGTGGACAAGTTTGCCGACGTGCTGGTGGTGGAGTCCCTGGCCCTGGGCATCGACCGGCTGAAATCCACCATTCTGTCTCTGCTGGTGGATCTTTTGAAGGAGGACGGCATCTCCGTCCGGGGCATCTACGAGCGCAGCGACGCCAAGGTGCGCCTCAAGGAGGGCATGGAGCGGGTGAAGGGCTTCTTGTCCGACCCCTTCGATCCGGTGGTGGAGATTGTGGAGAACGGCGTCCGCTATCAGGTGGACGTGGCCGAGGGGCAGAAGACCGGCTTTTTCCTGGATCAGAAGTACAACCGGCTGGCCATCCAGCCCCTGGCCCGCGGCGGCCGGGTGCTGGACTGCTTCACCCACACCGGGGCCTTCGCCCTCAACGCCGCCAAGGGCGGCGCGGCGGAGGTGCTGGGGGTGGACGCCTCGGAGCTGGGGGTGGCCCAGGCCACGCAGAATGCCGCCCTCAACGGCATGTCCGACCGGGTACGCTTTGCCTGCCGCGACGTGTTCGAGCTGCTGCCGGAGCTGGAGCGGAAGGGCGAGAAATTTGACCTGGTGATCCTGGACCCGCCCGCCTTCACCAAGTCCCGCGCCTCGGTGAAGAAGGCGGTCACCGGCTACCGGGAGATCAACCTGCGGGGCATTAAGCTGGTGAAAAACGGCGGCTATTTGGCCACCTGCTCCTGCTCCCACTTCATGACGCCGGAGCTGTTCACCAAGACCATCGGGGAGGCCGCCCGGGACGCCCGCCGCCGCCTGCGGCAGGTGGAGTACCGCACCCAGTCCCCCGACCATCCGGTGCTGTGGGGGGCCGACCAGTCCCTCTACCTGAAGTTCTATATCTTCCAGGTGGTGGACGACGCATAAAGCGAACAGGGCCGCCGCATCCGCGGCGGCCCTGCTGTTTGAGGGAGGAAGCGCCATGCGCATCGCCAATACCGTATCCGACTCCATCGTGGACGGCCCCGGCCTGCGGTTCACCGTCTTCACCCAGGGCTGTCCCCACCGCTGCCCTGGATGCCACAACCCGGGCACCCACGACCCGGCCGGGGGGCGGGAGGTCTCGGTGGCGGAGCTGGCGGCGGAGCTGTCCGGCAATCCGCTGACCGACGGCCTCACCCTCTCCGGCGGGGAGCCCTTCTGCCAGGCGGCGGAGTGCGCCGCCCTGGCCCGCATCGCCCGGGAAAGGGGCTTGAACGTGTGGGCCTATACGGGGTATACTTATGAGAGACTGCTCGCCGGAGAGGTGCCGGACGCGCTGGCCCTGCTGGAGCAGGTGGACGTGCTGGTGGACGGGCCCTTTGTGGAGGCGGAGAAGTCCTACGCCGCCCTGTTCCGGGGGAGCGCCAACCAGCGGCTGATCGACGTGCCCAAGTCCCTGGCCGCCGGGGCGGTGGTGCTGTGGGAGCGTCCCGACCCCCTGGCCCACTTCACCCGGCCGGAGTCGTAAGGCCGGGCGGCCACAAGGGCCGCCCCTACAGACACGGATGACCGCACAGGCCCGGGCGTAGGGGCGGGGCTTGTCCCCGCCCGCCATCTGGAGGCATGGCTGTGTGGCCGACTTGGAGACACGCGGGCCGCCTGACACGCTGTTTCCCCCGAAGCGGCACAAATCCGCGGCGGCCGGGCGGCCACAAGGGCCGCCCCTACAGATGCGGATGACCGCACAGGCCCGTAGGGGCGGGGCTTGTCCCCGCCCGCCCCGCACCGGCGTGTGGACGGCGGGGGGATGAGAGTGCCGGGCCCTGCGGCGTGCGTGTAGGGGCGGATGCCTACATCCGCCCGTGTGCAGCCAGCCCCGCGCCGGTGCGCAGGCCCAGCAGAAAGGCGTGGGCGGCGGCAAAGGCCCGAATTGCCTCTATATCAGTCCATAGATCCGGCGTACATTCGTTTTTGACCAGATCGTGATGGTACTCGTCCGCCGCGTCCATGGGCATGGCGTCTATATACGACTGGATATACTGGGTATACAAAAATTGTACAAAGTCCGTCATTTCACCACCTCCAATGTCGTGTTTATTATACACCACTTTAAAAGTTGTGTCAAGGAGGATTTGCACATATGGAGAAGATTATGGAGACGTTTGGCAAACGTCTGAAGGAACTGCGAACCCAGAAGCACAAGACCCAGGTGGAAATGGCAGAACTGCTGGAGTGTACAGACCGTCACTATCAGAGAATGGAGTATGGCTATGTAAACGTACCCTCCCTCACACTGCTTGCTTTGGCGGACTATTTTCACGTGACGACCGATTACCTGCTGGGACGGGAGGATACCGATGACCATCATTGACAAGGAGACCTGGCCCCGCCGGGCCCATTACGACTTTTTCACCCCCATGTCCGACCCCTTCTACACCCTGACGTTCCCGGTGGACGTGACACCCCTGCGGGCCTGGTGCAGGGCCAATGCCATGCCCTTTTACCCGGCCATGGTGTTCGGCGTCACCAAGGCCATGGAGGCGGTGGACGCCTTCCACTACAAGGATCGGGACGGGGTGATCGTCCGCCACGACACCCTTGTGCCCAGCTTCACCGACCTGAAGCCGGGCAGCGACCTGTTCCAGATTGTCACCGTGGAGGCGGGGGAGGACCCGGCGGACTTCTGCCGCCGGGCCAAGGCCCAGGCGGCGGCCCAGACCGAGTTCATCACCTCCGGCCCCTGGGACGGGGATCAGCTCGTCTACTTCACCTGCCTGCCCTGGTTCCCCCTCACAGCCCTGAAAAACGAGAAGGATGTGAATCCCTCCGACTCGGTACCCCGGGCGGCCTGGGGCCGCTGGGAGGAGGAGGGGAGCCGCACCCGCCTGCTGCTGAGCCTGGAGCTGAACCACCGCCTGCTGGACGGGGTCCACGTGGGCCGGTTTTACGAGGCGCTGAACCGCTGGATGGAGGGGCTATGACCGCGGAGGAGTTTCGGGCCCGCTGGACGGGACATGTGCCCAAGGTGCAGGACGTGACGGGGGAGTACGCCGTGCTGGTGCCCCTGGTGGAGCGGCCGGAGGGCCTGTGCCTGCTCTACGAGGTGCGGGCCGACACCCTGGGCCGCCAGCCGGGGGAGGTGTGCTTTCCCGGCGGGCGGCTGGAGCCGGGGGAGGACGCAGTCTCCTGCGCCCTGCGGGAGACGTGGGAGGAGCTGGGCATCCCCCGGCCGGCGGTGGAGGTGGTGGCCGAGCTGGACTGGCTCACCCACCAGGGGGGCTTTGTGCTCTATCCCGTCCTGGGGATTGTGGCGCCGGAGGCGGCGGAGCGGCTCCGCCCCGGCCCCGCCGAGGTGAAGGAGACCTTCTTTGTGCCGGTGGACTGGCTGCGGGCCCATCCGCCGGAGGTGTATGCCTACCCGCTGGAACCCCGGGTGGGGGAGGACTTCCCCTATGCCCGCATCGGCTTTCCCCAGGGCTACCGCTGGCGGGGCGGCCGGGTGGAGGTGCCCATCTACGCCTGGGAGGGACGGGCCATCTGGGGCCTGACCGGCCGCATCACCCGCCGCCTGCTGGAGGGTATGCCATGAGAGCGCCGGAGCGGCTGGGGCCCTATGTGTACCGCCAGTCGGACACCTGCTTCCCTCTGGGGGGCGACAGCCTGGCCCTGGCCGCCTTTGCCTCGGTGCGGCGGGGGGACCGGGTGTGCGACCTGGGCTGCGGGGCGGGGGCGCTGCTCCTGCTGCTGGCCGCCCGGGTTTCCCCACTGGTCCTCTCCGGTGTGGAATACTGCCCGGAGGACGCCGCCCTGGCCCACCAGAACCTGGCGGAAAACGGCCTGGAGGGGGCGGTTTACACCGGAGATCTCCGCGCCGTGTGCAAAACCCTCCCCGCCGGGGGCTTCTCCGTGGCGGTCTCCAACCCTCCTTACTTCAAGGCGGGGAGCGGCGGCTGCGGCGGGCCCGCCCGGATGGAGGGGGACTGCGCCCTGGAGGACTGGTGCGCCGCCGCCGGGCGGCTGCTGAAAAACGGGGGACGCTTTGCCCTCGTTCACCGGCCGGAGCGTTTGTGCGATCTCTTTGCCGCCCTCCGCTCCGCCGGGCTGGAGCCCAAGCGGCTCCGGCTGCTCCAGCACGGGCCGGATTGCCCGCCCTCCGCCGTCCTGCTGGAGGCGGTGCGGCAGGGCCGGCCGGGGCTGGAGATTCTGCCCACACTACTGTCAAACCGGAGGTAATATACATGGCCGGAACGCTGTATCTGGTACCCACCCCCATCGGCAACCTGGGGGACATCTCCCGGCGCATCGCGGATACCCTGGGGGAGGTGGATTTTATTGCCGCGGAGGATACCCGGGTGACCCTCAAGCTGCTCAACCACCTGGGGCTGAAAAAGCCCATGCTCTCCTATTACCGCCACAACACCGGGGCGGGGGGCGAGGCGGTGCTCAGCCGCCTGCTGGCCGGGGAGAGCTGCGCACTGGTCACCGACGCGGGCACTCCGGCGGTTTCCGACCCCGGCGAGGAGCTGGTGGCCCTCTGCGCCCAGAGTGGGGTGGATGTGGTGGCCATCCCCGGCCCCTGCGCCCTGGTCACCGCCCTAGCGGTGTCCGGCCTGCCCACCGGCCGGTTCACCTTCGAGGGCTTCCTGGCCATGAACAAGAAGAACCGCCGCACCCACCTGGAGGAACTGAAGGGGGAGCGGCGCACCATGATTTTCTATGAGGCGCCCCACAAGCTCTGTGCCACCCTGGACGATCTGGCGGAGGCCTTTGGGCCGGGCCGGCGCATCTCTCTGTGCCGGGAGCTGACCAAGCTCCACGAGGAGGTGCGGCGCACCACCCTTGGGGAGGCTGCGGAGTGGTACGGGGCCAACCCGCCCCGTGGAGAGTTCGTGCTGGTGGTAGAGGGCGCGGCCGGGACGGCGGCGGAGGCCCCCACCCTGGCCGGCGGGCTGGCCCGGGTGGAGGCGCTGCGGGCCGAGGGCCTCTCCCTGCGGGACGCAGTGCGGCAGGCGGCGCGGGAAACAGGCCTGGCTAAAAATGAACTTTACGACCGTGCCGTGGAGAAAACCGGCGGCTGCGAATAAAACTGTGCGGAAAAAAGGACATCCTTATTTAGAAGTATTTGGAATCAAAAATATTACTATTAGTATTATTGGAAAACCGCGAAACACCTGCGGTTTCGATCGAAAAAAGGGACAAAAAAAGAAGAAAACACCTTGCTTTTTCAGAAAAAGCAAGGTGTTTTTACAATATGAAACGAATTGTTATTTTAACTGAAGCTCTCGAATGCAGTTGGGACAGACGTTCTTTCCCTTGAAGTTGATTACATCTTTTGCGTCATCGCAGAAAATGCAGGCGGGTTGATACTTTTTCAGTACAATTGAAGCCCCATCTACGTAAATTTCCAGCGAATCCTTTTCTGCAATGTCCAACGTACGGCGGAGCTCGATGGGGAGCACGATTCGCCCCAGTTCATCCACCTTGCGCACAATGCCCGTCGATTTCATAAGAGTTACTTCCTTTCCCTACGAATTTCCACATATTTCCGTCATTATCTATAAACTGACATTATTATAACATATCGTATTGGATTGTCAATCGAAATCTGGAAATCTTTACGAGGGAAAGCGGGGTTTTTCGACGGGCGGTGGAAAAGCAGTTTACAACAGCCCGGATCGCAGGCATGTTTCCTGCGGACAGCCCGTATAAATGGGGGAAGACGGGGAGGTGTCCGGTATGGCAATGACAGTGATCTGGACCGGGATGGTGGTGGTCTCTATCCTGTGCGGTCTGGCGACGGGAAACGGACCGGCGGTAGCGGCTGCGGCCATGGAGGGGGCGGCCGCGGCGGTGGAGCTGTGCCTGTCCATGGCGGGGGTGCTCTGCCTGTGGATGGGGGTGATGGAGGTGATGCGCCGCTCCGGCCTGTCGGATGGGCTGTCCCGGCTGCTCCGGCCGGTGCTGCGGCGGCTCTACCCGGAGTTTGCGCGGGACCGGGAGGTGATGGACACCATCTCGGCCAACGTGTCGGCCAACCTGCTGGGGCTGGGCAATGCGGCCACTCCCCTGGGCATCCAGGCCGCCCGGCAGATGAGCCGCCGCACTCCCGGACGGGCCTCAGACGCTTTGTGTATGCTGGTGGTGTGCAATACGGCGTCCATCCAGCTCATTCCCACCACGGTGGCCTCGGTGCGCCTGGCCGCGGGGTGCGCCGCCCCCTTTGATATCCTGCCCGCGGTGTGGCTGGCCTCGGTCATTTCGGTGTGCGCCGGCATCGGGGCGGTCAAGCTCTTCGGCCGGGTGTGGAGGGGGTAGGCATGGAGTTGTTCTTCACCATGCTGGTGCCTCTGATCATTGCCGCGGTGGCCTTGTACGGTATGGCGCGGCGGGTGGATGTGTATGACGCCCTGGTTCAGGGGGCCGGGGAGGGGCTGGGGGTGCTCCTGCGCATTGTGCCGCCCCTGGTGGGCCTGCTCACGGCGGTGTATATGCTCCGCGCCTCCGGGGCGCTGGAGCTGGCGGCCCAGGCGCTGGCCCCGGTGCTCACCGCCCTGGGCATCCCGCCGGAGACCGTGGCACTCCTGCTGGTGCGGCCGGTCAGCGGCTCGGCAGCACTGGGGGTGGGGGCGGAGCTCATCGCCACCTACGGCCCCGACTCCCTGATCGGCCGAACGGCGGCAGTGATGCTGGGTTCCACCGAGACTACCTTCTACACCATCGCGGTCTACTTCGGCGCGGCGGGCATCGTCAAGACCCGCTATGCCGTCCCGGCAGCCCTCTGCGCCGACCTGGCGGGCTTTATGGCTGCTGCCTGGGCAGTGCGGGTGATCTTCTATTAGCGGGTGCCGGCCATGCACAAACGCAAATAGCGCGGAAAGCCGCCCCCGCCTGGTGTGCAGGCGGGGGCGGCTTTTGTTCAAAGGGTGAAATCCTCGTCCTTCAGCTTGCTGAAGTCGGGTGCCACCGGCGGCGGCGGCACCCGCTTGAGGGGGTCGTACTTGAAGGAGCGGCAGCTCCCGCCGGGGGCGACTACACCCTGTTTGGTACAGAGGATTTTCTCCTCGTCCAGTGGGGTGCCCCGCTGACAGTAGGTGCACCTGGGCTCGATATTCTTCTGAAACAGCATGGAGCTCCCTCCCTCTCTCATAACGTCTCATTATAACACGCTCCGATGCCTCTTGCCAAGGCTTTTTCGCGCTGCGGCGGCCGCCACAAAGAGGAAAAAGAGGAAGAGCACCCAGGCGCAGACCAGAGAGATGACCAGTGTGCGGTGGAAATCCATGCCCGCAATGCCAGCCACCTGGTCGGCCAGGTAATCGGAGACCGGCGCCTCCAGCGGAAAGAGGCGGACCAGGACGGCGATGAACAGGGCGGACAGGCCGCCGTGGAGCAGCTTGCCTACCAGATAGGTGCCTACGGACAGGCCGCTGCCCCCGATGAAGGAGAGCACCTGACAGTGGACGGAGATGCCGGCCCACCCCAGCATGAAGGCGGCCAGAATAAGCTTGCCGCTGAGGGTGCCGTCGCCGGAGAGGGTCCACACACCGGAGGAGATCTCCAGCGCGCCGGTGAGCAGCCGCTGGGCCCACTCCGGGGTGAGGCCGAAGGGGGCCAGTACGGTCCCCAGCACCTGGGCCAGCCCGGGCAGGAAGCCGGAGCGGATGAGGAGCTGAATCACCACGGTGAAAAAGACCACAAAGGCGCAGATGTTCAACGTGGAGAGGAAGGAGTTCTTGATGGAGCCGGTAAAGGCTGTTGTGAAGCGCTGGGCGTGGAACTGGGGCCGGGACTGCCGCTCCTCCCGCCGGGCGGTTGGGCCGGCCTTGTAAAAACGGAAGAGAATGCCGATGCAGATGGAGGCGGCCGCGTGGGCCAGATAGAGCAGCACTCCCACCCGGCTACTGGCGAACACCCCAGCCCCCACCACGCCCAGAATGAAGGCGGGACCAGAGTTGTTGCAGAAGGCCAGCAGGCGCTCGGCCTCCGTCTTGGTGCACATGCCGTTCTCGTAGAGGCTGATGGCCGTCTTGGCTCCCACCGGGTAGCCGCCGATGAAGCCCAGGGCGAAAGCGGAGGCGCAGGCCCCGCTGACGTGGAACAGGGGGCGCATCAGTCCCTCCAGCAGACGTCCCAGGTATCCCGCCAACCCCAGTTCCACCACCAGGGAGGAGAGCACGAAGAAGGGGAACAGGGAGGGAATTATGACGTTGTAGCACAGGGCCAGGCCGCTTTTGGCCGCCTCCATAGAGGGCTGGGGATAGAGCATCAGGGCCAGGGTGGCGCACAGCAGGGCCAGACCCAGGAGCAGGTCGCGCACCCTCTCTTTGGACAACAGCCTGGACATAGGCTTCACCTCCGTCCTAAATGGGTATGCGCCGGAGGGGAAAAGGTTGCCTGTCCGGAGAAATTTGACAGGGCGGGAAAGGCGTGCTATGCTGAGGTATCCAAGTCAACGCCAGAGATCAGAAAGGGAGGGATGCCGATGGGCATACAGTATTGGAAGCAGGACGGGATCCCGGTGGCGGAGCTGACCGGGCCGGAGAAGCGCATTGTGGATGCGCCGTCGGCCCTGGAGCTGGCCATGACGGCGCGCCATGAGGCCGGGGCCTCCGCCCTGCTGGTGGACAAGGCGGCGGTGGCCGAGGACTTTTTCATCCTCAGCACCGGCCTGGCGGGGGAGATTTTGGAGAAATTCATCCAGTACCGGATCAAAATGGCCGTCTACGGAGACTTTTCCTGCTATACCAGCAAGCCTCTGCGGGATTTTATCTATGAGTCCAACCACGGGAGCGACTTTTTCTTTGTCCCCGAGCGGGAAGAGGCGCTTCGGCTGCTGCTGCGGACGGCTGGAAGGGAGTGAGGAAGGATGACCGAGGAGGAACGTATCTTCCGGGGGGAGTTGTTTGCCTCAGAGGAGCCGGAGCTGGTGGAGAAGAAGCGGAGAGCCCACCGGCTCAGCCAGAAGTATAATGAGACGTTTGAGGACGATGCAGAGGTGCGGGAGGCGATTCTCCGGGAGCTGCTGGGGGAGCTGGGGGAAGGCGTGTGTATGCTGGGGCCGGTGCGCTTTCACTACGGCTGCCACACCCGGGTGGGAAACCATTGCTTCATGAACTTCAACTTCACCGTTCAGGACGATGCGCCGGTGATCATCGGCGACCACTGCAATTTCGGACCCAACGTGACGATCGTGACGCCCATGCACCCCATGCTGCCCGACGAGCGCCGGGGGATGGTGTGCGACGATGGGGTGGAGCGGTTTTTGTGCTATGCCAAGCCCGTGACCATCGGACACGACTGCTGGTTCGGGGCAAACGTGGTGGTCTGCCCCGGCGTGACCATCGGGGAGAACTGCGTCATCGGAGCGGGGAGCGTGGTGACCCGGGACATCCCTGCGGGCTCCTTTGCCGCCGGCAATCCGGCCCGGGTCCTCCGCCCAATTACGGCGGAGGACACCGTCCGCGGCCGCTTCTCCGGCATCCGGGGGGAATAAAAACCGAGGGCCTGGATAACTCGTCCAGGCCCTCGCAGTCTATCGAAAAAGTCTTTTCGACAGACTGCTGAACTTTTTGAACCCCAAAAGGGTTCAAAAAGTTGGTTGATCCAACGCGAAAGGGAACCCTGACGGTTCATCTCCGCACCAAGTACCGCCGCAAGCGGCGGTTGTGCTCCGAATCGCCCTGCGGGGCAGCCTTTCACACGATCCTTCCCTCCGAATCCTCCAATAGGAGGGTTTATAGACAGCCTCAGAGGCCCGACCAACGCGTCCAGGCCCTCCGGCTATTTGGTCTGAAAAATCTCCCGGAACAGGGTGTAGTCCTGCTCCAGCTTGGGCAATAATGGGTAAGAGCCCCGGTGGAGCACCCAGTCCACGACCACGCCCCGGAAGTGGCGGAAAAAGAAGTCCGCCGTCCACTCCACCGACCAGCCGGGCAGAAGGGAACCCTCCTCCTCTGCCTGGCGCAGGCAGTCCAGCATGGCGCGCAGGGTATAGCGGGTGGGATCCATGGAGGAGGCGTCGTCGGGAGCATCCAGCCGCCGCTGGTAATAGCGGGCCACCAGCTCCCAGCCCTGGGCCTCAATGAAGGAGGCGTAGGTGGAGAGAATCAGCCAAAGCCGCTGGGGCGGGGCGTCAGTCTCGTGGCCGGACAGGGCCTCCTCCATGTACCGGTCTAGGGGGGAAAAGCCACGGGAGAGCAGATCCTCCTTGGAACGGAAGTGGTGGTAAAAGGCGCCGGTGGTAATGCCAGCCCGCTGGCAGATATCCCGGACGGAAACCTTGTCAAAGCTGTTTTCACGGGCCAGCTCCATGGCGGCCTGGAGAATGGCCTGCTCGGTCTGCTGCGCCTGCTCCTTCCGACGCTGGCGGTAGTCCATGGATTGTCCCTCCTTCCCCTTGACACGGCTGGTATTCAGCCGCTATAATAGTGACATAACGATGTTATGCGGGTTTTGCCACTCTGATTATAGAATAGGATGATTGCCTTGTCAAATCCGGAAAAGATTGCGCTGCTCACCGACTCCACGGCGGACCTGCCCGCCCCGATGCGGGAGGGTAAGCCCATCTATGTGGTGCCGCTGAAAATCCGCTGCGAGGACGGCGAGTACTCCGACGGGGTAGACATCACCGCCGAGGGGGTATATGAGCGGCTCCACCGGGGAGAGCTGCCCCGCACCTCGCTGCCCGAGGGCGGCGTGGTCAGCGACACGCTGGATCAAATCCGTGCCGACGGGTACGAGAGGGTGATCGCCGTCATGCTCTCCTCCGGCCTGTCCGGCACCTACAACATGGTGCGCCTCCAGGCCGGACAGCGGGACGATCTGGAGATCGCCGTCTTTGACTCCAGGAGCGGTTCTTTGGGCATCGGCATCATGGTGCTTCAGCTCTGGGAGGAGATCCTGTCCGGGTCCTCCTGGGATACCCTGGTGCGCGAGCGGGCGCCCCATCTGGTGGCAAACACCTTCCCTTTCTTCTCGGTGGACACCCTGGAGTACCTGCGCCGGGGCGGCCGCATCGGCCGCATCACCGCCCTGGCGGGCACCATGCTGTCCATCAAGCCCATCATCACCTTCTCGGACGACGGACAGCTCCAGAGCATCGCCAAGGTGCGGGGCCGCAGACAGGTGCAGGACAAGATCCTGGAGCTGCTCAGGGCCCGGTTCCAATCCGGCAGACGGTACAACCTGGCCGTGGCCAACGGCGGCGCGCCGGAGGAGATGGCGGAGTTTGCGGCCCGGCTGAAGGCCGAGTTTCCCAACTACGAGCATTTTTGGGAGGGGGTCATGGACGCCACCCTCAGCGTCTATATCGGCGACGGCGTTATCGGCGGCGGCATCCAGTTCCTGGACTGAAGTAAAACTCCCCCGGCAATGCCGGGGGAGTTTTGTGTTTAGTCCACCACGCGCAGCTCCTTGGAGGCGTGGTTGAGCACCTCGCAGCCGTCCTCGGTGACCAGCACCAGATCCTCAATACGCACGCCCAGCTTGCCGGGCAGGTAGATGCCCGGCTCCACGGAGAAGACCATCCCCGGTTCGGCGACGGCGGGGCTGGAGGCGCTGTTGTCCGGCGGCTCGTGGCAGTCCAGGCCGCAGCCGTGGCCCAGCCGGTGGGTGAAGAAGGGGCCGTAGCCCGCGTCTTCGATGAGCTTCCGGGCCGCCCGGTCGATGTCCTTCATCGGGACGCCGGGGCGGATGACGGCCTCGGCCGCCAGATTGGCGGCCTTGACGGTCTCATATACCCGCCGGCCCTCGTCGCTCACCGAGCGGAAAAACACCGTGCGGGTCATGTCGCACCAGTAGCGCCGGATGGGGATGAAAATGTCCAGGACCACGCTGTCCCCGTCCCGGAGCACCGTCCCGTTGGGGGCGTGGTGGGGGTCGGCTCCGTTGGGGCCGAAGCAGACCAGCTGCCCCTCGCCGGAGCGGTCGGCGCCGTGCTGCCGGTAGAGGCCCTCCACATAGGCGGCCAGCTCACTCTCCACCGCGCCGGCCCTCACGGCGGCGATGGCCGCCTCCACCACCTGGTCGTTGATCTGGGAGGCGCGGCGCATGGCGGAGATCTCGTCGGCGTCCTTGTACTTGCGGGCGTCGTCCACCGGGGCGGAGCCCAGCACCGGCGTCACGTCGGGCCGGGCGGCCAGAAGGGCGATGAGGAACTTGCTGGGCCAGGCCTTGTCCACCCCCAGCGTGCCGGGGAGGAGGGCGGCGGCCAGCGCCGCCGTGGGCACGTCGCTGTCCTGGTGGAGCACCAGCTCCAGCCCCTCCTGGGGCTCCAGGGCGAAGAGGGCGTTGGCGAACAGCCGGCACGTGCCGTCGGCGCGGATGTAGAGCGCCAGCATCCGCTCCATCGGCTCCACCCAGTACCCCGTCAGGTAGTACACCGAGGCGGTGGAGGAGATTACAATCTGGGTCAGTCCGTCCCGCTCCATGTTGCGGAGCACCCGGGCCAGTCTCGCTTGATTCATAGGACATGTCCTTTCTGTCTGTAAGTTCTAACCTTATTATAATCCGGACTGTCAAGCGCACAAATCCCTCCCCCGCCTTTCGGTGGGGGAGGGATTTTGTGTCACACGCGGTAGCGCTTCTGCTTGATGTAGGAGCAGTGGAGGAGGGCGTGGGCCTTGTGGCCGCCGGGCTCGCCCAGGAAGTCGGCGTAGACCTTCTGCACCACCGGGTTCTCGTGGCTGCGGCGGTAGGTCATGCCCTCATCCTGCCTGTAGAGGGCGGCGGCCCGGAGGGCCTTGATGTCGGTGAAGTTGCGCACGTTGGCGTGCTGGATGGGCTGGCCGCCGCCGTTGATGCAGCCGCCGGGGCAGGCCATGAACTCCACAAAGTCGTACTGGAGGGAGCCGTCCCGGATGCCGTCCAGCACCCGCTTGACATTGTGCAGGCCGGAGGCCACGCAGATCCGGACGGTCTTGCCGGGCAGCTCATAACTGGCCTCCTTGACCCCCTCCATGCCGCGGACCTCTTGATACTCCAGAGGGGCCATGCCCGCGCCGGTGAGCTGCTCCACCACGGTGCGCAGGGCGGCCTCCATGACGCCGCCGGAGGCGCCGAAGATGGCGGCCGCGCCGGTGGAGACGCCCAGCATGGGATCGAACGCCCCGTCGGGCAGGTGCTCGAAGAGCAGGCCGGCCTGGGTGATCATGCGGCCCAGCTCCCTGGTAGTGAGGGACACGTCCACCGGCATACAGCCGTTGGGCAGCCGCTGCTCCTCCCGCAGTACCTCGTACTTCTTGGCGGTGCAGGGCATGATGGACACCACGAAGATGTCCTGGGGGTCGATGCCCGCCTGCTCGGCGTAGTAGGTCTTGACCAGGGAGCCGAACATCTGCTGGGGGGACTTGCAGGAGGAGATGTTGCGGATCATGTCGGGGGCGTGCTGCTCCAGATACCGCACCCAGCCGGGGGAGCAGGAGGTGATGAGGGGGAGGGTGCCGCCGCCGTTGAGGCGGCTTAAAAACTCGGTGCCCTCCTCCAGAATGGTGAAGTCGGCGGCGGTGTCCACGTCGAACACCTTGTCGAAGCCCAGGCGGCGCAGGGCGGTGACCATCTTACCCTCCACGTTGGTGCCGATGGGCAGGCCGAAGCACTCGCCCAGGGTGACCCGGATGGAGGGGGCGGGGCCCACCACCACGTGCTTGGCGGGGTCGTTCAGGGCGGCCAGCACGCGGGCGGTGTCGTCCTTTTCGGAGAGGGCGCCGGTGGGACAGGCCACGATGCACTGGCCGCAGGAGACGCAGTCCACCTCGGCCAGATCCCGGTCGAAGGCACAGCCGATGTGGGTGTGGAAGCCCCGGTCGTTGGGGCCGATGACGCCCACCTCCTGGGTCTTGCGGCACACGGCGGTGCACCGGCGGCAGAGGACGCACTTGGAGTTGTCCCGCACCAGGTGGGGGGCGGAGGCCTCAATCTGGGGGGGCATGTTGTCGTTGGCGTACCGCACCGCGTCGATGCCCAGGTCGCCGGCCAGCTGGAGCAGCTCGCAGTGGCTGTTGCGGGAGCAGGTGAGGCAGTCCATCCGGTGGTTGGAGAGGATCAGCTCCAGGGTGAGCTGGCGGGACTTGCGTACCCGCTCCGTGTTGGTGTAGACCTCCATCCCCTCGGCCACGGGGTAGACGCAGGAGGCCACCAGGCTCTTGGCCCCCTTCACCTCCACCACGCAGATGCGGCAGGCGCCGATCTCATTGATGTCCTTCAGGAAACACAGCGACGGGATGTTGAAGCCCGCGGAGCGGGCCGCCTCCAGCACCGTGGAGCCCTCGGGAACGGTGACGGGGATGTCGTTGATGCGCAGAGATACCATCTTTTCGTCCATGTCCGTTCCCTCCCTTACTGCTTGTAAATGGCGTCAAAGCGGCAGTGATCCATGCACGCGCCGCACTTGATGCACTTGGACTGGTTGATGATATGGGGGGCGCGCACCGCGCCGGAGATGGCCCCGGTGGGGCAGCCCTGGGCGCAGCGGGTGCAGCCCTTGCACTTGGTGGGATCCACGATGTACTGGATGAGCGCCTTGCACACCCCGGCGGGACAGCGCTTCTCGTAGATGTGGGCCTCGAACTCCTCCCGGAAATGGGTGAGGGTGGAGAGCACGGGGTTGGGGGCGGTCTGCCCCAGGCCGCACAGGGCGGACTGCTTGATGTGGTGGCACAGCTCCTCGATGGTGTCCAGATCCTCCGGCTCGCCGTTGCCCTCGGTGATCTTGGTCAGCAGATCCAGCAGCCGCTTGGTGCCGATGCGGCAGGGGGAGCACTTGCCACAGGACTCGTCCACAATGAACTCCAGATAGAACTTGGCGATGTCCACCATGCAGTTGTCCTCGTCCATGACGATGAGGCCGCCGGAGCCCATCATGGAGCCGATGGCGCTGAGGGACTCATAGTCGATGGGGGTGTCGATGAGGGAGGCGGGGATGCAGCCGCCGGAGGGGCCGCCGGTCTGGGCGGCCTTGAACTTCTTGCCGCCCGGCACGCCGCCGCCGATGTCCTCCACCACCGTGCGCAGGGTGGTGCCCATGGGGACCTCCACCAGGCCGGTGTTGGTGATCTTGCCGCCCAAGGCGAAGACCTTGGTGCCCTTGCTGGTTTCGGTGCCGATGGCGGCGTAGGCCTCGGGGCCGTGGTTGAAAATCCAGGTGATGTTGGCGTAGGTCTCCACGTTGTTGAGCAGGGTGGGCCGGTCAAACAGGCCCTTCACCGCCGGGAAGGGGGGGCGGGTCTTGGGCTCGCCCCGGTGGCCCTCGATGGAGCGCATGAGGGCGGTCTCCTCGCCGCAGACAAAGGCGCCCGCGCCCAGGCGCAGCTCCAGATCGAAGTCAAAGCCGGAGTCGAAGATGTTCTTGCCCAGCAGGCCGTACTCCTTGGCCTGCCGGATGGCGGTCTCCAGCCGCTTGACGGCGATGGGGTACTCGGCCCGGACGTAGATGTAGCCCTGGTGGGCCCCCACGGCGTAGCCCGCGATGGTCATGGCCTCCAGAATGGTATGGGGGTCGCCCTCCAGCACCGAGCGGTCCATGAACGCGCCGGGATCGCCCTCGTCGGCGTTGCAGCAGACGTACTTCACCCCGTCGGGGCTCACCGCGTCGGCGGTGAACTGCCACTTTTTGCCCGTGGGGAAGCCCGCGCCGCCTCGGCCCCGCAGGCCGGAGGCCAGCACGGTGTCGATGACCTGCTGGGGCGGGATGTGTTCGGTGAGGATTTTACCCAGGGCGGCGTAGCCGTCCACGCCGATGTACTCGTCGATGCTCTCCGGGTTGATGACGCCGCAGTTGCGCAGGGCGATGCGGTGCTGGTGCTTGTAGAACCGGGTCTCGGCCAGGGAGGTGGCCGGGCCGTCGCCCCCCTCGTTCTTGTTGAGCAGGCGCTTGACGATGCGGCCCTTGACGATGTGCTCGGAGACAATCTCCTCCACGTCGTCCACCGTCACGTGGGTGTAGCACGCCCCCTCGGGGTAGATGGTGACGATGGGCCCCAGGGCGCACAGGCCGAAGCAGCCCGTGCGCACCACCTGGGCCTCCTTGTCCATGCCCTGGGCGGCCAGCTGCTTTTCAAACTCCGCGATGATCTTGGGGCTTTCGGAGGAGGTGCAGCCTGTGCCGGTGCAGACCAGAATATGGGAACGAATCAAGCTCATCTCACGCCCTCCCTCATTCCGCCGCGCCGATGGTGTACTCGGTCACCACGCGGCCGTTGACCAGATGCTCGCTGACGATGGAGGCCACCTTGTCGGGGGTCATCTTTACGTAGGTGACCTTCTCCTGGCCGGGTACGTACACCTCCACAATGGGCTCCAGCCGGCACACGCCGATGCACCCCGTCTGGGACACGGTGACGTTTTTCAGCTCCCGCTTGGCGACCTCCTCCAAAAAGGCGTTGAGCACCGGGCGGGCTCCCGCCGCGATGCCGCAGGTGGCCATACCCACCACCACGCGGATGCGGTCGTCCCCGGAGTCCCGCAAATCAATCTGCTGGCGCATCTTATCACGGATGGCCTGTAGCTCCGCTAGACTTTTCATGGTTTTACATCCCCTTCTGCTCTTGTAACAGCGCTTCCTGTTCCTGTAGGTAATCCCGGATCCAGAGGATCAGCTCCGGCTCGGCCAGGGAGAGCTCCGGCCCAAGCAGGGCGTGCAGCTCCTCCGTGTCCAGGCGGGCCAGGGCGTCCCCCCTCCGGTGCGTATAGTGCAGTTCCAGCTCCGGCGCGCCCTGGATGAGCAGGGTGATCGTGCCGGCCATGTCCCCTACCGGGGGGCAGTCGATGTGCGAGGCGACAAAAACGGCGGTGACGGCGGTACCGACCCCCAGCGTACTTTCAATCGACAGGGAACCGCCGGTCTGCTCCGCCGCCAGACGCAGCAGGGGTAGCCCAAGCCCCATCGCTCGGGTGGTGCGGGTGGTGGTGAAGGGGTCGCTCACCCGGGCCAGCAGCTCCAGGGCCATGCCCGTGCCGTCATCCCGGATGGACAGGGTGATGGTCTCCCCCTCCTCCGTCAGGGTGATGTCCAGGCGCTTGGCCTGGGCGGTGATGGAATTCTGGGCGATATCCAGGGTATAGAGGGCGATCTCTTTCATGGGGTTCCCTCCCTTGCGGCGCTTTGGAGCCAAAACCGGGGCCTTCCGGCTCCGCGGGCGGGGACAAGCCCTGCCCCTACATTATAGCCCTTGAAGATATCCTCCGTAGGGGCCGACACCCCAGGGCAGCCGCTCTTGCCCCTGCGGGGCAATTCGCCTTCTGCCCTCATCGGCCCGCGGCAGCTATCCTCCACCCTCGCCGTAGGGGCGGCCCTTGTGGCCGCCCGTCCTCTCCGGCCTGCCGCAGCGTTTTCCTGAACGCGCCGCCGGCCTGCGGGCGGGTGTGGGCACCCGCCCCTACCTCCCGACGTGGGGGGCGCCCCACGTTCAGGGCCCCGCTCGTACCCGGCGAAGCGGTTCGCGTGGGGAAAGGAGGCCCAGCGGCGGGAGTGAGCGTTCGGGCTTGCCCGGAAGCGAATGATCCAAGGCTTGGGCCGACGCTGTCACGCTGCGGGTTGGGCGCATGGCCGGGTCGCTAAGCGGCCATTCCGCGAAAAATGCCGCTGGGCTTCGCCCAGCCTGTTTTTTCGCCTCCATGTCCTCTTAGCTCCCCTATACGCCTACCCTCCGCGCTTCTACTTATACATATCCAAAATCGGGCCGACCTGGTCGGGGGTGAGGCGGCCATAGACGTCATTATTGATCATCATGACCGGGGCCAGACCGCAGGCGCCCACGCAGCGGCAGGAGTCCAGGGAGAACTTGCCGTCCGGGGTGATGGCGCCGGGGACAATGCCCAGCTTCTGTTCCACGGCGTTGAGCACGGCGGCCGCGCCCTTGACATAGCAGGCGGTGCCGAGACAGACGGAGATCTGATACTTTCCCTTGGGGTTCATGGAGAACTGGGCGTAGAACGAGGCAACCCCGTACACCTCGGACAGGGGGATGTCCAATCCTTCGGCCACCATGATCTGAACCTCCTCGGGCAGATAGCCGAAGATTTCCTGAGCGGCTTGGAGCACCGGCATGGTGGCACCTGGCTGTCCCCTGTGCTCGGCGATCACCTGCCGCAGGCGCTCCTCCTGTTCCGGGCTTCCGCGGTAGGGGACGACGGTTTTGCAGTTTGGCATGGATGCGTCCTTCCTTTCTGAAACTGGTTAGTTTAGTTTCGCTTTTTCTATTATATCGCCAAATCATTTCTTGTAAAGACTGTCCAAAATGGCGAAATATGAACTATTAAGTTCAAAAATTAGCCCAAGAAAAAATGAAGGGTAGAAAAAAACCGCTCCGTTGGGCAGGGCGGGCGTATCGGAGTGGCGTCGAATACAGACCATGCACAGGAAAGCGGTTCTTTATTGTTAAATCTTTAACGAAAACGAGTATAACACATCTAACTATGTTTGTAAAGAGAAAAATTTACCTTGTACCCTGCAGCCAATAGAGAACGGCGGCAGCCGTCCGCTCCGGCAGCTCCATGGTGTGCTCCGCCTCCCAGACCTGATCCAGGTAGTGGGCGTCAGAGTTGGTGATGAGCCGAAGCCCGGCCAGATCCGGGCGGAGGCGGAACTCCGGCGGGCATTGGCGGGATACTTCCGCCAGCGGGAATCCCAGCTCCGGCATCCACAGGCCAAGCACCCCCAGAAGAGAGAAGGAGGGGCGGTCGATGTGTGCAGGAAAGGCAGCTCCACCAAAGGCGGCGGCCAGCCGGGATACCTCCTCCAGGCCGATGTCGGTGTGTCCGGCGAGGAAGCGGGGATCCTCCCCCAGGAGAAGATCCCCCTCGTCCATGTAGCTCTGGCGGCCGAAGACGGTGGGATCATTGGCCAGGGGGGGCAGGCGGCGGGATACATACGCCTCGAACTCCTCCCCGTGATGGGGGGTGGGGAAGAGACAGACTACGTGGATCTCCTCCCGGGTGCACAGCTCCATCCCCGCCAGAGCCAGCAGGCCCCGCTCCTCCGCCGCCCGGCAGAAGGCGGCGCAGTTGCCGCAGGTGTTGTGGTCGGTAAGGGCCACAATATCCAGCCCCGCCAGCGCGCACATGGCCGCCAGGTTGGCGGGGGTCATGTCCTCACTGCCGCAGGGCGACAGGCAGGAATGGAGGTGGAGATCGTAGTAATACTTCATGTAGAACTCCTTTTCGAGATAACGGGAAGGCGTCGTGCCTGTCGCCCGAAACGCGCCGGAAGGCGCGCCCGAGCGTTTTCGCCGGAGCGAAAACCTCGCCGCAGGGCGGATTCACTCCGCCCGAGGGAGAAAAAAGGGGCCCCCGCCCGGCTGAGCCGGGTGGGGTGACAGGCAGGAGTGAAGGTGGAGATCGTAGTAATACTTCATGTAAAACTCCTTTTCAGGATAACAAAACGGCATCGTGCCTATCGCCCGAAGCGCGCCACAAGGCGCGCCGAGGGGTTTCGCGGGGGCGAAAACCTCGCCGCAGGGCGGATTCACTCCGCCCGAGGAAGCAAAAGGAGGGTCCCCGCCCGGCGTTGCCGGGTGGGGCGACAGGCAGGAGTGTAGGTAAAAATCGCGGAAATACTTTGTGTAGAATTTGCTTTTAAAATAACAAAATGATATCGAGTGAGGAGGCATTACCCGGCAGCCAGCGCCCCGGACAAACGGGCGGCGGTGTCAAAGGTATCCTGTCCGGCCCCCAGCAGATTGACGCCCTTCTCCTGAGCGCGGCGGAGCAGGTCGCCGTCGGGGGCGACCCCCTCGGTGAGAATGACGCAGGAGACCTCAGCCATGAGGGCCACGGCGGCCACATTCTGGTTGGACATGATCGTGAGCCAGGCGGCGTCCTGTCCGGCCCGGCCCAGCACCCAGCTCAGCAGGTCTCCGGCGTAGCCGCCGGAAACCGGGCGGTCGGGCTGGGCCAGATGGAAGGGGGTCAGGGAGAGGGCTTCGGTCAGTTCGCGTACCGTCATAAAAAACTCCTCCTTGTTGTATAAAGAGGCCGCCGTGAGACGCAGGGCGCTTCACGGCGGCGGTAGGGTCTATTCGGACGGCTCCTGGCGGCGGCGGAAGGGCGGGGGCAGGTAGTCGTCCGCCTCCTCCTTGCTGCCCGCCATGGAGCGCATGCGCTCCCGCACCTTGAAAATGCAGTCGTCCTCCGAGGCGCGGCCCAGTACCACGTCCTCCGCGAAGGCCCGGCAGGAGGGCGCTCCGCAGGAGCCGCAGTGGAGGCCGGGCAGGTGGGACTCCAGCTCCTGGATACGCAACTGTTTGCTGATGGCCATCTCCCGGTCCTGATCCAGCACGAAGGTAGGTAAGTACTGTAGCTCCTTGTCCCTCCGCACGATATCCCGCGCCTCTCCATGAAAGAGGAAACGGTTGCGGGAGACCGGCAGACCCTTGAGCAGGCCCTTGATGCGAAGCTTGGCCGCGTAGGGATTCTCCACATTGAAGCAGCCCCCCACGCACCCCTGGGTGCAGGCTGACAGCTCCAGAAAATCGGCCTCCGGCAGACGGCCGTCTTCGATCTCCTCCAGCATACGGATGACGTTCTGAATACCGTCCACCGCCACGCAGCGCTCCCCCAGGCGGGCGGCGCTCTCGCCGCCGCAGGAGGCCCAGCCCAGGCCCAGGATACCGGCGGAGGCCATGGGGGTGATCTCCTCCAGCTCCCGCATGGGATTGAGCAGGCGCAGGTAGATGTCCCGGATGGCGAAGGCCCCGTCCAGCACCGGGCGGCTGAGCCCCTCGGAGACCCGGGCGGCCGTCACCTTGGAGGAGCAGGGCACGATGGCGAATACGCCGATGGCCTCCGGCGGCAGGCCGGTCTCCTCGGCTGCCTCCCGCCGGGCCAGAATGGCGGCCAGCTCCATGGGCAGAATGGTACAGGCCACATGGCCCATGAGCTTGGGGAAGCGCATGCGGATGAGGCGGAGCACTGTGGGACAGGAGGAGGAGATCTGGGGCGTCACCTTGGACGGGCCGCCGCTGATGCTCTGCCGCTCAAAGTCGGAGATCATCTCGGCGGCCTTAGCCACCTCATAGACCTTGTGAAAGCCGATCTTCAACAGGCCGTTGAGCACAATATCCACGCTGTCCAGGTGCTGGAACTGCCCATACAGGGCGGGCTCCGGCAGGGCCACGCAGTATTGGTACTGCTTCAGAATGTCCAGACTGTCGCCCACCGACTTGATGGCCTTGTGGGGACAGATGCGGATACAGCTTCCGCAGTCGATGCACCGGTCGGGCAGAATGGTGGCCTTGCGGCCGCGGACCCGGATGGCCTCGGTGGGGCAGCACTTGATGCAGGTGGTGCAGCCCCGGCAGCGCTTCAGCTCCAGGACCACCGAATGTCTCATGGACATGGAGCCGCGTCACCTCGCTTTTCCAAGCTCATCGCGCTCAGGAAACCTTGATTTTAACCGTAACGGTGGTACCCTTGCCCACCTCGGTGTCAATGGTCATCTCGTCGGAGTAGCGCTTCATATTGGGCAGGCCCATGCCAGCGCCGAAGCCCAGCTCCCGGGCGGTCTGCCCGGCGGTGGAGTAGCCCTCCTGCATGGCCTGCTCCACGTCCGGGATGCCCGGCCCGGTATCGGTCATGCGGATAACAATCTGATTGGCGTCCACCTCCACCTCGGCCTGGCCGCCGTCGGCGTGGATCACCATATTGATCTCGCCCTCATACATGCAGATGGACGCACGGCGGATCACGTCCTGGGGCAGTCCCAGCTTCTTCAGCGTCAGCTTCATTTTGCTGGAAGCCTCGCCGGCCTCGATCAGATCGCCGCCCTCCACAGGGTAAACCAGTCTAATTGTCTCCATCACAATTCCCTCGCAATCCATTGGAATATAACAGGCCGCACGCCTCGTACATACGCTTGGGGCAGGTCATAACTACAATGTCACGCTCCTCCGCCAGAGACAGAATGTCCGGCCCCGGCACCTTACCCCGCACAAAGACAATACATTTCATCTCCACCATATCTGCGGTGCGCACCACCTGGGGGTTGACCAGGCCGGTGAGCAGCAGCGCCTGGTTCTTGACAAAGGCCAGCACATCGCTCATGAAGTCGCTGCCGCAGGCGGAAAAAACCTCCCGGTCCAGATGCTCCTCCCCCCACAGCACCTCGGCGTGCAGAATCGTCTTGATATCAGACAGCCTCATTGGCCACTCCTCCTCCCGGAAGGGAAAACTAAACTGTAAGTTCAATGGTATTGTACCACAAACCGGCGCAAAGTGCAAAGGGTTCGTTGAAATATTCACAAAGTTTTGAGATTGAACGGCTTGGTTTTAGTCAATCCGTGCAGTTGACAGTTGGATAGGGCATCCGATATAATATACTTTAACGGAGTAAAGCGATAACCCGGTGCGAAGCCCCGTTCTATTTCAAATTGGAATATCGAGGAGGCCATCTGTCATGGGAAACGAACGTGTTTACAACTTTTCCGCCGGCCCTTCCATGCTGCCGCTGGAGGTATTGGAGCGGGCAGGAGCCGAGATCACAAACTACCAGGGCTCCGGCATGTCCGTCATGGAGATGAGTCACCGCTCCAAGGTGTTCCAGAAGATCTTTGACGACACCAAGGCCAAGCTGCGCGCCCTGCTCAACGTGCCGGAGGGATACCAGATCCTCTTCCTCCAGGGCGGCGCCTCCACCCAGTTCTCCATGGCGCCCCTGAACCTCATCGGGGCCACCGGCAAGGCCGACTACGCCGTGACCGGCAACTTCTCCAACATCGCCTACAAGGAGGCGCAGAAGTACGGCCAGATCCATCTGGCCGCATCCTCCGCCGACAAAAACCACACCTACATTCCCCAGCAGAGTCAACTGGAGCTGGACCCTGAGGCCAGCTATTTCTACTACTGCGCCAACAACACCATCTACGGCACCGAGTGGCAGTATGTCCCGGAGACGGGCGGCGTGCCCATCGTGTGCGACATGTCCTCCGACATCCTCTCCCGCCCCGTGGACGTGTCCAAGTACGGCGTCATCTTCGCCGGCGCCCAGAAGAACATGGCCCCTGCCGGCCTGACGGTAGTGATCATCAAGGAGGAGCTGGCCGGGCATGAGCTGCCCTTCACCCCCCTGATGATGAACTACAAGACCATGATCGACAAGGACTCCATGTACAACACCCCGCCCTGCTGGTGCATCTATATGCTGGGGCTGGTCCTGGACTGGCTGGAGGAGCAGGGGGGCATACCCGGCATGGAGGCCATCAAGCACAAAAAGGCGCAGATGCTCTATGACGTGATCGACTCCTCCCGGCTCTTCACCTGCGCCGTGGAGCCCGGCTCCCGCTCCGATATGAACGTGGTGTTCCGTACCGGCAGCGACGAGCTGGACGCCAAGTTTGTGCAGGAGAGCGTGGCCGCCGGTTTCACCAACCTGAAGGGCCACCGCTCCGTGGGCGGCATGCGGGCGTCTATTTACAACGCCATGCCCACCGAGGGCGTAGAAAAGCTGTGCGACTTTATCAAGGCCTTTGACAGGGCGAATTGAGCCCGCTGCCCGCCCACGGAACCAAGCGTTTTGCCGAAGGCAAAACCTTGATGCGGGGCGGATTTACTCCGCCCGCGCAGATAAAATCGCTTGGGGTCCCGCAAAATGGGAGATTTTGCGGGCAGGGCGGCATGCGGGCGTCTATTTACAACGCCATGCCCACCGAGGGCGTGGAAAAGCTGTGCGACTTCATCCGGGCATTCGATAAGAACAACTGAGCGTTCGGCTTACCCTGGGGCCCTGCAAAGTGGGGCGCGGCTTACGCCGCGTACAGGCATTTTGGCCAGCGGACAAAATCTTGCCGCAGGGCGGATTCCCTCCGTCCGGGGAAGTAAAATCAGGGGCTCCCATGGAAGGCGTGTAGTTTCATCCGGGCATTTGATAAAAACAATGAAGGGGAGAGGGCTATATGTATCGCATCAAGACACTGAATAAGATTTCCCCCGCCGGGCTGTCCGTACTGGACCAGACCCGCTACACCATCAGCACCGATGTGGAAAACGAGGACGGTATTTTGGTCCGCTCGGCGGACATGCACGACTATGCATTCCCCGATGCCCTGCGGGCCGTGGCCCGGGCGGGCGCGGGCACTAATAACATCCCCATCGACCGCTGCTCCGAGGCGGGCATCGTGGTATTCAATACCCCCGGCGCCAACGCCAATGCGGTGAAGGAGCTGGCGGTGTGCGCTCTGCTGCTGGCCTCCCGAAAGATCAGCGACGGCGTGGCCTGGGTGAAGGAGCAGGCCGCCGCCGGGGCGGACGTGGAGCAGGCGGTGGAGAAGGGCAAGAGCCAGTTTGTGGGCCCGGAGCTGTCTGGCAAGATGCTGGGCGTCATCGGCCTGGGGGCCATCGGCGTGCAGGTGGCCAACATCGCCACCAAGCTGGGCATGACCGTGTTCGGCTACGACCCCTTCCTGTCGGTGGACGGAGCTCTGTCCCTGTCCCGGCTGGTCCACCGGGCCATGGATCTGGAGACCATTTATAAGAACTGCGACTACATCACCCTCCACGTGCCCCAGACCCCCGAGACCAAGGGAATGTTCAACGAGGACGCATTCCATATGATGAAGGGCGGCGTACGCATCCTCAACCTGGCGCGGGGCACCCTGGTCAACGACGACGACATGCTGGCCGCCCTGGACAGCGGCAAGGTGGCCTGCTACGTCACCGACTTCCCCAACGGCAAAATCCTGCGGGGCAGGAACGTGGTGGCCATCCCCCATCTGGGGGCCTCCACGCCGGAGAGCGAGGAGAACTGCGCCGTCATGGCGGCCCAGGAGCTGAAGGACTATCTGGAGAACGGCAACATCCAGAACTCGGTGAACCTGCCCACGCTGGTGCAGCCGTGGAGCGGCGTGTCCCGCCTGTGCATCATCCACCGCAACGCCCCCGGCGCCATCGCCAGCATCACTGGAGTGCTCTCCAAGGACGGGGTAAATGTGGCTAACATGACGAACAAGTCCAAGAAGGACTATGCCTATACCGTGGTGGACGTGGACAGCCGCATCGGCGAGTCCGTGGCCGACACCATCCGCGCCCTGGACGTGGTGCTGCGGGTGCGCCTGCTCAATCACTAAACAGCCGCAAAAAACGCGGAGGAACACCGGTTCCTCCGCGTTTTTTTCTTCGGCGTGCGTCAGGTTTCCGCGTTCCCGGCCGTACTGTAAGGTGAAAGGGGGCGAACCAATGGAGGAGGTTTTGGATCATAACCAGGAGGCGGAGCAGATTTTCCGGCAGTACGGCAGGCTGCTGGAGCTGGTGGCCGCCGCTCAGCTCCCCGGCCGCCCGGAGGACGCGGAGGAGTGCGTCCAGGACGCCGTCTGGGCCTTTGTAGAGGGCAGGGCGCCGTGGGATCCCGCGCAGGGGAGTAAGCAGACCTGGCTTTGCGTGCTGGTGCGCAGCCGGGCAAAGGACCGCCGCCGCGTCCTGGCCGCCCGGATGGAGGAGCCACTGGAGGAACACTCTGGCCTGGCGGCGGCGGATCACGCGGAGAGAGCTGCGGTGCGGGACGGACTGCGCCGGGTGCTGGAGGGGCTGAGCCGGGAGGAACGGAGGCTGTTCACCCTGCGGTTTGTCTACGGGCTCTCTTCTGCGGAGCTGGGTGGCGTACTGGGGCTGTCGCCCAACGGGGTGGACGCCCGGGTGAGCCGCCTGCGGAAGAAGCTGAAGCGGCTGCTGGCCCGGCAGGGGCTGGGCCTGTGGGAACGGGAGGGAACCAAATGAGATACTGTGATTGGGACGAGGTACTGGACCGGGATGGTCTGCTGATACTCACGGAGGAGGCGCTGACGCCTCCCAGGCGGAGCCGGGCACCCCTGAGGCGGCTGGCGGCCGCGGCGGCCTGCGCGGGGCTGGTGCTGGGACTGATGAACTACCGGGCCGTGGCCGCCGGGGTGGGGGAGCTCTGCCGCTATTTCGCAGGCATCGGCGCCACGGCGGATGACAAGGCGGAGCTCTGGGTGCTGGAGGAGCCGGTCACCTGGACGGAGGGGGACTGGACCTACGAGGCGGATGCTACCCTGCGCAGCGGGGTGCTGGAACTGGAACTCACCATGAGCAGCCGTTTACCTGCCGATCAGTTGCCCTCTCCGGTGGAGCTGCGGCTGGGCCTGTCGGCGGACGGGGAGCCGCTGCACAATGCCGTCCACACCATCACTCCCTACAGCGTGGCGGATGCCGGGGAGGGGAGCGGCTACCCCCGCTACCGCCTGGAGCAGGGCTATCAGACCACTGCATCCACCCGCCTTCGCTGTACGATGGCCGCCCCGCCGCCGGAGGACTGCGCCCTCCATGTCAGCGGTCTGGGCGTCCAGGGGGGAGTGTTCTCCCTCCGACTGGTGCCGGCGGAGACGCCCCCCACGGTACAGAAGACTTGGACGCTCCCCCAGGGGGATATGACCATCTGGGTGGCGGAGGACGGCTCGGCCATATCCGCCAGCTTCGACAGCACAGAGTGGTGGGGCTGGCCCTTCGACATCTCCTTTATCGGCGCATCGGGAGAGCGCTATCCCTGCCACGACATCACAGGCGCCTATGAGCTGGACGGCACCGAGCGGTTCGAGGCCATCAAGCCGGAGGGCATGGAGGAACCGGTGGACGCAGTGTGTATCGGCGGAGTGGCTGTGGAGAGAATTCAGGATGCCGGCGGCAGGGCCGACCACCTGTATGAAAGTCTCGACTGGGTTATCGAGCTGCCCTGAGCCCCGCAAAAACGTCCCCGGAGGGAATTCCCTCCGGGGACGTTTTTGGATACGGGACAGACAGAGGCTTACAGGGGGTGTCCCTTGGCGGCCACCCGCAGTTCCTCGTCCGGCCGCAGCGTGGCACACCCGGCGGGCGGGGACAGGCCACGCCCCTACAGTTCCTTTTTACAGTAAATCTTCCGCGCGATGCACCAGGAGGCGGCGTAGGCCGCCGCGCACAGGACGGTCACCAGCCAGGGCAGGGCGGCGGCCAGGCCGGGGGTGGGCGGGGGAAGAAGGCCCCGCTGGAAGAGCAAAAGCAGGGCCATGCCGCCGCCGAAGAAGAGGATGAACACAAAGTAGAGGGCCGCCCGGCTGCGGCTCACCCCCAACAGCAGGAGAAGGGGCAGGTTGACGGCGTTGACCGCCAAGGCCAGGCCGGTACAGACCAGCACCGCCAGGGCCAGAGCGCTCTCCGGCCCCTCCATCAGGGCGGTGAGGAAGAGGGAAATCCCGCCGCTGAGGGCGGCCAGCAGCAGGGCCAGCAGGTACTTGCCGTCCACCGTCCCGCGCCGTCCGGCGGGGGTGGCGGCGGCGTACCGCTCCCAGTGCACAGCCTCGTCATAGCTGAAGCAGGTGGTGGGGAGAAGGGTGCCGTAGAGAACCGCCAGGCCGCACAGAAAAGAGGCGTCCAGCACTCCGGCGGCAGTGAGCGCCAGATAAAGCCCCAGCAGGAGGGCATAGTACCAAAGCTGCCGCCGGAGCAGCAACCAGTCCTTGCAGAGCAGTCCGGCCATGCTTAGAACTCCTTTCGGGCATAGATGGCCTGGGCAATACAGTAGGAGAGGGCGAAGCCGCCCACGGCCAGGATGGCAAGCAGGCCGGGCAGGGCGGTGAGCACCCACGCCGGGGGCGCGGGGAGGGCGAGGCCCCGGTCGGCCGCCAGGCCCAGCAGGGCAAAGCCGGCGAAGACCAGTAAAAAGAGCGCCATGCTCACCATGCGGGCCTTCTCCGCCCCAAACTTGAGCAGCAGGGGGAGCGCCACCGCGTTCATGATCAGGGCGATCCCCGCACAGGCCAGGGCGGACAGCAGCAGCTCGGACAGGGGCTCCTCCAGCCCGCCGGCCAGGGCCAGCACGGCCAGCAGCAGGGAGACAAACACGGTGCTGGCCAGGGTCACCAGCAGGGTGAACAGGTACTTGCCTGTCACCACCCCCCGGCGGCAGGCCGGGGTGGCGATGGCGAAGCGGTTCCAGCGGCTCACGTCGTCGGAGGTGACGGTGGTCATAGGGGTGATCAGGGACATGAGCACCACCATGCCGCACAGCACCGAGGCGGTGAACACTCCCGACAAGCACAGGCCGCCGTAGACCAGGAAAAAGACCAGGTAGGTAGTCAGATGGCCCTTAAGGGCCAGAAAATCCTTGTAGATGAGGCCGGTCATCGGGCATCCCCCTTTACGGTAAAGACCATAATATCCTCCAGCGACACCGGCTCCACCGCCAGCTCGGGGTGGAACCGGGCGAAAGCCCGCCGGTTTTTCACCAGGGCCTCACAGCCGAACTGGCCGGAGCGCACCCCCACCAGCAGGGCGGGGTCCACCCGCTCCAGCTCGGAGCGGCCGCACACCAGCTTGCCGTAGGTGTCCAGCAGCTCATCCTTGGCCCCCGACACCGCCACCCGCCCCCTGTGGAGGTAGGTCACATAGTCGGTCACCTTCTCCAGATCGCTGGTGATGTGGCTGGACAGGAGAATGGCGTGCTCCTCATCCTGAATGAACGCCAGGAACTCGTCCAGAATTTCGTCCCGCACCACCGGGTCGAGGCCGGAGGTGGCCTCGTCCAGGATCAGCAGGCGGGGCCGGGCGGCAAAGGCCGCCGCGAGGGACAGCTTCATCTTCATGCCCTTGGAGAAGGTCTTGACCAGCTTTTTGCTGGTGAGGCCGAATTTCTCCAGGTAATGCTGGTACAGGGCTCCATCCCAGCCGGGGTAGAGGCGGGCGAGAATGTTCCCCACTTGGGGGGCGGAGAGGCCGTCGTGGAAGGTGGTCTCGTCCAGCACCACCCCCACCTGGGCCTTGACCGCCCGCTCGTCCGCCAGGTTGTCCAGGCCCAGCACCTGGATCTCCCCGCCGTCCCGGCGGACCAGGTTGAGGATGCACTTGATGGTGGTGGACTTGCCCGCGCCGTTCTCCCCGATCAGGCCCATGATGGTGCCGCCGGGTACGGTGAAGGACACGTCGTCCAGCTTGAAGGAGCCGTAGTCCTTGGTGAGATGGGACAATTCCAATGCGTTTTTCATAGTGTTTCGTCTCCATACAGAAGGTTGAGGGTCTCGGTGAGCTCGGCCAGGGTGACGCCGCCGGCCTTGGCGACGTCCACCGCATGGGACAGGTGCTCCTCAGCCTGGCGGAGGGTGTCCTCCCGCACCAGCTCCGGGTTCTGGGGCGCCACAAAGCACCCCTTGCCCGGCACAGTGGTGAGAAAGCCCTCCCGCTCCAGCTCCTCATAGGCCCGCTTGGTGGTGATGACGGAAATGCGCAGCTCCTTGGCCAGCAGCCGCATGGAGGGCAGGGCCTCGCCCTCCTTCAGCTCTCCCCGGAGAATGAGGCCCTTCATCTGCCGGGTGATCTGGTCATAGATGGGTACGCCGCCGGAATTGCGGATGATGATGTCCATGGTACACCTTCTTGATGTCATACTGTATATATTCAGCATACACAGTATGACATATGGAATTCCCCTTGTCAAGAGGGAAAATGAGGGTTACACTGGTGGTAGCTACAAAGGGGGTTGGAAAGCATGTACGCACCCATACTGGAGATTGACACCAGGAAAATCGAGGAGAACGCCCGAAAGCTCCACACCTTCTGCGCCCGGCGGGGGGTGGAGCTGGCCTTTGTCACCAAGGGCTTCTCCGCCCGCCCCGGGGTGATCCGGGCGGCCCGGGCCGGCGGCGTCACCCGCTTCGCGGACAGCCGCCTGAAAAACATCATCGCCGCCAAGACCGCCATACCCGGCCTGCACTACCTGCTCATCCGCATACCCGCCATTGACGAGGCCGAGGAGGTGGTGCGCTGGGCTGACTGTAGCCTCCAGAGCCAGATTGAGGTCATCCGCGCCGTGTCCGATGCGGCCGTCCGGCAGGGGAAGATTCACCCCATTATGCTCATGGTGGACGTGGGGGATCTCCGGGAGGGGGTATTCGGCCGGGAGCAGTTGGAGGAGATTGCGGGGCAGATTCTGGACTGTACCGGTGTGGAGCTGGTGGGCCTGGGCACCAACGTGGGGTGTTACGGAAGCATCCTCCCCTCGGTGGAGAACACACAGATCCTGGTGGAGTTGCGGGACTTCCTCAATGAGAAGTACGGCTTCCATATCAAAACCCTGTCCGGCGGCTCCACCTGTACACTCAAGCTGCTGGAGGAGGGGCGGCTCCCCGCGGGCATCAATCACCTGCGGGTGGGCGAGGGGCTGCTCTACGGCGAAGACACCACCGGCATGCGCTTTCTGGAGGGGTACCATACCGACGCCTTCCACTTCAAGGCCCAGGTGGTGGAGCTGCGCCGCAAGCCGTCGGTGCCCATCGGGGAGCACGGCCGGGACGGCAAGGGGGAGCTGCCCGAATACCCCGACCGGGGGGTCCACCTGCGGGCCATCTGCGCCGCAGGCAAGCAGGATGTGGCCTGGGCCGCCCTCACCCCCACCCTGCCGGGGGCGGAGATGATCGGCGCCAGCTCCGACCACCTGATTGTAGACGTGGAGGGGTGCGGAGGCCGGGTAAGGGTGGGGGACTGGCTGGACTTCCGCTGCGGCTATATGGCGGTGCTGGACGCCACCACCTCCGCCTATGTGGACGTGCGGGAGGTGTGAACGGCCTCCTCCGTGGGCAGAACGAAAACGAGAGCGGAAGCCGGATGGCCTCCGCTCTCGTTCACTTTGTCGAAAAAGCCTCGCAGAGTTCGCACCCGCAGGCGCGAAGCAAATAAAAGCCGTTTTCTCCGGCGGCATGTACGCCGGAGAAAACACTTCTCAGCCCGCAAGTGTGGGCTTTGTCCGCAGAAAACGGACAAAGCCTGCGCGCGGTGGGCTGCATCCGGCTCGAAAAAGCGGCGAAGCCGCTTTTTCGACGGTCAAAGAAAGCGGAAGCCGTCCGGCTTCCGCTCTCTTTGGTTGGATTCACTTACTTGTGGTCCACAGAATACATATGGGTGATGAGGTCCAGCACCTTGTTGGAGTAGCCAATCTCGTTGTCGTACCAGGACACGACCTTCACGAAGGTGTCGGTCAGGGCGATGCCGGCGGTGGCGTCGAAGATGGAGGTGCGGGTGTCGCCCAGGAAGTCGGAGGACACCACGGCGTCCTCGGTGTAGCCCAGGATGCCCTTCAGCTCACCCTCGCTGGCCTTCTTCATGGCGGCGCAGATCTCGTCGTACTTGGCGGGCTTGGCCAGGTTGACGGTCAGGTCCACCACGGAGACATCCAGGGTGGGCACGCGCATGGACATGCCGGTCAGCTTGCCGTTGAGGGAGGGGATGACCTTGCCCACGGCCTTGGCGGCGCCGGTGGAGGAGGGGATGATGTTGCCGGAGGCGGCGCGGCCGCCGCGCCAGTCCTTCTTGGAGGGGCCGTCCACAGTCTTCTGGGTGGCGGTGGTGGAGTGGACGGTGGTCATCAGGCCGTCGGTAATGCCCCAGTTGTCGTGCAGCACCTTGGCGATGGGGGCCAGGCAGTTGGTGGTGCAGGAGGCATTGGAGACAAAGTTCATGCTGGAGTCATAGGTCTCGTGGTTGACGCCCATGACGAACATGGGGGTGTCGTCCTTGGAGGGGGCGGACATGACCACCTTCTTGGCGCCGGCGTCGATGTGGGCCTGGGCCTTCTCCTTGGTCAGGAACATGCCGGTGGACTCCACGACATACTCGGCGCCCACCTCGCCCCAGGGGATGTCCTTGGGATCCATGCAGGCGAAGAACTTCACAGTCTTGCCGTTGACGATGATGGCGTCGTCGGTGTACTCAATGGTGCCGTCAAACTGGCCGTGCATGGTATCATAACGCAGCATGTAGGCCATGTAATCGGGGGTCATGAAGGGATCGTTGATACCCACGAACTCGATGTCGGAACGGGAGATACCCGCGCGGAACACCAGACGGCCGATCCGGCCAAAGCCATTAATGCCAACTTTAATGCTCATAATGAATCGCTCCTTCGTTCTAATTTGATTCTTAAATGATTTCCAATTGCGCGCCTCCATTATAAACGAATCCGCGCCGAATGAAAAGGGGGAAAACAGAAAACTTACTGGGGAAACTGTATAAATTTACACCGGCACTATCGGTAAACGCGGTGGTTTCGACATGATTCGACATTTCTGCTTGAGCGGCGGGTCGGATTTTGCTATACTGACGTTATCATACCCTTACAACTTTACGGAATTCCTGCGCAAGCTATGGCAGGACTGGAAAGGAGGTCGGCGGCATTTGGATGAGAAGAGAGAGGATCTGGGACCGCTCCTGGTAGAGCAGTTCCGTCAGCAGATGAACAACCTGTCCGCAGCGATTCAGTTGCTCACGCCGGTGGTGCGGGAGAAGGCGGGGCCGCAGTACGACCCCTATTTGGCCATTCTGCACCAGAGCCTGTACCGGTTGATTCGTATGGTGGGCAATCTTGAGTATCTGGAACTGCCTGAGGGAGAGCTCCCCCTGCGGGAGGGCACGCTGGATCTGGCCGGGCTGTGCCGGGAGCTGGGGGAGCAGGTGTCTCCCCTGACGGCGCTGGCTGGCATCCGCTTTTCCTATGAGGAGGAGATAGGGAGCCTCCTCACCCATGGAGACGGGGCCCAGCTCCGGCGGCTGCTGCTCAACCTGATCGCCAACGCCGTCCGCGCGGCGGGAGAGGGCGGAGAGTCCGGCCTGCGCCTGGCCCGCCGGGGCGGGCGGGCGGTCCTCACCGTGTGGGACAACGGACCGGGTTTTCTCCCGGAAACCGATGAGCGGGAGCTGCTTCAGCGGCCGGGCAGCCTGGGTCTTGGACTGAAGGTGGCCCGCCGCATCGCCGCCCTCCACGGGGGGAGCATCGTCTTTGAGCAGCGGGAGGAGCGGGGCTCCCGGGCGATCGTGTCCCTGCCCCTCCGGCCGCCGGAGCCGGGCGAGCTGCTGAAAACGCCCCGGATGGGGTTTGACGGCAGCGGCGGATTTTCCGACACGCTCATCGAGCTGGCGGGCGTGCTGCCCTACCGGGCCTTTTTCCCGGAGGACGTGGAGTAATACAGTGCAGACGGCGCATGGCTGAGGCCATGCGCCGTCTGCATATCAGGGAGGAAAGGAAGGGAAAGAATTTAGTTGGGCAGGTATTCCAGGGGGTCAACAGTGGAGCCGTCCAGCGACATGCTGAAGTGCAGATGGCTGGCCAGGGCGCTCTCGGCGATGGCGGTGCCGCCCACCGAGCCCAGCACGGAGCCGGCGCCAACCGTGTCGCCCACCGCCACCGTGGGTACGGAGGCCAGGTTGGAGTAAGTGCTGGTCAGTCCGCCGCCGTGCTCCACCACAACGGTGGTGCCCATCATGGCGTCCTGGAGGACGGCGGTGACCGTCCCCGCGGCGGCCGCCTTGACCTCAGTACCGGCGGCGGAGGCGATGTCCAGACCGTCGTGGGTGCGCCAGTCGTCCATGGTGGGATTGTAGGAGAGCACCTCCAGGCTGTAGTCCGTCAGAATATCTCCCTGTACCGGCCAGGTAAAGACGGTGGGGGCGGCCTGTGGAGTGGGCTGGGGCGTGGCCGACGGCATCGCCGAGGGCGTGGCCGCCGGTACAGCCGGGGACGCGGGGACGGTGTGCTCCGGCGCAGGGGTGGCCGCCGGGCGGTTCATGAGGCCCGCGTCCACCGGCGTGGGCCGGGGAGAGGGGGTGACGGTGATCTGGGCGGTGCCCGCCACGGGGGCGTCCGGCTCATCCGGGGTGAGAGAGGAAAAGAGATAATAGCCCGAAATTCCTATTGCGGCGACGCAGAGGAACAGGACTATGTAGAAGCCCTTGCCCTCCAGAAAGTCGCCCATTCGTTTTAAGAATGGTTTTTTCATGCTGTTTAGCACCTCCGAGCCTATTGTGGACAGGCCTGGGCTTGGATATACATGGAAAACAAAAAAATTTCCCTTGACCTTCCACGGGGTGCAGGGTGTATTAAGAGAACGGCAATTTAAGAAAATTTTAACCAGGTGCGGCTCTGGAGTGACTGGAACTCTAGGCGTGTAGGCAAAAAATGATACTAGCTCGTTACTAATACGTTACTAACGGCGGATTCCTGGTGATTTTGTCAGGCCAGCTTTTTCACCTCTTTGGCGAGATCGGCGGGGGTGGGATGAATGTAGGTGGCGGTGACATTTCCCTTGAGGGAGTGCCCCAGGAGTAGCTTCACCTTGATCTCGTCCACTCCGGCACGGCTTAGAAGGGTGGCGAAGGTATGGCGGCACCAGTGCGGGGTGGCCTCTGGTATGCCGAGCTGCTCTACCACTGGGGTAAACACCGAGATGCGGTAACGGTCGGAGGACATGCCTTTTTCCACTGACAGCCATTGTTGCACGTAGGCGGAGATCTTGGGGTGGATCGGGATAATCCGGTCACGGCCTGCCGCGCTTTTCACGCCGCACTGGAGGTAGCCGCCATCCTCGGAGCGGTAAGCGAAGGGGGTAAGGGACAAGAACTCGCTGATGCGCAAGCCGGTATAGCACAGAACCATGGCCTCTGATGCGCCGGGAAACCCGGCCCTCGCCAGCTCCTCCAATTTGGCAAGCTGGAGATCATTGAGCGCCCCCTTTTTGACCTTGATGTCGACGGTGGGGATATCTAAATACCGGGAGTAATCCTTCCCAATAATATCACGTTTCATAGCATAGGCATGCAATGCGCGGATCAAAATTGCATCGTTATTGATGCTGGACTGGGAGCGGCCCTCGTCCTCCCCTTCGTCCAGGATGGCCTGCCACTCGTCCAGGGTAACGCTGCGCATTTTGCGAGCGGCGTAGCGGGAAATACGCTGGTTCCAGGATGCCTTGTGGGAGGCAACAGAGGACTTCCCACTCCTGGGGTACTCCCGCTCCGACCAGGCGGCATAGACCTGCTCTACGGTCCAGGAGAGCATATCCGCACCGGGAGTCTGCCCGGCCGCGGCCTTGCGGTTATATTCCTCCAGCGCCTCCTGGGCCTCCTGGAGCTTGGCGTGGTAGCTCAGTGCCACCTGGCGCACATAGCCGTCTTTATCCCGGGCGGAGATCTTCACAAGATAGGGCCGCCGACGGTTGCCTGAGAGCTTTACAATGGAGCCGGTGCCGTTTGCACGTCGCATGAGTAGGCCCCCTTATTTTTTGGTGTGGCTGACAATCATCTCGGGCGGATTTAGGCCCCAGGAGACTTGCAGGGCGCTGTCCTGCCCCCAAATGAGCTCCCGGCTGTAGACACCGCACTCCACCCGAACGAGGCAAGAAGGGGCCTCCAGAGACGCAGAGACGCTGCCACCGGGCCCGATACTGCCCAGGAGCTGCCCGTCCACGTAGACGGAGACGCCGGTGCTGGCGAGTTCATTGTTGACCTGCATCACGGTGATTTTCATGGTGTTCACTCCTCGATGTGATACAAATGTTCGATTTTTGACGTTTTAAGAGACCGGGGCCGTGGCCCCGGCTCGGTTTCTGTAGTTAAGTTTTGTATTATACATCTTCACCATCAAGAGGAGAGGGCGAATTATAACGCCAACAGAACCCCCCGGCATGCTTCTGCTTGCCATTAGCTGCATCTCGTATGCACTTGGTACTAACTCCGATTTCTTTTGCAGCAGATGCAACAGAATCGTATTCTTTTACGATTTCCCCGTTGTCTGTGCATTGTATGATAGAGCGGCCGAGCGGCTTCTTTTGCCTGGAGGCCGCTTCGGCAAGCCTTTTTTGACGTGCTTCAGCTTTCTTAGCCTTTTCTTCAGATATCCGTTGAAGTTCTTTCTCCCTATTATGTTTTGCAAGCAACAAAGCTGTAGCTCGACTTTTACGGTATTCAAAGCTATCTGCCACGGGACCTTGAAAATGCTGGATAGCTTCATCTAAGATTTGAATTTCTTTTTCATAGTCCTTGAGCTTACGATAGGCCATTGCATACGATTCGTAAATTGCTGGGCAGTCATATCCAGATTCTCTGGATCTGTCGAATAGCTGTAACGCCTTTTCAATGTTGCCGGATTTTCTTTCAGCATCGCCTTGAAACCAATATTGAAAGCCTTCATCGTTAAAGGAAAAATTGTCCTGCCTAAACAAAACAGGAGCTTTCTCGAAATGCGTTGGAGAGGGGAAAGGGTTGAAGGACTCTATCCAAGAGGCTAAATCCTCGGCGACATGATATAAAATCGAAGCAACCGCTTCACAATCAGAAAAAGAATCATGAAAGGATGTGGCAGGTCTATATCCTAAACATGTTGCAACAGTTTCTAATTTATAGTTGGGCATGGATAATAACTGCCGAGCCATTGCTAATACATCTACATATTGTCGGGAATTAAAATCCCCACAAAACGCTTGATTCAAAAATCGCAGATCAAAATTTACGTTGTAACCAACAATGAGAGAGTCTCCGACGAATGAAAGAAACTTCTTGCTGATATCTATAATAGTCGGTGCGGATGCTACCATTTTGTTAGTAATCCCATTTATCCGGGAGGCGGCAGGGGGTATAGCACACTGAGGATTGATGTAGGTGTTATAGAAATCGACCGGTGAACCTTGAATGTCGTATTTGATTGCAGAAAGTTGAATAATCCTATCGCTAAATGGATTTAACCCCGTCGTTTCCACATCTAGTATTACATAAGGGGAAGAATAAGGGCATGATAATACAGATGAAGTTCGCACTATAGGAGACTTTTGGCGAAATAGGAAAGAAAAGAGTCCCATTTTCATCAACCTTTTAAGTGTCCGAATCGGACACATTCATAAGTATTGATCTACCGCAAGGTTACCATGCTTATACCAGCAGATGGCCTTGCGGACAAGATCCTCAGTAACACCGAAACGCTCGGCTAGATCCCAGACCTCTGTGCAGCCTTCGTGCGCGGCGGCCTCCAGAGCGTCCAGGGGAAGGAACTGCTCGATTTCCCACTTGTCGGCCCGGTTCTCATGCTTTTTCTTTATATCGCAGGCCGCCCAGCGGTTATAGAAGCTGTAGGTCATACAATGACCTACCTCGTGGCCCAGGGTGGTGAACTCGTCTGCTACAGTCTCGAATTTCCACGGGTCCAGCGCGATCGCACGCCGGTCAAGCGATGGAATGAAAATCGAGAAGGACTTGGCGAAGGGCATGGTGTACCAATCTACATCAATCCCCTGGTCCACGGCATAATCATAGAGCTCATAAAGATTCATTCCTGATCTTTCTTTTTCCTCCACTGTTCGGCCTTGAACCTGGCGTATTCGTACACGTCATCCCACAGGGCGTCTCTCTCCTCGGGGCTCATATCCATGTCCCCACCCATGAATGCCGCCATGATGGTGTCACGGTCCAGCTCGTCCCCATTCTTCGGAGTGGGGGCGGGCTTTTTTTCGTCGCCACTGAGTAGATAGTCGACAGTAGTGTTCAAAACCTCTGCAATTTGCGGAAGGTATTTCCGGTAGGACTTAAGACCAGACGTGCGCCATTTGCTTACGATTTTGTCCGTAGAACCAATCAATTCAGCAAATTTTTTTTGTTCCATGCCAGACTTATCTAGTAATTGAAATATCCTTTCCGCAGTATCCATCGGGATCACCACCTGAATAAAATAGATAAAATTGAGATTTGGAAATTGTTAACCTTGCCGATAATAGATAAAATTGCGAAAACAATGTTGACAATCGAAAAAATTGAGATTATGATTTAACCACAGGTAAACCAGAGGGCGCGGCAACGCCCACAGACAAAGATTAGGGAATGATAAAGATGTTTTTACGTCCAGAGCCTGATGTGCCTATTCGAGTCCTTGATATAGGATTTCCTGCTAGGAACCCCGATGCCGCCCTTGTTGAGAGGCAGAATAAGCGACATCCCGGTGGAGACGGGCAGAAAAGTCGGCGAGATATCCGGTCAATTCATGTATGTCTGGGGTGCCAGACTGCCGATAGGAAAGAGCCATCTTTGTCAGTAGCTGTAGGTGGTGTGATATTTCTGCGGACGCATAAAGCGCAGCGGTATGGGTTGCAACGACCAAAGAAGTGCTTCCAGTTGGAGGATCGTTGTAGATATAACGTACTAAGGCATCAAAGTACTGCTCATAAGCATCGGACATCTTCTGAAAATAGGCCGCTTTTAACTGAGAGGCCCGCTCATGGTAAGCGGTGAACACGACACCGAGAACAGAAATAATAGCTACTACATAGGGGGCAAGTTCCTCTGCCAAAGTTAAAAGGGTAGTAGGCACGTCAATCACATCCGCTTACATTACACTTATGGTCAAATCTATCATACCACAACGGACAGTCTCGAACAACACCAAATTTAGAGGGGGTGAAGGGGTGAGGATCTGCGAGTTGATGGAGCAGAGGGGCATCCAGCGCATCCAGTTGGCCGACGCCATGGGAGTATCGCCTTCCTGCATCACCAAATGGGTGCAGGGGACGGCGCTGCCAAGCGCCGACAAGCTGCCCCGGCTGGCCGCCGTCCTGCAATGCAGCATCGACGCCCTCTACGGCTCCGAGTCGCCTGGGGGCGGAACCGGGGACGCAAACTGAGAAAGGAGGTGAATGGGGTGGGTGACAGTAGAGGAAAAGCCGCACCCCTTGAAGAAAAGTGGGTGCGGCTGGAGCGAATGATCAATATGAACTTCAATGAGGCAGAAGTTCATCCGGGGGTGATACTCCAGCTTTCTCGAACTGGTCCCGGAAAAAGCGAAGCAGATGATTACAGGTCTTTTCTGTCTCGAATGCAGTGTTTCGATCCGGGTCAGAAAGAGACGCCGAGTCTAGAAAGTCCCTAGTATTGGCACTCAGTTCTCGCAATGCCCAGTACATTACCTTCAATTCCATCAGAGTAAATTTCTGCTCTGGATCTTCTACTATTCTACTGAGTTTGATTTTAGCAGTGCTGATTGCCATTGTGTTAGCGGTGAGATTTTCGGCAGATGTGTTCCTGAGATGTGGGACGCTTTTCTGAATATAGAGAAGTAAATCGCTGAGAGCTTCTGTAATAATAGTTCGCTCAATTTCGTTAATTTTCACTACGCTCACCTCCCCCCTATAGCCCACATTTTACCACAGGTAGGGAAGGAGGGCAATAAAAAGCCCTAGGGTAAAGAGTAGGACGCGTAATGCCTGGGGCGAAAAAAGTCAAGAAAGGGATTGCTTATGATCCGCACACCGGAGCAGCGGCAGATTGGCCGCTGGATTGAGAACCATTATGACATTGACAAGGTGCAGTGCGCCGAGGTGGTCACCAAGAACACGGTGCGACTGACCCTTCGGGGCCACGAGCCCACCATCCTGATCCTCCGCCAAAACGGGCGGGTGGACCAGATTCCCGAGGCGGCGCTTTTCGAGGAGGCCATCTGACCTCATGCTTATATTGTACCCCCAGAGAGGAGTGATTACCATGCCGCAGGACAAGCGGAATATCTACAAAATCGCCCGCGAGGCGAAGGGTTTGACCCAGGAGGCAGCCGCGGAAAAGCTGGGTATCTCGGACAGCTCCATCCGGGCCTATGAAACCGGCCAGCGCATCCCACCCCCGGAGGTGGTGGACCTGATGGTCATTGCCTACGACAGCCAGCTCCTGGGCATCCAGCACCTGCGGGCCAGCGCCGACATGGCGCGAAGCATCGTGCCGGATATCCGAGAGGTGCGGCTCCCGGAGGCCATCATGGAGCTGCTGGACCGGGTATATGGCTTTGTGGACGCCCACCGGGACCGGGAGCTGCTGCGCATCGGCAAGGACGGCATTATCGACGATCAGGAGCGCCCCATCTTCGACGCCATCGTGGCGGAGCTGGGCGACTTGGTGGAGGCCGCCATGGCCGTGCGCTACGCCAAGCAGGGACATCTTGAGGAGGGTGTAAAGTGAAAAAGACAACCAAACGGCCGCTCACGGACGAGGAGATCATGGCGTATGACAACGTGCCGATTGATGTGGCGGCCCGATACATAGGCTGGTCGTCCCCCACCATCTACCGCGCCCTGCGGGAAGAGCGGGCACCCTTCGGTTTTGCCGTTTGCAGCGGGGAGGCAGGGACGTGGACGTACAACATCAGCCCCGGCCTCCTGGTGAAGTATAAGAGGGGAGACCTGCCTACCTACCGCCTCCGGGAGCTGGAGGAGGTCATGGTGCGCCACGTCCAGGAGGCGCTGGATCTGCGGCTGGCCGGAGTGTCGGCGCTCATGGGAAAGGTGCTGAGCGCATGAGCATGATACGGCTGGAGCTCAGCAATCGGGACTATAACACCATCGCGGAGGCCCTGCTGGAAAGCGCCCTGGACTGGGAGCACGCCGCGGACGAGCTGGGGCGTCTGCACCAGTTTTGCGCCCGGACAGGGGACCCGGCCTACGGGGCCAAGCTGGCCCGGTTGGACCGGGAACAGTACCGCCATAGGCGTCTCGCCCGGCGCAGGCGGGCCGTACTGGAGCGCCTGCAAAAACAGAAGGAGGCAGAATCATGCTGATGGAGCTGGATTATGAGACCGTGTCGGCGCTAGAGTCGGCGCTGATCGTGGCAGAGGACAGCAAGATGCGAGATGCCAAGGACTGGGCCAATATCGCCGAGTCCTTGGGGGCATCGGAACAGCGCCGGGCGGCGGATAATCTGGCGGCGTTTTGCGGGGGACAGGCTGACCGCTACCGTAAGGCCATGGATGCCCTACAGAGGGCAAAAAAAGGCCCCAGTCGCTCGGACACAGCGACCAGGGCCTAACATGAAGACACCTGTATTATAGCACACAATTTTGAGTTGCACAAGGGGGGTGGTGCGCCAAATGAGCCAAGGAAACGAACAGCCGGGGTTTTGGGCTCTGATCCCCGCCTCAGTGCGGTACGACAAGGAGCTGCCGCCAAACGCCAAGCTGCTGTATGGCGAGGTGACTGCCCTGTCGGACAAGCTGGGATACTGCTACGCACAGAACAGCTACTTTTCCGACCTCTTCGGCCTGTCTGAGCGCAGCGTGACCCGCCTGCTGTCCACGCTGGTGGACCGCGGCTATCTGCGGGTTGACGTGGTACGGGACACGGCCACGCAGGAGGTCCTGGAGCGGCGGATTTATGCCATCTACAACACTGAGGGGGCGGGGGCACCCCCTCCCGACAAAAATGTCGGGACCCCTCCTGACAAAATTGTCACCACCCCTCCTGACAAAAATGTCGGAGAGATCAATACAAGATCTGATCATATACCCCCTATAGTCCCCCAAGGGGGACCGCCCAAAAAGAAAAAGGCCAAGAGCGTCCCTGCCTGGAAGCCGGAGCGGTTTGAAAAGTTCTGGGCGTACTACCCCCGGCATGAAGACCGGGTGAGTGCCGTCCGAGAATGGGACAGGCTCAAGCCAGGGGACGAGCTGATCGACGCCATTGCACGGGCGCTGCTGTGGCAGACCAAGGAACCGGATTGGCCGGTACCCTACGCCTGCCGTTACCTGCGCAACCAGCGGTGGACGGACGAGCCACCCAGACCCAGGGCACAGGGCCGGCCGGCGGCCCAGCAGATGACGGGCTGGCACATGGCGATCGTCGACGGAGAGGAGGTACTGGTGCCAGATGAATCCGGCTGATCTGACCTGGGACCCGGCGGCGGAGCAGAGTGTGCTGGGTTCCATCCTGCTGTCCCCCGCCTGCCTGCCCACAGTAGAGCGGTCACTGCGGCCCGCCGACTTCCGCTTGGCCTCTGACCGGGCCGTCTATGAAGCCGTGCTGTCCCTGGAGCGGGCGGGCGGCTCTGTCGACCCAGTAACTGTCTTTGATCAGACTGCCAAGATGGGCGCGCCAGTATCCCGGGAGTATCTCTTCGGCTTGATGGAGCTGGCTGCCACGGCGGCCAACGTGGAGGAGCACGTCCGCATCGTCCAGGAAGATGTTCTCCGCTCCGGCCTGATGGAGCTGGCCGAGACCGTACATAGCCGGGTGACCAACCGGACGCCGGTAGCGGAGGCGCTGGCCCAGGCCCGCCAGACGCTGGACAAGCTGGAGCGTCAGGGCAGCGCTGGGAGGCTGGCCACCCCCACGGACATCCTGACCGCCTTCTACCGGCAGCGGGAGGCGGTGGAGAGCGGGGACGGCAAGGCATACGTCTGCACCGGCTACATGGCCCTGGACAGCCTGCTGGGCGGCGGGATGATCAACAGCGGGCTCTATCTGCTGGCCGCGCGCCCAGGTATGGGGAAGACCACCCTGGCGCTGAACATCGCCGACCGCGTGGCCAAGGCCGACCCGGTGCTCTTTATCTCGCTGGAGATGGACAGCGATCAGTTAGCTGCCAAGCGCATCTCCCGACTGACCGGAATCCCGTCCGAGCGGCTGCTTATGCAGCCGTTGACCGATGCAGAGGCCGCCCAAACGGCCCAGGCTGCCAGCCAGCTCTCCACACTCTCCCTGTACTCAAACGAGGCCCCCACCATGACGGTGGACGATATCGGCACGCTGGCCCGGAGCATCGGCGGCCTGCGGCTGGTGGTGGTGGACTATTTCGGCAAGATCGCGCCGCCAGGGGAGCTCCGGCGGGCGGATCGGTACGAGTACACCACGGAGATCTCCGGGGCTCTAAAAAATCTGGCCCGGTCCTTGAAAATCCCGGTATTGGTGCTGTGCCAGCTCAACCGTGAGGTGGAAAAACGTAGGGACAAGCACCCACAGCTCTCCGACCTGCGTGACACCGGATCGCTGGAGCAGGACGCCGACGGGGTAATCTTCCTCTACCGGGAAGACTACTACGCCGACCCGGGCACAGTAGACCCCAACGTGCCCTCCATGTTGGAGGTCAACCTGGCCAAGAACCGGCACGGTTCTGTGGGCCGGTGCAATATGGCTTTCTCTATGGCGTCCAGCCGGGTTACTGCGCTCGCCAACCGGCCGACGAAGGCCCAGGAAGGGCCGGAACAAATGACTTTGCGGAAATGGAGGCAGCCCTATGGGAAGCGAACGGCGGCTGGAGCTGATTGAGGCGGAGTGCCGCCGGCATGCCGCCCTGGCACGGGTGGACGCGGCCCGCCGGGCCGAGCATGAGGAGGTGGCGGAGGCCCTGGCCTGGGCGCTGCGCCGCATCGGAGAGGAGAAGTCCATATGCGTATCGGTGAGGCTTACACCTTTGTCCCCGCCGCCTTCGGCGCGGAAATTGGGGGCAAGGACCCAAAAACCATCCCCCGGCGGGTGACCGGGCATATTGAGTACATCAACCGCGCCCACCGCTACTTCACCGTCCGGGTGGACACCGGGCGGGGAATCCTGCGGGAGAGCTTCAAATTTTAAGACAGAGAAAGGACAATAAACGTGAAGACAATCGCCATTGTAAACCTGAAGGGCGGCGTCGGAAAGACCGTCACCGCCGTCAATGTGGCCGCCATCCTGGCCACCGAGTACGGACAGCGGGTGCTGCTCATTGATGCAGACCCCCAGGCCAACGCCACCCAGTCTTTGCTCCCGCCGGGGGAGTACAACACCCTGGCGGGGCTGCTGACCATACCGGACGCCTACTACGACGACCTGCTGTATCACAGCAGCATCCGGGGCCTGGACGTATTGCCGGCCGACGACGAGCTGCGCAACCTGGACGTGGATCTGCTCCAGGGGGAGCGGCCCAACCTGCGGGCCATCCGTGACCTGCGGGACGCGGTGGCGGAGGATGACGCCTACGACTGCATCGTGATTGACTGCCCACCCGCGCTGTCCCCGGCCTGCGCGGCGGCCATCGCCGCCTCCACCGACGTGGTCATCCCCATCAAAGTGGATGCTTACAGCGTGCGGGGGATGAATGAGCTTACCGCCCAGATTGACCGCCTGCGGAGCATCTACCCGGACGTGCATGTGGCGGGCTGCCTGCCCACCATGTGGTACCGCTCGGACACGGTGGAGCAGGGAGAGAGGCTGCTGCGGGAGCAGGCCCCGGTTCATGTCTTTGCCAGCCACATCCGGCGCAGCCCCAAGGTGGACGAGTCCACCTGGACGGGGGAGCCGGTGGTGAGCTGGTCGCCCCGTTCCGCGGCGGCCCAAGATTACCGGGCCTTTGTAGCAGAGTTCCTGGAAGAGGGGGCGGCAAAGTAATGGCAAAGTTTGATATCACGGCGGCCTTTGCCGCTGCCGTGGGGAATGTGTCCGATTCGGACACATCGCGGGAGGCCATCGAGTACATCAGCCTGGACAAATTGGAGGCTGACCCGGGCAATTTTTACAGCCTGACCGGCCTGGAGGACCTGGCGGCCAACATTGAGCTTTGCGGGCTCCAGCAGCCCATCCGGGTAAGGCCGACGGAGGACGGGCGGTACGTCATCGTCTCCGGTCACCGGCGATGGTCGGCACTCAAACTCCTGCGCAGCACAGAGGGGAGCGGGGACCGATGGGCCAGCATCCCCTGCATCGTGGAGCGGGACGAGGCATCACAGGAGCTCCGGGAGCTGCGGCTGATCCTGGCCAACAGCTCCACCCGGGTGCTCTCCCCGGCGGAGGTGTCCAAACAGGCCCAGCGGGTGGAGTTGCTGCTCTACCAGCTCAAGGAGCAGGGCTATGAGTTTCCCGGCCGAATGCGCGACCAGGTGGCGGCGGCCTGCCAGGTGTCCGCCCCCAAGCTGGCCCGGCTCAAGGTCATCCGGGAGAGGCTGATACCCGCGTACCTGGAGGTATTCGACCGGAACAAGCTCCCGGAGCAGACGGCCTACGTCCTGGCACGGATGGAGACCGCACTCCAGGAGCGGCTGGCGAATATGCTGCCGAACCTGCCCACCGGGAGCCGGGCGGAGGAGCTGCTGGGGATGGCTCAAAACGGCACCGACTGGCGGCCTAAATTTGCCTGTCCAGACGGCAGCCCATGTAAGAGGGGAGACGCATTCCTACGGCATGACCTGGACTGTGGCTACGGTGAACTGTGCAAGGGTGAGACCTGCTGCCTGGATTGTGCACGGGCTAAGGTTAGTTGCTACGCTTGTGAACGCATGTGCTCCAAGGCCAAGGCCGCCCGGAAGGCGCAGCGGGACGAGGAGGAGGCCAGGGAAGCCAAGCGCGAGGCGAAGATCCAGGCTGAAATCCAGAAAAATGTGCAGCTCCGGGCCAAGAGGCTTGCCGCAGCCGCCGATGCCGCTGGGTTGGACGATTATTCCCCCATCTACATCTCAGATTATGGCCGGAGCATGACGGCGGGAAAACTGCGAGAATGGGCCGCAGGCCACTTTGACCAGGATGATAGGCTGTATCCCAGTACCCTTAACGCTAGGGACTTCAGTGATCCGGTCCGGCTGGCCAAGGATCTGGGGTGCTCCACGGACTACCTGCTGGGTGTTACGGACGAGCTGACCGGCCCGCCGGCGGCCTCTACATCCGCAACGAAGCAGGCCCGGGAAACTGCGCCGGACAGCGGCGATGACGACGGCCCCTGGCATTGGTGGCCAGAGCAGCCGCAGAAGAGCGGCCTGTACTGGTGCATCACGGGCCCTATGTCCCAAGGTGGGAGTCTCTACTGGTGGAGTGCTGAGAAGGAGAGATGGGAGCACGCGGCCATGGCCTTCCCGCTATCGCCGACCGTGACGATCTGGATGCGATGCCCGCAGCTCCCTGAGAGTATGGACTGGGAAAGGCAGGAGGACCCAAATGGCGAAGAATAAGAAAACACACCACCGCCCCGGACCGGGTAAGCCCCGGGGCGCGACCTATGCCCAGGTGCTGGCCCACAAGGCGGCCGTTCGGAGGGGGCTGGAGCAGGCCGCCCGGGACGCCACGGTGCAGGTACAGGCGGATACCCATACCCAGCGGGCCATGTGGTTGATGGTATGCTCCATCGCCGACGCCTACGGCTTCGGGCCGAAACAGATGCAAAAGTTTTTCTCCGCTCTTCAGGACAACACGGACGAGCTGGAGCGGATGCGGGCAGAAGTGGACGAGGAATACGCCTTTGAAAAGCTCCGCCAGAAGGCCCAGGCTGTTACCGGCATGGAGGTGCATTACCTCTATGAGCAGGAGGCTCTGCTGGCAGAGATGCGGGCGGCGAAGGAGGGGGTGTCAGCCCATGAGTAAGCGGATAATCCAAACCACACCCAGCGGCGAGTGGGGTATCCCCGGTGTGGATCTGGCCTCCCTGTCTCCCAGGGTGTACGGGGCGCTCTGCAAGCTCAAGGACATGGAGGCGCTGCTGGAGGTCATCAACTCTCCAACAGCTCAGGCGTGGGAGCGGGACGACGCCATCGAGCAGTTGATCCGTATGGGCAAGTAACGAGCCGACGGAGGACTGAAGAAAATGAAAGTACCTACGGAATTTGAGGGCGTTTTTCGGGACATCGAGCTGACGGAGCGAGAAATCGGCTTTTTGGTCTGGGTGGCAGGCTGGGATAGCTACACGATCGAAAATCTAAAATCGGTAGTTCAGAAAGTCCGAGCCAAAGCGGAGGCAAAAGAATGAAAAAGACCAGCATCAAAGAACTGCGGAGTTTCTCAAAGGAGGAGCTGATCCGCTATGTGCAGTATGTAGAAGGAGAACCGTTGCGGGCACATCACGCCGCTGCGCGCACATATATCTACGAGTTGCGCCTGGAACGGGTCAACAAACGGTATGATGCAGCAGTCAAAAAACTAAGTGCCCTGACCCAGTGTCCCAAGACCTTGCAGGAGCTTGGGGAGTGGACAAAAGCCCATGAAACAGTCTCCCGTTGCATAGCGGATCTGGAGCGGATAGAAAAACTGCTTTATGGGTAGCAACGATACTCCGGCCCTCTGCCGGGTGGGGATTACCCGCTCCACCCGCCTCCTTTTGCTTTGCGGGTGTCCGGCCTGAGCCGGACGCCCGGCAGAGGGCCGGAGACAGCTTCAGTGGGGTGCGAGGATGGACAAGGACAAGTGTTATGGATGTCGCTGCCAAAAGTGCCGGTGGCGTGGGGCCGGGAGTCTATGCCATTACAACGAGCATGGGGAGCATACCAGCCGGTGCTCATGGTGTAGTAGAGCGATACGCAGGCTTAGCCCGGAGCTGCCCGAATGGAAGACGGCGAGCTTCGCATGCAAAGGATTTGAAAGGAGGCGCTGAAAGATGGCAAGACCGATTGATGCAGACCGCATGAAAGAGGAGTTGCTATGGGGAAATGTGTTTCTTTCAGTAAAAGAGACAAACACACTTATTGACCTCATTGACAACCAGCCCACGCTCACCCCGCCGAACGAGCCGCTGACGCTTGGACTGGTCGATAAGTATGGCGCACCTCTGTATGCAGGTGACACCGTGGCTGCTGACAAATTTTTTATGTACGCTATCCGGTACGGAAGCCACAATGTAAACCCGAAGCAATGTGAACCCGCCTATCAGGTCGGGTGGTATCTGGAAATTGTTTGGGCACTCTACAACGAAGACAAAACGTATATCGGGCACACTGAGGCGCTGTATGACATTGGTGGAGTGGCTGCCAGATACCCGGCCCATTGTGCGGATACTACGGAGGGAGTACAAAACCTGCTGTTGTATAAGCACCGCCCACCGGAGGTATCGCCATGAGACACCAATATACCCGTGCAGAGCTGGAGCAACTCCCCAAAGAGCACCCAGTCTGGATTGAGGGCGTGGGGCTGAGGCAGCTCCAGTGGGGCGGCTGGGAGATCGCCACTCACATCCACAACGAGCGGCTGTGCCTCAAGCATGAGACCGACAGTCGGGGGCTGTTGCTCTCTCTGTATAGTCAAGTTTGGGTGGCCTTTGATGGACCGCCGGAGGAGTAGCAAAAAAACCGCCCCCGAAGGGGCGGTGAAAGATCTATTCTGCTGGTTCAGGAGGGCACTTGAGCGTCCAGCCGAAGTAACTCATGGCGGGGGTTTTTCGCTTTCCGCACATAGTGAGTGCGATTGCCTGGAAGCCGGAAGCAATCTGGTGGGCTGAGTGATCTCCCTCCGGTTTCCCAAAGAGGTCGGTATTCTCTCGCGCCCAGAGGATCAGGTTGCGAACTGTGATCTCGTTCCCGCACGGATCCACAAGAGTCCAGATCTTGGCGTTCTGGTTCGTCTCAAAACGACCGGCAATAGGGGATCGCTGGGCCGCGGCTGTTCCGAGTTTTAGGTTTTCGGTTTTCCCTTTTGCGGACAGGCGCTGGCGAGACTCGTCGCTCCAATTTACCCGCAGCCCTTTGTGCGTCAGTGACTTCCAGACGGAAGAACAGGCCGCGGAACAGGTTATGGCATTACTGCTTGGTGGGCTGGGGAAAAGCTTATGACACACAGGACAGACCCTCCAGTTTCGCCCCGCGTACTTCGGCGCGCAGTCGGGGCAGAATTGAGGCGTCGGGGTGCCGTCCAGAGTGATCGGGAAATAGCGCCCGCAGCCCGGGCAGCGGGCATTCTGTTTCTTCCCCAAACAGCCGCAGGATTTGACCCGATTATATTTCAGGCCGGAGGAGCTAAGGAGAAAGGCGGAACCGCAGTCGCATTTGCAGAGCCACATGGCGAAACCCGCGTATCGCTGTTTCATCATTTTGACGCCCACCAGCCGCCCGCTGCGTTTCCCGCGCAGGTCAACAAACTTTGCGTGCCCGCAGGATTTCGTATTGCCGGATAGCAGGTGTTGGCGGGAGAGATAGACAAGCTTTCCACAGGAGCATTGGCAAGCCCACACAACGGATGATCCGTAGCGTTGCTCCGTGGGATACAACGCCGTGAGTTCGCCAAAGGTATGCCCAGTGAGATCTTCTTTCGGCAAAGAACCCCGTTTCCGCTTTTTGTCGTTTCCGCAGGTTGTCAAAGTGATCCCCCCTTAAATGAGCTTATGTGGATCGATCTCCAGCACGTCCGCCAGCGCGAGCAGGTTCTTGGCGGTGAGGTTTCCGGCCTCGGACTCTCCAAGCTCGACACGCTGGATCTGACGGATATTGACACCAGAGCGCTCGGCCAACTGCTTCTGCGTCAGACCGGCTTTGACTCGCTCATAGGTCAGCCTGGTTGCGGTGGGGTACCTCTCATATATGGCGGTGTCCCCCATCTTCTCGGCGTCCTTGACGGGCATCCAGACCCACTGGTACGGGACGATGTGCTTTTTCAGGCAGCCCATGATCAGCTCCTGGCCTTGCTTCATGGCTGTTTCCCAGTTCTCAGCCTCGATGATGGCTTTCATTCTCCCCTCATATACCTGGGCACCAGGGACGGGGGGAACATCCTCCCCGGCGGCTGGGTTACGCTTTAAGTCTGCAATGATGTAATACTTTTCCATAGTTGTCTCCTTACCAATCGTAATTAAGCGTACTTGACGCAGATGGAATTGAGAGTTTCGCGGCTGCCAGTCCAAGCCTTGTTGTCACGATCCCAAACCAGACCGAACTCGCGCATCATGCTACGCACGGGGTAGGTATTGCCAGTGACGGTCAGGGCGTCCATGTCGATATCCACCAGGACGGGGTGCGCCAGGGTTCCGCCGACCTGGACATTGCACACGAGGCCGGAGAACACACGGGCGGCGTCCTTCGCGGCCTTCCAGGCGCGGCGCAGGCACTCACCGAAGCTGAGAGAGGTGACCCACTTGAGGGACATCTTGCGCAGATTCCAAGCGGCTTTCATGATTTCAGAGAGATTATACTTTTTCATGTTAGTTACCTCCTGGGGTTGTCCCCTCTTGATGATTTTATTATACGCTAATATTAGCGTAATGTCAATAGGAAAATGCTAATATTAGCGTAAAAATTTGAAGGAGTGATAAGATGAAAAACAGCGAATTGGTGCCGGTGATGCTGGTACGGGTGCCGGAGATATCGGCGGAAGCGAGGACCAAACTAAAGGCTGAGATTGAGTCGTCCATCTATGATGGTGTGCTCCTGCTGGACGAGTCTCTGCCCTATGAGGTGGTCGAGCTGCCTCTGCCGCGTGACTCCCCGGTAGAGCTCCTAGAGCCGGAATCCGGGCCACCCAAGGAGCCCCACGGCCGGAACGCAGCGGAGAAGCGGGAGATCCTGGACCGCCTCTATGCCTACCGCAAAAGCGCGGGGCTGGGCTGCTTTGAGCCACTGGCTGAGGCTTGCGGCAAAGGGATTACACCGGATCTGCTCCGCCGCCTCTACAGCGGGGACGAGGTGGTGCCCATCCAGGTGTGGCGTCAGGTCGGCGCCGGCCTGGGCAAGCTGGGTGTGTCCAAGTTGGACACAAATGGGGGATAAGCATGGGAGACTGCGTCCGTATCGAGGAGTACCGGCGCACCTGTGCTAATTGCTACTGGCACAATGACGCCATGGGGGCGTGTAGGCACCCGGGAGGCTGGTGGTGGGATAAGCGGTATCATCACTGCGCCACCTTCCGGTGGCGGGACGGCCCACCGGGGAGAAAGAAAGGAGAAACTCAGCATGAAAAATAAGAACCTGCGGAGATTGCGCTGTCTGGTGACGGCGCAGACCATGGGCAATCTAGAGCGGCTGGCCCAGATGGACGGGTGCGGCGACGTGGGCCGCATGGTAGACAAGTTGACCCGGGACAAGATGCTGGCCCTCCGCCAGTCTGTCGTCGGGCCATGGGCGGCCCACTATGTGGCCCGGGCTAAGAGGGTGGATTGATGGCAAAGCGGCTCAAGACCATCACGGCGGGGCGCCTGGTGGTCGTTGGGTGCTACACCATCCCAACACCCCGCAGCACAGAGAGGGAAAGGAAAGCACTGCGTGAGATCTCCAGCGCAGCCCAGATGACGATTAACGCCAACCGCTCCTGGCAGCGGCTGGAGCTGTTGCTGGCCGCCAACTTCGGGCGGAGAGATCTCCACGTGGTGCTCACCTATGACGACGAGCACCTTCCGGCCAACCGGCAGGCGGCGGTGCAGCGGGTGCGCAAGATGCTGCCCCAGCTCCGAGCTGTGCGGAAGTCCAGAGGGCAGGAACTCAAGTACATCTATGTGACGGAGCAGCTCAGCTCCGAGGGCGGGCGGCTCCATCACCACATGGTAGTCAATGGTACCGGGGCGGATTTGGATGTGCTCCGATCTCTCTGGCCTTATGGTGAGGTGGAGCTGGAGACCCTGGACACATGGCAGGGCTATGAGGCCCTGGCCAAGTATCTGACCAAGGAACCCAGGGAGCTGGGTAAGCCGGAGGTTGGGGCGCGGAACTGGGCGGCCTCCATTGGGCTGACAAAGCCGAAGGTGGAAAGTGAAATCGTCAAGGATAACCTGACGGTGGCCGCACCGCCCGGAGCAGTCATCCTCAGCGCGCCGCCACCCGTGCGAAACGAGTTCGGCGAGTTCGTTATGTTGAAATACTATTTACCAATAAAAAAGAAGGAGGAGAAGAAAGGAAGCAGGCCACCGCGCAGGCGGAAAAAAGAATAGCTCGCGCGTCTTTATTCGGTCTGGAAACCAGGGGTAACAAGTCCACGGGGAGGGAGAAAGTGCATGGAAAAGTTGCAAAAGAGAGGCGAGTGTGGTAAACTAATCGTGAAGGACGGATGGTTGATGTGTCCGTCCTGCCGGCGGCGGAAGGTGCTCCAAGTGAGACCAGACACCACGGCGAAAAATCTCATCGTCTATTGCCGAGATTGCCGGACGGAGACGATGGTGGATATCGAACAGGGCCAGTGCTTTGAGAGCCAGTGCCGATGATCAAGCCCCATACGGGCGGTCGTCGGTGCTGGCTTTTTGTTTTGCCCGGAGGTGATAGCCCGTGGCCATGAAGCCGCTCCGACCTTGCCGGCATCCTGGGTGCCAGAAACTCACCCGTGAGGGCTGGTGTCCCAAGCACAAACCCAAGCGGGCGGAACGCCGGGTGTCCGCTCAGTGGCACGGCTGGTACAACCTGACCGTCTGGACAGACGATCTGCGGCCCAATCAGCTCATGCGGGAACCATGGTGCCGGGAGTGCGCCCGACGGGGCATACGGACCAGGGCCACGGTGGTGGATCACATCCAGCCCCACCGGGGTAACTGGGCCCGCTTTATCGACCGGGACAATTTGCAGAGCCTGTGCAAGTCCTGCCACGATCGCAAAACTGCCCTCGAAATGGCGGCGGAAAAACGGCAAAACCGGGGGCGTTTTTAGCGCCCGGAATCGGCAAGACCGGCGGGATGCTTGGGCGTGCGCAACGGATCTGCCCGCGCACGGCAAGCCGAAGGCTTGCCAGACCCTCCCCCGGCCTGGAAAAGTTTGGGGGAATTGAAGCAAGACCGCACGGCCCCCTCGGTGAGAGATTTTTTCCCCACGGGAAATCTCGGGAGGCGGGGCCGGTGCCGAGGAGTCGGGGCCAGTGCGGGGCCCGGGAGATAGGCCCTGGGAGTTGGGCACCGGGAGACGGGTGCCGGGGGCCGCGCGGAGAATCAGCGAGAGGAGAGATCAGGGAGGTGGAAACGTATGCCAGGGCCGAGACAGAGCCTGGAGGTGCTGGAGGGGAACGGCCGGAAGCATCTGAGCCGGAGTGAGCGAGCCGCGCGGGCGGCCGGGGAGGTGCGGGCCAAGCCGCCCAAGCAGATCAGGGCCCCGGACTACCTCCCACAAAACCTGCGGGATGAGTTCCGCAGCCTGGCCAGGCAGCTCAAGGAGCTGGGGCTGCTCAGCAGCCTGGACTACGACACCCTGGCCCGCTACCTGTTAGCCCGGCAGAGCTATCTGGCTGCCACCCAGGAGGTGATCGCCCTCCAGCGGGGGGCGGAGCGGGCGGACGGCAGCCGGGTCATAGATACCGAGGCGCTGGACGTGGCCACCCGCATCCAGGACCGCTTTTTCAAGCAGTGCCGGGGGTGCGCCAACGACATGGGCCTGACCGTCACCAGCCGGTGCAGGCTGGTGCTGCCGGAGCGTGCGCAGCCCCCGGAGGAAAACGCCTTCGAGCGGCTGATGCGGGAGAAGCGGGAGCGGATGCAGCGTGCCTGAGCGGCTGACCCTGGCACCGGGGGTGGAGGTGCCAGCGCCGGAGGACGGAAGCGTGCTCCGCTACAGCGGGGAGGCGGTACAGGACGTACTGGACTTCTTTTCCCTGCTGTGCTTCGCTCAGAACGAGTGGGCGGGCAAGCCCTTCGAGCTGCTCCCCTGGGAGGAGGAGGCCGTCCGGCAGTTCTACGGTATTCAGGTGCAGGACGAGGACGGCCTGTGGGTGCGCTACCGGCGCTACCTCTACGACGAGCTGCCCAAGAAAAACGGCAAGACGGAACTGGCGGCCGGCCTGGGCCTGTATCACCTGCTGTACGACGGCGAGGAGCGGCCGCGGGTGGGGGTGTTCTCCTCCGACAAGGAAAACGCCTCCCAGATCTACGAGGCGGCCAAGTACATGGTGGAGAACACCAGCCTGGGCCAGCCGGAGCACGACCCCATCGCCTGGGCGGTGGACTCCCGCAAGGAGATCCACACCAAGTACGGCGGCGTGCTCAAGGTGTACTCCGCCGACGCGGCCACCAAGCACGGCTACTCCTTCAGCGCGATTATTATCGACGAGCTCCACGCCCAGCCCAACCGCAGGCTGTGGGACGTGCTGACGGCCGGCTCCAACGCCGCCCGGCGGCAGCAGGCGGTGATCGTGCTGACCACGGCGGGCGACGACCCCGACCGCACCAGCATCGGCTGGGAGGTGCACGAGAAATGCCGCCGCATCCTGGCCTGGCGGCGGGGAGAGCCCGAGCGGGAGGGGGACGCGGACGCGCCGGAGTGGTGCCCCATCATGTACGGCATCGGCATCCTGGCCGGAGACGACCCGGAGCGGATCGCGGAGCTGGACATCTACGACGAGGCGCTGTGGTACGCCTGCAACCCGGGGCTGGGGCACAACCTCAAGCTGCGGGATTTCCGGGCGGACGCCCGGGCGGCCCGCCAGAGCGAGGCGGCGGAGCGGTGGTTCCGGTGGCTGCGGCTCAACCAGTGGATCTCCACCAAGAGCGTGGGGTGGCTGCCCCTGACCCTCTACGACAAGAGCCAGTTTAACCGGCCGGAATGGAAGGCCCTCAAGGCCCCGGAGCGGCGGCAGGCGGTGCGGGACTATCTGGTCGGCAAGCGGTGCTTCGGCGGGCTGGATCTGTCCACCACCACCGACCTGACGGCCTTCACGCTGCTGTTTCCGCCCCAGGAGGGGCTGGATACCTGGGTTGTCCTGTTTTGGGCGTGGCGGCCCGAGGAGGGCGTTCTGGAGGCCGAGCAGCGGGACCATGTACCCTACCGGGACTGGACCCGAGCGGGCTTTTTGGAGCTGTGCCCCGGCGATATGGTGGACTTCACGATGGTAGAGGACGCCGTGGCTGCGGCGGCCGATGTGTTCGACTTGGACACATTGGGCGTAGACCCCTACCTGTCCCGCACGCTGACGCCCCGGCTGATGGAGCGCGGCGTCAATGTGGTGGAGATCCCCCAGGACATGAAGAACCTGTCCCCGGCCATGAAAGAGGTGGAGCGGCTGACCCGCGCCCATCAGATGCTCCACGAGCACAATACGGCCGCTCGCTGGTGCTTCGGCAACGTCCGGTGCGCGGTGGACGGGAACGAGAACATCAAGCCCATGAAGAACCGGAGCATCGGCCGTATCGACATCACGGTGGCCTGGATCATCGCCGTGGCGGTGGCGCTGCTTCGGATGCCGGTGGGGCCGGATATCAACGAACACATACTCTCCGAGGATTGGGGGATTTGAGATGAAACATTGGAAGACGGCCGGGCGGAGGCTGGCGCTCTATCTGGACGACCTGCTGCTCCTGGCCGGCGGCGCCTGCTTTGTGCGGGCGGCCTGGGAGCTGGGCGGCCGCCCGGCCGCGCTGCTTGTGGCCGGCGGGTGCCTGGTGGCCTACGCCGTGGTCATCGCCAGGGCGCGGAGAGGGGGAGGAGGATGATCCTTGACCGGGCAATCAACGGCCCCAGGGCGTCGATGGAGACGCGGACGCTCTCCCAGGAGGAGCTGGGGCGGTTCCTCAAAAATCTGTTTCTGACCGGGGAGGACGTGGAGACGGGGCATGGAACCGCGGAGCGGCTCTCCCCGGTGGCGGCCGCCCACCGCATCCTCAGCAACTCCTTCGGGCTGATCCCCTTCGGCACCTACGTCAAGGACGGGGACGCCCGGCGGGCGGTGCACGACCCGGCGCTGGACCGGCTGCTGAAGGTGCGGGCCAACGAGCGCATGTCGCCGTTTTTGTGCCAGAAGCTCATCATGTCCAACGCCTTCTGGTATGGCTTCGGGGCCTGCTGGAACCGGCGGGACGGAGCTGGCCGCCTGGTGGCCCGCATCCCCCTGCCCACGGAGTGCTGCACCATCCGCAAGGACCGGGAGAGCTGGCATTACTGGTACGACTACAACGTGGACGGCTGGCAGCGCACCTTTGCCCCCTATGAGCTGTCCTTCCTCTACTTCGAGACCTACGACGGCATTCAGGGGCGCGGCCTGCTGGAGCTGGCCCGGGAGACCATCGCCATGGACGCCATGGCGCAGCGGTATGAGCGGAAATTCTACCAGAACGGGGCCCGGCTTTCCGGGGTGCTGGAGGTGGACACCGACGCCCAGCCGGCCACCCGGCAGAAGCTGAAGGACGAGTTTCGCGGCTATGCCTCCGACGACGCCTTCGCGGTGGCGGTGCTGGATCACGGCATGAAGTTCACGCCCCTGGGCCTCTCCCAGAGCGACGCCCAGTACATCGAGAGCCGCGCATTCACGGTGGAGGAGATCGCCCGGTTTACCGGCATCCCCAAGCATATGCTCCAGACCGGCAAGGAGAGCTACGACTCCAACTCCCAGCAGCGGCAGAACTACGTGACCGACACCCTGCTGCCCTACGTCGTGCAGTGGGAGCAGGAGGACGGCTATAAGGCCATCCCCCCGGACAAGAGGGACAAGGATGGCTGGTACATGCGGGGCAACGTGGCGGTGCTCCTCCGGGGCGACGACCTGACCCGCAGCCAGTTCTACGAGCGGATGATCCGTACCACGGTCTACAACCCGGACGAGTGCCGGGCCCTGGAGGAGAAGCCGCCCATCCCCGGAGGGCTGGGCCAGCATTTCCTGGCAACCAAGAATCTGGCCTCCCTGGAGGCCGTGCTGAAAGGAGAGAAATAGATGGACATCAGCCTGAGAGGCGAACTGTGGGACAACGACTCCGCCGACGTGCTCCGCTTTTGGGGCTGGCGGGACATCACGGCGCCCATGGATATCGCCGGCGCCCTGGAGCGGGCCGGCGGCGAGGATGTGACGCTGCTGGTCAACTCGCCCGGCGGCGACATGGCGGTGGGGCTGGAGATCCGCTCCATGCTCCGGCGGTATGCCGGCAAAACCACTGCGCTGTTCCAGGGCTTAGGGGCCAGCGCGGCCACCCTGGCGGCCACCGGCTGCCAGGTGATCCAGAGCGAGCCGGGGGCTCTGCTGTGCTACCACAACCCCGCCGGCGGCGCGGAGGGGGATTACCGGGCCATGCGGCGGTCGGCCGAGGCCCTGCGCAACGCCCGGGACTGTATCCTGGAGGTCTACACCGCCCGGGGCGGCGGTAAAACCCGGGAGGAGCTGGTCTCCCTCATGGATAAAGACATCTGGATCACCCCCACCCAGGCCAGGGAGTACGGCCTGATCGACGAGATTGTGGGGGCGGCCCAGGAGCCGGAGGAGGAGCCGGCGGCCTTTGTAGCCGCGGCAGGGCGGCGTATCCGGCTGACGGCAGCCATGCGGGAGCAATATCAGGCCCATGTGGCGGCCGAGCGGGCCGAGGCGGCCCGGCAGGACGAGGCGGCGCGCACCCTGGCGCGGCTCAGGGCGCTTGCTGGATTTTAAGGACTGAAAGGAGATAACAGCATGGATTTCATGGAGAAGATCACCGAGCTGCGGGCCAAGAAGGGCCAGTTGCTCACCCAGGCCCAGGCCCTGGTGGATGAGGGCAAGATTGAGGAGGCCAACGAGTTTACCTCCCAGATGGAGGCGATCAACACCTCGATTGCCGGCCTGGAGGCGCTGGCCAAGGCCAGCCAGGAGGGCGCGGAGCCCGTCTACGACGGCGCGCTTCACGGCGGCAAGCCCAAGGACGAGGGCAAGGGAGAGGACAAGCCCTTCACTTCCCTGGGCGAGCAGCTGCAGGCCGTCTATAACTTCCGCAAGAACCACGTGGAGGACAAGCGCCTCCAGAGGGTCAACAACGCGGTGCTGGGCGTCAATGAAGGCAGCGGCGCCGACGGCGGCTTCGTTATCCAGACCGACTTCGCCGGGATGATCCTGGAGAGCGCCGTGCAGCAGAGCCCCCTGCTCAACCGGCTGGACCGCTACACCTGCTCCAGCGCGGCCAACGCCATGCGGTGGATCTCGGCCGACGAGACCGACGTGAGCAAGAGTGTGTTCGGCGGCATTCAGATGTATTGGGCCGCCGAGGGGGCCACGGTGGCGGACAGCAAGCCCCGGTTCCGGGAAATGAAGATGGATCTGGAGAAGATGATGGGCTTCCTGTACTGCACCGACGAGATGCTGAGCGACTCCGCCTTCATGTCCAGCTTTGCGGGTCCCTCCTTCGCCCTGGCGGCCGACCGGCTGCTCACCGAGAGCTCGATCTCCGGTGACGGAGTGGGCAAGCCCCTGGGCCTGCTCCGCTCCAAGGCGCTGATCGAGGTGGCCAAGGAGGCCAGCCAGGAGGCGGGTACCTTCGTGGGCGCAAACGCGATCAAGATGCAGGCCCGGGCCATGCCCAGGGGCCGGGAGCGGCTGGTGTGGCTGATGCACCCCGACCTGGAGGAGCAGCTTCCCTATCTGTCCATCCAGAGCGGCGAGGCGGCCAAGTTCCTGTGGAACCCCGAGGGCGGCCTGGGCAACTTCGACACCCAGCGGGTGCTCAACAAGCCGGTGCTGTTCGAAGATAGCTGCGCCTCCCCTGGCGTGCGGGGCGATGCACTTCTGGTAGATCCCTACATGTATATCCTGCTCACCAAGGGCACCGTCAAGCAGGACTGGTCGATCCACGTGGAGTTCCTGACCGACCAGAACTGCTTCCGGGTGGTGTACCGCTGCAACGGCGCGCCCAAGGTCAACAAGCCCCTGACCATCAAAAACAGCAGCAAGACCCGCAGCCCCTTCGTGGCGCTGGCGGACCGGAAGTAAGGAGGAGCAAGCATGAAGCGTATTTCGGAAGCACTGGCGTTCCAGACCGTCCTGGCCCCCCAGAGCGTGGCGGCCTCCACCGACAAGACGACCGCCTATGTGGACGTGTCCGGGGTGGAGGAGATTGTATTCCTGGTGTCCGCCGCCGCCCTGGGCAAGGGGAAGGGGCTGACGGTCTCCCTGCTGGCCTCCGGCGACAGCGGCGGGGACGGAGCGGAAGAGATCGGCAAGACCACCTTCACCGACAGCGTGGGCACCGCCCCTCAGCTTGCGGTGGTGACGTACAAGGTAAGCGCCCTTAATGGGCGGTATGTGGCCGTCAAGCTCCGCCATGACGCGGCGGCAGAGGTGGTCTGCGGCGTGACGGCGGCCTCCTCCGGGCTCTACATGCCTGCGGCCAACGGCTGGACGCTGGCGGTGTGACGTGGCGCTGAGCGAGGCGCGGCGGGCCAGCCTGCTGGCCTACTGCCGCATCGAGGAGCCAACCGCAGAGGAACTGCTCACCCTGGAGGGGCTGTACGACGCGGCGGTGGGCTACCTGGAGCAGGCGGGGGTGTCTGAGCCGGAGGAGGGCACCCCCCGCCGGGCCCAGTACGACCTGTGCGTCAACTTCATGGTGCTACGGGACTTCGACTTGCGGGAGGCCACGATCACCGGCACGATTGTCAATGACAACCCGGCCTTCCGGCGCCTACTCACCCAGCTCAAACTAACAGAGCCGGATGTGTCCAACTTGGACACATCCGGGGGTGGGGAGGTGTGAGGCAATGGCAGATTACATCGACGCCGGGAAGCTGAATAAGGCCGCCCAGGTGCTGGAGCTGCGGGAGACCGCGCCCGGCGTATGGGAGTGGACGCCCGTCCGGCGGGCTTGGGCCTCCATCACCTTCCAGAGCAAGACCAACCTGTTTTCCAAGGTGGGCATCGGGGCCAGGGACGCCGCCGTGATCGTGCGGCGTCAGCCCCTCACCCTCCACCACGCCCTCCGCTGGGGCGATACCCACCTGTTTTTGACCTCCATCGTGCCCATGGGCCGCAACCACCTGGAGGTGGACGCGGCGGTGGTGGAGACCGTGGCATGCGCCGCGGTGCGCACCGAGGACACGGTGGGCGAAAACGGCCGGCCGGTCCACAGGGAGGCCATGCGCGTCACCTTCCCGGCGGTGCTGACGGAGAAGTACGTCCGCTATGAGCGGGAGGACACCCATGCGGAGAGCGAGACGGCCTACGTGCTGGTCACCGGGAAGCCCATCGAGCTGAAGGAGGGCGACCTGGTAACGGTTCGGGAGGGGCCGGCGCACGGCACCTACCATGTGCAGGCGGCCCACCGGCTCGACCCGTACAAGAGCGAGTATGAAATGGCCTGGCGGGGGGATGTGTGATGGCCGTTACGGTGGACACCAGCGGGCTGGACAGGCTGATGGAGAGCTGGGACGCGCTGGTCAGACAGTTCCCCGAGAAAAAGCGGGACCTCCTGGAGCAGGTCGGCACCAGACTGCTCCAGGAGGTGCGGACGGGCATCGGCAGCACCGGCAAGGTGTCGGGCTGGCAGGCCCCCCACATGGGCAGCGGCGGCGGCTACGTGGCGGTCCGGCCCAAGGCGGAGACCTATCAGACGACCAAGAGCGGGAAACGGTACGCCGTGGGCTACATCACCAACGCGATTGAGAGCGGCCACCGGCACGGCGGCCCCCGCGGCGGGGGAAAGGGGTACCGCTACCGGCCCCGCTATCAGACGGCGGCGGTGCCCGGCCGCTTTTTCTACGAGGCCGCGCGGGCGGCCCTGGCCGGTATGGGCCAGGAGGAGGCGGACCGGCTGATGCAGCTCATTGTGGACGGACTGGAGGGGAAGCTATGACTTATATCGACGTGCTGGAGGCCATCGCCGGACGGGTGGCGGCCCTCTGGCCGGAGCGGATGCTGTACCGGGACTTCTGCCCGGCGGACCACAAGCGGCCCTCCGGATTCTTGTACGTGGAACGGGCGGAGATGGAGGACGTCAACCTGGGGCTGGTGCAGTGGAGCCTGGAGGCCAGGCTGGAGCTGTACGCGGCCACGGACGAGTACAGCGTGGAGAGCACGGAGCAGCTCCGCGCCGACCAGGCGGCGGTGCTGGGGCAGTTCGGCGGCCCGGCCCTGGCGGTGGGAGACCGTCACATCCAGGTGAGCGCCGCGGCGGACACGCCGGGGCCGGGGGTGGCCTATGTGCTCTTTTCCGCACAGTGGATGGATGCCCGGCCGGGCTATCAGGACCCCGAGACCGCGGACGTGCCCAGGATGGAGCATTTTGAGTTTAATCGAAAGGGATGATTACATGGCAACGACAATCGGGCTGCCCAGCCTGACGATTACCTTCCAGGCGGCCGCCCGGCAGGCGGCCAACCGGAGCAAGAAGGGCTATGTGGGCGTATTTGTACGGGACGCCAAGGCCCAGGGCGTCCACCAGCTCTCCAGCGCGGCGCTGATCCCTGCTGAGCTGGGGCAGGACAATCAGGACTACATCAAGCGGGCGTTCACCGGCAGCGACCGGGGCGGCCCCAGCAAGGTGGCGGCGGTGGTCATCGCCACGGGTACGGAGGACACCACCGCCCTGGAGGCGGGCCTCAAGAGCATCGAGGGGCTGACCCTGGACTACCTGGCCGGGCCGCCCGACGTGACCGCCGCCGAGCTGGCGGCGCTGGAGAAGTGGGTCAAGGCCCGCAGGGCGGCCTACTTCACTGAGAAGCTGGTGGAGCCCAACCCGTCCAAGGCCCCGGACGACATGGGGATTATCGACTTCGCTGAGACCGACGAGGCCATTGCGGAGGGGGAGACCACCTACACCGCCGGGGAGTACGCCAGCCGGATCGCGGGCGTGCTGGCGGGCATCCCATCGGGCATGTCGGCCACCTACGCCCCTCTGACGGAGCTGACCGCCGTGACGCCCCGCTCCACGCAGGAGCAGGAGGCGGCCATCAAGGCGGGCAAGCTCATCCTCATCCACGACGGCATCAAGGCCAAGATCGCCCGGGGCGTCAACTCCCTGACCACCATCCCGGACGGTGGGAAGGCGGACTGGAGCAAGATCAAGATCGTGGAGGGGATGGACCTCCTCACCTACTATCTGCGCACCACCATTCAGGACGAGTATGTGGGCCGGTACGCCAACACCTACGACAACAAGTGCATCTTGGTGACCGCCATTCAGACCTTCCTGGCCGAGCTGGAGGGCCAGGGGGTGCTCTCCCCCGGGGAGAGCTGGGCGGAGCTTGACGCGGAGGCCCAGGAGAAGTGGATGCGCTCCCAGGGCATTGAGACGGCGGATATGACCGCGCAGGAAATCAAGGAGTATCAGACCGGGAGCTGGGTCTTTGTCCGGGTGGGCGGCCGCTTCGTGGACGCCATGGAGGACTTCCAGCTCTCGGTGGACAACCTGTAAGGAGGGATAGACATGGCAAGAACCATTGACAGCGCCAAGCGGGTCATTTCGGGCACTTGGGGCGAGGTGTGGGTTGACGGCAATAAGGTCGCCGAATGCACAGCCGGCCAAGGTAAGATTGCCAAGAACAAGGAGACGATCAATCTGTGCGGGCAGTTCATGCAGGACAGCAAGGCCACCAGCGGAGCCGGTACAGGGTCCTTGACGCTCTACAAGGTTGACAGCGGGTTTGCCAGCCAGGCAGACGAGGTCCAGCGAGGGGTTGACCGCCGGTCGACGGTGATCCAGAAGCTGGCCGATCCGGATAGCTGGGGCTATGAGCGGGTGGCCTACTATAATGTCAGCTTTGACGATGTGACGCTGGATGATTGGCAGGCGGCCACTGTGGGGAAGATTACCGTCCCCTTCACGTTCACCCGCTGCGAACTGTTGGACCGGATTGAGGTGCAGTGATGGACAAGCAGCAGAGTAAGGTCAATGTAATTGCCAACCTGATGGAGTTGCCGGAGTTTGAGCCGGAGCACCGGAGGGTACGGCTCCCCCGGCTCAACCTGGTGCTGGAGCTCCAGGAGGTGCCCTATAACAAGCTGGTGCGCATCCGCCGGGAGGAGGACGCCCAGCTCCACCTGATCCTGGCTGCCGTGGTCAACCACCCGGAGCTGCGGCAGGCGGAGTGGTACCACGACAAGGAGGGCTGCGCCACGCCGGTGGACGCGCTGAAAAAGCTGCTGCGCATGGGCGAGGTGGAGAAGCTGTGCCGGGTCATCGATCAGCTCAACGGCTACGGGCCGGGGAGCGTGACGGTGCTCTCCGGCAAGGAGCTGGAGGGGGCGGCCATCGGCGCGGCCCTGGAGGAGCTGGAAAAAAACGGGCCAGCCGCGCAGATCTGATCGCAGCCCAACGGCTGCTGATAGAGCACGGCGTGCTCCCCGGGACGTTCCTGCGCCTGCCCCCGGGGGAGCGCGCCCTGGTCTGCGCGATGATGATTGACTACAAGCGGCAAAAGGAGGAAGGATGATGTCGGGGCGAAAGAGCGACGCCAGCATTGCGTTCAGCGTGACGGACAACCTGTCCCAGTCCATCGTGGGGATGAAGAACTCCGTCAACTCCTTCCGGGCGGACGTGACCGGGTTGCAGGAGCGCCTGGATGCCCTGGATCATACCAGGGTACGCCTCAAAAATTTCGACCTGAAGGAGGCGCGCAGCGAGCTGACCCGTACCAAGGCCGCGCTGGACGAGCTGGGAGAGGCGGCCACGGAGGCAGAGCGGGCCGCGGCCCAGGCGGATTTCGATAAGGCGGTGCAGAATTACGCCAATGTGGAGCATCAGCTCAGCATGGTCAGCAAACAGGCCCGGCAGGTGGAGAAGGACATGCTGGACGCCTCCAGCGCCATCAGCAAGGCGGACAACCGGGCGGGGGCAGGCGCGGGGCAGGGCGGCTCCTCCATGCTGACCGCCCTGGGCAAGGCGGGCCTGGGCCAGATGGCCGGCGACGCCGCCCAGGAGGTGGCCAACCTCCTGATCGGCTCGGCCTTCGGGGACGAGGCGGGCGGCGTGCTCTCCTCCGGCCTGTCCGGGGCCATCTCCGGCGCGGCCATCGGCAGCATCATCCCCGGTATCGGCACTGCGGTGGGCGCGGCCATCGGCGGCGGCCTGGGGGTGCTCCAGGGCGCAACGCAGGCCGCCGGCAGCCGGGACGAGGCGTTCAAGGCATACTATGGAGACCTGTACGAGCAAGGCCAGACGGCCGCGGACGAGAGCCTGACGGCCGGCTCGGCCACGGCAGCTCAGCGGGAGCTGGACACCATTGCCTTCAACAAGCTGCTGGGCTCCGGTGTGGGCGACCAGTACCTGGAGCGCCTGCGGGCCCTGGCGGCGGAGACGCCGCTGGAGTACGCGGATCTGACCGGCATGAGCCGGGCCCTGGCCACCGGCTTCGGGGACAGCCCGGAGCGGATGCTGGAACTCATGCGGGCCATCGGCGACGCAGGCAGCGCCGTGGGCGTCTCGGCCGCCGACATGGAGGAGATGGCCCGCGCCATGAGCCGGATGAACAGCTCCGGCAAGGCCACGCTGGAGTTCCTCAACATTTTCCAGGACCGGGGCGTGGATGTGATCGGGATGCTGGGGGAGGCCCTGGGGGAAACCCAGGGCGATATCTATAGCATGATCTCCAAGGGGGAGATTAACGGCCAGACGGCCGCCAACATCATCCAGGCCGGTATGGAGTCCGCCTATAAGGGCTCCATGGAGGAGATGGCCGTCACCTTCAGCGGCCTGACCTCCACCCTGGAGGATACCATGACGGAGATTGACAATGCACGGGGCGAGGGGTACAACGCGGAGCGCTCCGGCGGCCTCCAGGCGGAGATTGACGCCTATGGCGGTGCGCTGGGCCAGGCGGTGGAGAGCCTCAACGCCATTGCGGGCCAGAACGAGGCGTACCTGGAGAACCTGTCCGAGCAGTACACCCGGGAGGCCCTGTCCGCCGTGCTGCTGGGGGAGACGCCCAGCGGCATCTATGGCCCGGAGCAGCAGGAGGAGCTGGCCGCCATGCGGGAGGAGTACCAGGCGGCCAGCGAGGCGTATGCGTCCGGCAGCCAGGAGGCGGGGCTCAAGATGGACAGCCTGCGGCGGGAGGCGGAGGGCCTGGCCAAGGCGGCCTATGAGAGCAGCGAGCAGTACCAGAGCGTACATGACACGGAGCTGGATCTGATCAGCGCCATCCGGGAGAATACCGCCGCCCTGTCCGGCTGGCGGAATGAGTATGAGACACAGCAGGCCATGACCAAGGGCAGCCTGGTAAACCTGATCGGAGAAAACAGCCTGGTGGGCCAGGCGATGGGCTTTTTCAGTGGTGCATCGGCACTGGTCGGAACCGGGTCGGAGACTACCACAGGACTGTCCGTAGAGGAGCGGCAGGCCGGCAACTGGCGGCGGGGCGGCTACTACGACGAGGACGGCGTATGGCGTTCGCACGCCGCCGGGCTGGAGCGGGTGCCCTACGACGGGTACGCCGCCCTGCTCCATGAGGGGGAGCGGGTGCTCACTGCCCGGGAGGCCCGGCAGGCCGACCAGGGCGGCGGGGCGCAGGTGACTATCACCGGCAACACCTTCCAGGTGCGCCAGGAGAGCGACATCGACGCCATCGCGGAGGCCCTCTACCGGAAGCTCCGGCTGGCACAGATGGGAGGGGTGCGGTAGTGCTGCGGCTGATTACCTTCCTGGAGGAGACGGCCGGTGTGGAGCTGGTGCTGCCCGTCACCCCATCCAGCTACCAGTGGGCCCATGAGGCCGCCATTGAGACGGTGACGGTGGACCAACTGGGGGATCTCAACTTTTTCGGCGGGAAAAGGATGGGGAGCACCACCCTGCACGACTGCCTTCTGCCCGCCCAGGCGTACCCGTTTTTGTCGCCGGGGGCGGGCACCAACCCCTGGCTCTACCTGGAGCAGCTGGAGCGGTGGGTGGACAGGGGGACGGTGGTGCGGTGGCTGGTGAGCGGCACGCCGGTCAACGCCGCGGTGCTGCTGGAGGGGGTGACCTACCGGGAGCAGGACGGCACCAACGACCTGTACGCCGACATCACCCTGCGCCAGTACACTCGGCCGGAGACGCCGGTGCTGCCCGCGGAGCCGTCCGCCTCCGGCGCGGAGACGGCGGCCAGCCGGGACAGCGCCACCGGCACGGCCACGGCCAAGACCTGCACGGTGGCCAGCGGCGACACCCTGTGGGGCATCTGCCGCCGGTACTATGGGGACGGCTCCCTGGCCTGGCGGCTGGCCGCCGCCAACGGCATCGCCAACGCCAACCTGATCCGCCCCGGCCAGGTACTCACCATCCCGCCGCTGGCCCAGCTCCCGGCGGCCGCGGCCAGGCCGCCGTCGGCGCAGATCGCGGCCGCCACCAAGGTGCGGGAGGTGAAAGAAGAGGAGAGCGGAACGGCGCGCCTTGTGCCCTGGGTGCCGGAGCACACGGTGAAGAGCCTGGTGGATCTGGAGCTGGATAAAATCGCGTCGGGAGGTGGCCTATGGCAGAATACCAGGTGGTGATCGTCAGCCCCCAGGGGGAGACCTGGGACGTGACGGAGCGGGTGAGCACCCTCACCTGGTCGGGCAGCATCAAGCGGGTGTCCCGCTCCGTGGAGGCCGTCATGGCCACGCCCAACGACGGGAGCCTGCCGGAGCTGCCCTGCGAGCTGGGCAATGAGCTGCGGCTGTGGGCCGGGGCGCGCACCCGGTTCCGGGGGAATATCGTCACCCGGGAGAAGGCCACCGAGGGGGTGACGACCACCCTGACGGCCCTGGACCGGGGGCGCTTCCTGGCCAACAACGAGGGCTGGTACACCTTCCGGGGCGCGGCCCCCGAGGAGGCCGTACGGGCCCTCTGCGGAGACTTCGGGATTCCGGTGGCCGCCCTGGCGGCCACCGGGACGGCGGTGAGCCGGAAATACCCGGGGGTGGCCCTGGACAAGATTGTGGACGGGCTCTACACCCTGGCCGCCCGGCAGAACGGGCGGCGCTACCTCTCCCGCTTCAACGGCCTGGGGGAGCTGGAGGTGGTGGAAAAACCAGAGGCCGCCGCCCTGGAGCTTGCGCCGGGGAAGAACCTCCAGAGCCTGCGGGTGACGGAGGACATCTCCAAGCTGAGGAACACGGTGGAGATCTACAGCCAGACAGGCGCGCGGGTGCGCACCGTGTCCGACGCGGAGAGCGCCGCCCTGTACGGGCAGTTCCAGCACATTCTCACCCAGCGGGACGGCGAGGACGCCGGGGCGGAGGCCCAGGCGTACCTGGAGGACAACGGCCTCCAGCAGACCATGACCGTGGAGTGCCTGGGTGACCCGGAGCTGATCTCCGGCAGCGCGGTGCTGCTGCGGGCCAACACCACCGGCGTGACCGGGCTGTGCTGGATTGACAGCGACACCCACACCTGGAAAAACGGGCAGTATTTCTGCCGCCTGGCCCTCAATTTCCGCAGCATCACCAATGAGGTGGAGGCGGGGCGGGAGCTATAAAAAAGCCGCCCCGGCCGGGGCGGCTTGGATGAATCTGAGCGGATGCGCAGCTCAGCGGGAGAGCTTGTAGAGCATATACTGGTTGAGGCTGACGCCCTCGATCTCCGCCTCCTCCTTCAGGTGCTTGTGGAGGCTGCGGGGAATACGGAGCACCAGCTTCCCGCTGTACCCCTCCAGCTCTGCCTTGAAGGCGTCCAGGGAGACGGAGCTGCCGTCGTCCATGGCCTCGGCCTCGGCCAGGGCGGCGGCCTCCTCGGCCGTCAGCTCCTCCGGCTCCCGCGCGTTGATCTCGGCAAACCGCTGTTCCAGCTCGGCCGGGGATAGAGATTGGTTCATAAGGTAACCCCCTTAATACTTGATATTGGTACGGGTATTGATCTCAATGACGGTGATGACAATTTCACCTTTGACCCATTCAAAGGTTATGCGGTAATGCAGGATCTTATAGCGGTATCGGTTCTGATATCCTTTAAGCGGGACGATATCGCCCTCCAGCCTGGACAGGCTGTCCAGCGCCCGATAGAGCTTTTTACGGGTCGGGGCGTCCACACTGGCCAGGTATTTCTGCGGCTGCTTTTTCAGTTTTAGCTCCATCTCTTTTCCCCCTCATTTGTTTATATAGTATCATATATAATACTATTTGTCAAGAAGAAATCACGCAAGGAGGCATCCATGGACGACGTATATGCGGGGCTGACGGAGCTGCTCCGGCCGGCGGAGCGGGGGCAGGCCCCCGGCGGCTGGCTGTTTGGGCAGGTGCAGCAGGCCGGGCAGGGGACGCTGCGGGTGGTATGCGGAGGGCTCACCCTGGATCAGACGGAGCTGCACGTGCCGCCCGGGCTGGACTACGCCTGGACGGAGGACACTGGCGGCGACGAGCTCCTGCGGGCGGGCGACCGGCTGCTGGTGCTGGTGACAGCGGACGGACAGGACTACTACATTCTCCAAAAGGCGGTGTTTTCATGAGGCAGCTCTTTCCCATCTTCCAGACGGCCGCTCCGGAGGGGACGGCCCAGGCGCTGCCCCTCTACCGGGACGTGGCCATGGACTACGACAAGGGCGTGCCGCGCTTCTCCGGCGGGGAACCGGTCCTAGCGTCCGGGCTGGAGGCCGTCAAGGGCTGGGCCTGGCGGGCGCTGCACACGGAGCGGTACCGCTGGAGCCCCTTCTCCTGGGACTACGGGTGCGAGCTGGAGAGCCTGGTGGGCCAGCCCTACCGGGCGGACACCCGGCTGAGCGAGGCGGTGCGGTATGTGCGGGAGGCGCTGACCGTCTGCCCCTACATCACCGGGGCTGCGGCCGAGGTGGTGGATTTCGACGGCTCCACCCTGCGGATGCGGGTGAGCCTGACCACAGTATACGGGGAGGCAAGCGTACATGTATGAGGACAAGACGCCGGAGGCCATCAAGGCGGAAATCCTGGCGGCCATCCGGCAGAGCCAGGGCCTGAGCGCCATGGCGGGCGGCTTCGCCGACGGCGTGGCCGGGCCGGTGGCCGAGCAGCTCAGCGAGGCGTACCGGGCCCTGGAGGGGGTGCCCTCCATGCTGTTCGTCGACGAGAGCTCCGGAGGCTACATCGACCTGGTGGGCGGGCAGTATTACAGCATCACCCGCCGGGAGGGGACAAGGGCCTATTGCGACATCTCCTTCAGCGGCACTCCGGGGCTGGTGCTCCCCCAGGGCACCGCGTTTCTGACCGCCGGGGGGCTGGCTTATTCCCTCCTGGCGGCGGTCACGCTGGGAGAGGACGGCGCGGGAGAGGGCCGCCTGGAGGCCGCGGAGGCGGGTAGCGCCTACAATGTGGAGGCCGGGGCCATCGACCGGATGTACGTCAACCTGACGGGCCTGACGGGCTATCAGAGCGAGGCGGCGGCCGGCGGCACAGACGCCGAGAGCGACGCCGCTCTGCTCGCCCGCATCCGGGAGCGGGTACAGCGGCCCCCCACCAGCGGCAACGGCTACCAGTACCGCCAGTGGGCCATGGAGATCCCGGGGGTGGGAAACGCCAAGGTGGTGGAGCTGCCCAGCGGGCCAGGGACGGTGGGGATCACGCTGGTGGACAGCAACGACCGGGCCCCCGCGGAGGGAATTGTGGAGGCCGTGGAGGCCCACATTGAGGAGGAGCGGCCCGTCGGCGCGGCGGTGACGGTGGCGGCGGCCACGGAGCGGGAGGTGACAGTGGCCGCCCAGGTCTCCCTCACCGGAGGAGCCGGGGCTGGAGCCGTCCAGGACGCCTTCCGGGCGGCACTGGCGGGCTATCTGCACACCCTCATTGAGGGCAAGTACAGCATGGTCTATTACGATCCCGCCGGCGACCAGCCCTACACGCTGCTCTATAACCGGGTGCTGGCCCTGCTGCTCAATGTGGACGGCGTGGAGAACTTCGCCTCCCTCACCGTCAACGGCGGCACCGCCGACGTGACCATCCAGGCCGGGGAGATCCCCGTGCTGGGGGAGGTGAGCGTGACATGAGCAATCTGGTGTTCCGCCTGCCGCGCTACTACCAGGACAGCCCGCAGGTGTCCGAGCTGGAGCGGGTGCTGGGGGAACAGGCCGAGGCGCTGCGCGTGTCCGAGTCGGACACATTGGCCCAGCTCTGGATTGACACCGCCACCTGGGGGCTGGACCTGTGGGAGCAGTGGGCGGGGCTGCCCGTTGACCGCACCCGGCCCTACAGCTACCGGAGGGGCCGCATCAAGGCCAAGCTCCGGGGCCAGGGCGCCACCACGGCGGAGATGCTGCGCAGCGTGGTGGCCTCCTTTGGCTTCGAGCCGTCCCAGATTTCAGTCATCGAGCACCCGGCGGAGTATCAATTCGAAATTGTTTTGTCCGACCTGGCCTCCGTGCCGTCGGATGTGGGCGGGATTGAGGCCGCTGTCAACGAGATTAAGCCTGCGCACCTGGATTACTGGTTCACCTACGAACTGGCCCAGCTCCTGGCCGCCCTGCGGGTGAGCGGCGGGCTCTGGAGCATTCGGACGGTCACGCTGCCGCCCATGGAGGAGGAATAGCATGTACGGATTTATCATTACCACCGCCGGCGAGGGCCTGCTGGCCCGGGCGTCGGCGGGGGAGGGGCTGACGCTCACCGAGGTGTGGGTGGGCAAGGGCGCGGTGGAGAGCGCCGGGGCCGCCAAGGCCCTCACCGCCCTGCTCGATCCGGTGGCCAAGGCCACCAGCACCACGCCCGCGGTGGCCGGCGGGCAGATCTCCATGCTGGTGGAGTACCGCAACGACATGGGTGGCGGGCTGGAGGAGGGCTTCACGCTCTCCGAGTTCGGCGTCATGGCCAAGGTGGGCGACGACGCGCCAACCCTGCTCTACTACGCCGCCCTGGGCGACCGGGCCCAGCCGGTGCCGCCCATCGCCGAGGGCCTGGACGTACACCGCTTCCCCGTGGCCATCGGCGTCACCGGAGAGGTGGAGGTCTCGCTGGAGTATCCGGCGGGCGTCTGGGTAACCCACGAGGAGCTGGAGGAGGCGATGGCGGGCATCGACCTGTCCGGATATATCAAGGCCACCGAGAAGGGCCAGCCGGGCGGCGTGGCGACGCTGGGGCCCGATGGCAAGGTGCCAGGTGAGCAGCTCCCAAAGATGGACTATGACCCGGCGGGCAGCGCGGCGGCGGTGCAGCAGGCCCTGACCGCCCACACCGGGAACAAGAACAACCCCCATGCCGTCACGGCAAAGCAGGTGGGGGCTCTTGCAAGTTCCGGTGGAGTCATGTCCGGGGCACTCAGCATGAGTGGTCACAAGATAGCCAATCTGGCCGCTCCAGCGGCCCCCACAGACGCCGCCAACAAGCAGTATGTGGACGAGCATACTGGAGCGAAGGTAGTCACGGGCAGTTATGTTGGGACAGGGAAAACAGGTAAAAATAACCCTACAGAAATATCTCTACCCAAGCCTTTTAAAGTGCTCTGTATTTATGGTATGCAATACCCGGATTCTTATTACGATATATATCCCACCGATTCGACTAGTACTGGTCAGACTTGCAATATTATTTCAGGCAGCAGTATACCGACTGAGTACACAAGATACTTTGGTTTTTTCTATTCTAGTAAGCCGAGCGATTCTTATGGCAAAAAATCAGCGGACGGGAAAACTTTTAGTTGGTATTATGACCTTACCCCGTCTAGTGCGGCAAGTGTGCAGCTTAATAAATCTGGAACTATATATCACTACTACGCCATATTGTAAAGATAAGGGGTGAATTTAATATGACTATTATCCAAATAAAACCTCTGGAGACCGGACAGCACCCGATCCAGAGCCAGAGCGGGCGGCGCGCCTGCTGGCTGGATGGCTACATAGAGGTGCCCGCCCACCTCCATGACGCGGTGTGGGCGACCTATGGCTGGTGTGACCTGGACATCCAGGGGGACAAGCTGGTGGGCATCACGCCTACTGAGCGGCCTCCAGAGCCGGAGCCGGAGCCCCAGCCGCCCCTCGCAGAGGACATCACTCTGGACATGCTGGCCGAGCACGAGGAACGGCTTTGTATGCTGGAACTCACCGCTGCCACATGAGAAAGGAGACGCCATGACAACCGTATACAACCTTTGCAAGCTGCTCATCCAGAAGAACCGAACCGACGGCCTCCAGGACAAGATGGATGTCTACCTGGCCGCCGACCGGCTCACCCCGGAGGAGTACCAGGAGCTGGCCGGGCTGCTTGCCCCGGAAAGAGCATAAAAAAGCCGCCCGGATGGGTGGCGGAGGAAGAAAAGGCCGTGGCAAATATACTGCTGTGTAATATTTCGTGTGGGCATTTGGTACGGGAGGGATATAAAAGGACATTGCCACGGCCTGGGAGCATTATATCACACCGGAAATGAGAAAGGAAGCATGGACTATGAAGAACATCAACAAGCTGATCGTCCCCCTGTTCGCCATGGAGGGCCCCGACCTGTCCGTCAAGGCGGCCAAGCTGCGCAACAACATCCGGCACGGCAAGGAGCTCGACCCGGTTGGTAAGCTGCCCGCCGAGTTTGTGCCCGACTTCGTGGAGCTTCACAGCATGGAGACCGCCATGGGCGAGGATGCCTTCGGGGCGCTCTGGGCCGGGTTTGAGCACGCCCGGAAGGTGCGCTACAAGGAGCTGGTCAAGCGGTGGGACCGCAGGGACTACCAGGGCATGGTCGATTACATGGACACCCCCGTGGACGGGCCCGAGGAGGAGCCCGTGGGCCATGAGTAAGTACATAGCGGTCATCACCAGGGCGGACATCACCCGCGCCGCCCTGGTGGAGGCCGGGGGGCGGTCCATGGAGCAGGTCAAGGCCGCCTGCGGGTGCCAGTACATCATCAATTCCTGGTTTTATGACACGACTACGGGCAAGGCAGTCGGCAATCTCAAAATCAACGGCTCTGTTAAGGCCTCCGCAGGTTGGAACGGCTGGGGGTTGACCTGGGACAAGGGGGCCGACATCCGCCTGGATATCGTACCCGACAACGGTGGGGCGTCCTACCTCAGCGGCGTGGAGCTGCTGACGCCCACCAGAGGGCCGGGCAAGGCCCTCAGCTACTCCCCGGAGTACGGGGGCACACGGGGGCGCTCCGCCGTCCTGCTGGCCGGGGCGCGGGTGATCCTGTACTGCTCCGGCGACGGCACCCGCGACGCCAAGACCCCCGAGGCGCTGCGGGACGAACTGGTGAGCATCGGCTGCCGGTACGACCAGGCCGCCAACCTGCGGGCCCTGGGCCTCGACGCGGGCAGCTCCTCAAACTGCGACTTTGGGGACGGCCAGCGCATCAGCAACGGTAAGCGGGTCAAGGGCTATCTGTGTATCTGGACGACGGAGGGCGGCCAGGAGCCGCCGGACAAGGAGGAGAGTATGGGCAAGTATACCGTGACACCCAGCATCGGCGTCAACATCCGCAGCGGCCCCGGCACCAACTACGGCAAGGTGGGGGCGTACTCCATGGGCACCGTGGTGGACGTGCTGGAGGCCAGGGACGGCTGGGGCAGGACAGATAAGGGCTGGGTGTCCCTGGCCTATCTGAAGGCCGTGGAGGGCCCTCAGAGGGCCACAGACAACGGCATCGCCATCCAGGAGCATATTATTTCCGATGGGCGTAAAAACCGGCCGGGCAGGGACACCAACCCGGACACCTACATCACCATCCATGAGACCGGCAACGCGGCCAAGGGCGCCGACGCCGCGGCCCACGGGGCCTATCTGGACAGCGCCGCCGGGGAGGATGCTCTGGTGAGCTGGCACTACACCGTGGACGACCACGCCATTGTCCAGCATCTGCCCGACTACGAGACGGCCTACCATGCCGGGGACGGCAAGGACGGGCCGGGCAATACCACCAGCATCGGCATCGAGATCTGCGTCAACGCCGGAGGGGACTTTGAGGCGGCTAAAGCCAACGCGGCTGCCCTGGTGCGCCTGCTCATGGAGGAGCACGGGATTGACATTGAGCACGTTGTCCAGCACAACCACTGGAACGGCAAGGACTGCCCAAAGACCATCAGGGCCACCACCGGGGCCTGGGAGGCGTTCTTGGTCCTCTGCAACGGGGAGCCGGTAGACGCCGAGCTTTCCGCCGCCGTAGACAAACTGGCCGCGAAAGGGCTTATCAATAGCCCCGATTATTGGAAGGGCGGGGTATACTCCGCCGCAAACGTGCAGGCACTCATCATCAAGTGGGCGGCCTCGCTTTGAGAAAGGAAGGTACATGACATGATCAACTGGAAAGTCAGAATGAAGAGCCCCGCGTTCTGGACGGGGCTTATCGGCGTGCTCGGCGCGTTTGCGGTGGGTATGGCACAGCTCTTTGGTGTGGACATCACCGCCGAAGCCGGAAGCTGGCAGCAGGCGCTCACTGCCCTGGTCACGGCCGTATTTGGCGTGCTGGCCCTGGTGGGTGTTACCACCGACCCAACCACTAAAGGGCTGGGGGATAGCGCACAGGCCCTCACCTACCACAAGCCAAAGGACGACAGGGAGGGCTGAGTATGCCCGAAAACGATTGCCCTATCAATGGGGTAAATTGTGTGTCCATCGCCCGCGTGGAGGCACTGGAGCGGGCGTTAGAGGCACAGAAGCAGCATAGCTCACTTGCGCGCGAAAAAATCTATGACCGGCTGGGTGAGCTGGAACGTGGTATGGCCACGGTTACAACACAGTACGGCAATATCATCGACCGGCTGTCCTCAATGTCGGCCGACCTGAACGCCTTGAAAGAGAAGCCGTCCAAGCGGTGGGAGACGGTCGTGGCGGCTCTCATTACGGGCGCGATAGGGTATCTTCTGGCTAGTATCGGGATCAGAATCGGGTGATTTCGCACACTGGACGGTGCGGAGGACAAGCTGGGAGAACAGGATACGACAGACAAATAAGCCAAGCCCCCGCTCGGTGAGCGGGGGCTTGCTGTGTTACTAACGGCAAATTGTTGGTGATAACGATGAGACTAAAAAAGTTGCAGAATCGGCAGGATGCCATGTCTCAAATGAGCAGAAGAGGGGCCAGATCGGAAGAGAGACGGTGTAAGATTTAAGAAAATTTTAATCTTCTCTTCATGGCGTCTTACATAGGATTCTGGTATGCTGGTAGCCTATCTGGAAAATATGAACGAACTGCGAATTTTTTGCCGGAGGCGTTGACATATGACAACTTGTCGTCTAAGCTTATGACAGCTTGTCAGGCGAGGAGGTGCCCTATGCCCAGCGCGACGTTTTACAATCTGCCGGAGGAGAAGCGGGAGCGCCTGCTTCGGGCTGCCAGGGAGGAGTTCTCCCGCGTTCCCTATGAGAGCGCCTCGGTGAACCGGATCATCCAGTCCGCCGGCATCCCGCGGGGCAGCTTTTACATGTACTTCACCGACAAGGAGGAGCTGTTCGGCCACCTGATGGACTCCTATGGCGCACTGCTGGAGCGCCGGATGGGGGAGCTGCTGGAGCAGCGGGAGGGGGACCTCTTTGCCGCCTTCCTGGACCTGTTTGACCACATTCAGGCCCACTGGGGGGACGGGAAATACCGCGAGATGGCAGACATACTCCGCTGCAACCGGCAGATGCAGCCCGGGGTCCTGCTGAACCGGGAGGGGCCTGAGGCGAGCCTGGCTCGCCTGCGGGACAGGGTGGACCTGTCCCGACTGGATCTGCGCACGGAGACCGACCTTTCCGATATCTTCCACTTGCTGGTCTCCGCCGTAGCCGGTACACTGGTAGCGGCCGGGGCCTCAAGCGATCCGGCGGGCGCGCGGGCCCGTCTGATGCGTGTATTTGGCATCCTTCGGCGGGGCGCGGCCTCCAAGGCGGTCCGCCGCGAAGAAGCATAGCAAAGAAAAGGAGAAACCACTATGGAAGCAACCCAAGTTAAGCCAGAAACGACGGTCGCCCCTCCGGAGGGGCCGGGGAAGAAAAGCCCGCAGCTCACGCCCCCGAAGAAGAAGCGGAAGTGGGTCAAGCGGCTGGTCATCCTCTTGGTGATCGCGGCGCTGCTGGTGCTGGCGCTCTCCCGCTGCATGAGTGCGGGAACCCAGGTGCTCAGCAGCGCGTACCTGCCCTACACCGCCGCGATGCACGACATGACGGTGGCCGTCTCGGGCACCGGCACCATCGAGCCCATCCAGTCCTACAAGGTGACCACGCTGGTCAGCGGCGAGATTCTGGAGGCCCCCTTTGAGGAGGGGCAGACCGTCCACAAGGGCGACGTGCTCTTCCGCATCGACGCCAGCGACGTGGAGAACAACATCGAGCAGCTCCAGCTCAACGTCCAGTCCGCCCAACTGGCCCTCAACGACCTGCTGAAGACCCAGAGCGACAATCAGAAGGACCGCAATGTGAAGGCCGACGACGCCGGCGTGATCACCGAGCTGCACGTGGACCGCGGGGACAGCGTCACCGTCGGCACCGTCATCGCTGACGTGCTGGACCGGGACCACATGAAGCTGAAGGTACCCTTCCACTCCGCCGATGCATCGGGCTTCTATGTGGGTCAGGCCGCGACCGTCACCGTGAACGGCACCGCCGAGACGGTGAGCGGAACGGTGGAGTCCATCGCCGCCACCGACGAGGTGGGACCCGGCGGCACCCTGGTCCGCCAGGTGACCATCCTGGTCAACAACCCCGGCGTCTTGTCTGAAACCAGCCAGGGAACCGCCTCCGTGGGAGGGGCGGCCTGCGCCTCCGGCAGCAGCTTTACTTATGCATCCTCCTCCCAGATCACGGCCAAGGCCGCCGGCGATCTGGACGTGCTCAATGTCAAGGAGGGTGACCGGGTATCCAAGGGCCAGGTGATCGGCGTTATCTCTGAGGCCGACCTGGAGACCCAGATTGAGAATGCCCGCATCGCTCTGGAAAACGCCCAGCTCTCCCTGAAGAACGCCCAGGAGAAGCTGGAGGACTACACCATTACCTCCACCATCGACGGCGAGGTGATCGAGAAGAACCTGGATGTGGGCGACAACATCAGCGGTCTGTCCAATTCCGGCGCTTCCGTCACCTACCCGGCCATCATCTATGACCGCTCCGAGCTCACCTTTGACATGGACGTGGATGAGAAGGACATCAGCAAGATCCAGGTGGGCCAGAAGGTGGAGATCACCGCCGGCGCACTGGACGACCAGAGCTTCACCGGCGTGGTGGATAAGATCAACATCAACGGCACCACCACCAGCGGCCACACCAGCTATCCCGTCACCGTGAAGGTGGAGGGCTCCCCCGAGGCGCTCTACCCCGGCATGAACGTCTCCGCCAAGATTATCGTGGAGGAGGTGGGCAGCGTGCTCGCCCTGCCGGTGGAGGCGGTGGAGCGGGGTAACACTGTGCTGGTGGCCAAGGAGGGCTGCCTGGATGAAAACGGCGTCATCAAGGATCTCTCCGCCGCCGAGGAGCGCCAGGTGACCCTGGGCCGCAACGACGACGAGTACATCGAGATCGTGGACGGCCTGGAGGAGGGCGAAGTGGTGCTGGCGCTGAGCCCCCAGGGCTCCAGCCTCATGAGTGCGATGGGGATGGGTTAAGCCATGGAACACCTCATTGAACTCAAGGACGTCTACAAGATTTACCAGATGGGCGAGGAGACCGTCCACGCCCTGGACGGCATCTCCCTGACGGTGGACCCCGGGGAATTCGTGGCCATTGTGGGCTCCTCCGGCTCCGGTAAGTCCACCGCCATGAACATCATCGGCTGTCTGGACGTGCCCACCTCCGGCACCTACCATCTGGGCGGCGTGGACGTGTCCACCATGGACGACGACCAGCAGGCCGAAATCCGCAACAAGATGCTGGGCTTCATCTTCCAGCAGTACAATCTGATTCCCAAGCTCAACGTGCTGGAGAACGTGGAGCTGCCCCTCCTCTACGCCGGAGTGTCCGCTGCCGAACGCCATGAGCGGGCCATCCGCTCTCTGGAGCGGGTGGGGCTGGCGGACAAGTGCAAAAACCTGCCCAGCCAGCTCTCCGGCGGCCAGCAGCAGCGGGTGTCCATCGCCCGGGCGCTGGCGGGCAACCCCTCGGTGATCCTGGCCGACGAGCCCACCGGCGCCCTGGACTCCCGCACCGGCCGGGAGGTGCTGGGCTTCCTCCAGAAGCTCAACGCCGAGGGGGATACCGTGGTGCTCATCACCCACGACAACTCCATCGCCGTCAAGGCCAAGCGCATTGTGCGCCTACAGGACGGAAGGATCATCTATGACGGTGATGCCCACGACCCGAAGGCCGTGGTACAGCCGGAGCTGGACGAGGAGGTGGGCGCGCTGTGAATGTGAGCCAATCCTTCCGCCTGGCCCTCAAGAGCCTGATGGTCAGCAAGGTCCGCGCCCTGCTGACCATGCTGGGCATCATTATCGGCGTGGCGGCCGTCATCGTCATCGTCTCCCTGGGCAATGGCATGCAGCAGTATATGAACTCCCAGTTTGAGCAGATTGGTGTCAATCTCATTCAGGTGGCCATCTACTCTTACGGCGGAAACCGGGAGGTGGAGCCGGACGACATGTACGCCCTGGCGGAGAAGTACCCCCAGTACATTGACTCCGTCAGCCCCTACCTCAGCGCCTCCACCACCGTGCGCCACGGCGCCGACGAATACGACCACACCAGCGTGTACGGCGTCAGTGAGACCTTTTACAACGCCGAAAAGGGCCAGACGGCCAGCGGCGACCAGCTTGAGGAGGGGCGCTTCCTCAGTTATGTGGACGTGGAGCGGGACCAGAAGGTGTGCGTCATCGGCAGCTACCTCAACGAGGATATGTTCGGCGGGGACGGCCTGGGCCAGACCCTGACCGTGGGGGGCATTCCCTACAAGATCATCGGCACCCTGGCACAGAAGGCCGACTCCACCGAGGGCAGCGGGGATGACCTCATTTACCTGCCCTATGGTATGGTGGAGCAGCTCAACGCTGCCAGCGGGGGTATGGGCATGAAGATGTACCTGGTCACCAGCACCACCAAGGAGACCTCTTCCGCCGCCAAGGGCGTGGTGGAGAGCCTGCTGTTCCGCATCTACCAGGATGAGAACGCCTACATGGTCATGACCTCCGCGGAGATGATGGACATGATGGACTCCATGCTGGGGGTGCTCATGACCATTCTGGTGGTCATCGCCGCCATCTCCCTGGTGGTGGGCGGCATCGGCATTATGAACATCATGCTGGTGTCGGTTACCGAGCGCACCCGGGAGATCGGCATCCGCAAGTCCCTGGGCGCCAAGGGCCGGGATATCCGCAGCCAGTTTATCATCGAGGCGGGTACCACCTCCGCCATCGGCGGCGTCATCGGCATTATTCTGGGTGTGGTGCTGGCCAACGTCTTTACCGCCCTGGTGGGCGTTGTGATGGCCGGTGCGGAGGGCTTCTCCGCCGTACCCAGCGCCGGAGGCATTGCGGTGTCCTTTGGCGTCAGCGTGGGCATCGGCATTCTCTTCGGCTACCTGCCCGCCAACAAGGCCGCAAAGCTGAACCCCATTGACGCGCTGCGCTATGATTGACGGTACGCCGGCCCGCCCTTGCCGAACCGGCGCGGATGGTATATGATAAGAGGCAGGGACCGGCGCTCCCGCCGGCCCGCCGTTTCCATTTTCACGAGCATGAGAAGGAGAAAAGCAATGAAACAACGACTGTTAGCCGGCCTGCTGGCCGTGGTGCTGGTGCTGGGGCTGGCTCCGGCGGCCCTGGCCGCCGCGCCGGCCGAGGGGGAGGCCGCCCAGGTGCTGGCCGCCCTGGACATTATGGTGGGCGACGAGAGCGGCAACCTGAACCTGGGCGCCACCGTTACCAGGGCCGAGTTCACCAAGCTGGCGGTGGCCGCCTCCACCAGCCGGGACGCCGTAGGCGACACGGTGTCCGTCAAGCCCTACCCCGACGTGCCTCAGAGCCACTGGGCCGCTCCCTATATCAAGGCGGCGGTGGATCTGGGGCTGGTGCAGGGCGATCTGCACGGTAACTTCAACCCCGGCCGTTCCATTACGCTGGCCGAGGGCGTGACCATCGTCCTGCGCCTGCTGGGCTACCAGGACAGTGACTTCACCGGCGTCTGGCCCTCCGGCCAGATGGCCCAGTACCGGGCCCTCAAGCTCAACGAGGGCGTCACCGCCGGACAGGACAGCGCCATGACCCGCCGGGACGCCCTGTACCTGTTCTACAACCTGATGATCACCAAAAACAAGGAGGGCGTGTACTACCTGAACGTGCTGGAGCCCACCCTCAGCCTGGTGAATGCCGCCGGGGAGCTGGACCGGGTGGCCCTCATCAACTCCGCCATGGAGGGCCCCGTGGTGGCCGCCGCTGGCTGGCAGTCCAGCGTGCCCTTCGACGCCGGCAGCGCCACGGTCTACCGCAACGGCGCCAAGAGCAGCCTGGCCGCGGTGCAGAATCAGGACGTGGTGTACTGGTCGGAGTCCATGCATACCCTGTGGGCCTACTCCGACAAGATCACCGGCACCTATGAGGCGGCTTCTCCCTCGGTCACTAGCCCCACCTCCGTCACCGTGGCGGGCAAGAGCTACACCATTGAGACCACCTCCGCCGCCTATGCCCTCTCCGACCTGGGCGGCTACCAGATTGGCGACAGCGTGACCCTGCTGCTGGGCCGCAGCGGCGGCGTGGCGGCAGTGGGCGAGTCCGTGGCGGCCGACAACCTCATCTACGGCGTCGTCACCAAGGTGGAGAGCACCTCTTACGACGACGGAAAGGGCGGCACCTACAACGCCCGCACCGTCACCGTGGCCGGTACCGACGGCGGCTCCTACCGCTATCAGACCGACAATAAGAGCCTGGACGAGGGCGATCTGGTGCGGGTGAATACCGACGGCGACACCATCGAGGTCAAGCGCCTGACCACCTCCACCCTGACCGGCAAGATGAGCAACGACGGCACTAAGCTGGGCACCTACCCCCTGGCTGACGACGTGCAGATTCTGGACACCTACGAGAGCTGTACCCCCATCCGCATCTATCCCGACCGCCTGAAGGGCGTGAAGTTTGACGGCAATATGGTCCGCTTCTATGCCCTCAACGCCCAGGGGGAGATCAGCCATCTGATCCTCAACGACGTGACCGGCGACCTTTACCAGTACGGCGTCATTACCAGCGTGGAGGAATTGGATCTGGGCACCATGATGGGCATTTCCTCCTCCTATACCTACGACGTGGGCGGCCAGAAGCTCACCTTTGGCTCTACCAACGCCATCTACAATCTGAAGGTAGGTCCCTGCCAGATCAAAATGGAGGGCCCCAACGCCGTCGAGCGGCTGTATAACCTGTCCGAGCGCAAGCTGGACAGCGTTAGCGGCAGCACCGCCGTGGGCACCAACAACCAGAAGTACACTCTCTCAGACAATGTGGCGGTGTACGTCTATGAGGGCGGGGAGTATCAGCTCTCCAGCCTGGCCCGCATCAGCGGAGGGAACTACTCCCTCACCGGCTGGTACGACAAGGACGAGAGCGCCGGCGGGCGCATCCGCGTCATCATCGCCCGCTGACCAGCACAAAAATCAAACGGAACCGCCCCGGAGCAAATGGCTCCGGGGCGGCCTGTTTCTACAGCACCAGGGCCACGCACCAGCATACCGTAGCCCCCAGGGCGCCGGCGGCCACGTAGGCGGGGGCGGGGATATGCCGCCACAGGCGGCTCCAGCGGGAGTTGCGGCGGATATACCCGTCAGCCACCCGGCGGGCTTCCTGAAGCACATCGTCCGCCGTCACGCCTCTGCCGAAGGCGTCCTCCTTCAAAATAAAAATCGCCTGCTCAAAAAAGCGGGGGTCAGGCGCTTTGACCACGATGACCTGTCTGGACACACCTTTCACCAACCGGGACACATCCTTTCCTGTTTTCTTCCAGTATGGCCGCTTTTTAGAATACCTATTCCGGCGGCCGGAAAGAATTGCCGCTCATATCCGCCCGTTTGCCGCCGTACACTATTGCCAGGAATGGAGGCGAAGGCATGACGCAGAAGCGGCGGCTGGCGTGGGCGCTGGCCCTTTTGTTTGTGGTGAATATTGCGGTGATCTCCCTGGCCCAGCAGGCCGAGGCGGCCACCTACCGGCAGGGCTCCAGCGGTGAGCAGGTGCGGACCATCCAGACCAAGCTGAAAAATTGGGGCTACTATGACGGCGCGGTGGATGGCATCTACGGCAGTCAGACGGCCCAGGCGGTCAAATACTTTCAGCGGAAGAACGGCCTGACCGCCGATGGCATCGCCGGGCCGGCCACCCTCAAGGCGCTGGGCATGTCCTCTGGAGGCGGGGGGAGCAGCAGCCAGCAGAACAGCGCGGCGCTGCTGGCCAGGGTGATCTCTGCCGAGGCCCGGGGCGAGCCCTACAGCGGCCAGGTGGCGGTGGGGGCGGTGATCCTCAACCGGGTGGAGCACCCCTCCTTCCCCAACACCATTGCAGGGGTGGTGTACCAGCCGGGGGCCTTTACCTGCATGGTGGACGGGCAGTTCAACGAGCCGGTGGCCGACTCGGCCTACCGGGCGGCCCAAGATGCGCTCAACGGAGCCGATCCCAGCGGCGGAGCCATCTACTATTTTAACCCGGACACGGCCACCAGCGCGTGGATCTGGAGCCGCCCCCTCATCAAGACCATCGGCAAGCACCGCTTCTGCGCGTAATAAAAAGCAGCCCCCGGAGTTCACTCCGGGGGCTGCCGGGTTAAAATTCGATTTCCCTGCGGGCGGTTACGCCCCGGTCGTAGGGGTGCTTCTCTTTGACCATGTGGGTGATGTAGTCTGCCCGGCGCTCCAGCGCCTCCGGCAGACTGTGGCCGGTGAGCACAACCTCCAGGCCCGCGGGCCGCTCGTCCAGGAAGGCGCACAGCTCCTCCTGGGGCAGGAAGCCCCGGAGGGCGTCGATCACCTCATCCAGCACCAGCAGGCGGGCCTCCTCTGCCCGGGCCAGCTCCGCCGCCTGCCGGAGGAGCGTCCGGCAGTTCTCCGCCACCACGGCCTTCTCCTCGTCGTTCATCTGGAAGGTGAACTTGTGGATGCCCTTGCTGCGCAGGACGGTGAGGGTGGGAAACCGCTCCGCCGCAGTCAGCTCCCCGCAGGGGCTGCTTTTGAGGAACTGGGCGATCACCACCCGCCGCCCCCAGCCCGCACACCGGAAGGCCAGCCCGAAGGCCGCTGTGGTCTTACCCTTGCCGTCTCCATAATAGATCTGCACCAGGCCATTTTCTTCCGCCATGCCGCCACCTCATTTCGCTCAGATAAGATCAGTATAGCAGAATGGGGCATGGGGCGCAACGAAAAAAGCTGTCCCCGCGGCTGCGGGGACAGCTTTTTTGGAGAGGCTCAGAAGCGGTGCAGCTTACTTCTTGTGGGCCGCCATCCAGTCGCGGTTGTACTTGTGCTCGTTGACCATCAGCACCAGGAGCACGTTCACCAGGGCCACGCCGGCGAACACCAGGTAGGCCATGCGGATCTGGCCGCCGGTAATCTTCTGCACCACGCCGTTGACCAGGAAGCACAGGGCAGTGACTGCACCCTGGATGGGGAAGATGACACTGTTCACCTTGTCGAAACCCTGGCGGCCAAAGATGGAGGTGGGCAGGGAGGTGGTGAAGTTGGCGGAGCCGCCGATGCCCATGGCAATCATGAACAGGGACACGTAGACCAGCGGGGTCACGGAATCCACAGCGGTGAAGTTGAGCAGCAGGGCGATAGCATACCAGATACCGAACATGACCATGGTCTTCTTGGTGCCGATAGCGTCGTCAATGACGCCAACCAGCCAGGAGCCAACCACGCCGCCCAGGGCCAGAATGGTCATGACGTTCATAGCGGCCTGCTGAGAGAAGCCGAGCTGAGTGTTGCGGATAACCAACTGGCTCATGACGCCCACGGAGCAGATCTGGAAAAAGCCGGTGGTAATGGCCGCCAGCCAGAGCTCCTTGGTGGCCAGCAGTTTGCCGGTGGTCCACCCGCCGTCCCCCTCGACGGCGTCCTTGGTGTCATACTCCTTCTGGTAGATCTCGTCGGAGACGTTGTCGGGGTTGATGCCACGCTCCCAGGGCTCGTTGCGGATGAAGATCATACCCAGGATGCCCAGAACAATGGCGGCGATGCCGATGGGTACGATGCCGGTGGAAAAGTTCTCGCCGATATTGGTGGTGCCCGCCACGGTAGGGGCGATCAGAATGGCTACCAGCTGCACATAGAAAGCGGAGGCGAAGTTGTGGCCCATGGTGGTATAGCCCATAACCACGCCCTTCTTTTTGGGGAACCAGGAGGCCACCAGGGTGCCGCCCGCCACATAGCCGGCGGACATGATGCCGCCGTACACGAAGCACATGCAGACGGTGTAGATAACGATGCTGGGGGCGTTACAGGCCAGGATGTAAGCGATGCCGGAGATGATGCAGCAGATACCGGAGGTCATGCGCGCGCCGATCTTCCGGTTGACCTGGCCGGCAATGATGAAGAACACGACACCCACCAGACCGGCCAGGGAGTTCATGTTCATGATGTCGCCCTGCTCCAGTCCCAGGCGGTAGGCCACATTGGGGGCGGTGATGTTGGCGCCGTCGTTGCACATGCCGACGTACAGGAAGAACATCAGCAGGCAGTAGATGATGACGACCCAGCCCACGCCGAAGTCGACTACGGACTTGCGGTTATCCTTGGTTGGTTTTGCCATACGTTTCCCTCTTCTCTCTGTGATAGATTTTGCCGGAACACAGCCCGGCATCCTTTGCGGACTATAATTTAACGGTTTGCAGGCTATCTTTCAATCCCCACAATTCGGTAAGCAAATAACCAAAAAGTAAGTAGAAACAGTGTGGTAAGTGCGCGAATTTGTGCAATATAGCAAAAAGAGGTGGGGGAATTTTGGCGGAGTGTTCCATAAAGAAGAGAGGTCAAAATACTGATATCGTCAGTTTCCACAACCTTATTGTTAAATATTTGTCATTTGGGATAAGGGTATAAATGGAAGAGCGCCGGAGGGCGGAGATTTCACAAAACGTTCACAGGCCTGTTATACTTTATCCAACTCTGAATGGGAAAAGGGTGGTATCTTATTTTTACAGCCAAGGTACCAGACAGGCAAGGCGATAGACCGGGAATGCGCGGGAGGAGAAATGCTATCCAGGGCGCGTTCGAATCACCGGCTTCCCTGCATACTGCTCCCCGGCTGTGGGGGCAGACAAACAACAACACGCCGCAGGCGTGAGAAGATAAAAAAACGCCTCCCGGAGCTGGTACCAGCTCCGGGAGGCGCTGTTGTCAGATCTTACTTGCCAACGATCTCGGCAGTGTCCATGGCGATCATGAGCTCCTCATCGGTGGGGATGAGCAGCACCTTCACCTTGGAGTCGGCGGAGGAGATGACGGTCTCCTTGCCGCGGACGTTGTTGGCCTCGGCATCCATCTTTACTCCCATGAACTCCAGGCCGGAGGCCACGGCCATGCGGGTAGCGGCGTCGTTCTCACCCACACCGGCGGTAAACACGATGGCGTCCACCCCGCCCATGGCGGCGGCATAAGCGCCCACCAGCTTCTTAACACTGTACTGGAAGGCCTCCAGGGCCAGCTCAGCCCGCTGGTTGCCCTCCTTGGCGGCGTTCTCCAGGTCGCGGAAGTCGGAAGACACGCCAGAGATGCCCAGCACGCCGGACTTCTTGTTGAGGATGGTCATCATTTCCTTCATGTCGTAGCCGTGCTTGCCCATCAGGTACTCCAGGATACCGGCGTCCAGATCACCGGCGCGGGTGCCCATGGGAACGCCGGCCAGGGGGGTGAAGCCCATGGAGGTGTCCACGCTCTTGCCGCCATCCACGGCGGCCACGGAGGAGCCGTTGCCCAGGTGGCAGGTGATGATTTTCAGCTCCTCAATGGGCTTGCCCAGCATGGCGGCAGCGCGGGCGGAGACATAGCGGTGGGAGGTGCCGTGGAAGCCGTAGCGGCGGACCTTGTCCTGCTCATAGAACTCATAGGGCAGGGCGTAGATATAGCTCTTGGCGGGCATGGTCTGGTGGAAAGCGGTGTCGAACACACCCACCATGGGCACACCGGGCATGACCTTCTCGCAGGCCTTGATGCCGGTGATGTTGGCGGGATTGTGGAGGGGGGCCAGGGGGATGCACTCTTCCAGAGCGGCCATAACCTCGTCGGTAATGCGCACGGAGGAGGCGAACTTCTCGCCGCCGTGGACGACGCGGTGGCCCACCGCGTCGATCTCAGAGGCGCTCTTGATCACGCCGTGCCCGGCGTCCAGCAGGGCGTCCAGCACAGCCTGAATGGCCTCGGAGTGGGTGGGCATGGGGATCTCGAACTCATACTTGGCGTCCTTGGCGGGCACCTTGTGAGTCAGGCGGCCGTCGATGCCGATGCGCTCGCACAGCCCCTTGGCGAACACCTCACGGGTGGCGGGGTCCATGAGCTGATACTTGAGGGAGGAGCTGCCTGCGTTGATGACCAGAACTTTCATGAAATCTTCTCTCCTTACGTTAAACTATGGCTTGTGAGCCGGATATTCCCGTAGTAGAATAAGAGCACATACATATTTTATTTTAGCCCCTTTTTTCCCAAAGGACAACCCATATTTTGCTTGAAAGAGAGAAAAATTTTACTCTCGCGTTTGGAGGTTCAGCCCATGGCCACAGCCGGAATCGTCGCAGAATACAACCCCTTCCACCGGGGACACGCCTGGCACATCGCCCGGACGCGGCGGGCCCTGGGGGCGGACACGGCGGTGGTGTGCGTCATGAGCGGCCACTGGGTCCAGCGGGGGGAGTGCGCCCTCACGGACAAGTGGAGCCGGGCGGCCCTGGCCCTCTCCGGCGGGGCGGATCTGGTGCTGGAGCTGCCCACTCCCTGGGCCATGGCGTCGGCGGAGTCCTTTGCCCGGGGGGCGGTGGGCCTGCTGGCCGCCACGGGGGTGGTGGACGTGCTCTCCTTCGGCAGTGAGACGGGGGAACTGGCGCCCCTGCGGGCGGCGGCGGCGGCTCTGGATGGTCCGGACTACCCGGAGCGGCTGCAGGCCGGGCTGGCCCGTGGGCTGTCCTTCCCGGCGGCCCGGCAGGCGGCGGTGGGGGCCGACTGCCTGGCCAGCCCAAACGACAACCTGGGGGTGGAATATCTGCGGGCCCTGCCTCCTGGCATGGAGGCCCTGACCATCCCCCGGCGGGGGGCGGCCCACGACGGCCCGGCGGCCGGGGGCTTTGCCTCCGCCTCGGAGCTGCGGGCCCTCCTCCGGGCCGGACGGGCGGCGGAGGCGGACCCCTATCTCCCCGCCCCCTGGAGCGGGGAGACGGCGTCCATGGCGCACATCGACCGGGCGGTGCTGGCCCGTCTGCGCACGATGGACGAGGCGGACTGGGCCGCCCTCCCCGACGGCGGGGCGGCGGAGGGCCTGCCCGCCCGGCTGGCGCGTTCCGCCCGGACGGCGGACAGCCTGGAGGACTTTTATGCCCGGGCCAAGACCAAGCGCTACCCTCACGCCCGGCTGCGGCGGCTGGCCCTGGCCGCCTTCCTGGGGCTGCGGGCGGCGGAGCGGCCCCCGGTGGCGCCCTATGTACGGGTGCTGGGCCTCAGCGGCCGGGGGCGGGAGCTGCTGCGCCGCATGAAAGAGACTTGTGCCCTTCCGGTGGTGGTCAAGCCCGCCCAGGCCAGGGCTCTGGATGGGGACGCCCGCGCCCTCTTTGAGGCGGAGGCCCGCCGCACAGATCTGTTCGGCCTGTGCTTCCCCACAGCCCGGCCCTGCGGGCTGGAGTGGACTCGCAGCCCGGTGGTGAAGGAGCGTCAGGGCTGACGACGGCTCCGGCGCTGAAGCAGGAAGATCAAGAGGGCCGGAAGCGCCAGGAGAGTCAGAGGCAGAATGAGAAGGAAAAACGCGAAGGTGAACTGATAGGAGGTCAGCACGGCGTGAAGCCGGTCGGCCAGGGTGATGGAGAGGCGTGGATAGAGGGTGAAGGTGAGCTCCCCGTCGGGCAGGCTGTCGAAGTGGGCGGTGTAGCACCGCTCTTCCGCCTCACGAAGGGGGAGGGAGGAGCGGACGATGTAAGGTACAGGCTCCGGGGTGCGAATTGTGATGTCCAGAGAGCCAAACTCCGCCCAGTGCCTGGCGGGGGAGAGCAGGTAGGTGAATTCCTGCGTCCAGTAGGTGGTGCCCTCCCGAAGACCGTAGCTGCTGCTGAGATAGGCTACTGCCACCTCACGGGTTCCCCAGGCGGGAAACTCCACCGTATAGGTCAGGGCAAAGCGGTCAACAGCCGCGTCCTCTGTCTCTACTTCTTGGATGGTGAAGGGGAGACTCTGGCCGTCGGCAGTGATGGAGGACACGGCACTGTCCACATCCACCAGAGAGTCCATATGTCCCCGGTGCTCTTCCAGGTAAAAGCTCATCTGGACGGAAAGGGGATTTTCTGTGGGATTCTCCATCTGATAGACGGCTTCCACCTGGGCGGTCAGGCCATTTGAGTCTCCCGCTCCGCTGACATCAAAGGTGAGCTGCTCGGCGGTGACAGTGACAGGGCAGCCCTCGTCCACCGTCAGGGCGGAACCGCCCGTACCGCCCAGACGGGTAGGGGCCGAGTTGGCGGAGGCCGGCGTGAGCAGTACCAGCAGCAGCGCCAGGGTGCAGGCTATGAGCCGATTCATATGAGACCTCCTTTTTTAATAACAAATAGTATCTATTCAATCAATTATAACAGAATATGGGGTGGGAAACCACCGCAGCCCGGTTACAAAAACGCGGCGGACGGCCTGAAGGCCGTCCGCCGCGCTGCTTTTTTATTGTATGTGAACGTGGTTGTGGATGTGCTCCGAACAGTAGCAGTAATAGCCGTTGCACTTGGAGCAGTAACGAAATTCCTCGTTGGGGTAGTCGGTGTCGGTCTTGCCGCAGACGGCGCACTTGTGGATATAGCCCTTCTGCTGCTGGGCCTGCTTGGTGGCCTTCTTGAAGTTGACGGTCTGGCGGGAGGTCTGGTATTTGACCCGGCCGAAGAGCTGGAGGAAATTGTCCCAGAAGAAGATAAAGTAGTTCAGAATGGCAACCAGGGGGATGATGACGCCGGGGAGGGCGGCCAGGCCGGAGGTAAAGACGCCAAAGAGGCTGCTGAGGACGCTCCAGCCGAACAGGGCCGCGTCGATCCACGCCAGCCACTTGATCTTGATGGGGATGATGAAGAAAAGAAGCACCTGCATGTTTGGATACAGGGTGGCGAAGGCAAAGAACAGGGAGAGGTTCACGTAGGTCATGCTGGCGGTGGTGAGAAGCGGGAGCAGATGGGAGGGATAGAGAGGGGCGGTGACCGCGTAGAGCAGGAAACCGACCACCACGTTGAGCAGGACACCCAGGCCATAGAACACATTGAACTTAGCGGTACCCCACTCCCGCTCCAGCACAGAGCCGATCATATAGTAAAAGTAAAGAGAGACGGCCAGGAAGAAGAGGTTGCTGTCCAGTGGGACAAAGACAAAGGTGATGATGCGCCAGATCTGTCCGTGCAGAATGTAGTACGGCGAGAAGGCGAGCAGGGCGGACAGGGACACGCCGTAGCTGAACTGATCCATCAGCCAGACAAGTACATTGCCGACCACAATGACCAACATCAGGTTGGGTATGCCGAACCGGGGGTGCTTGTAGCAGAACCGGTCCAGCCAGCGTTGAATTGCACTCAAGTGAAGTTACCTCCCGTTGGGCGGAATGCCCGCCCCGTTGTGACGTACAAAGTAGTGTACCAGACGGCCGGGAAAAATTCCCGAATAAATTGTAAACATTTCGCCGCCGTTATTTCAGCAGCTTGCGGATTTTTTCCTTCATGGCCGGGGTGAGCACCTTGGCCGCCGCCCGGTAGGGCAGGGAGGGGAGGGCCAGAAAGCGCTTTTCCACCTCGGCGAAGGGCAGGGCCGCGAAGGCGGCAAAGAAGGCGGCCCGGCGGGGGTTGGCCTTTAGGGGGGAGGCCAGCCGGGGGTTGCCCGCCACCGCCTCGGCCAGGGGGCGCTCCACCTGGCCGAACCGGGGGGAGAGGGCATCGAACACAGCCTGCCCCCGGGCGGAGTTCACCAGCACCATGGAGACGCCCTTGTCCCGCTCTACCGGCAGGGCCAGCTTCTCGTCCAGGCCCCAGTAGTCGGCCAGGGTGAAGTCGGCGGGGCGGCTGGTGGAGGTGTACCGGCACCGGGCGCAGGCGGGGCGCAGGAAGAGCTGCATCCCGAAGCCCCGGCCGTAGCCGGTACGGTTGAAGTCCTCGGTATAGACGCTCCCATCGGCAAACTGAACGGTAAACCAGGGGTGGGCCCAGCCATGGGACTTGTCCTTGAAGCGCACCGACTCCGCCCTGGAGCCACGGGCGGCCTCCAGGCCGTCCAGGTAAGCCCGGAAGACCGCCGGGGAGGGCACCCCGTGGCACACCAGATCACAGGTGAGCAGGTTGGGGTAGTCCTTCCCCAGATAGCGCTTGAGCCCGTCCACCTGGCAGGGCACGCCGGAGAAGAGCACCGCCGTCCCCTCCTCCAGCAGCGCCTTGACCTGGGAAAAGCTGCCGCCCAGATCGCTCTGGACGTACTTGGAGCCCCGCATGGGGGCCAGCTCCTCCACCGTGCGGGCGCACACGTGGCGGGTGCTCATGCCCTCGTCCAGCGCCGCGCCGAACACCGCGCCCCCTTGCTCCAGCACATGGCGGGCCAGCAGGGAGAAGAAGCCGCCCGAGGAGCTGGCTGTCCGCTCGGCCTCGTCGCGGTTCCAGACCGCGTGGGCCGCCGCCGGGGCGGGGCCGGGCACCGGGGGGTGGAGGATGGGGCAGGTCTGCTCGCACCTGTGGCACAGGATACACCGCTCCCCAATGACAGGCCGCAGGAAGCCTTCATGGTCGGGCTCCATGGCAATGGCGTTCACCGGACAAACCGACGCACAGGCGGTGCAGCCGGTGCAGTCCTCCGCCCTGCACAGCACCGGACGGGGGGCGGTCTGGGGCTCCGGCACCTCTGCGGGCAGGGGGGCGCCCTCGACGGCGGCCCTCAGATAGGCCAGGGAGTCGGCCCGGGCGGCCGCCAGCTTCTCGTACACCGCGCTGTAGTCCATGGGGGCGTCCACCGGGGCGGTGGCGTCCAGGCCGACGATCCGGTCGGCGCAGCCCAGCCGGGAGAGCAGGCTGTAGATGCGGGAGAAGGTGGGCTCCGCCCGCTCCCTGGGGGACATGGAGGTGAAGAAGTCCTTCTGAAACTGGAGGGAGAAGGCCGCCCCGTGGAAGGAGTTGGTCACCACGGCGGAGGCGTGCCGGAACAGGCCCAAAAACTCCCGGGGGCCGGCGTCAAAGACCAGCTCGGCCGCCCCGTCGATCTTCCGCCGGGCCCCCGCGAGCTGCACGATGGGCCAACCGGTGCGCGCCGACAGGGCCAAAGCGTAGGGGGCCGCCTCGCCGGGGTCGGAGACAAAGTAGCACAGGATATAGGGCCCCTGCCGTTTGGGGGCCGCAGCCAGCTCTCCCCAGTCCTCGCCGGTGAGGAGGAGGGTGGGGTCCAGCACCACCCGGGCGTCCCGCCCGGCAGCCTCCCGCAGCAGAACCTGCCCCCGCTTTTCCCGCACGGACAGGGCGGAGAAGGGAGTCAGAAAACGGCGCAGCTCCTCGGCCTTGTCCTCCGGCAGCTCAGGCACGCCCAGGCTGGGGGCGTAGGCGATGCGGCGGCCCTCCCGGACGAAGCCCAGCAGGAAGGAGGGGTCAAACTGCTTGTCCTGGAAGATATAGGGGTTCCAGATCTGGTCGCTGCCCGCCACATACACGTCGTAAGCGGGCGGGTCGGCCCGGAGCTGCTCAAAGGCGGTGTACCGCCGGGGGGAGAGGGCCATCTCCTCGGCCACAAAGGCCTCGAAGCGCCGGAAGCGGCGCTGGAACGCCCCGTAGTGGAGGGCGGTGTGGGCGTCGGAGGCCATGCCGCGCACGCCGCCGCTCTTTTTGAAAAGCTGGTTGGTGCGGGTGGTGTGGGGCAGGCGGTAGTCGATGATCTCGCAGTCGTGCCCCAGGGACTGGATAGCCCGCATGGTGGCAAGTGCCTGGAGCTGTGCCCCGTAGTGGTGGGCGAAATGAAAGGTGATGAGTCCGGTGCGCATGGCGCTCACTCCTAGAAAATCTGAGATGAAATCAGTTCAGTATATCCCGGAACTGCGGGGCTTGTCAACGCCGGCTGTTAGACACTCTTGCCATTGTGTCTGAAATTCCAACAGGAACCGCAGTTTTGTCTATGGCGTTGCGGCGATGGATGCATTATGATACAATTATAAAAATCGTCCGTGGGAAAGGAGCGTGCAGATTCATGAGCTTGCCGGCCAGACTCAGGGCCTTCGGCATCTCCAAGGCCCTGGACTACCTGGAGCGGGACCCGGACGCCAACCTTCCCAAGCTGATGGACTGGTTGGATAAATACACGGGGGAGCGGCTGGCCTCACCCTACCGGGAGCTGTTTCACAGGGCCATGAGTGACCCCGGCAACAACTGGCACCGCCTCATCAAGAGCATGTATACCGATATCGACAGCCGGGTACTGAAAAAGATTTTTGAGAACTTTGTGATTCACGCCGGGCTGATGGACTGGCCCAGCCGCAACGCGGCGGGGGAACTGGGGAACGGCCGCGCCCCCTGGGCGGTGATCATCGACCCCTCCTTTCCCTGCGAGATGGGCTGCCGCGGCTGCGGCGCGTCCATCTACGGCGTGCGGCCCTATATGGAGTTCGACAGCCTGGACGAGGAGATTGAGGCCCGGAAGGGGCGGGGCTGCCATCTCTTTATCTTCAGCGGCGGCAACCCTCTGGCCCGGGAGCAGGAGACCATCGCCCTGTGCAACAAGCACACCGACTGCGTGTTCGCCGCTTTCACGCCGCCCCGGTTCATCACCGGCGAGCTGTGCGCGGATCTGCTGCGGGTGCGCAACCTGTTCCCCGCCATTCAGGTGGACGAGGACGGCGCCGACGCCACACGGGCCACGGCCCTGCTGCGGCGGTACAAGCTGCCCTTCGGCGTGGCCTGCCGCTGCACAGCGGAGAACGCAGAGCGGGTGGCCACCGAACTCTATTATGACCGGGTCATTGCCACCGGAGCCAAATTCTGCTGGTTTTTTACCTGCCCGGCCTACGGACCGGAGCAGCCGGCCAGCCTGGAGCAGCTGGAGGCCATTCACCGGCGTGTGCAGGAGTTCCGCAGGAGCAAGCCCCTTCTGACATTGGATTTCTGGGACGGACCCAGCCCCTCGGCGGCCGCCCCGCAAGGAGGAACAGCATGAGTATTGTAAAGGATCAGAACCTGGCCCCGGCCGGCCGCCGGAAGATCAACTGGGTGCGGGACTTCATGCCCGCCCTGGGCGGCATTGAGGCCCGCTTCGAGCAGGAGCAGCCCTTCGCCGGCCTGCGGGTGGCGGTGTCCGTCCACCTGGAGGCCAAGACCGCCAACCTGGGCTATGTGCTCGCCAAGGGCGGGGCGGAGGTGCGCCTCACCGGCTCCAACCCCCTGTCCACCCAGGACGACGTGGCCGCCGGACTGGCCGACATGGGCGTGGAGACCTTCGGCATCCACGGCGCCATGGGGGAGGAGTATGAGAACCTCCTCATCGAGACCCTCAAGTTCAAGCCCCATCTGGTGGTGGATGACGGCGGCGATTTGATCCACCTGCTGGGCGGCAAGTGCGCCGACCTGGGCGAGCACCTCATCGGCGGCTGCGAGGAGACCACCACCGGCATCCTGCGCCTTAAGGCCCGGGAGCGGGAGGGCATTCTGCCCTGCCCCATGATGGCCGTCAACGACGCCAAGGCCAAGCACTACTATGACAACAAGTACGGCACCGGCCAGTCTGTTTGGGACGCCATCATGCACACCGCCAACCTGGTGGTGGCGGGCAAGACCGTGGTGGTGGCCGGGTACGGCTGGTGCGGCAAGGGGGTGGCCATGCGGGCCGCCGGCATGGGGGCCAGCGTCATCGTCACCGAGGTGGACCCCTTCAAGGCCCTGGACGCCACCATGAACGGCTTCCGGGTCATGCCCATGGACGAGGCCGCCAAGTACGGCGACATCTTCGTCACGGTCACCGGCTGCAAGGACGTCATCACCCCGAAGCACTTCGCAGTGATGAAGCACAACGCCATCCTCACCAACGCCGGCCACTTCGACTGCGAGGTGGACGTGGCGGGCCTGGCGGCCATGGCGGTCAAACGGGAGGTGCGCCGGGACAACATCGAGGGCTTCACCCTGCCCGGCGGTCGGGTGCTCAACGTCATCGGCGAGGGGCGGCTGGTCAACCTGGCCGCCGGCAACGGCCACCCCGCCGAGATTATGGACATGTCCTTCTCCGTCCAGGCCCTGGCCCTGGAGTGGCTGGTCAAGCACCGGGACGGCCTGGAGAAGAAGGTCTACCAGGTGCCCGCCGAAATCGACGACGCCATCGGCCGGGTCAAGCTGGCCGCCATGGGCCTGTCCATCGACGCCCTCACCCCCGAGCAGGAGGAGTACCTCAACGGCTGGAAGGCGTGACGGCCGCTCCCCGCGCAGGGGCCGATGCCCATCTGTGCAAATCCGGCGGCTTGCACAACGGCGCCCCCGCCGGCGCTATACAAAGCCCCTGTTTTGTCTATTGCATATCGGGAAAAAAGTCGATAGAATAGCTACAGTCAATTGAATAGCCTTATCGAGAGCGGTGGAGGGAACGGCCCGATGAAACCCGGCAACCTGCAATGCAAGGTGCCAAATCCGGCGAGGAAATCGAAAGATGAGGATGGATGAGCACCACGCGCTCCGCCATCCGGCGGGGCGCGTTTTTCGTGCCCGAGTGAGAAAGGAAGGAACTACATTATGGCAAAGCGTCTGTTTACCTCGGAGTCCGTCACCGAGGGACACCCCGACAAAGTCTGCGACCAGATCTCTGACGCCGTCCTGGACGACATTCTGGCCCACGACCCCACCGCCCACGTGGCCTGCGAGACCTTCACCACCACCGGTATTGTCACCGTGATGGGCGAGATCACCACCAAGCACTACACCGATATTCCCTCCATCGTCCGCCGCACGGTGGAGCGCATCGGCTACACCGATCCGGCCTACGGCTTCGACTACCGCTCCTGCGCGGTGATGACCGCCATCGACGAGCAGTCCCCCGACATCGCCATGGGCGTCAACCAGTCCTATGAGCACCAGGAGGGCGGCACCGACGCGGCCGATCTCATCGGCGCCGGCGACCAGGGCATGATGTTCGGCTACGCCTGCGACGAGACGGATGTGCTGATGCCCGCCCCCATCGACCTGGCCCACAAGCTGGCCCGCCAGCTCACCGACGTGCGCAAGAGCGGGAAGCTCTCCTGGCTGCGCCCCGACGGCAAGAGCCAGGTCACCGTGGAGTACGGCGACGACGGCAAGGTGCTCTCCTGCCCCGCCATCGTGGTGTCCACCCAACACGACCCCGACATCGCCCTGAAGGAGCTGCGGGAGGCCGTGGTGGAGGAGATCATCAAGCCCATTATCCCCGCCCAGTACATCACCAAGGACACCAAGTTCTACGTCAACCCCACCGGCCGCTTTGTGGTGGGCGGCCCCGTGGGCGACACCGGCCTGACCGGACGCAAGATCATCGTGGACACCTATGGCGGCTCCGCGGCCCACGGCGGCGGCTGCTTCTCTGGCAAGGACCCCACCAAGGTGGACCGCTCCGCCGCCTACATGGCCCGCTACATCGCCAAGAACCTGGTGGCCGCCGGCCTGTGCCGCAAGTGCCAGATCGAGCTGGCCTACGCCATCGGCGTGGCCCACCCCGTCTCCGTTCTGGTGGACACCTACGGCACCGGCGTGCTGGACGAGGAGAAGCTCTCCGCCATCGTCAACGAGTGCTTCGACATGCGCCCGGCCAAGATCATCGAGCACCTGAATCTCCGCCGCCCCATCTACGAGCAGACCGCCGCCTATGGCCACTTCGGCCGCACCGACGTGGATCTGCCCTGGGAGTACACCGACATGGTGGAGAAGCTCAAGAGCTATCTGTAAGCGCCGGCCGTCCCTGTGCATCATCTGTACGCCCGCCGCAGGTTCTGCCTGCGGCGGGCATTTTTATGCAACAGCAGGGTAGCCTGGCGCCGGGCCGCCGCATCTTTTCATGGCGCGCCCTGCGCGCATGAAGTTTTATACCGTTGACAAACGGGTGGGATCTGTTAAAATGAACGGTGTTCAGAATGGGGGCGTGTGTGCATGAATACTGTGGTCACCTCCCGGCAGGCGCTTCTGGCCGCCAGCCGGACGGTCGCCCGGCGGCAGGGCCTAGGCGGGCTGAGCATCCGCGCGGTGGCGGCCGAGGCCCGGGTCTCCGTGGGCTCGGTCTACAACTATTTTTCCGGCAAGACGGAGTTGCTGGCCGCAACAGTGGAGGAGATCTGGATGCAGATTCTGTCCGCGCCGGAGGGGGAGGCGCCCCGGGACGGCTTTGCGGCCTACGTCCACTGGCTGTTCCACCGCATTCAGAGCGGAGCCGGGGAATATCCGGGCTTTTTCCAGGGACATGCGGCGGGCTTCCTGCCCGAGGGGCGGAGCGCGGGCCGGCGAACCATGGCGGAGGCCCTCGGGCGCGTCCGCCAGACGCTGCTGGAGGCGCTGGAGGCGGACTGTGCAGTGCGGCCGTCCGCCTTTGATGCTTCCTTTTCCAGGGAGCAGCTTGCCGCTTTCGTGCTGGACAGCCTGCTGGGGCAGATGAGCCGGGGCGCGGACAACTGTGAGGGGCTGGAGCAGGTGCTCCGCAGGCTGCTCTACCGCTGAGACGGGCGCGGGAACCCGCGCCCTGTTTTGCACATAAAATGAACAATGTTCATAATGAGGAGGAACTTACCATGGTAAAAAAAGAAACATTGCTTTTGCTGGCGGGGCTGGTGTGGGGGGCGGCAGGCTTCAACATCCTGCGCATCGGGCTGCTGGCTTACCCCGGACATGTAACCCTGTGGAATTTGGCGCTCTCTGCGCTGGTCTTCGGGCTGTTTCAGGGCATGGTGTTCGGAAAGCTGGTTCAGCGGCACACCGCGCGCATACTGGGGTACGGCACGGAGCGGAAGTGGTTCTGGCAGTTTTTTGATGGGAAATCATTTTTGATCATGGTATTTATGATAGCCTTCGGCATCGGCCTTCGGGCCAGCGGACTGGCGCCGGAGGGCTTCATCGCCGTGTTCTACACCGGCCTGGGGGCCTCCCTGCTGACGGCGGGGCTCCGCTTTTTACTGGCAGTTTCCCGCGGGTAATTTTGAAACCCTGCCTTTACTTTTTTCCCTCATACTGCTATAATGGCAGAGAATTCAATGCACATGCAGTTGCGGCGGTGCCGCAGAACGGGGAAGCCGGTGGAACTCCGGCGCAGTCTTACCTCTACTGTAAGCGCGGACGAAGGTGCACAAGCCATTGGCCCAGCGGGGCTGAGAAGGCGCGCCGGAGGAGGAAGCGCAAGCCAGGAGACCCGCTGCAGAGTGGCAGTTGCGTAGCTCTGAGGTGGAGAGGTGCGGTGTACCCTGGGATTAGGGCCCTCCTCAGCCGCGAGGAGGGCCTTTTTGCGTCGAAAGGGGGACACACATGGGGAAATTGGAGCTCTATATCCCGGTGGGGCGGGAGCGGCTGCGCTGCGGCTACACCACCGGCACCTGCGCCGCCGCCGCCGCCGCCGGGGCCGCCGCCCTGCTGCTGGAGGGGGCGGCGCTGCCCGCCGTGCACATCGACACCCCGGCGGGGGTGCGGGTGGAGGCGGAGCTGCTGGAGCACGCCGCCGGGGAAGGCTGGGCCGCCTGCGCGGTGCGCAAGGACGGCGGCGACGATCCCGACGTGACCGACGGGGCGCTCATCTGCGCCCGGGTGGAGCGCAGCACCGGGCCGGGGATCGCCATTGACGGCGGCCAGGGGGTGGGCCGGGTGACCCGGCCCGGTCTCGACCAGCCGGTGGGGGAGGCGGCCATCAACTCCACCCCCCGCCGCATGATCCACGAGCAGCTGGAGGCCGCCGCGGCCCGGGCGGGCTACACCGGCGGGCTGCGGGCGGTGATCTCCGTCCCCACGGGGGAGGCCCTGGCGGGGCGCACCTTCAACCCCCGGCTGGGCATCGAGGGGGGCATCTCCATCCTGGGCACCAGCGGCATCGTCCGCCCCATGAGCGAGGCCGCCCTGCTGGACTCCCTCTACCTGGAGATGGATCAGCAGAGGGCCGCCGGGGCGCGGGACATTGTGGTCACCCCCGGCAACTACGGCGAGGCCTTCGCCCGGGAGAAGCTGGGCCTCAGCCTGGCCCGCTGGTGCACATGCAGCAATTATATCGGCGCGGCCATCGACCACGCCGCCGGGGCGGGCTTCCGCTCGGTGCTGCTGGTGGGCCACCTGGGCAAGCTCATCAAGGTGTCCGCCGGGTGCATGAACACCCACTCCAAGGTGGCCGACGCCCGGCGGGAGACCCTGGCTGCCCACGCCGCCCTGGCGGGGGGAGACCGGGCGCTGGTAAAGGCCCTGTTCGACAGCCCCACCACCGACGCGGGGGTGGAGCTGCTGAGGGGGGCCGGCCTGCTGGAGCCGGTGATGGACTCCATCGCCGGGGAGCTGGACGCCCAGCTCAAGCGGCGGGCGGGGCCGGAGCTGGCCATCGAGGGCATTTTCTTCTCCAACCAGTACGGAATTTTAGGAAAGACACCCGGCGCGGAGGGCCTGCTGGCCCTCCACCGGGCATAGGAGGTTAAAACCATGGTACATTTTATCGGCGCGGGCCCCGGAGCGGAGGATCTGATCACGGTGCGGGGGGCGAAGCTGCTGGGGGAGGCCGACGTGATCATCTACGCCGGCTCCCTGGTCAACCCCGCCCTGCTGAGCTACAAAAAGGAGAGCTGCGCGGTGTACGACAGCGCGTCCATGACCCTGGAGCAGGTCATCGAGGTCATGAAGGACACCGAGGCCCGGGGCGGCATGACCGTCCGGCTCCACACCGGCGACCCCTCCCTCTACGGCGCCATCCGGGAGCAGATGGACGAGCTGGACAAGCTGGGCATCGGCTACGACGTGACCCCCGGCGTGTCCTCCTTCTCCGGCGCGGCCGCCGCCCTTTGCGCAGAGTATACACTCCCCGAGGTATCACAGTCGGTTATCATCACCCGCATGGCGGGCCGCACCCCCGTGCCCGAGGGGGAGGAGCTGCGCAAGATGGCCTCCCACGGCTGCACCATGGTGCTGTTCTTGTCCACCGGCCTGCTGGAGGATGTGGAACAGGAGCTGGCGGCGGGGGGCTATGCCCCCGACACCCCGGCGGCCATCGTCTACAAGGCTACCTGGCCGGAGCAGCGGGTGTACCGCTGCACCGTCTCCACCCTGGCCAGGACCGCCCGGGAGAACCGGGTCACCAAGACGGCGCTGATTACAATCGGTCATTTCCTGGGGGATGATTACGAGCGGTCAAAGCTCTACGACCCCACCTTTACCCACGAGTTCCGGGAGGCCAGCAAGTGACCACGGCGGTCATCGCCTTTACCCGCCGGGGGGCGGCGCTGGGCCGCAGCCTGGCGGACGCCCTGGGAGGTAGCCTCCACGTCCCGGCCCGCTTCGCTCCCGAGGTAGGGGCGGAGGCCTATGCCTCCCTGGAGGGCTGGACGGCCTGGGCCTGGGCGCGGGCGGACGCCCTGGTATTTGTGGGGGCGGCGGGGATCGCCGTGCGGGCCATTGCCCCCCATGTGCGGGACAAGTTTTCCGACCCCGCCGTGGTCAGTGTGGACGAGGCGGGGCGGTTTGTGGTTCCCCTCCTCTCCGGCCACGTGGGGGGCGCCAACGAGCTGGCCCGGAGGGTGGCCGCCCTCACCGGCGGGCAGGCGGCGGTATCCACCGCCACCGATGTCAACGGCCTGTTCGCCGTGGACGTGTGGGCCCGGGAGCGGGGCATGGCCATCACGGACCGGGTTCTGGCCAAGGAGGTGTCCGCCGCCCTGCTGGAGGGAAGGCCGGTGGGCTTTGCCAGCGACTTCGGCCACCCCTGCCCGGAGGGCCTCACCGCAGGCCCGGCGGAGCTGGGGGTGTGGATCACCGACCGGACGGGGGAGGGGCCCTTCCCCCGCACCCTGCGTCTGGTGCCCCGGAGCCTGATTCTGGGCATCGGCTGCCGCCGGGGGACGCCGGAGGCAGCCATTGCGGCGGCGGCGGACGCCGCCCTGGCGGGCCTCGCCCCCGAGGCGGTGGCGGGCGTCGCCACCATCGATCTCAAAAAGGACGAGGCGGGCCTGCTGGCCTTCTGCGCCCGACGGGGCCTGCCCCTGACCACCTACTCCGCGGAGGCGCTGGCGGCGGTGGCGGGGGACTTCACCCCCTCCGCCTTTGTGCGGGGGATCACCGGGGTGGACAACGTATGCGAGCGGGCGGCGGCCGCCGCCGGCGGGCGGATTATCGTCCCCAAACAGGCAGACAACGGCGTCACCGCGGCGGTGGCGAGAAAGGATACGCTATGAAAGTAACGGTAATCGGGCTTGGCCCCGGCGGCGGCGCGGATCTCACCGGCCGGGCCCGGGCGGCCCTGGAGGCCTGCGATCTGATCGTGGGCTACACCGCCTACATCGATCTGGTGCGGGCGGATTTCCCCCAGAAGGAGACCCTGTCCACCGGCATGCGCCGGGAGGTGGACCGCTGCCGGGCGGCGGTGGAGGCCGCCCGCACCGGCAGGGATGTGGCGGTGGTTTGCTCCGGCGACTCCGGCGTGTACGGCATGGCGGGCCTCATCTACGAGGTGGCCCAGGAGTATGACCCCATCGAGATCGAGGTGGTGCCCGGCATCACCGCCGCCTGCGGCGGCGCGGCCGTGCTGGGGGCCCCCCTGACCCACGACTTCGCGGTGGTGTCCCTGTCCGACCTGCTCACCCCGTGGGAGAAGATCGAAAAGCGGCTGACCGCCGCGGCCCAGGCGGACTTCGTGCTCTGCCTCTACAACCCCGCCAGCCGCAGCCGGCCGGACTACCTCCGGCGGGCCTGCGACATCCTGCTCTCCGCCGGGAAGGATCCCGCCACCGTGTGCGGCACCGTCCGCAACATCGGCCGGGCGGGGGAGGAGGCGGCGCTCCTCACCCTGGGCGAGCTGCGGGACACCCAGGTGGACATGTTCACCACCGTGTTCGTGGGCAGCAGCCAGACCAAGGTGATCGGCGGAAAGATGGTGACCCCCCGGGGCTATCTCCAGCGGGGGGAATAGGGAAATACGCCCGGCGAAGGCGGGCCTGAAACCAGCACAGGGGGAGGAAGGCGCATGAATAAGGTATTGCTGTTCGGCGGCACCGGTGAGGGCCGGGCGCTGGCGGAGTGGATGGCGGCCCGGGGGATCCCCCACACCGTCTGCGTGGCCACCGAGTACGGCGAGACCCTCCTCCCCGCCGGGGCGGAGGCCCATGTGGGCCGGATGGACAGCGGGGAAATGGAGGCGCTCATGAGGGCCGGGGGATACTCCCTGGCGGTGGACGCCACCCACCCCTACGCCGTGGAGGTGACGGAGCACATCCGGGCCGCGGCGGAGGCGGCGGGCCTGCCCGTCCTCCGGCTGGTGCGGCAGTCCGACGGCGGGGAGCTTTGCCGCAGGGCAAAGGACATGGCCGGGGCGGCGGACATGCTGGAGCAGATGCCCGGCCATGTGCTGCTCACCACCGGCAGCAAGGAGCTGCACCACTTTGCCCGCCCTGGACTGGCAGAGCGGTGCTACCCCCGGGTGCTGCCCATGGCGGACTCCCTGGAGCGGTGCCTGACCCTGGGCTTTCCCCCGAAAAACATCATCTGCATGCAGGGGCCGTTCTCCAGGGAGCTGAACGTGGCCCTGCTGCGGCAGTATCACATTCAGACCCTGGTGACCAAGGACACCGGGGGGTACGGCGGCTTCCGGGAAAAGGCGGAGGCTGCCCGGGAGGCGGGCTGCGCCCTGCTGGTGGTGGAGCGCCCCCGCCGGGAGACCGGCCTGACCCTGGAGGAAATTCAGAAGAAGCTTATGGAGGAGGAGAACGCATGAAGGTCTATCTCATCGGCGTAGGCATGGGCAACCCGGCCACCCTGACCGGCCAGGCCCTGGAGGCCATCGGGGACAGCCCGGTGCTGGTGGGCGCCCCCCGCCTGCTGGAGCCCTGGACGGAGGGGCACGACTGCGTCCCCCTCATCGCCGCGGCGGACATCGCCGCGTATGTGGACAAGGCCCCCCGGGGGCCGGTGGGGGTGCTCCTCTCCGGCGACACCGGATTTTACAGCGGGGCCAAGGGGCTGTGGCCCCTGCTGGGGAACCACGAGGTGATCACCATCCCTGGTATCTCCTCCCTGTCCTACTTCTGCGCCAGGCTCCAGACCACCTGGCAGGACGCCAGGCTGGTCAGCGCCCACGGCCGCAGCCACAACGCGGTGGGGGAGATCCAGCGCAGCGCCAAGGTCTTTGCCCTCACCGGCGGGGCCACCAAGGCGGAGGACATCTGCCGGGCCCTGGCCGAGCGGGGGCTGGGACAGGTGCGGGTCTCCGTGGGCGAGCGGCTGAGCTACGCCGACGAGCGCATCGTCACCGGCACGGCGGCAGAGCTGGCGGGGGAGACCTTTGCCGACCTCTCCGTCCTGCTGGCGGTCAACCCCGATCCGGTGGCGCGGCCGTGGAACGGCTCCGGCCTGCCCGACGGGGCCTTTCTCCGGGGGGACGTGCCCATGACCAAGGAGGAGGTGCGCGCGCTGGCCCTGTCCAAGCTGCGTCTGGAGGCGCACCATGTGGTGTGGGACGTGGGGGCGGGCACCGGCTCGGTGTCGGTGGAGTGCGCCCTCTCCTGTCCCGCCGGCCGGGTGTACGCCGTGGAGAAGAAGGAGGAGGCCCTGGCCCTGCTGGCGGAGAACAGGGCCCGCTTCCACGCCGCCAACCTGGAGGTGGTGGCGGGCACCGCGCCGGAGGCGCTGGAGGCCCTCTCCGCCCCCGACCGGGTCTTCCTGGGGGGCACCTCGGGCAGTCTGGAGGACATTTTGAACGTGATCTTCCGCAAGAACCCCGCCGCCCGGGTGGTGTGCACCGCCGTCACCCTGGAGACGGTGGGGGAGGCCGCCCGGTGCTTTGCCGGGCTGGAGGGGGCGGACATGGTGCAGGTGGCCGTCACCCGCACCCGGCCCGCCGGGCGCTACCACCTGATGGACGCCCAGAACCCGGTTTGGATCTTCTCCGGGGAGGGCCGGGCATGAGCGCGCCCCGTCTGCTCCTCTGCGCCCCCGCCAGCGGGGGCGGCAAGACCACCGTCACCTGCGCCCTTCTCCAGGCCCTGGTCAACCGGGGGGCCGGGCCGGTGGCCTTCAAGTGCGGCCCGGACTATATCGACCCCATGTTTCACAGCGAGATCATCGGGGCCAAAAGCCGCAACCTGGACCTCTTCTTCCTGGGCCGGGACACCGCCCGCTACCTGCTGGAGAAAAACAGCCGGGGCAGCGGCTTGGCCCTCATCGAGGGGGTCATGGGCTACTATGACGGCATCGGCCTGAGCGCCGACGCCAGCGCCTATGACCTGGCCCGGGCCACCGGCACCCCGGCGGTGCTGGTGCTGGACGGCCGGGGGCGGGCCCTCACCGCCGCCGCCGCGGTGAAGGGAATGAGGGATTTCCGGCCGGACAGCGGCATCCGGGGCGTGATTCTCAACCGGGTGTCCCCCATGCTCTACCCCCGGCTCAAGGAGGCCATCGAGGGGGAGACCGGCGTAACCGTGTACGGCTATCTGCCCAATCTGCCCGGCTGCGCCCTGGAGAGCCGCCACCTGGGGCTGGTCACCGCCGCCGAGGTGGCGGGGCTGCGGGAGAAGCTCTCCGCCCTGGCCGCCCAGGCGGAGAAAAGCGTGGACATAGACGGCCTGCTGGCCCTGGCGGCCTCCGCCCCGGCCCTGGACGCCG